>Ga0182024_10022350_pt1 | contig 11406 bp, 6 predicted proteins | sample P32metaG_FD_120480 | JGI IMG/M metagenome (GOLD analysis project Ga0182024, IMG submission 120480) | Permafrost microbial communities from Stordalen Mire, Sweden - P3-2 metaG (Illumina Assembly) | ecosystem: Environmental > Terrestrial > Soil > Wetlands > Permafrost | place: Sweden: Stordalen... | reverse complement strand
GTCCGATGGTTACAGTCAGCGATATGGCCTCACCTATGTAGACTTCCGAAATCAGAGGCGCACAGTGAAGGACTCAGGCCTTTGGTACGGGCGCGTCGCCGCCGCAAACCATCTGAATGTCTAAAAGAACTTACGATTGCTGGAATTGGCTGATGTTCGCTCGGCGAATCGCCTAAGAAACGGGGTTTGCGGTAACTTCAGCTCTTCCCCGAGGAGCGTCGGCAAAATTACCGATAAAGTGACTTTCCAGGCACCGGCGCGGATCGAAACGCCTAGAATGACAGCTTTAATTGAAACTGCAGATTGCGGCTATCTATTTTAGACGTGACCATCATGAACGACGAATCGGTCGGAGTAGAGTCTGCCGTGCTCCAATTCGGATGGTTGAGCACATCGAACGCCTCGGCGCGGAACTCGATATTCGATTCTCCGTCGAGGGGAATTGGAAACTGTTTGTGAATCGCCAAATTCCATTCCACAAAGCCAGGGTTGGAGAACGCATTTCTGGTGTCGCCGGTCGCGAATGTTCCCGTGGCGGGCGCCGAAAACGCGGTCGGACAATAAAGCAAAGCGCCCTTCTTCGGAATAAATGAGGTGCGGCAGCCGGATGTCTTACCGGTGACGTTCCAGAATTGATTGCCGCTGCCGGGACCGATGCCGGCATAGTCAATATTTTCCCGAACAGAGAAGGGTGTTCCGTGTTCGAACTGGTTGATACCGGAGAGAGCCCAGTGGCCGAAAGCCTGGTTGGCAAAGCGGTTGTGGTTGGGAAATGGAATATTGTAGACATAGCTGAAGATCAGCGCTTGCGGCACGTTGAAATCGGATGGACCCACGTAATCCTTGTCGTTGTACGCGTTAGGAAGTACGTCGGTCAAAATGGATGTATTGTCGGTGGATCTGGAAAGCGTGTAAGACACGCTGAAGGTGACGGGCCCGGTGGTTTTGGTCGCCTTCACCTGAAGGGCGTTGTACCAGGAAAGTCCTGAGTTTTCGGATGAATCGATGATGCCCGCCCCGACGTAGGGACGCAAAGCGTTGGGATTCACGTTGGGGTGGGCATAAGTAGTGCCGGGTTCGAGAAGCTGATTGATGTTGCGCTTGCGCTGGAGATGGATTCCACGATTGCCGACGTATCCCGCCGAGATATTAATGCCGCCTCTGAACTGATATTCGACTGTGGCGTTATAGTCCCATGCGGTGGGCCAAACATTGTTCGGGCTATTGATCGTCATCGTGAAGGGAACGACGACGCCGGCACTTTGTCCCAGGGTGTTGATATTTGTATTTAAAATAGCCGTCTGCGGCATGAACGGAGGATTGCCTCCGAGCGCGGTATCACGATTAATAGCGGTTCGATCCGCGAAATACCCCAAACCTGCCCTAACGACGGTTCTCGACCCGAACTGGTAGGCCAACCCCAGTCGCGGTTGTACCAGACCCCACTGGGTAGGAACGAAACCTGCCGGAAGATTGTGATAGTTGCTTTGGTATTGGCTGAGAAATGGATAACGGCTGAGTGCGCTCTTCGAGGGCCCGCTGCCTGGCAGCACGATTCCATTGTAGGGGGAGCCGCTGGTAATAAATCCTGTAGATGGACTTACGGTAGCGGCTTGCGAAGCACTGTAAAACTGCGGCTCGAACTGAGCCAGCGTACCGTTGGTCGTACCCCACGCGGGCCAGATGGAATAACGCAGGCCCAAGTGCAAACTGAGCTTGGGCGTGGCCTGCCAAACGTCTTGAGCAAACAGGTCCAGCGCATTTGCAACCCAGGGGGTCTCGGGTTTCGCGCCAAACTCCGCATAGTTGTTGAAGTTGCCAAGCAGCGCATTTGCGATGCCAAGTCCGGAGGTGTTCGGACTGCCGGTATCCAGGAATTGGAACGCACCGTTCTGGTTTTCGGTCTGCGGCGAACTCGCGCTGGTCAACTGAATATGATCGTTCTGGCCAGCGCGCTCCGCGGTTCCGCCGAACATGAGAGTGTGATTGCGAATAGTCTTGGTTACGTTATCCGTAAGGTCCGCGACGAAACCCGACCACGAACCGGGATAAGGGCCAAGGTCCACCGAAGTAAGCCCGGTGACCGCCATGTTCGGCAGCTTCTGATCGAATAGCTTCGTTCCCGGATACAAATAAGGATATGTAAGGCCGTAGGTGCTTCGCTCGCAGGTTGCGCCACATGCCGGGTCGGCCTGGATACTCCCTTTTCCATCCGAATTGCCGGAGATGGAGAAGTCATTCAGAAAACTTGGCGAAAAAGTAGTAGTCAAATCGACGATCATTGTCCGATTCGGCCGCGACCAGAGTGACTGGTACAGGCCTAAGGTAGTGGATTCATCGAGAGGGCTGTTGAAGCGCCAGGGTATAAAGGTCCCGCGTACGTACAGATGATTCCTATCGCTCACGTAGTAGTCGGCCTTGAACGTCGTCTTTTGCACGTTGGAGGCGACGGGAAAGCTCTGGATCAAGTTGGTTGAACCTTCCTGAAAACCAGGCGTTGGCAGAGGATAGGCATCCAGGATCGCCATTCCCTGCGCATTCAACCGGGAAGCGGGAATGATGTTGCCCGGAAATGGCTGGCCAGTCAGCGGATCCTTTACTATCCTGACTTTGCCGAAGAAGGGGTTGGATGCACTGAGAAGATTACTAAGATCGCCAGTGCGCATGGCCGCTGTCGGAACAATGCCGGTAGAACTATCTGCATAGCGGCGGCGAATCCATTCTTCCGCAACGAAGAAGAACAACTTGCTGCGATCCTTGTTGAATCTCCCCGGAATAAAAACCGGACCACCGAGAGTAAAGCCGAAATCGTTGTAATTCTGCTGCGGGGGGCGAGAGTTGAAAGCGGCGATGGGACTATCATTGCGCTGCCAGGTATTTGCATCGAAATAGGCATTGCGCAGCACTTCATACGCATCACCGTGGAAGTTCGTAGTTCCGCTCTTGGTCACGAATCGGATCTGCCCCGCGTTGGAGCGGCCGTATTGCGCATCGAAGTTCCCGGTAAGAACCTGAATCTCCTGAACGGTCTCCATGTCCTGAGCGCCCAGCATCGAGCCCGATTCCCGCGTACGGGTCGCCATCGCGCCGTCCACATAGACGGTATAGGCATCCGGGCGGCCCCCGTTCATGCTGAACCCACCATTGCTGACACTGTCCGGATCAAACGTAGCGATGTCCGTTCCCACGACTCCTGGCTCAAGAAGCCCGAGGTAGACAGGATTTCTCCCATTCACTTCGAGCTGCTGGATTTGCTTCGCCGTCACCGTTCCCCCGGTGGTGGGTTCAAGACTGAGGGCCTCACCCGCCGCTTCAGTTACTTGTACCGTCTGCGTAACAGCACCCAGACTCAGCGGTATTTCCACACTTAACTGATCCGCCGCGTCCAGGTGAAGGCCGGTTCGGAGATACTTTGAGAATCCTGCGGCCTCCGCGGTAACGGTGTAAGTCCCCACCGGCAGATTAGGAAAAGTATAGTATCCGGAGCTATTCGTCGTTGTTTCGTTCGCGACGTGGTTCTCCTCATTGGTAGCGGTCATCCTCACCCCAGGCACCACGGCCTTTGTGTTGTCGACCACGGTCCCGGATATTTGCCCGACATCGACCTGGGCCCATGCGGGGATGCCCAGGAGACCAAGAATCGCAAGGATGAAAATAGACGGTTTCATTTTCGCTCCCATCTGGTGAGACCGAGTCTCGTCGCGGAGAACGTTTAACACCGCGGAGAATTGACTGTCAATCGAAAAGAACCCGATCCGCTTTTCTCGCTTGACGATGGTCAGACCATATGGTTAGCATCCCTTTGCTGGAATATTCGGGGAGAGAAATGCCTCTAAATACACGTTGAACACATCGAGGGAGGTCGAGGTTTCGCTCAAAAGATACTTCTAGGTCACGCCTGGCTGCGGCCCGCAACGATCAGAAAAGGTGGAAATGTGACCGGGATTACGAGCGCGCTACACATCGACCGGCGGGTTGCGGGCCTCAGCCAGACTCTTAAGCGTGCGCAATGGCTGTTCGGCATAATTCTTGCAGCATGTGTAGTCAGCAATACGAACGCAACCGACACTAAGGCCGGCAAGCCGGGCCATGCGGCAACGAAGGAAGACACTGAATGGCCGGTGTATGGCGGATCTTCTGCAAATAACCACTATTCCAAATTGAGCCAAATCAACATCGGCAATGTGTCCAGGCTGCAGGAAGTATGGAGGTTCGACACCAAAGAAGGAGGTGGACTCGAAACCACCCCCGTGATCGTTGGGAGGGTTCTCTATGGATTTACGCCGACGCTAAAGGTCTTTGCCCTCGATGCGGCAACGGGGAAACTTATCTGGGAATTCACCCCTCCGGGACGGTCCTCGCCTGGAAAAGTGCGAGGGTTAGCGTATTGGACGGATGGGAGCGACAAACGTATCCTGGCGAGCGTCTCACCTTACGTGTATGCGCTCGACGCAACAATCGGGAAGGCAATTACAACTTTCGGAGATAACGGTCGCATTGATTTGCGTGAAAACCTGCGCGGCGATCCAAAGTTGCAATCGGTGGGCCTGAGTAGCCCCGGCGTCACTTATAAGGATCTGTTGGTTGTTGGAGGTTCCATGGAGCCTTCATCGAGTGATATCCGAGCCTACGATGTACGTTCCGGCAAGCTGCGCTGGACCTTCCATGTGATCCCGCACCGGGGCGAGTTCGGCTATGACACCTGGCCCAAGGATGCCTGGACACGCGTTGCCGCCGCAGGCAACTGGGCCGGTATGGCGGTAGACACAGAGCGCGGCATCGTCTATGTCCCCACCGCCTCCGCGCACAACGACGAGTATGGCGCGGACCGGGTCGGCGACGATCTATTCGCAGATTCGCTGATCGCGCTCAACGCAGAAACGGGTGAGAGAATATGGCACTTCCAGGGAGTTCACCACGATATCTGGGATCGGGATTTTCCTGCACCCCCTAACCTGGTAACCGTGATACGCAACGGCAAAGAAGTGCCGGCAGTCGCGCAAACGTCGAAGCAGGGGTTTCTTTTTCTGTTCAATCGCGTCGATGGAACGCCGCTCTTTCCCATCGAGAACCGCCCCGCGTTGCCGAGCGACGTCCCGGGCGAAGTCGCCGCCAGGGAACAACCCTATCCCACGAGACCGGCCCCCCTGTCGCGGCAGCGCATCACCGAAGACTTGCTCACCAATCGGACACCGGAAGCTCATGCGTGGGCGGTCAAGCGCTTTGCGGAGATACGCAGCGACGGACAATTCGTTCCCATGAGTGTGGGAAAAGATACTCTGATGTGGCCCGGCTTCGACGGAGGCGGCGAATGGGGCGGGTCAGCTTTCGATCCGCAAACACACATCATTTATATCAACGCCAATGATGTTGGACTGACCGAGTCGCTGGTCAAACATGATCCTAACTCCTCGATCGGCAGCACCGTTTACATGAGCCACTGCAGTGTTTGCCACGGGGCCAACCGAGCCGGATCACCACCCGAGATCCCCTCCCTCATTGGGGTTCAGACTCGTCTGACGGCGTTGCAGCTAACCAATACGATTCAAGTTGGCAGAGGCAGAATGCCCGCTTTTCCAGAGCTGGCAAACGACGGCGTAGAGTACCTGGCGCTTATGAGATTTCTGGCAACCGGAGAGGATAAGCCAGACCTTCACGTAAAGGCTCCTACCTCCGGGAATGACGCGCCTAAGTATGACTTTACGGGCTACAAAAAGTTTCTGGATCCCGATGGATATCCTGCAGTGGTGCCTCCATGGGGTACTCTGAACGCAATTGACCTCAATACCGGCGAGTATGTATGGAAGATTCCCTTTGGGGAGTATCCGGAACTTGTCGCCAAGGGCTTGCGGAATACAGGCTCGGAAAGCTACGGAGGCCCGGTTGTTACTGCCGGGGGCCTGATCTTCATCGGGGCAACGGTCGCGGATAAAAAATTCCGGGCCTATGACAAAGCCACAGGCAAGCTGTTGTGGGAGACGACGCTGCCCTTAGGCGCCACTGCCACGCCCGCTACGTATGAGGTGAATGGCCGCCAATATGTGGTGATCGCTGCGGGGGGAATGCGCGATCCTGTCACTCCATCCGGAGGCATTTATATAGCCTTCGCATTGCCTCGGTGATCTGTGCGCGGAGTTGGACTGAGAGAATGGGCAAACCGGATGTCTAAGGCTACAGCGCTCTATTCATGGGCGGCGTTACTTTGTATCGGCGCCGGGGCTCTTGCGTCTCCGGAGAGAACAGCAGTTAACGTAACCGTGGATACGGGTGTCTTGAGCGGATCGGCCAAAGACGGCGTTATGTCGTTCAAGGGAATTCCCTATGCGGCGCCGCCCGTCGGAGATCTTCGCTGGCGGCCACCCCAACCGGTAGTCGCCTGGCGTGGGGCGCGCAATGCCACCCAGTACGGCCACGATTGTATGCAGTTGCCCGACCCGAGTGAAGCCGCGCCGCTGGGCACTACGATGCCCAGTGAGGATTGTCTGGTGCTGAACGTCTGGGCGCCGGCAAGCCGAACGAGCCAGAAATCTGCCGTGATGGTGTGGATTCACGGAGGCGGATTTTTGAACGGCGGAAGCTCTGCTCCCATTTACGACGGCACTGCCCTGGCTAAGAGAGGCGTCGTTTTTGTCAGCTTCAATTTTCGTCTTGGCCGATTCGGCTTCTTTGCGCATCCAGCTTTGACCCGGGAGAGTCCGGCAGGGCCGCTGGGAAATTACACGTACATGGATCAGATTGCCGCACTGCGATGGGTGAAGCGTAACATCGCGGCCTTCGCGGGCGATGCAGGCAATGTGACCCTCGTAGGCGAATCTGCCGGCGGAGGCTCTGTACACATGCTCATGAGCTCTCCCGCGGCTGAAGGTCTCTTTAGTAAGGGGATCATCGAGTCCGGTGGAGGCCGATTCGGTGCCAATCCTCGACGCGTTCGTGTTGATGGAACAGGGGCACACGGTGTGCCATCCGGCGAGACCCTCGGCATCGAGTTCGCGGCCAGCCAGGGCATCACTGGACAAGGCAGCGATGCTTTGCGTGCTTTGCGAGCGCTGCCGGCGGAGAAAATCGTAGATGGCATGAACGTATCGGCGCGAAGGGCGGATCCTTCGATTGGCACTACGTTCCCGGGGCCCATGGTCGATGGACAAATTGTTGTGGAGTCGTCGCAGCGCCATCCGGCCGGTACGCAAATAAAAATTCCCATCGTGATCGGCACCAACAGTAGCGATTTAGCCTATCCGCAGGAAAAGACAATGGCTGACCTGTTCGCGCCTTTTGCTGGAAACAGTGACCAGGCACAAAAAATCTACGACTCGGATCACTCGAATAATGTTCATCAAGTTGGACTTCGGATCGCGAGAGACAGAGGGATGACGGAACCGGCAAGATTCCTGGCGCGCGTGCTCACCGCTCAGGGGTATCAGGTTTATGAGTACCGGTTCTCGTACGTTGCCGAGTCGATGCGGAGCCAATGGCAGGGCGCCCCCCACGCATCCGAGGTCCCCTACGTTTTTGACACTGTATCCGCCCGCTACGGAAAAGAACTGGCGCCGGCCGACGAAGCCGTCGCAAAGACCATCAATGCGTACTGGGTCGCGTTCGCCAAGACGGGCGATCCCAATGGGCCGGGTAGACCAAATTGGCCGGCCTACGATACCGAGCGAGATGTGCTTGCGAACTTTACAGAGAAGGGCGTGATCGTTCAGCCCGATCCATGGCGAGCCCAGCTGGATCTGATGGAGCAGACCCACCAACACACGCAGTGAGGGTCGCTTGCCCACCGTCACTGACAACGGCCAATGAACCGTAACAGCAAGGAGTCGATCGTGGACCCGATAGAGAAGAAACAAGAAGTGGAGTCACGCCGGGATTTTCTCAAGATGACGGCTGTAATCCCTTTGGCCGTGAGTCTGGGTGGCTTTCGCAGCAGCGAGGCGAGTGCTCAGGCGGCGCAGAACACCGGGGCACAAACGGCCGCCGTTCCCTGGTACCGTCGCACCTACCGGTGGGGACAGATCAACCTGAATGAAATGGATCCGCAGCATTTTGATCTTCAGTGGTGGCGCGGCTACTGGAAGCGCAGCCAAACCCAGGGGATGGTAATCAACGCCGGTGGCATCGTGGCTTATTACCCGAGCAAAGAGCCCCTCCAGCACCAGGCCAGGTTCCTGAACGGTGGCGATCTCTATGGTGATCTGACCCGGGCGGCTCATGCCGACGGACTCATCGTCTTTGCCCGGATGGACTGCGGCAGCGCCTTCGAACCCTTTTACAAAGTACATCCGGACTGGTTTGCGGTGAATGCCGCCGGAGAGCCCTACCGCACTGGATCGGAGGCGGATGGTGATGTCCTCTATACCACCTGCATCAACGGCCCCTATTACGACGAGTACATTCCCAGGATCCTGCGCGAAATCATCGCCCATGAAAAGCCCGAAGGATTTACCGATAATCACTGGGCCGGCCTGGGCCGGGAGAGCATGTGCTACTGCGTTAATTGCAAAAACAAATTTCATCAGTTCAGCGGCAAAGATCTGCCCGCCAGGAAGAACTGGGACGACCCGGTCTACCGGCAGTGGATTGAATGGAGCTATAAGCGCCGCCTGGAAATTTGGGATCTTTTCACCAGCACCACCAAAGCCGCGGGCGGACCCGACTGCATTTGGAGCGGCATGCTCAGCGGAAATTTCGTTCAGGCCGCCAGCAGCTTCCGGGATATGAAAGAACTTTGCCAGCGGGCTGACGTGATCATGTTGGACCACCAGGGGCGTGCCAATAATGGACTAGGACCTCCAGGTACGGGCCAGAACGGAGGGTTCCAGGAAAACGGCGATACGGGAAAACGGGTTCATGGGTTGGGCGGCTGGGATAAGCTCGCGCCTGAAAGCATGGCGACCTACGGACCGCGAAAGGCTGCCCGCCCGATCCCGGAAGTTCGGATGTGGATGGCGGACGGTGTCGCCGGAACTATCCAGCCCTGGTGGCACCACGTGGGCGGCTACCAGGAGGACCGGCGCCAGTTCCAGGTGGTTGAACCATTCTTTCGCTGGTATGCCGACCGTCAGCAGTACCTGGTCAACCGTCAGCCGATTGCCACCGTAGGAGTGGTTTATTCCCAGCGTAACTTCGAGTGGTACGGACGGGACAATGCCAACGTACTGGCCCTGGCTCCCTACAACGGCATGGTCCAGGCCCTCATCCGTGCGCGCATTCCCTACCTGCCCATTCACGCCGATTACATTGAGCGCAATGCGAGCCACTTTTCTGTGCTGGTTCTTCCTAACCTTGCAGCCATGTCCACTTCGCAGGTGGAGGCCGTTCGGGGTTTTGTCAGCAAAGGTGGGTCGCTGATTGCGACCGACGAAACCAGCCTCTACGACGACTTTGGTGACCCCAGGCCGGACTTTGCTCTGGCCGATGTGTTTGGCGTCAGCTACACAGGCAAGCGGTACGGTCCAAAGAATCCGGCTGCCCTGCAGCACAGTTACCTCCGGCTAACTCCGGATGTAGGGCAGGACGTAGATGGTCCCCGCCATGGAGACGAGCCAGAGAAGTCGGCGCCTCGGCACCCAATCCTGCGCGGCTTTGAAGCAACCAACATTGTGACGTTTGGCGGAGTGCTTCCGGAAGTGAAACCCGCGCCGGGAACCACTGTGCTGCTCACGCTGGTCCCTGAGTTTCCAGTCCTGCCGCCGGAAGATTCCTGGATGCGGGTTCGCCGAACGGAGATTCCGGGCTTGGTCATCAGGGAGCAGAGTGGCGCACGGATCGCGTACCTGCCCGCGGACATCGACCGGCGCTATGAACAAGGCAACATTCCGGATCATGGCGATCTGCTGGCGAACCTGGTGCGGTGGGCTGCCAAAGACAGCCTTCCGCTTGAAGTCCAGGGCCCGGGGCTCATTGACTGTCATCTCTATCGTCAACCAGGACGGCTCGTCCTGCACATGGTGAATCTAACCAGTGCTGGGACCTGGCGGACACCGGTCGAGGAGCTCATTCCGGTGGGTTCGCTGTCCGTGAGGGTGAAACTGCCGGAAGGAGTGGCCGGCAAGCGGCTGCTTCTGGCCGTCTCAGGGGGAAGTGCGACGCCGGTACGCCGGCAGGGCGGTTGGGCGCAATTTGAGGTCAAATCCATTCTCGACCACGAGGTCGCTGTACTGGAATAGCCTCTCCAGAGCGCAGGATCAATAGAAGTCCCATACCAGAAGGGTCCCGAGATACCGGCGCCTTTGGTCAGGGACAACAACGTTGTTATCTCGTTCTTGATTTAGAATCATGGCCACTCAACAGGAAACGCGGAGAATAGGAAATGAGGTCTTACCGATTAGCCCTTCTCGTAACCCTAACCTGCGCCGCGATCCCGGCCTCCGCCCAAAGACTTTGCGAACTCGTCCCTGCCGCAGTCGTGCAATCCACCCTCGGCATCCCGGTGACCCTCACCGCCGCCCCCAACACCCAGGGTGGTAACGGCTGTGACTACAAGGGTATCTCCACCGGACCCATCACCATTACCGCCGACACCATCTCCGACGCCGGCATGTACAAGACCATTTTTGATCAGCGCCTGCATAGCCTCGGCCCCACCCAGCAGCTCGTCTCCGGCATCGGCGATGCGGCCTATTACGACTTCAAACAAGGCCAGCAGATCCCCAAATACCCTGGAGTCAACTTCACCCAGCAATCCATCGTCTTTCGCGCCAAGGGCAAGATCGTCAATTTCATCCTCATGATTCCTGGAGACGGCGTTCCCAAGGCCTCGATGCTCGCCCTCGCAAACTACACCATCTCCAAACCAATCAATACCCTCAAGGACCCCACTTAGAACTCGCCGCCACTCCGAACCCAAGCAGGATTTCGGGTACCCCATTCTCAGGGACTCTCACCGCCTTTTGGCGGGCCTCACAGAGGAAGAGATTGTAGGCAAATTGGCTTTCCCAACGCTGGAGTAACGCCGTGACTAATATTCAGTCTTCCGGAATAGAGCCCGGTCAGCGCCGACTCAACGGTCCGCAGACCACGGGCCGGAAATATCGCAATCTCTCCCAGCCTGCCCATGCGATGGCCCAGGATGACGATGTGGCCGTGCCAATGCGCGACGGAGTTACCTTGCTGGCGGATGTGCATCGTCCAGTGGAACCGGGACTGCTTGAATTCAGACACGCCACCGTCGGTACCAGTTCGCTCAACACAGTTTTTTCGTCATCACGATTGCTTCTACCAGTGTTCGGATAAGACGGTGTAAGTTCCCGACAAACGGGGTTTTCCCTAACCTGCCTCACTAGACCTGCCGGGGAGGGGCCTTCAGCGAAATCCCGACCGTCATTCACTTCCGCATCACCTGCGGGTCTACCCAAGGACGTTAATCCTTAGTCTGGAGCTTCTGCATTTCAGAGAGACGATAGATTC
>Ga0182024_10022349_pt1 | contig 11406 bp, 8 predicted proteins | sample P32metaG_FD_120480 | JGI IMG/M metagenome (GOLD analysis project Ga0182024, IMG submission 120480) | Permafrost microbial communities from Stordalen Mire, Sweden - P3-2 metaG (Illumina Assembly) | ecosystem: Environmental > Terrestrial > Soil > Wetlands > Permafrost | place: Sweden: Stordalen... | reverse complement strand
GAGGTGATCGTCGATCGGCTGATCCGCAAGGAGGCGATCGAGCGGCGCCTCACGGATTCGATCGAGACGGCATTGCGCCTCGGCGAGGGGACGGCCGAGATCCTCATCACCTCCTCGGAGGGCGACGAGACGCTCACGTTCTCTCAGCATCTGGCGTGCACACACTGCGGGATATCCCTGGAGGAGCTCGCTCCGCGCAGCTTCTCGTTCAATTCGCCCTACGGTGCTTGCCCGGCGTGCAACGGTCTCGGAACCCGGTTCGAGGTCGACCCTGAGCTCATCGTCCCGAACCCCGACCTCTCGCTCGCGCTCGGCGCCATCGCGCCGTGGGCGGGCGCCCGCACCGAGTACTTCTCGCGGGTGCTCCAGGCGGTCGCGGAGGCCTACTCGTTCAAGATGGATCGGCCATGGTCGAAGCTGACGAAGGCGCAGAAGAAGGTCCTGCTCCACGGGGCCGGCACGAAGAAGGTCCACATCCACTACCGCAACCGGTACGGCACGCTCCGCAGCTATGACACGACGTTCGAGGGTGTCGTGTCGTGGCTGCGTCGCCGGCACTCCGAAGCCGAGTCCGACTGGCTGCGCGAGCAGGTCGAGGGCTATATGCGTGAGGTCGCCTGTGACCAGTGTGACGGGTCACGTCTGAAGCCGGCATCGCTCGTCGTCACCGTCGGCGGCCACAACATCGCCGAGATCGCCGGCCTGTCGATCCGCAGGGCACATGAGCTTCTCGGCTCGTTCTCGTTGAGCTCGCGCGAGGAGATGATCGCGTCCCGTGTGATGAAGGAGATCCGGGCCCGCCTCCGGTTCCTCGTCGACGTCGGCCTCGACTATCTCACCCTGGACCGATCGGCGGCGACGCTCGCCGGCGGAGAGGCGCAACGGATCCGGTTGGCCTCCCAGATCGGTAGCGGCCTCGTCGGCGTCCTGTACGTCCTCGACGAGCCGTCCGTCGGGTTGCATCAGCGCGACAACCGGCGGCTGATCGAGACGCTGAACCGCTTGCGCGACCTCGGCAACACGGTCCTTGTCGTCGAGCACGACGAGGAGACGATCCGAGTCGCCGACCATGTCGTCGACATCGGTCCCGGTGCGGGCGAGCACGGCGGGGAGATCGTGTGCTCGGGCACCGTGGACGACCTCATCGGGTGCAAGGCTTCAATCACCGGGCAGTACCTGTCGGGCACACGGGAGATCGCCGTCCCTGTCATGCGGCGCGAACCGCGGGGAGAATGGCTCACCGTCCGGGGTGCCCGCGAGCACAACCTGAAGACCATCGACGTGGAACTGCCTCTCGGCTGCTTCGTGGCCGTTACCGGCGTGTCGGGGTCGGGCAAGTCCACCCTCGTGAACGACATCCTCTACCGGGCGCTCATGCAGCGGATCTACCGGTCCCGTGTCGTACCGGGTCGCCACAAGACGATCGAGGGTGCCGAAGCCCTCGACAAGGTCATCGACATTGACCAGTCGCCCATCGGACGCACGCCGAGATCGAACCCGGCCACGTATACCGGCGTGTTCGACAGCATCCGCAAGCTGTTCAGCCAGACCTCAGAGGCGAGGCTGAGGGGGTATCAACCCGGGCGTTTCTCGTTCAACGTCTCCGGTGGGCGGTGCGAAGCGTGCTCCGGCGACGGCACGATCAAGATCGAGATGCACTTCCTTCCGGATGTGTACGTGCCGTGCGAAGTGTGCAAAGGCGCGCGTTACAACCGCGACACGCTCGAGGTCACCTGGCGTGGCCGCAACATCGCCGAGGTGCTCGACCTCTCTTGCGAGGAGGCACTCGAGGCGTTTTCCGCCCAGCCGGTCATCGCTCGGCACATGCAGACGCTCGTGGACGTCGGGCTCTCCTACGTCCGCCTCGGGCAGCCGGCGCCGACGTTGTCAGGCGGCGAGGCACAGCGCGTGAAGCTCGCCTCCGAGCTCTCGAAGCGATCGACCGGGAGAACCTTGTACATCCTCGACGAGCCGACGACAGGGCTGCACTTCGAGGACGTCCGCAAGCTGCTCGGAGTGCTGCAGCGATTGGTGGACGCCGGCAACACGGTCTGCGTGATCGAGCACAACCTCGACGTCGTCAAGTCGGCCGACTGGGTCATCGACCTCGGTCCTGAAGGAGGCGACGCCGGCGGCACGATCGTTGCCGAGGGGACTCCGGAGCAGGTGGCGAAGAACGCCGAGAGCTACACGGGTCAGTTCCTTGCCCGCATGCTCGGGATCTAGCCGCGCTCCCGACGCAGGGCGTCAGATGATCGCAAGCATCCGCTCGAGCGCGACCCGCGCGTCGGCGGCGGTGTCGGCGTCGACTGTGATCTGGTTGCGGACGTCGCCTTCGAGGAGACCATCGAGGATCCACGCGAGATGCGGGAGGTCGATCCGGAACATCGTCGAGCAGGGGCACACGAGCGGATCGAGCGAGACGATCGTGCGATCAGCGGCGTGCTCGCGGGCGAGCCGGTCGACCAGGTGGATTTCGGTCCCGACGGCAATCGTGGAGCCTGCGGGGGCGGCCGCCACTGCTCTGATGATGAAGTCGGTGGAGCCGACTTCGTCAGCGAGTGCCACGACCTCGTGCGAGCACTCCGGGTGAACGATCACGATGCCGCCGGGGTGACTTGCCCGGAACCTCTCGATGTGGGCTGTCGAGAAACGCTGGTGCACAGAGCAGTGCCCCTTCCACAGCAGCAGCGTTGCCTCCTTCACGTCGTGGTCCTCGAGTCCGCCGAGGGCGAGGCGTGGGTTCACGACGCGCATGTCAGCACTGCCGTACCCGATTGCGTAGCCCGTGTTGCGCCCGAGGTGCTGGTCTGGAAAGAAGAGGACCTTGTCGCCGCCACCGCCGTCCGGGCTGCGCGGAGGATCCGCGGTGGTCCCGTCGGGAGAGCGATCGGGGCCGAGCGCCCACGTGAGGATCGAACGGGCATTGGACGATGTGCAGACCGCGCCCCCGTTGCGCCCGACGAATGCCTTCAGGGCGGCCGCAGAATTCATGTAGGTGATGGGCACGACTCGTTCGATGTCGGTCACGGCTGCGAGCTCTTCCCAGATCTGCTCGACGCCGTCGACGTCGGCCATGTCCGCCATCGAGCAGCCGGCGTTCAGGTCAGGAAGGATCACCTTCTGATGGGGCGCGGTCAGGATGTCGGCGGACTCCGCCATGAAATGAACCCCGCAGAACACGATGAACTCGGCATCGCGCTGGTCGGCGGCGAAGCGGGACAGCCCGAACGAGTCGCCGCGAGCATCGGCGAAGTCCATCACCTCCTGACGCTGGTAGTGATGGCCGAGGATCACGAGGCGGTCGCCGAGCGCTGCCTTCGCCGTCGCGACTCGGCGGGACAGCGCGGCGGCAGACGCGATCGTGTATTCGTCGGGAAGTGGACTCTGGAGGCGGAGCATCGGGACCCCCTCTGGGACGCCTCATTACGGCCGGCGGGGACAGCCTGGTCGCCCATCCGCGGGTGTGTCGGCCTTGAGGCGGGATATGTCCGCCGGGGTACCAGGCCGGCGTAACTTCCATGGTAGTGCTCGAACGCCCCGCCGCCATACCCGACGCCCCCGGGTCCTACCAATTCAAGGACGCCGATGGGCGCGTGATCTACGTCGGCAAGGCGCGTTCGCTCCGCAGCAGGGTGTCGAGCTACTTCCAGGATCCGCGGCATCTGCATCCCCGGACAGCGCAGATGGTCAGCCGGGCGGCGTCGGTCGAATGGATCGTCGTCGCGAGCGACGTCGATGCGATCATGCTCGAGTACAACCTGATCAAGACCCACCGGCCGCGCTTCAACGTTCGTCTCGTCGACGACAAGAGCTACCCGTACCTGGCGGTGACGGTCGGCGACGAATGGCCGAAGGCTGTCGTGATGCGAGGAGCGAGGCGTAAGGACACCCGCTACTTCGGGCCTTACGCGCATGCCTACGCCATCCGTGAGACCCTGGATCTGCTGTTGAGATCGTTCCCGATCCGCACGTGCTCGGATGCCAAGATGCGCCGCCATGAGCTGCTCGGGCGTCCATGCCTGCTGTTCCACATCGAGCGCTGCTCGGCGCCCTGTGTGGGCTCTGTCACCCACGAGGAGTACCAGGCGCTGGTTGCGGAGTTGATGGGTTTCCTCGAGGGCGACACCAAACCCATCGTCCGCCGCCTCGAGACCGCCATGCGGCAGGCTGCCGGGGAGCTCGAATTCGAACTGGCGGCCCGCCTGCGGGATCGGCTCAGCTCCGTGCGGCTGGCCATCGAGCGGCAGCAGATGGTGACGGACACCCCCGAGAACCTCGACGCCGTGGCGATCGCCGACGACGAGCTCGTTGCGGCCGTCCAAGTGCTGCACGTCCGGCGGGGTCGGGTGGTGGGGCGGCACGGGTTCATCCTCGAGAAGGTCGAGCCCTTGACGTCTGCCGAACTGCTGAGCCGGGTGCTGGCGCAGCACTACGGGGGCACTCCTCTCGGTGTGCCTCGTGAGCTTCTCGTGCCGGAGATGCCCGAGGATGCCGAGACCTACGCCGAGTGGCTCGGGAGACTGCGGGGCGGGAAGGTGCACTTCCGGGTGCCGCTGCGCGGGCGCAAGAAGGAGCTGCTCGACACCGCCAGGCACAACGCCGCCGAGCAGCTGAACCGTCACCGTCTTCGCCGCTCCTCAGACCTCACAAGCCGCGCTCTCGCGCTCGAGCAACTGCAGCAGGCGCTCGGGATGACCGAGGCGCCACTTCGCATCGAGTGCTACGACATGAGTCACCTGCAGGGCACCGACTACGTCGGCTCGATGGTGGTGTTCGAGGACGGACTGCCGAAGCGGAGCGACTACCGACGGTTCAAGGTGAGCGCCGTGCAGGGCAACGACGACTACGGCGCCATGCACGAAGTGCTCACCCGTAGGTTGCGTCACCTGCTGGCTGGCGATCCCGGTGAGGCGAGCTTCGTTGTGGCCGGCGCCGGCGAGAACGGCGCCGATGATCTCGAGTCGCTCGGGAGGCGCCGCCGCCGCGCCTCGCGCTTCGCCTACCCGCCGCAGCTGCTGTTGCTCGACGGAGGCAAAGGTCAGCTGAGCGTGGGCGTGCGAGTGCTCGAGGAGCTTGGTCTCTCCGACAAGGTTGCGGTTGCCTCGTTGGCGAAGCAGTTGGAGGAGGTCTTCGTGCCGGGTCGCTCCGAGCCTGTCGTCATCCCCCGTGACTCCGAAGCGATCTACCTGTTGCAGCAAGCGCGCGATGAGGCGCATCGTTTTGCCATCACGTTTCACCGCGAGTTGCGGAAGAACCGGATGACGAAGGGAGCGCTCGACGGCATCCCGGGCCTCGGCCCGGCGCGCCGCAAGCGCCTCACCGCCGAGCTCGGTGGTGTGCGAGCCGTACAGGCTGCGACCCTCAGCCAGCTCCAGGCGGTGGCATGGCTGCCCGACCCAGTCGCGGAGGCGGTGTACGACCATCTCCGGTCGAGATCAAACACCCGTAGCGGCGCTCGCTGACGACATGGACCTCACCTCAGACTGGGACGAGCTCGCCCCGTGGTGGAGGGAGACGTTCACTCACGGTGCCGACCTCGAATACGAGCACCAGATCCTCCCGTTGGCCGCAGACCACCTGGCAGGGCGGCGGCGGCTCCTCGACCTGGGCACGGGCGAGGGCCAGCTGGCAAGGCGCCTCATGGTCGCCACGGACGCTCGCGTGCCGGAGATCGTCGTGGGTCTTGATTCCTCCGCCGCCCAATTGGCAAACGCCCAGGCGGAAGGTGGCGGGCCGCAATGGGTCCGCGGAATCGGCGAGTCCCTCCCATTCGCCGACCGTTCGTTCGACGCCGTCGTGTGCTGCCTCGTCATCGAGCACGCGAGCGATCCCGACGCGCTCATGGCCGAGGTGGCACGGGTCTTGGGGAACGGGGGACGGTTTCTCTTGTTGATCAACCACCCGATCGTGCAGGGACCCGGGAGCGGGCTCATTGACGACACCGTCCTGGGTGAGCGTTACTGGAGGATCGGGCCGTATCTTCCGGAGACGGTGAACCTCGAGCAGGTCGACAAGGGGGTGAAGGTCACGTTCGCCCACAGGCCGCTCTCTCGCTACCTCAACCCGCTCGCCGATCTCGGGCTGTTCCTTACCCGGATGGAGGAGCCGGCGCCCCCCTTCGAGTTCCTCTGCGGGTCGATTGACATGGAATTCGAACGGGCGATGCCACGTTTGTGCCTCATGATCTTCGAGCGTCGCTGAGCGAACCGGATTGCGGTCGGTCGGGCCGCAGCGCGTGCGATGGCAGAATGGGCATAGTCATGGCGGAATACCTCTTCCTCGTAGGCATGTCAGGCGCGGGGCGCTCGACCGCCGCCGCGACCTTCGACGACCGCGGCTGGTTCGTGATCGACAACCTGCCTCCCGCCCTTCTCGGCAGGGTCGGTGAGCTGGCCAACCAGTCGGGCAGCGAGTACGAGCGACTCTGCCTCGTCTCCGGCCGGGGTGGCTATGAGGGTCTGGCGGAGTTGCAGCCGGCGATTGACTCGTTGAAAGCTTCCGGCGCCAGAGTGCGCGTCCTGTTCCTCGAGGCTCCCGACGACGTGCTCGTCAGGAGGTTCGAAGGCAGCCGTCGCCGTCATCCCGTCGACACCACCGGTGGCGTGCTGGACGCCATTCGCCACGAGCGAGAGCTGTTGAAGGAGCTTCGCGAGCACGCCGATCTCATCATCGACACCGGTGACCTGAACGTGCACGAGCTGCGCGAGCGCCTGATCGAGCTGCTCGACCGGACCGGAACCGATGGGGGTATGGCGACAAGCGTGGTGTCCTTCGGCTTCAAGCACGGCTTGCCGCTGGACGCAGATCTGGTGTTCGACTGCCGCTTCCTGCCGAACCCGCACTGGGTACCGGAGTTGCGGAACTTGACCGGCCTGGACGCGCCCGTTCGCGACTACGTGATGTCGAGCCCGGACGCGAAGGCGTTGCTCGTCCGCCTCGAGGAGCTCTTGGAGCTCGTCTTGCCCGCGTACGGCCGCGAGGGCAAGTCATATCTGTCAGTAGCCGTCGGTTGCACGGGGGGTCATCACCGCTCGGTCGTGCTTGCCGAGGAGATCGCGCTCGTCATGCAACGGCTCGGCTTCCGCCCTGCCGTGCACCACCGGGATCTCGGGCGTTGAGCGGCGCCAACACAGGCGAGCCACTCCGGGCCGGGACTACGGGCGGCCTCATCGAAGGGGGTCCCCGCGTGGTCGCCATCGGCGGTGGGCACGGCCTCGCACAGACGTTGCGGGCAATCCGACGGTACGCGGGCGAGATCACCGCGATCGTCTCGGTTGCGGACGACGGAGGCTCGAGTGGCCGCTTGCGGGCGGATCTTGGTATACCCGCTCCTGGAGACATCCGTCAGTGTCTCGGTGCACTCCTGCCCCTTCAGCCCGCCTCGCCGCTCGCAGACGCCATGGAGCACCGATTCGAGGCCGGGGCGCTGGCCGGCCACGCCTTCGGCAATTTGTTGATCGCGGCCTTGGCGGCCTCGACGGGCGATTTCGCCGGCGCCGTGGCCTCGACCGGGCGCCTGCTCGGGACCCTCGGATTCGTGCTGCCGGCGACCGTAGGGCCCGTAGATCTCAAGGCGACGGGCGACTTCGGCGAGGTGGACGGGCAGGTGCAGATCATGGCCACGCGCGGGGTCACCATGATCTCTCTGGTGCCACCGGACCCCGAGCCGGCGCCCGGGGCGGTAGAGGCGCTCGTCGACGCTGATCAGGTCGTCATTGGGCCGGGTTCGCTCTACACGAGCGTGCTGGCGGCGTGCTGCGTGCCGGCGCTGCGCGTTGCCATTGAAACGACGAAGGCAGAGCGTGTCTACGTCGCGAACCTGCGAGAACAGCTGCCCGAGACCGCTGGGTATGACGTCGCGGCCCACCTGGCGGCCCTCGAGCGGCATGGGGTTACCGTGGATGTCGTGCTCGCTGACCCACGCGCCCTTCCGATCGGCGCCCTCCGCTCGGACGTGCGCCTGGTGTGCGCCGAGGTCGGTAATGACCGGCTGGCCGCTCACGACCCGATCCTGCTCGCCCACCATCTCGCCTCGCTTGTCGACGGCCGGATTGTTTGCGAGCGGCAGTCTCCTCTGCGAGACCGAGCTGAGGCACGACCGCCGTATGACGTGTCGGGCGTCATCACCAGCATGATCGAGGAGCCGGAAGCGATGACGAAATGAGCGTGCGGGTCGGTATCAACGGTTTCGGTCGCATCGGGAGAAACTTCCTCCGTGCCCTCCTCGATCTCGATGCCGCAGGCACCGATGCCGGCGTCGAGCTCGTCGCCGTCAACGACATGGTTGCCCGGGGGGTATCGATTCACCTTCTTCGCTTCGACTCGACGCACGGGCGCCTGAAGATCCCTGTGGAGGAGACGGCCGGCGGTTTCCGGGTGGGTGGTCGCGAGGTTGCCGTCTTGCGTGAAGGCGACCCCAAGGCACTCGGCTGGGGCGACCTTGGTGTCGACGTCGTGATCGAGTCCACCGGTCGTTTCACGACCCGTCAGGCGGCCATGGCGCACGTCGAAGCGGGCGCCTCCCGTGTGATCATCTCAGCTCCATCGAAGGACGCGGACGCCACCTTCGTCGTCGGCGTCAACGAGCAGGACTTCGACCCGGAGCGCCATGTCGTGGTGTCGAACGCCTCGTGCACGACGAACTGCCTCGTCCCGATGGTGAAGGTGCTCGACGACGCGTTCGATCTCCGTCAGGGGCTCATGACGACGGTGCACGCCTACACGAACGACCAAGAGTTGCTCGACCTCGGCCGCGACAACCTTCGGAGGTCGAGAGCGGCCGCCGTCAACATCGTGCCGTCCTCGACGGGTGCCGCCAGGGCGACGAGCCTCGTGTTGGAGGCGATGAAGGGACGGCTCGACGGGCAAGCGCTGCGAGTGCCGGTCGTCGATGGCTCCATCACGGATTTGACGGCCGTAGTGAGGTCCCAGACGACAGCCGCGGAGGTGAACGAAGCATTCCGGTCAGCCGCCTCCGCCGGCCCGCTCGCCCGGGTGCTCGCCTACAGCGAGGACGAGATCGTCTCGAGCGACATCGTGGGGACGCCCGCGTCCTGCACCTTCGACTCGACGCTGACGATGGCGATCCTCCTCGACGATTCCTCCACGCTCGTCAAGGTGCTCGGCTGGTACGACAACGAGTGGGGGTATTCGAACCGGCTGATCGACCTCGTGCTGGTCGTCGGTCCGTGATCCACTGCCTGTGAGCGGTCGCCTACCGCTCCTCGAGGATCTCGGGGAGGTCCGTGGCAAACGGGTTCTCGTGAGGCTCGACCTGAACGTGCCGCTCGTCCTGGAGCCTTCCGGCCGGCGGGTCGTCGCCGACGACTTCCGCATTCGGGCTGCTCTTCCGACCCTGACGTGGCTGTTGAACCGTGGGGCGCGTGTGACGGCGTGTACGCATCTCGGTCGACCTGCCGGAGCACCTGACCCGCGCTATGACGTCGAACCTGTCCGGGCATTGCTCTCGGAGATGATCCCAGGTGTGCGGTTGTTGGAGAACCTGCGCTTCTCCCCGGGTGAGAAGAAGGACGACCCAGCCTTCGTTGCCTCCCTCGTCGAAGGCCAGGACCTCTACGTCAATGACGCCTTCGGCGTCTGCCACCGGGCTGATGCCTCTGTCGTGGGCCCGCCGAGGTTTCTTCCCTGCGCGGCGGGCCGCTTGGTTCAAAGAGAGGTGGAACAGCTCGGGCGCCTCATCGAGGACCCGGAGCGACCCTTCGTGGTAGTGATCGGCGGGGCGAAAGTAGCCGACAAGCTCGGCTTGTTGGACGCGCTGGCGGCGCGTGCCGACCGTCTGTTGATCGGCGGTGCCATGGCGTTCACGTTCACGCAGGCACTCGGCTTCGACCCAGGGGCATCGTTGGTCGACCCTTCAAAGCTGGAACTCTGCAAAGCCCTCTTGGCGAAAACCGACAACATCCTGTTGCCCGTCGATTTCGTCGCCGCCGGCCCCGCCGTCGAGCTGCGCCCCGATAGCGGGATCCCGGAGCCTTGGGGGCGCGAGAGAGCCAGAGAAACCCTGGACGACATCAGGATATGCGGGCGGTCCATTCCTGAGGGTTGGAAGGGCTATGACATCGGCCCGGCGACGACTGAAATGTTCTGTCACGTTATTTCGGACGCGGGGGCCGTGCTATGGAACGGGCCGATGGGCGTGTTCGAGGATGGGCGTTTCGCCGCGGGGACGAAGGCTGTTGCACAGGCTGTGGCGGCTTGCGCCGGGCGCACCGTTATCGGAGGCGGTGACAGCGTGGCCGCCGTGAACCGCTACGGGTTGTCCGAACGGATCGACCATGTGTCGACCGGGGGAGGGGCATCGCTCGCATTGCTCGAGCACGGGGATCTCCTCGGCCTTGCGGCGTTGCGGGAATCGCCGTTCACTGCGGTCCTCGACGAGGGCCGGGCAGCTCGCTGATGCCCGGCCGCCCTCAGCACACGAGGCGACGCGGAGTCCTCGTCAGCGGCAACTGGAAAATGAACCTGAACCATTACGAGGCGATCCAGTTCGTTCAGAAGCTCGCGGCCATATTCCGCGCATCGCCCGTGCCCGAGGGCCGGGAGGCGTCCCTCCATCCCACTTTCACATCTCTCCGATCCGTCCAGACGGCTGTCGAGTCGGACGCGGTGCCCGTCGTGCTCGGCGCTCAGACCTGTCACTTCGCGGACAGCGGCGCCTTCACTGGCGAGGTGAGCGCCGAGATGCTGGCGAAGCTCGGCGTCCGGTACGTCATCGTCGGCCACTCCGAACGCCGCGCCCACTTCGGCGAAACCGACGAGATCGTGCGGGCAAAGCTCGACGCCGTACTTCGCCACCGAATGACTCCAATCCTGTGTGTCGGAGAAACCCTCCCCGAGCGTGAAGCGGGCCTCGCCACGACAAAGGTGGTCGGCCAGTTGGAGTCGGCACTCAGCGGGCGGCCCGGTCACGTAGCAGGAGGGCTCGTGATTGCCTACGAGCCGATCTGGGCGATCGGCACCGGCCGGGTCGCCAGCACGGGTGACGCACAAGAGATGGCTGCATGCGTCCGGGGAGCGGTGAAGAGCCTGGCGGGAGCCGAGGCTGCCGGCGCAGTGCGCGTGCAGTATGGCGGGTCGGTCACGGGGGACAATGCCGCCGCCATGCTGCACTGCTCTGACGTGGACGGCCTCTTGGTGGGCGGGGCGAGTCTGGATGCCGTGAGCTTCTCCGCGATCGTTCGCGCGGGGGCCTGAGGACGCCGACCAAACGAGCTGGTGGAGCAAGCCGGGCGCAGGAACGGGGCGAGGTCGGCGCCGCTTCACCCGGTGGTAACGTGACCGACCGTCCGCACGTGGGCGTCGAGAGCGACGGCGTGTCCATGACCGACTGAGGGGAATTCTCCCGTGTTGACCGATGCCCTGGTTGTGATCGATGTGATCGCG
>Ga0182024_10022348_pt1 | contig 11406 bp, 5 predicted proteins | sample P32metaG_FD_120480 | JGI IMG/M metagenome (GOLD analysis project Ga0182024, IMG submission 120480) | Permafrost microbial communities from Stordalen Mire, Sweden - P3-2 metaG (Illumina Assembly) | ecosystem: Environmental > Terrestrial > Soil > Wetlands > Permafrost | place: Sweden: Stordalen... | reverse complement strand
GTGGTGGTCTCTCCGGTGAAGGAGATCTTCGCGATGCGCGGATTGCCGGCAAGGGCCTTGCCGATTTCGCCGCCTGGTCCGGTCACAACATTGATAACACCGGGAGGTACGATGTCGCCGATCAGACCCATCAAGGTAAGCAGGCTGAGCGGTGTGTTCGAAGCCGGCTTGATGACCGTGCAATTGCCCGCCGCAATGGCCGGCGCTATCTTCCAGGCGGCCATCAACAGGGGGAAGTTCCACGGAATGATCTGACCGACCACGCCCATCGGCTCTTTGAAGTGATAGGCGACGGTGTCCTTGTCAAGTTCGCCGGCTGAACCCTCTTCCGCGCGGATGCAGCTGGCGAAGTAGCGGAAGTGGTCGATAGACAGCGGGACGTCGGCGTTGCGCGTCTCCCGAATCGGCTTGCCGTTGTCGAGCGTCTCGGCCAGAGCGAGCAGTTCGAGGTTCTCCTCCATGCGATCGGCGATCTTGTTGAGCACCGCGGCGCGGTTCGCCGGCGACGTGCTGCCCCACTCATCCTTGATTGCGTGGGCGGCGTCGAGGGCGGTCTCGACATCGGCGGCGGAGGAACGCGCGAACTCGGCCAGCTTCGCGCCATTGATCGGGCTGTGGTCGGCGAAGTACTTGCCTTGAATCGGAGCTACCCATTTGCCGCCAATAAAGTTGTCATACCGGGAACGCACGCCATCCTTACGAAGGGTGGCAAATGCCTCCTCAAAGATTGCATCTTGAGTCTCTACTACTGCTGTCAACATGAATTACCTCGCAGATCATTTACAACGTGAGTCTGCTACCCGGCTCGCGGGGTTGTATGTGACGCGTGTCACAGAGGCACTGTGTTGCAAGCACTACCGCGGACGGAAGATATTGCAGCGGCAAGACGGCCAAGACGAACTTGCTCCAAACCGGGGCGGTCTCAACCGGTCGGTGCAACACCGGCTTGCAGGTTACTCGCTGGCGTTTGAAAGCCCAAGGTCTGTCGCTGGCGTTGATTGAGGCGCAGGGCTACCTTGTTGAGATCGGCTTGAGAGTAGCCGGACAAGTCGGTTTTCTTAGGGAAGTACTGTCTTAGTAGGCCGTTGGTATTTTCATTGGTGCCGCGCTGCCAGGGGCTCTGCGGATCACAGAAGTAGACTTTCACATTCGTGTCCACCGTGAGGCTCTTGTGTTTGGCCATCTCCTGCCCCCGGTCCCAGGTCAACGAGCGCCGCAGGTAGCGGGGAGTTTAAGTGGTGTGGTAGTGATCACAGATATCCGCGACACACAGTTTGCCCTCGCTCTAGGTTCCCGGCCACACCATCAATCGGGAACCAATTCAATGGCCGCGAACAAGCTGCACCAGTTATGGGACCTGAATGTTGAACGAAATCGTCTCGTTCAGCCCTGGCCCCGTCAGCACGATTGACGCCGGATACGTTCCTGCGGGCGCCGTCGCCGCCTCGTTGCTTCCACCACCGCCGCAGGCCGTAATCACTTGCAGCCCGCATAACAAGATCAGCAGCATCAGGGCCCCTAGCTGCGATCTCGCTGATTTCCGCCGCAGGACAAACGCCCACGTCGGCAGCCACAGCACCGCGGCTAATGCAACCATTCCAGCAGGCGGATGTCCGGGCCAGCCCTTCCGCTCAATGGATGCGCCTTGTACGGGTTGGATGCTCAACGTGGTGCTGACCTGGGTGACAGTGGACGTGAAGACGAGGCTGCTGGGGCTAAAGCTGCATGTGACGTAAGTCGACAGGCTCGCAGGAAGGTTGCAATTGAGCGCTATCGTGCCGATAAAGGTTGTCGCCGTGCACGGGATTTGCGCTGTACCCGCATCCCCTGACAAATTGACAGTCGGGACAATGCAACTCACGCTGCGTGGGGGAAGCGCGATCCCTGAGAGCTGCACCTGCTGCGGACTGCCACTTGCGTTATCGGGCACACTCAACGTCGCCGTCTCCGAGCCGGCCGAGAGGCTGGGCTTAAACGTAACGCTGATCACGCAGTTGGCGCCGGCTGCGACCGTTGAGCCGCAGGGATTGGTCTGTGCGAAGTCCGCGGCATTCGCTCCCGAGATGCCGATGCCTGTTCCGGTGATGCTGAGTGCGGCGTTCCCGGTGTTGGACAGCGTAGCGGTCTGAGCCACGGAGGTCGTGCCCGACACCTGCGCCGCAAAGCTAAGCGATGTGGGGCTCAAGCTAGCGACCGGCGCCGGGGGCGGCGGCGCGGCGATGATGAGCGTGTATCCCTGCTGGACCGCTGCCGGATCTCCGTAGGTATCGGTCGCTGTTAGTGAAAAAGTGTAGGTTCCGGCGGAGGAGGCCGAGAGCGTGCCGCCGAGGACTCCATTGTTGAATGTAACCCCCGATGGAAGTGATCCGCTTTCAGTCAATGTCAGCGCGCCTGTCCCGCCAGTCGCGGTGAGGCGCACCGGCCCATAGGCCTGGCCGGCGGTCCCGCTCCCGGAACTGGCATTGAAGGATGTCACGGTCGGAGTGACCGCGATCGCAGAGAAGGCCCTGACTGCGTCGGTATCCGTAACTGTGATTGGCTCGGCATCGGCGACATCAGGAAACGTGTCCGTGTCCGTCACGGTGATGGTTTCGTCATCCGTAACCTGGGCTGGTGTTGAGGTCGATGTGTTCACGGTGAGCGTATAGCTTTGCTGCGTGATATCGCCCAGCGAATCGGCGACCTGCAGCGTGAAGGCGGCAGCAGCTTCACTGGCGTTGGGCGTGCCGGAGATTGTGCCCGCGGTCGAAAGGGTGAGGCGTACGGCCGAGAGCGCCGTTCCCGAGGCTACGGAAAACGAATACGGACCACCGCTGCCGCCTGTGGCCGTAAACGTCTGCGAATATGGTGTTCCCACTAGGCCTGATGGCAGCGAGCCGGGCGCGATCGCGATTGCAGTGTATGCCCTGACGGTGTCGATATCCGTGACCGTGATCTTCTCTGAGTCGGCAACATCGGGGAAGGTTTCCGTGTCCGACACGAGGATGATCTCGTCATCCGTAACTGACGCCGGCTGCGAAACGGCGGCATTGATCGTGAGCGTGTCGCTGACGGTGCCCATGCAACCGTTCGAATCCGTTGCCGTGACGATGAATGGAAAACTGCCCGTCTGCGTGGTCGTAGATCCGCTCAGGACTCCCGCTACAAAGTTGAATCCCGCCGGCAAGGTGTTGGTTATACCGTAGCCGATTGCGCCCACGCCTCCGGTCTCGGTGAAGGTGACTGGGCCGTAGGGCGTGCCGGCGGTGCCGGGCGCCAACGTAGACGGACCTACGGTGATCGTCGGGCAACCGATCTGGAGTGAATAGGCCTGGCTGCCGGTATCGCTGTTCGCGTCCGTGGCGGTTACCGTGAAAGGAAACGTCCCAGTCTGCGTCGGCGTTCCGAAGAGCGCGCCCGGCGAGGTGAGCGTCATTCCCGGCGGCAGCGATCCCGCCGTCACCGCGAAGGTCACTGTTCCCGTGCCTCCCGTCGCGCTCAGGTTGACCTGCGAATAGCCGACGCCCGCCGTCCCCTGCGCAAGCGTCGTCGGGGAGATCGTGAGCGGAGTTGACGACGAGAACGCAACTTTGGCGACGTACGGCGTGAAGCCCGTGTAGTTGCTGGGCAAAGAGGGTTCGAACGAGCCTGGACTTGTGTAAATATTCTGCGACGAGGTCGATTCGGCGATGTACGCGTTACCCGACGGATCCAGCGCTCCGGCCACGGTGCAGCACTCCGCATCGCCGCCCAGGGGGCTGGAGAAGAGCAGCCCCGAGCCATCGGCAGTCAGCTTCGAGAGGTAACCATAGAAGCATCCTGTTCTCGACGGGCACCCAGGAATCGTAAACGCGTCTGGCGTGGATTCGAACGCAAGTGTCGTGTTGCTGTAACCGAAGAGCACTGCGCTATCGTCCGTGCCCACCGCGACCGACATCACATAGCCGCCAAAGTAGCTCGAATACGTCAGCCCTGAGCCGTCGGTCTTCAGCTTGGTGATGAAGCCCACTCCCGGGCTGCTCTGGAGTGCTCCGGTGGTCACAGGAAAAGTGGGTGTGTTTGTCGTGCCACCCACGAAAGCGTATCCCGACGAATCTACCGCGATGGCCCGGCCGACACTAAATTTATTCCCAGCCCCCCCGCCGCCCAGGAAGGTGGAGTACACCAGCCCGGTCCCATTCGCGTTCACTTTGGTCGCGAAGACATCCTGGCAGGGACTCCCGCAGGTCGTGCTGTAGACTCCTGTCGTCGTCGGGAAATCTGTGGACCCGGTAAAGCCAGTCACGTATGCAAATCCCAAGCTGTCCACGGCAATCGCGCCTTGTGACGCAGTACCGCCAATCTGCTGCACATCGTTTTCGCCGGTGCTGCCGCCCAGGAACGTCGAATAGACCAGGGACGAACCATCGGCGGAGAGTTTTGTGACGAACGCGGTTCCAAAGTACAAGCTGGCTTTGTATACCGTCTGGAATGCGCCTGGCGTCGTGGGAAAGTTCGTGGCGGTGGTAACCCCGGTGACATAGGCGCTGCCCAATGAGTCCACCGCGATCCCGCCCACGGTGTCTCCATCGCTGCCCGGGGATGATCCGTCGAGATAGGTTGAGTAGAGAAGCGTCGAACCGTCCGGGCTCAACTTCGCCACAAAGGGCACAGGATAGAGAGAAGGCCGAATGTATTCATAGGCGCCCGGAGTGGTGGGCGTGTTGTCCTCCGTTTCAGAGATGCCCCCGAAATAGGCCGCGCCTAAACTATCCACCGCGATGGCAAAGATCTGATCGCCGCCGCCTCCTCCCCCAGGGGCGAGGCCGCCGAAGTAGGTCGAGTACACCAGCCCGGAGCCATCGGGCTTCAGCTTGCTGATGAACGAGAAGCTGCCGGACGTTGGAGGAGGCCCAGGATTATACGACCCGGGAGTGGTAGGGAAAAGCACGGTGTCGGCGCTGACGCTTCCCGTTACGTAAGCGTCTCCGGAACTGTCCACGGCGATGGCATTGATGTAGGTCTCTTGTGAGATCCCACCGCCAAGATAGGTGGCATAGTCGATCGCCGGGTCGATCACCAGCGGCTGCGTACGGTCGTAAGGACCGAGGGCGAAGGCGATGCGGTTGCTTGCGGTGAGGATGTAGCGGCCAGGGATTTCGCGGGGGCCGGCGGGCGTGGGCTGGTAGATGTGGGGCTTGTCAAGGATGACGTCGGGCGCGTGGTCGAGGGAGAGGATGATGTCGCCGGATTGGTTGAGGCGGAGGTGGTGCGCGCCTTCGACTTCGAGCGCGATCGCGCGCGGATCGGCTCCCGGCGCTATGTTGAAGTCGAATTCGAGCCGCCGGTTGTCGCCGTGGAAGACCGCGTCGATGCCGGTGTAGAGGCTGTGGTATTCGACGGCGGAGTAGTTGGGTACGTTGGTGTGCCACTGCTTCGGATCGTTGCCGATAAAGTAGTTCGTCTTGCCGGGTAGAAGATCGCGGCCGGTGAGGGAGGCGGGCGACGTGACGCCGAGGAACTTGAGATGCACGGCGTGCGTGGGGAGTGAGAGGACGGCTTCGTCGCCGGTGAGGAAGAGGGTGTAGTTGGGGGCATGCGCGAGGAACTTTACACGGTGGTCGGATTGGCCGGCGTTGGCTTCGAAGGCGATGGGGAGAGCGGCGTAGGTTTCGAGGGCGTGGGAGGATCGGGGCGGGCGCGGGGTTTGGCTGGCGGCGGGGAGTGCTGCGATGAGCAGGAGGGTGGCGCAGGTAATGGCTCGCGCGATGCTCCCGCGGGGTTGCGCGATGTGATAGTGAATGTGGGCTCCGCTGCTCATGTTTCAGCCTCCTGCGCCCTTGCGTTGTGCCCGTGGCTTGACGTCAAGGGATGGGATCGGAGCGCTATTGGAAGCTGAGCTGAACGTTGACCGAGATGAGTTGGCCTGCAGCCGTGATCGGCACCCCCGGTGTCGGCAGAGTTTTATGCGTTGTAGCGTAAAGGTTAGAAAACGCGGCGTTGCTCATGGCGCAAGCGTTGGGCGAGATGGTCGTACTCACAGCGCCGTTCCAAGAGCAAGCGATGGGGCTGAGAAAGACATCAGTGATGTTTACGGCCGTACTCGCCACCGCAGTTCCCGTAAAGGAAAGGCTGCCGGCAATGGGGGCTATGCTCAGCGGAAAACAAGGCCCGAGGGGCGTGATTTGATACAGAAAGCCGGTGCCGCCGCATCCGCTGTTTAGGTCGCCAAATGCAGCCGGCTCAGGGCTGACCAGTGAACCGAGCAGATTACAAGCCGTATTCGCCCCTCCGTGTGTCGACGGGCAAGGGCCAGCTAATCCAGTGGTGTCGCTGCCCAGGATGACTGTGTAGCCGCCCGGCACGGTGTTGCCAAGCAGCACTGCAGTCAGGTAATTCGCCCCGTAGGGCTGCACCAGCAAGTTCTCAAACTCGGTGTGGGAGACCAGTTTGCCATCCGGATTGCGGACCTCGATGGTCCAGTGGCCATGTACTTTGATGCCTTCGTGGGCCCCCTTGGGAGCCGGCTCTCCAGTCGCCGCCGATGGTGTTGGCTGGGTGGCTGGGGGAGCCTGCCGAGCAGCCTGACCTAAAGCTGCGGAGGGTTCAGTCTGGACCGGTTTCGATTGCGCCCAGGCGATGCCGGGGGCAGAGAGCACCGTGGCGCAAAGAGTGGCTAGCACCAAGCCCTGCCCGAGGATGCGTGCGACGACTGCGTGTTGACCGAGCGTCTTCATAATGTATCTCCTTGCAGTGCATTTCCTCTACGCCTTCAAAACTGCCGCGCGTGCGAGCTGAGATCCTGGCGCAACGGCAAGGGAAGCAATCCCTGCGAACCGCGCGAGCTAGCGAGTAAAGTCTTGTTATCTGCTAAAGTAAAGTGAAATTTCTCGGAGAATTGGTCCGATAAATAGGATATTTTTTCTGATATCCCGCCCTTAAACTGCGGAAGATTCCGCGGTTTCCGGTTAAGATCTTTTGTTTTCAATAGGTTAGTATCATCGCCGCGCGCCTCTATTCTTTGTCTCCAGGCTTTTCTTGGGGCCGCGTTGGAGGGCTGGGTTGCCGCAACTTCCGCCCAACACCGTCAGCAAACTACTGGCAAATTGGCATGCCGGCGACGACGAAGCCTTGCGCACCGTATTTCCCCTCGTTTACGACGAGCTTCGGCGGGTCGCCCACAATTACCTGCGAAAGGAACGTCCTGACCACACCTTGCAAAGCACCGCCCTGGTGCACGAGGCTTATTTGCGCCTGGAGAAACAAGGGACCAGTAAATTCGAGAGCCGGGAGCATTTCCTAGCCATCTGCGCGCAATTGATGCGGCAGATTCTGGTGGAACATGCACGCAGCCGTAAAGCCGCGAAACGAGATGGAGGCTGCCGGTTGTCGTTGGACGAAGGCCTGGCGGGCAAAACCCGGAGCGTGGACATGGTGGCCCTCGACGACGCTCTGCACGAATTAGCCAGACTCGATCAGCAACAGAGCCTCATTGTCGAGCTGAGATTTTTCGGCGGTCTTTCCATCGAAGAAACTTCGCATGTGCTGAATCTGTCACCCACTACGGTAAAGCGACATTGGGCCACGGCCCGGCTCTGGCTGCATCACGAATTGAACAACGCCGCAGACACATGACACCAGAACGCTGGCAACAAATTCGGGATGTGCTTGAGAAAGCGCTGGAATTGGGTCCAGAGGAGCGCTCCACTTTTCTGGATGGTGCTTGTTCGTTCGATCCGTTGCTGCGGCGGGAGGTGGATGCCCTACTCGATTCCGATCCCAAGCTATCCGCCAGCTTCTTACAATCCTCCGCAATGGCCGACGGATTGGGTGCGTACCTGGATGGGATCTGCTTTCCGGCTGGCTTGGAAGCGGGGCAAGTTTTCGCGCAGCGTTTTCAACTTGTCCGCAAGCTTGGAGAAGGCGGCATGGGGCAGGTCTGGCTGGCTGAGCAGACCCTGCCGGTGTGGCGGCAAGTTGCTCTGAAGCTGATCAAAGCCGGCATGTACGACGAAGCGGTCGTGCAACGCTTCAAATCGGAGTTGCAATCGCTGGCGATCATGGATCATCCGGCCATTGCTAAGGTGTTCGACGCCGGTGCGACGCCGCGGGGCCAACCGTACTTTGTTATGGAGTACGTTCCCGGACTTCCGATTACGGAGTATTGCGATCAAAAAAAGCTCAAGATCCCGGAGCGGCTCGAACTCTTTATCCAGGCCTGCGAAGGCGTGCAGCACGCGCACCAGAAAGCCATCATCCATCGCGATCTGAAGCCGCCAAATATTCTGGTGGTGGAAGTGGACGGCAAGCCGGCACCGCGGATCATCGACTTTGGCTTGGCAAAGGTGACCACACCTCAAGTCGCGGCAGGGATTTTCTTTACCCAACTGGGACATTTTGTGGGGACGCCGGGGTACATGAGCCCCGAGCAGACCGATCCCAATGTGCAGGACATAGACACGCGCACCGACGTGTACTCGTTGGGGGTGATTCTCTACGTGTTGCTGGCCGGGTTCCAGCCGTTTGAAAGCAGGCTGCGACCGAAGCAACCACTGGACGAGCTGTTGCGGAAGTTACGTGAGGAAGAACCACCCCGGCCAAGCGGCAAGGTCAGCGCTGAACGGGATTCCTCGGCCGGGGCAGCGGAAGCGCGCGGCTTGGAACCCGGGCAACTGGTGAAGCTACTGCGTGGCGACCTGGACTGGATCGTCATGAAGGCGCTGGAAAAGGATCGCGCACGCCGCTATGGTTCGCCCTTCGAATTGGCTGCTGACATTCGTCGCTATCTGAACCAGCAGCCGGTCGTGGCGCGCCCTGCAAGTGCCGCCTACCGGAGCGGCAAGTTCATCAAGCGCAATAAAATCTCCCTGGCAGCAGCGGCGGTATTCGCAGTCGTCATTATTGCCGGCGCGGTAGCGATTGTGCGCGAAGCGCGGATCGCCCGCAGGGAGGAGGCCCGTGCGGAGCAGCGTTTCGAGTCGCTGCGCAAGCTGACCAATTCATTGCTGTTCGAGTTCCATGATTCCATCGAGAATTTGCCCGGCTCGACCGGGGCGCGCGAATTGGTGGTGAGCCGGGCCCTGGAATACCTTGAGCAGATCGAGGCGGAGGCGCGCGACGACCCGGCCACGCTACGAGACCTTGCCGCAGCTTACGAGCGGATCGGACGAATCCGTGGTGAAGAAAATCATCCTCATCTGGGTGGCGTCGGATCCTTTCAAGAGACTAAGCAGCTCTACGGGAAGGCGCTGACGATTCGGCAAAGATTGGTGGCTGCGAATCCCGCCGATACCAGCCTGCAAGTTGATCTGCTGGGGACGATGTCACTCGTGGGCGCGATACAGTACCAAATGGGAGATTTGGATGGTGCCTTGGATCTGGGCCAACAGCGGTTGCAGATCGAAGAGCGGCTGGCAGCAAGTCATGATTCGCCGAAGCTGGAGTACGACATTGCCGATACCCTGGTTAGCGACGGATGCTTGAAGGTCTGGCTCGGCGAGTACAAGTCTGCTCTCGACGATGAGCAACGAGCGCTGACGATGAACGAAGCCTTCCTCCGCGCCGACCCGACAAGCATATTGAAAGGCCGGAGAGTGCTGATCTCGCACAACTGGATCGCCATCGCGCTGAAGTTTGACCGGAAGTACGATGCGGCTGCGGACGAATTTCGCAAGGCGCTGCAAATTGCGGAGCAGCTCGCGACACGCGACCCAAACAACACAGGAGTGCAGGCATTTCTCGCCGGTGATAACGAGGAATTGTGCAAGAGCCTGGCCTATGCCGGGTCATTTTCGGAGGTGCGAGATCGTTGCCAACGGGCAATTGCGATGAACGAGAACCTGGTGAAGTCCGACAAGAATGATGTGCAAGCGGTCGCGGATCTCGCCTCCTCGAATCTGACGATGGGGCTGGCTCTTTATCTTATGCACTCGCCGCGAGAGGCCCTGGTATTTGTGCGGCGGGCCGACTCGATGTTTGGCAGCGTGGCTGTGCGCGATCCAGACCCTCTTTCCAATGGCATGGTCCATGCGGTGGCTCTCCTGTATTCGGGCAGGATCGAAGCCAGGCTGCATCACCCGGAGCTGGCACGTGAGAACCTTGAGCAGGCCCAGGGGATGCTGGAACAATTGACAAAGCGCAGTCCGAAGCACCGATATATTTTAGACGCGCTGGACGAAACTCGGATGGCAATCGAAGCGCTCCCGAGCGACACCGCTCCAATCAACGTCCACTGAGCGTGGTCACTGCCTGTAGCGTCGCGTCAAGATGGGCAGACGGCCAATTTTTTCCGATAGTTGAGTATTGCCTTCTTCCTGGTCTCACGCGTATTAGCGGTCTCTGATCCGGAGCGATGTCATTAGCGGCACAAGTGTGCCCAGTCTTCCAGGCAGATTTCCCGGGACAGCGATGATTGATTGTGCGGCAATTTCTCTTCGACTGGGACGGCACAGGCAAGGATTCTCGGAGCGGGGCCGCAACTGCTTCGACTACCACCAATGGCGCGGCAATTTGGCATAAACCGAGAAAATGGACTGTAACCTCCGGATCGCCGACCATGCGGGAGCAACCGACGATAGGCACACTTCGGTGTTTTGCTTTGTTAGCTGTTTTTCCTAATCAGCGTGGTGCGGACTGGTTTCATCAGTCGGCTTTCACGTGCGAGCGCGTCTGTAGGCTCACCCAATCGCAAATGATTTTAAGGGCAGTCGGCGATATGGTCTCTTCGATGTTGTTGTACTCATTGGGCGAACCGGTTTTGGCGTCCTGTAAGAGATGATTCATCCCCGGCAACTCGATCACGGTAGCTTTGGGATTGCTCTTCAAGGCCTCGCGAGCGGCGGCAAGATCTTCCCGTGCGGGAACCTGTACATCCAGTGACCCGTTTAGCGCAAGAACTGGAACTTTCAGAGATGCAAGCGTTGGCGCGGGGTCATAGGCGAGGAAGTAACGCTCCCACGGACGAGCGTCGTTCTGCGGAAGAGTCTCCGCCTCGTTTGAATCGATAAGCTTCTCGGCGACTCCCTTTGCGACGATGACCCTGGCACGATCAAGTGCTATTGCATCGGAAGGCGCCGCGATGATGGCGTCATAGAGCTCCTGGTCGAAGAGCTTCCGCTTTGCGATATAGTCATCCGGCGCGCCGTAGGTCTTTGCCGTCATGGCCGACTGCAGGACGAACAGTTTATCGCCACGAATGGTAGGGCCAGCGATCATCACGACAAACGCAACGCTCTTATCTTCAGCAGCCACAGCAGGCGCAATGATGCCACCTTCCGAGTGCCCGAGCACGCCAACCTGATGCGGGTCGATCTCCCTCTGCGTCTTGAGCCAGGTTACAGCGGCTTCGGCGTCAGAGGTAAAGTCGACCGTTGTGGCTGCATCGTAGTCGCCGGTAGAGCCGCCGACGCCACGCTTATCGTAGCGAAGAACGGCAATGCCCCTGCGATT
>Ga0182024_10022347_pt1 | contig 11406 bp, 12 predicted proteins | sample P32metaG_FD_120480 | JGI IMG/M metagenome (GOLD analysis project Ga0182024, IMG submission 120480) | Permafrost microbial communities from Stordalen Mire, Sweden - P3-2 metaG (Illumina Assembly) | ecosystem: Environmental > Terrestrial > Soil > Wetlands > Permafrost | place: Sweden: Stordalen... | reverse complement strand
TACCACCTCCTTCCCGACCAGCGCAGTGGTGGAGAGCTGACCGCAGGGAGCCAGGTCACCACTCGGAGAGAGGCGCAAACCGTCGCACTCGGCGGTCTCTCCACGCATTTGCGCTAACCGCGGTTATGCCGCGGCTCGAGCCATTCACCGGCTTGATTAGGTGAAGCGCGCCGTCTCGACCTGTGCCGCACGGGTCGAGACGGCTGGCGCCGGGACGATCTGGTCGCTTTCGAGCCACCCCTCGTCGGTGCCGGCGACGCGTACCTTGACGAACTCCCCGCTGTGCTCATCGAGCGCGATGACCTCGGTGGCGGTGAGGATCTCGCGGCCACGGGTCGCGTCGCGACGTGGCTCCAGGAAGAGGCGATAGGGCGTGCCCGCCCACGACGCGACCAGCGTGACCGGCCCGGGTGGGATTCGGCGATCCCGGTAGACAGTCCGGGAATCATTCGCGCCGGCCGTGAGCAGGCGGATCACCTGGAGGGCGCGCGTGGTTGGGCCGCGGTCGGCCTTGCCCATCGCTTTTGAGATCAATCCACCGCCCGAACTCGCCTCAACCTCGACGAGGGTGCCCTCGTTGCCCGCCACGGCACGGCATCGAACCCAACGGATGCGGATCTTGGGCCGGCCCCACTGGCCGAACAGCCCCCGGCGGCGATGCTCGACGATCCGCGCCTCGCTCTCGCCCATGACTTCGAAGCGATACGGCACCGTGCCGATCATCTGCTCCATGATCGCGAACACCTCACGTGGGGGTGCAGCGGAAAGAAGGCGCCAGGTCTGCGCAGAGGGAGCCAGCATCGCCCCGGATTGTAGCGGGGCGCGCTCAGGCGTCCGATGCGGCGTCTGGCCGGTCGAGCGTGATCGCGTACCGCTCGCACATGGTGTCGAAGCGGGCGGCGGTGTATTCGTCGAGCAATGCTCGGTGCCGCTGCACCAGCGGTGCCAGGAAGTCCCGTAGGTAGCGTCCGCGTGCCGACCACTGGTAGTAGGAGCGGCCGCCGTGGTGGTACGGGCCGTAGAGCGCGCTGCCCGGATACGTCGTTCGCAACCACTCGAACGTCTCCTCATGGCGGACATGCATCCGGAGCGTCACCTGCGGCTGGCGGCCGTCACCCCCGAAGTGCCCCTCGCCGACGAGGAGGCCGAGGAGAAAGCCCACGTTGAGATCGCCCTGGTCGGGGGCCAATTGACCACGTACGGCGCCGCCAGGGGGTGCAGGAGCCGCCACGAACGTAACCTTATGCCGCGTGCTGTTTCACCGTCAAGTTCTGTGCGGAACAATGCCCTGGCCGCCGAGAGATGCCTCAGCGAGTTTTCCACAGGCTGGCCCTGCAGAATCGCATCTTCAACTCGGCGGGACCGCTGCAGGCGACGCCTGGCCTGGGGAAACTCGGGATAACTCCGTGTCCGGATGATGGGCGGGACGATCCGGCCATAATCAGCCGCTAACCGTGCCACCTAGCATTCTCGCGGTCGCCAACCAGAAGGGCGGTGTCGGAAAGACCACCACAGCCGTCAGCGTGGGCGCTGCGCTCGCCGAGATGGGCCGAAAGGTGCTCCTGATCGACATTGATCCCCAGGCCAACGCCACATCCGGTCTTGGCGTCGATCGGAGCCACGTGGAGACCAGCATCTATGACGTCATCGTGATGGGCAGGTCGCTCGCCGAGGCCCGCCTGCATACCGCCGTTCCCGGGCTCGACGTGGTTCCGTCTGCCATTGCCCTCGCCGGATCTGAGATCGAGCTGGTCGACCTCGCGCGCCGCGAACGCCGCCTTCAGTACGCCCTCGAGGCCCTTGCGTCCGATGACGATTACATCCTCATCGATTCGCCTCCGAGCCTCGGCCTCCTGGCCATCAATGCCGTGGTGGCGGCCAACGCCCTCCTCATCCCGATCCAGTGCGAGTTCTATGCCCTCGAGGGGCTCGGCCTGCTCATGCACACGCTCGCGCTGTTGCGCAAAGACCTCAATCCCACGTTGGGGATCGCCGGCATCGTCATGACCCTCTTTGACGCCCGTCTCGCGCTGGCGCACCAGGTCGTCGACGAGGTTCGGGCACGCTTCGGCGAGCAGCTGCTCACCCCACTCATCCCGCGCAATGTTCGCTTGAGCGAAGCACCGAGTCACGGGATGCCGATCACCCTCTACGACCCCACGTGCCGCGGAGCGATTGCGTACCGCGAGCTCAGCGCCAACCTTGATGCGCGGATCCAGGGCGGTGCGGTGCTGTCGGCCGCGGGTATTCCGAGCCCGGTGTGAGCGAGCTCTCTACACCTCGGGCATTTCGTCGCCGTGGACTCGGCCGCGGGCTTGACGCTCTGCTCACCAACGAGGCCGAATCCAAAGAAGGGGAGTCCCCGCTCATCAGCCTCGATCCGGGGACGGTCGGGCCCAACCCCGAGCAGCCCCGCCGTGCATTCGAGCCCGACGCCCTCGCAGCGCTTGGCGAATCGATCCGCCTCCACGGGCTGCTCCATCCGATCGTCGTTCAGCGCGAGGGCGACACCTACAGTCTCGTGGCAGGGGAGCGCCGCCTACGGGCAGCGCAGCTGGCCGGGGTCTCGAGCATTCCGGCCATCGTCCGACCGGCTGCCGAATCCAGCCGCCATCAGCTCGAGATGGCGCTGACCGAGAACCTGCTTCGGACCGACCTCAACCCGATGGAAGAGGCGGCGGCGTACGCCCGCTTGTCAGATGCGTTTGGTCTCACTCATGAAGCGATCGCGCTCCGCCTGGGGCGCAGCCGGTCGGGCATCTCGAACGCCATCCGCCTGCTCGACTTGCCGGCCCCCGTTCAGGAGGCCGTGGCCGACTCGCGCCTGACCGCCAGTCACGCGCGCGCCCTCCTGGTGCTCCCACTTGCCGCCGATCAGGAGGCCGTGGCGGCCCTCGCCATCGCCGAAGGGCTGAATGTCCGAGATACCGAGCGAGCGGTCCAGGATCGACTCACACGGGCAGCGGCGGCACCTCGCCCCCGCGCTCCATCAGCGCCGGAGGAGGCCGCGCCCGACGATGTCGCGTTGCGCCGGGGACTCGAGCACGCGCTCGGGGTGCCCGTCCGCCTCCAGCGTCGCAAGGGCGGCGGCGGCAGGATCGTCATCGACTGGGCCGAGGACTCGGACCTGGACGCGCTGTACCGAAAGCTCGGCGGTCCGCCGCTGTAGGTCCGACCAGACTCGGCTTCAGCTCGAAGTTCGGGGATCGTCGCCGTCACGACCCACGCGTGCGTACCGTTCGACCGCGCGGTCATAGGGTTCCCGAAGCAGCGGTTGCAGCCTCTCGAACGTCGTCTCGTCGGGATTGAGGACGCAGACCCAGTGATAGTCGCCAGTTGACCGCACGATCGAGTCTTGGTCCATCCCGCGACCCGTACGCCAGCGGCCTGCGAGAAAGGATCAGCCGACGGGGCGGTCAGCAGCTCCTGTCAGCCGCGCCTCGGCTGCGTCCGCGTCGAAGTTGGCGAGGAACGCCTCGATGTACTTCGGGCGATCGGCCGGCTTGTAGTCGAGCAGGAAGGCGTGCTCCCAGACGTCCATGACGACGATCGGCTTGAAGCCGGCGATGTTGCCGTCCTCATGGAGCGTGATCCAGTGATTGCTCAGCCGCCCGGTTGCCGTGTCGAGGAAGGTCACCGCCCAGCCGACGCCGCGCATCCCGCCGATGGCGGTGAAGTCCTTGCGCCATGTGTCGATGTCGCCGAATGACTCACCGAGCGCGCGGCCCAGCGCCGACGATGACGAGATGCCGCCGCCGCTCGCCTTGGTGAGGTTTCCGAAGTACCACTCGTGAAGGACCATGCCGTTGTACTCGAAGCCGAGCCGCCGGGTGATCTCCGAATACGCGGGATTCGACGACAGGCCCTGACCGGCCTGCTGCATGGTGACCAGCTGCTCATTGAGGAGGTTCGTGTTTTTGACATAACCGGCATAAAGTCCGAAGTGGACCTCGAGCGTGTTGTCAGAGATTCCGGCCAGCCCGGAGAGATCGAATGTCCTTGCCTTGTACGGGGTCTGGGTCAGGAGGGCCATCTTGTGCCTCGTCTTTCAAGCCGGTTCACGGGCGGGGTTCGCTGCACATTCTGGCAGCGTGGGACGGCGGCCCGCACGCGAATCACCCGACCGGCGGGGCAATATCCACCGGTTTGTTGTAGCTCGTGTACGTGTCGGTCATGAAGTGACTGGGTGCATCCATGGCGACCTGCCGTACCCGACCGTTCGCGTCAATCCAGAACGTAAACCAGACCGGGGTGGCTTGCGAAGTCCCGAAGCTCGCGACGATCGTGGTCGGCACTCCTTCGAGTGTCTGCTGACCGATCACGTGCGCGTTGCTCAGCGGTGTGAATTGATCCCAGGTGAAGAACGGCACCGTCGGAGCGGGCGAGGTCTGCCGGACCCACGGCTGGCCTTGCCCGTTTTGCAAATACATAGTCGTGCCGATCCAGATGACCGTGCCCACGCCCTCGACCGACACCGTCGTCCACGTCTCCCGATCAGGCGCAACCAAGGAATAGCTTCCGCGGATGGTCGCCGAGCCCGAGTTGAGGAGCTCGTTGTACTGATAGGCGGTCAGGGCTTTCATTGCGGTCTCGAGCTGCGTCAGCAGCGCGTTGCCGCTCGGTGCGGGGAGGATCGGGATGGTGAACTTCGCCTCGGCGCTCCCTGCCCCGTCGAGCAGATCGACCCAGACTTGGTCGCCCTGCTTGATGTCGATCGTTGTCTGTCGACATGTATCGCCGCAGGTGCCGAGCGCCTTGTAGACGCCGTTGACCGCGATGTTCGCCGCGATGCCCTTGGCGACGGCACTGCCGTCAACCGGCAGCACATATATCGTCGCGCGGTTCAGCCCTGGACGTCCCGGTGACAGGCTGAGACCCACCAGGTCGCTGCCCGCCGCACCCGCCATGGTGAGTTCGTCGCCGCTGGGCAGCCCGGCGGCGGGACTGGCGGCCGCGTCCTCCGCGACCTGCCGGGCAGCCGCCGTGGGTGGCGTCGGGAACGAGGAAAGAAGCGCTGCCGCCCCGATCACCGCTGCCGCGAGCGCCGCTTCGACGCGCACATGCGGGCGCTTCAGCCGCCATGCCATCGCCGAGAGCGGCAGCATCAGGGCGACCAGGGCCATCTTGACCAGCAGCACGCGTCCGTACGCGGTGCCGAACAGCGCCTGGATCGACCCGAGCTGGGCGATGGCCTCCAGCCCGCCCGCGACGACCGTCACGCCGAACGCCCCCAGCGCCACCGGCGTGAACCTGGCCAGCAGCACGCGGGTTTCGCTTGAACGCCAGCCCCCGGGCGGGCGAAGCGCTGCAAGGGCCGCGATCCCCCCGGCCCAGAGACCGGCGGCGATCAGGTGCACGGCGTCAAGCCCGATCCCGTACCACGCAGGATCCACGCCGGCGGCATGGCCCGATGCGGCCAGCATCACGAGAGCGCCCGCAATCCACAGGGGCAGGCTTCGCCAACCGCGCACCACGGCGATCAGCGCGAGTGCTTCAAAGCCCAGGCGCGCGAGCAAGGCCGCACCCGAGAGCCCGTTGAAGAAGGCCAGGTAGTTCGAGAGGCTGTGACCCCCGGAGCCGACCGTGGCCTCGGACCAGACGGCCACGAGCCCGGCCGAGAGGGCGATGCTCGAGGCTCGGAATCGAGGCGTTACCCAGTCCAGCTGCGGGGATCTCCTGGCGAGCGTGCTCACCAGCACCTGGCCGGCGAGGAACAGCAGCGCGAGTGCCTCCACCCATTTCACGACCCCGATCGCGATATCGGACGGCTGCGGCCCGGGAACGGCGTTCGCGGCAGCCTCCGGCGATGTCGCGCCTCCGATCCCGACGTCGAAGGTGAAGCTGCCGCTGATGAGGTGGCCGTCGAAGTCGCTCACCGACGTCCAGTCGACCGTGTAGACCCCCGACGCATTCGTGGCCAGGGGAATCCGGATCTCATAGGCGCTGTCGACCCTGCCGGTCCAGTCGTGCCCGGTGGGATCGATGACCGTGGCGTGCGAGAGGGTGGCGTTGAGGGGCTGGTCGAACTCCAATGAGACCACCCCGGGGGCGGTGCCGAGGTGAGCGCCGGCGGGCGGCGACGAAGCGCTGAGAAGCGCGTGCGCGGACGCCGCGACCGGGATGACGAGTGCCGCGAATGCGGCGATCAGCACCGCGGCGAAGCGACGAACCCCCGTAGTCACGTTCCCATGATGGAGCAGCGCATCCCAGCCACAGAGGTGGTGGCCCCGGTGGTTCCCCTCATAATCGGGCCGAGTGGCTCAGGTACTCCCGCCCCCGGAGGCGACGAGCGCGCCAAGTCCGTGGTGGCGAGGATCGTGGGTCCGCGACACGGTCGAGGTGCTGCTGATCGCGGTGATCCTGTACGTGGCAATCGCCTTCGCGTTGCAGACGGTCCGCGTCGACGGCGAGAGCATGAACAACACGCTGGCAAACCAGGATCTGCTGCTCGCCAGCAAGATCTCCTACGACTTCGGCGGCAATCCGCAGCGCGGCGACATCGTGATCCTGATCCCGCCGTCTGACCCTTCGCAGGATTTCATCAAGCGGGTCATCGGGCTCCCGGGCGACGTCATCGAGATCGATGGCGACCACATCCCGACCGAGATCCTCATCAAGCCCGGCGGGAAAGGCCCGTTCCAGGTGCTGAAGGAGCCGTACCTTCCCCAGCCGTGGACCACGCTCAAGTTCTGCTGCACGTCGACGGGCATGGCCACCTCGATTCCCCAGCCTGTCACCATCCCGGCCGGGGACTACTTTGTCATGGGCGACAACCGCAACTTCTCGAGCGACTCGCGCGTGTTCGGCTTTGTCCCACGCAAGAACATCCTCGCCAAAGCGATCCTGCGCATCTGGCCGATCAGCCATTTCGGCGGACTCGGCGCCGGCCCAACGATGGAGCCGGTGACCACCACCGCGCTGGCGATACCAGCACTCGCGATCGCAGCCTTTGAATCCTGGCGGTGGCGGCGCCGACGAATGCGCAGGCTCGCTGCCGCATCCACCGAGCACCTGAGCACGGACCCTCTCGACTGAGGGCGTCCGGGCAGCTACGCGGTCAGCTGCTCACCCACGCGGCGTCGACGCCGCTCCATTCGATGAGCTCGTCGGGCTGAAAGAAGAGCGCAATCTCCTCCGCACCGCGACCTGGGGAATCGCTGCCGTGCACCACGTTATTGCCAATGCTGACTGCAAGATCTCCGCGGATGCTTCCGGGCGCTGCCGCAGACGGATTGGTGGCACCCATCATCGAACGCACCTGGGCGACTGCGTCGTCACCCTCCCACACCATGGCGACCACGGGGGCCGAGGTGATGAACGCCACGAGACCGGCGAAGAACGGCTTGCCCCGGTGTTCGCCGTAGTGTCGCTCGGCGAGCTCGGCGTCGATTCGCAGCAGCTTGAGCCCCACGAGGTGCAGTCCCCGCCGCTCGAAACGCGTGATCACCTCACCGATCAGACGGCGTTGCACGCCGTCGGGCTTGACCAGGACGAGGGTTCGTTCGACGCTCACCACGCGGAAGTCTGACAGGCGGGCATCACACCGCGATCGCCTTCTCGAAGCGCGCCTCGCTGCGAAATGGCCCCACCACCGCGGCTCGCAGCCCGGCGCTGAGCAGCCTTCCGGCAAGCTCGGTGACCTGCGCGGCATCGACCGATTCCAACCGGGCAACCAGCTCGTCCGGTTCGACGATCTTTCCCTGGAGCAGAAGCTGTTGACCCGCGTACTCGCAGAGCGCCGACGTGCTCTCGAGCCCGAGCAGGAGCCGCCCTTTGGCGTATTCGCGTGCCTTGGTGAGCTCGGCATCGCTGACCGGCGTCTCGGCGAGCTTGCGCAGCTCGACCACCGCGGCCTGGAGTGCGGTCGCCGCCTGACGCGGTTCGCATGCCAACCCGATCCCGAGCACACCGGTGTCCGCCATCCGGTTCATGAACGAATGCACGTCGTAGACGAGTCCCCGGTGCTCGCGGAGCTCCAGGAAGAGACGGCTCGACATGCCCTCGCCCAGGATCACATTGAGGATCTCGGCAACGTGGCGATCGGGGTCGTTGTACGAGGGTGCACGCGCTCCGACAAGGATGTTGGCCTGCTCGGCGGTTCGCCGGATGACGCGCAGCGGCGGCCCCGTCGGTGGTGTCGCCGGGACGGGCGGCGCGACCTTCGCGGCACGTCCCGTTGCCCACGGCGCGATCGCAGCGTCGATCGCTCCGGCAGCTTCGTCGGGGTCGAACCCGCCGGCGATGCTCACGACCAGCGTGGACGGGAGCATGTGTTTGTCGAGGTGCGTGCGGCAGTCGGCGGCCGTGAACGACAGCACGGTCTCCTCTCGGCCCGCGACATCCCAGCCGAGCGGGTGATCCGGCCACATCAGCGTGTCGAAGGCGATCTGCACGTAGTCCTGCGGGTTGTCCTGATACATGCGCAGCTCTTCGATCACCACCTGGCGTTCCTTGACCACCTCGTCGGGGTCGAGGGCCGGGCTGAGCAGCATGTCGCTCAGGACCGACACCGCCAGACCGAACTTTGCGACCGGCACACGCGTCCAGAACACCGTCGCCTCGCGATCGGTCGCCGCGTTCAGCACGCCCCCGACGCCTTCGATCGCTTCGCTGACGTCACGAGCGGTCGGAAACCTTTGGCCTCCCTTGAACACCATGTGCTCGACGAAGTGGCTGATGCCGCTTTCCGCCTCGGTCTCGTAGCGCGACCCCACGCCGACCATGAAGGCGATCGCGACAGACGCACGTCCGGGGAGCGGGACGGACGTCAGCCGGGTCCCGCCGGAGAGCAATTTGACGCCGAATTGGGTCAGTACGAGCGCCCGGATGACCGGCCCTGACGGGCTCCTTCGAACCGCTCCGGCGGGCCGCCCTGCGCAGGGCCGGTGGGATTGATGACCACGCGGCGCGCCGGCTCCCGGCCGGTGCTCTCGGTGGTCACGTCGGGGTCGTCAGCGAGGGTCATGTGGATCACGCGGCGCTCGTACGCGTGCATGGGATCGAGCGTGTACGACTCGCCGGTTCGCTTGACGCGGAGCGCGAGGCGCTCGGCGAGCTCGCGGACCTGATCCTCGCGGCGGGCCCGGTAACGCTCGACGTCGAGGATGACCCGCCGGGTCTCCACGCCTTCCTCACCGAGCATGAGGTTGACGGCGGTCTGCAGCGAGCGCAGCGTCTCGCCCCGCCACCCGATCAGCAGGCCCAGATCGTCACCCGCGATGTCGAGGATGACGGGACCACCCGCTGAGGAGGTCACTGTTCCGGTTCCTCGCCGAACGCTGACCCTGCAAGGCACTTCCATCCGTGTGAGCAGCTCCTCGAGGAGCGCCCGGGCATTCGCGGCGTGCTCGTCAATCCGGTAGACGCGCACCCGGCGCTCCCCGGTGGACAGACGCTCGCCCGGGAGCGCACGGCTCTCCGGCGACAGCACCTGCACCTCAACCTGCTCGCGGTTCGCACCCAACTGACCGAGTGCGACGCTCACGGCCTCTTCGATGGTCGCCCCGCGCGCCTCGACCCCGTCCTCGATCTCCGCAGCGACTGCGGTCACCCTGCTCTCGCTCACCTCTTCTCCCCAGGCACCGCGCTCAGCGGCGCCGCCTCCGTCTATTCGGTCTGTTATTGGGTCGCGTCAGCGCTCGCGCTGTCGCGCTCTGTGAGCGGACCGGCGGCTCCTCCTCGGCGACCTCAGGCGTGGTGCCGTTGGCGTCCGCCGGCTTGGCGCCGTTGCGGGTCCCGTTGCGCGTCCCGTTCTTGCCAGGTTTGACCACTATCGTGGTCTTCGTCCCCGTGCCCGCGCCGGTCTTCACGGGCCCCCTCGGAATCGTCAGTGCTGTGACGCGCTTCGCGCCGGGGAACCATGAGGGCACCACCAGACCGTTCCAGCCGAGCAGGTGGTACTGCTGCGCGACCATGAACATCGTTCCTGTCGCCCAGTAGATCGCCAGCCCCTGCGGGAACAGGAAGCTGAACACGAAGATCATCACCGGGAAGATGAACGACATCTGCTTGGTGACGCCCGCCATGGAGCGCTCCTGGTCGGACATGTCCGGGCGCTGCGGCGGCATCATCATCCGCGACTGCGCGAACGTGAAGGCACCCGCGATGATCGGAAGGATGAGCAACTGCGGCATCGTCAGGAGGCCGGCGAGCCCACTGTGCCCAGTGCAGCATGCAGCCTGTGCGGACTGGGTTACGTTGGGGATCCAGAGAAAATGCTGATCCGCTTTAGGCAGATTAACGGTGACCGTTCTGATTGACTGATAGAGCCCGATCAGCACGGGCATCTGCACCAGCGCGGGGATACAGCCCGTGAGGCTGGAGAAGGGACTGATGCCGTGCTCCTTGTAGAGAGCGTTCATCTCCTGGCTCAGTCGTTGCGGCTCCTTTTTGTACTTCTTGCGCAGCTCCTGGAGCTGCGGAGCGACGAGTCGCTGCTCCGCCTGGATCCGTCGTGACGTCCGGAGCTGCCAGCCGAACACCGGGAAGAGCACGGCGCGGATGCCGATCGTGAGGACGATGACCGCAAGCCCGAATGCGCCGATTGCCCTGAGTGGCCCGACGCCGACAAAGACGCTGAGAAGTTCGCGCAGCACCCATGTGAACGGAACCTGCAGGATCCCGAAGATCGAGAGCGGATTGAACCCGGACGACGTGGTGGTTGTGGTCGCCGCGGCCAGGATCATGCAGCGCTCCCATGCTGCGTCGCGTCACGGTGCACGCGGCGCGCGGCGCGCCAACTGATGTAGGTCTCCGGCACCGGGTCGAAGCCGCCCTCGTGGAACGGATGGCAGCGGGCGATGCGCCGGACAGCCAGCCACCAACCGCGGCGCGTGCCGAAGCGCTGAATGGCCTCATAGCCGTAGTGCGAGCAGGTGGGCTCGTAACGGCACGAGCTCATCATCCCGAAGAGCGGCCCGATGGTCACCTGGTAGATCCGGATGAACACCAGGCTGGCCCGTCTCACGTCCGGACTCCCTGATCCCGTGCGGCCGATGTCAGCGCCGCCGACAGGGCTGCCCGAAGAGTCAGGAACGGCATCTCGGTGGCCCGCCCTGGCAGGCTCACGACCATGTCGAGCCCCGGATGCTCGAAGAGAATCGGGGCAATCGCCGCACGCAGCCGCCGGCGGGCGCGATTGCGGCTCACAGCGCCGGTGGCCCCGGGAACGGCGAAGGCCACGCGCGAAACGGCAGCTTGGCCGGTGATGGCCCGGATCCGAACGGCACCGGAACGTGTCTCGCCCCCGGATTCGCGCACCGCCGCAATCCGGCGTCGCCCGGAAAGGCGATGCCGCGGGTTCATCGCGTCGGAGCCGGAGTCAGGCGCTTGCGGCCCTTCCGACGGCGTGCCTTGAGCACCTGGCGTCCGCCCGGCGTCGCCATGCGTATGCGAAAGCCGTGCGTC
>Ga0182024_10022346_pt1 | contig 11407 bp, 16 predicted proteins | sample P32metaG_FD_120480 | JGI IMG/M metagenome (GOLD analysis project Ga0182024, IMG submission 120480) | Permafrost microbial communities from Stordalen Mire, Sweden - P3-2 metaG (Illumina Assembly) | ecosystem: Environmental > Terrestrial > Soil > Wetlands > Permafrost | place: Sweden: Stordalen... | reverse complement strand
TTAAAGCCTTGGAATATCGGAGAGTAGCTCAGCCTGGTAGAGCACTACGTTCGGGACGTAGGGGCCGGAGGTTCGAATCCTCTCTCTCCGACCAGTTTACCTGAGTGTGCTCAGGGATTTAGTGGCGGCCCTCAAACTCAAAGCCAATGCAGATCGCTCGTGGTCACAACGTGGTCACAGTGCCAGACAGACTTGAGTTGGTTTACGCATCATCTGCTGCCTCCGATTCCTCAACCAGCTTCACGATATCGTCGATATCCAAGAGGCGGTCGGACAGACCAGAAGCCATTGCCGGGGACATACGCATGGCGCTGTTAATGCGGGCAAAGTTATGCCAGCAAGTGTACAGCACGACTATATGAACGTGGTTTTCCAGCTTCTTGCTGTGAGCCGCCGTAAGGCGCGCAAACCGCTTCATGTGCTGTCCCAGCTTCATGGGCTGGCAAGGCGGGGAAAGAATCAGCGAATAGGCCGCCGCGTAGGGGTTAGTTGGGTAATGCCGCCGTAATGGCGGGGAATAAATAATATACGGCTCCCTACGATTTATTTTGACGCTGCCTTACAGATTTATTTTGACCCTGCTTTACAGTGGCCAGATTGGTGGGGACCGCCGACATGACACGGTGGCAAGATAAGCATAAAAAGTTTCTGGCCCAAGCGAAAGACGCTGAGCAAAGGGCCGCCGAATTAACGGATTCTGCAAATCGGGAAATGTGGCTTCAGATCGCGGAGGACTACCGGGATCTGGCGCGGCTCATCGAAAAACTCAAACCGAGCGAGTGAGCCCAAGCGCCAGCCTCTCGGTTATGCCGCCATAATGAAGGGAATTTCACGTTGGTGGCATTCTTTCGATACATGCGCGTCACAACGTGCGCTCCGCATGAGCAAGCAGCTATCCCGCGAAGACACCCATTCAGAGAGGCTTCTGGATTTCGCCTGTCGCTGGCGGAAATATGCCGCTGAAACGACCAACGCAGACTACAAGGTTATGTTGCTGCGCGCGGCCGAAGAACTTGAAAAGGCCGCAGCAATAGCTCAGCCAACCTTTTGATTTTGGACAGCGATTAGCCGTTGCAATTCAGGGATGGTTTTACTGATTTGCGCCCATGTATCGCTGGCAGCCATATCGTCCACATTCAAAAAATGATGTGCCCATAACATTGCGCGCGCTTCAGCGGCGTCACCGTGTTTTTGGATCACCAGATAGGCAGCCCGCCGAATGTCACTTTCGGATACCACGCAAAGCTCCGTCGATTCGATATCGCCGTTTATACCATCTTCACATGCCGCTGGTAGTAGGCAGCAAGGTCCGCTGACGGGCTGCGCTTCAACGCCAATTCCGCGACGCGCAGCACCAGAGCGCAATTGTCAATGAGCCCCGCACATCCCGGGCGCGCGGCACTCACGGCCAACACTAGACAGTCCAAGCCGTACTGGCCGGCGGCCATGGCTTCGGCTTAGCCGACAAAACAGGGGCAGCAAACGTTAGAGCTATAGCGTCCCACTTATCCGGCGAACGGACGCCACGGCGGCGCATGTCATCCTTGGATTCTAGAATTAGGCGCTGGTTTATGTCGTATTTGTAGCCAGGGGCGCAGGCGTCGGCCTGAAGGCTATCTAGGTCCGGGATCGAACCCCCAGCAACTTCTTTAAGCAAGTCGTTTGAACGCATCCACATTTTCCCTTGGCGATTGCGTGGTCCGCCACCCTCCGGGCGTTCTGGCTCTTGTGGTTCGGAACCAAAATTAACGCCTTCAACCTTTGACTGATAATCGCCACCTCATGAGTGCAGAACGTCCACAACACCTGCGCCAGTGCCGCCAACGTCAATAAACACCTTGGCAGGTTTGTCGGTGTCCATAATTGATTTGATCCAGTTGGCGCCTGTTACCGTGTCCAGCTTCAAGCGGCTTTCAACCTTTGTTACTTCCGGCCCCTTGCGCCATGCGATGCTGAAGCGGTCGTTGCCAAAGCGTGCGGGATCAGTGCCAATCACCAACGGGCCGGTGACGTCCACTGTCGCCTCGCGGGCTTGGAGAATGTCGGCAGGGTGAATATAGCTATCGTGACCCGTCATCTGGAATGCTTCGGCGGCGGTTGCCGGGTATTCCTGCATAAAGAGCATCGCGTCTTTCAGTTCGCCAATCTTGGCGCGACGCCATGCCATTTGCCCCATGTCTAGGCCGTGCTGTTCCCGGTAATCGGCCTCTGTATCGTCCAGGGCGAAGCCTTCTGGAACGTCGCGGCGGTATTCGTCTGACCAGAACCACGGGACGAAAATGGCCTGATAATCGCTTACGCCGGCTTCGGCGTCCTGCCATCGCGCGTGAAATTCCCCGCCAACACCTGCGGCTGTCGATTCTAGAGTGATTTCAGTGCCGGGCAGATCGGGAACGGCCTGCACCACGCCTGCGAAATGCGAACCGGCGTTAGGCCAGTAGCCTTAACGTTTGCCGCGCCCGTTCTATCGGATAAGCGGAAGCCTTGGCCGCAGGCGAGTACGGCGTGGATTGTCTAAGTGCGTGCTTGAACATGCTCAGTCCAAAGCTCTCCGGCCACAAACCCGGCTGTGCCGCCAACGAACGTACCGGCGACTACATCTCCGAGAAAATGCCAGTCCACCACCAGCAGAGCGACGGCCCCCATGCAAAGTAAAACAATGAGGATGGGCAACGTGCGCGGCTGAAGACGAATCATCACCATCGCGAACGCTGTGGCCATGACCATATGTCCCGAAGGAAAACTACTCTCGTGACTTCCCTGGAAAAAATGAAAAGTTTGGACGGTTGGCATCTGGAAAAAGTCCGATGGGTTTTGCCGGCCGAAGATGTATTTGAGAACATAATCATTGGCCACGAACGCGGATAGCGACGCACAACATGCAACAAAGACGGCTTTGGCGAATGGCGGTAGACTTCCCCTCGCCATGCGCACAATCGCAAACGTCACGATGAAAACTATTTCCCCGGAGACGAGGACCATGGTTCCTAGCCCCTTACCTAACACGCCGAGGCGGTTAGCGTTGGGGAGGAACGCCAAGGCCACTGGCGCGTCGAGCCAACGGATGCACACCGCAACCCCTATCAGCGTGGCAACGAACACAAGGAACCACAATCGAAAAAGAGGCCAGAAAGCCATGGAAGCGCAATTCCTAAAAATCGGAAACTAACATGAACGTCACGGGCTGCCGCTGCATGCGCAGCGCGTGCTGGCCATCAAATTGTTGCGGCACCGAGATTTGGTCGAGCTGGGCGAACTCATGTGCAACACGGCCGCCTAGCCCTTGCCCAGAACTCCAGCCCGGGGTTGGCCGAAGGATTTCACTTCGACGGACGGATGCCAACGCAAAATCGAGAGACTGGTTACTAAGCATCAAGCCAATCGCTTGATTTTATTGAAAGTTGGCCGCTGTTGCGGTTGGAAATCAAGCCGGGGTTGATGGGTTTTGGGGGCTCACCTACCCAGTTCGGCGTTCGCTTTCCTCCTTACTCCTTACCAGTGATAGCTACTATTGCTTGCGTGGGAATTGGGCTGTTTAATTGGGGCGGCGGATGGCGTCGCTCACAGCCCTAGATCAACCTAGTTTCGTCCACTACCTCAACGTCCAATACGCACTGACCGTACTTCACAGGAGAAGTTACACTTCCATACGCAGCACTAAGGGTAGGCTTCACCTTGGCGGTGATTTGCGGCGTGAGTCGTCTTATATCGTAGAGACGGCCTGAGGAGGATACCGCTGAATCCAAGGATTTTGACCCATGCCAAAGATACCCGACATGTCGCGCGACGCGGTAATAGCGCGGATGCTGAAAAACACGCCCAAGCCGCACGCGGAGATGAAGGAGAAGGGTAGCCTGAGTCCCCGCAAACCTGGCAAGTCAACGAAGGCCGCTTGGAAGAAGCATGACGCCAAGTCTTCTTCCCTCAGCAAAGAAAAAGCCCGGTAGCTTACCCCACCGGGCTAGCAGATTGTTGGAGGTGTCGCTTTTAGGGATAGCGACGAAGCCATATTTACAGGGCATTTCCTAAACCTCTGCGACACAAACCCATAGGGTTTTAAGCGGTTTTTCGCCAACATTTTTGTTTCGAAGACGTATATCGTGAAGCTGATCGAGGAATGCGAGCGCAAAAATGCAGCCCAAGCGGCCTAAATATCTATTTTATGCTTTGTAGGCTTTCGTAGTCTTCGGGGTGTTAGGCGCACTGTGGCGTGGCCCGCTCATTGTGCCTTGGTTGGCGACGCCCGTTGGCTGGAAGGGCCTCCTTCTCGCCGCTCTGGAACACGGCACTTTTGGCGCGGTGTTTATATCCATTCTGGCCGTGGTTCTTTACAAGATTATCCTGCCCCGCCGAACACAGCCCTATAACAACGTCTCAGAGACGTGGCTGACGTTGTGAACCTAATTGAAGCCCACGGAAATTGAGGCCGCCGATGAAGGCATGTACGTTCGGTCCCAGCGCCCTATTTATCATCGGGCTTATTCTTGCGGCGAGGTGGCTATCCCCTGATAGCCCCAATATGGCGGGCGCAGTTGGAGGCGTCATTGGCTGCGCCGCTATCATGTTCATGCAATGGCGGTTCGATTGGTTCCCCGGCAAGGGCGGCCCACAACCCTAGATCAAACTGTAACAGTGCCCTCCTGCTATTTGCCGTCCATTTTTGACGGGATTAAACGGCAATTCAAGCACCCGCTGCACTTAAATAATGGTCGCGCTGCGTGCATACATTTGGCGTGAACGATAGCGACCTGACGTTATTGGCCGTGATTGAAGCGCTAATCATCTGCCCACTGGCGGAAGGCGAAACAGCGAAGGATTGGGCCGCTCCGCGCCCGATCATCGAGGGTTTTGAAAGCCAGCGGATGTCAGGCTTTACCTAACATTAGGAGCCTAGGCCCGCCTCGAACGGCACCCGCCGACCTGTAGCGCGTTGTCGCTAATGGCCCACAACAGGATGACTTGTAATGCCGAGCGTCGCGCACGCTGGATTCAAAATCAAAAGTATTACTGATGACACACTGTATAGGGCGCGAGTAGAGCGCAGCGATGGAGCTCAATTCCAAGCCAACGGCAAAATCACCAATATTTGGGAGACCCCACAATCCACTGATGGAGACACTGCTATTGGACAGGCAATTTATGCGATCAATACTGGCAGGATCAAATGACCAAAAAGCCCGATAGCTTTCGCCGCCGACTCGCCTAGATCGGGTGTCCTGGTGCGACGCCACCAAGGGCGCCAACCACCCAAAGAACGATAAGGATCACCAGAACTAGGCCCAACACTCCGCCGAGCCCACGGCCGCCATAACTGCGATGAGCATTATTGCCACCGCCGCCGGCAGACAACCAACCACCAACGCAGAAGGAAAAGCCCGGGCTCGGGGGATGGGGTGCGAGCGCTGGGCTTCTCACAGAGCGTCCGAAGCGGAGATGGGTTAGCGGCCTCGGCAATACTGAGACGCTCGGAGCTGTAAATGGTTTCCGATATTAGGGGGCGATCCATTTCAGGTTGCTACCGTTTCGCCTTCTTGGCCCGTTTAGCGTTCTTGGTGGACCTTTTGGCCTTTGCCTTCTTGGCGGCCTTTCTGACGGTCTTCTTGGCTGACTTCTTCCTGGGGGACTTTCTCTTTTTAGCAGGTTCAGCCACGGCAGCGGTTACTATGCCAAGCATCTCTTCCACTCGCTCGATCACGCCTTTGGATTTTGGTGCCATTGCGGTCCTCTTGGTTGAATGCCGCTGACTATTGCGACTCTCGGTCCGCTTGGCAATACGGCACCGCCCTGTCGCGCCCTCAGTTTTAAGGCGGCGCGTCTAAATGCGGCGATATCGGTTTAACTGTGAGGATGACATCTTCCGCGGGGTCGTTGTTCCGGCCCCGTTTGTAGATGAAGGCGCGATTAGTGCCTTCGAGTGGGCCGCGAGTGTCATACCAGAATGTATCTCCCACTGCTGGCAATTCAGAAGACGTTTCGAAATTGCCGACCAAATCATTTTCGCCAAGATACTCTCGAACGACCTTTATAATCATCGCGGGGTGCCTCCTTCAGGCTCCGGGTTTCATTCGGCTTCTTGGCGTTCGGCTGCGACGCAAGCGCTAAATCGACAAGCCTGCGAACGCTTCCGCGTCAAGATATTTCACCACTTTCGGCGGCCCAGCGACGATGAATCAATCTGATTGATTCTAAAAACCGCTTTTTCACGGTTTGCCATCTAACCCCCATTGTGCGCGGCGTCGCTTCGATTATTACCGGAAATTGGCTAGCCCAGCTAACGCCCGGCCAGCGTGATCGCGACCATGGGACTATTTCCCTGAACCCTGAAGGACGGCGCCAGAACAAAAAGTTCTGCCCCGTCGCGCGCGAGCCGAAGACCATGACCCAGTGGCTCAACAAGTGGGAGAAAAACACGGACGGGCGACCCCTGGAAGCGGACCAGCCCTACTCGGCCTATTCCAGTCGAAGCAGCATCAACACGGCCTTGCGCCGCGCTTGCGTAGCTGAGGCGGCGCTACCCAATATGGCGCTCTACAGCCTCCGGCACCGCGGCACCACCGTGCTCCGAATCACGAAGGTCTCTAAGCAGCAGATCGACTATCAGCTCGGCCACGTCCAGGCTGGCGCGAGATCAACACAAGATTATGGACAGTATACGCCTGGCTACCTGTCTGACGCGGCGCGCGCACTTGATTCGTGGATTGCGCGCGTGCTGAGACTTGCTCCCAAAAAGCCAAAGGCAAAGAGTAAGAACGCCGCGTAGAACAGGGATCCCCGTCGCAGCAATCCCGCAATTTGCAATGATCTAGCCTGTGGGAATACCGTGGGATTACGTTCTACGATGTTCTGGTCCCGTTCATGGCTCGTTCAGGGCCGTTCGCTTGAGAAATGCCGCAGAAACATGGGCTTCTTGCATATACGGTCGACGTTCGGGACGTACGGGCCGGAGGTTCGAATCCTCTCTCTCCGACCATTTTCCCCGAAAGTGATACCCGTTTGAGCGGTCTATCTTTTTGGGGCAAGCGCCAGTTGGGCTGATGCCGACGATGGACATTTTCTACATAAATCTGGCGGACCAGACCGACCGAAGGCGCAACCTGGAGAGCAATTTGCAGGCAAGCAACGATTTGCAATGGTCGTTGCACCGGGTCGACGCCATTTCATCCCAGGCGGTGGCAAATCAAATCCGGGGGCGGCTTCGGGATAGCGAGAAAGCCTGTTTCCAAAGCCATATCAAGGCAATCGAAATGGCGAAGCAATCCGCCGGGCATGCCCTGATCGCCGAGGACGATATCCTGTTTGGGACCCGCTCATTTCAGGTAATCGAAGACGCGCTTGCGTTCATTCCGGAAGATTCCTGGGATGTTATTTTCACCGACGTCTGTGTCACCAACACACATGCGATGATCGATTTGTTGCTGCTCAGGCGACGCGCCTCCGGCGACACATCTTTCAAGCTGATCAATCTCAATCGCCTGCCGTTTGCCGGCGCGACCGCCTATATCGTCAATCGGAAGTCCAAGGACAAAATCCTTGACCTTCTTCCGCACGGCGGTCCGCTTGAAATCCCCTACGATGTTTATCTCCAGCAGGTCATCCACAACAACAAGCTTCGCGGCTTTGTCACCTTCCCCTTTGCTACCGCGCTATCGCCACAGGCGGAGAATTCGCAGATCCAGCAATCCTACAGCGTGCAGGAAGGCGCCATGAACGCATTCCGCAGGCTGATGTGGCTGGAACGGGACATTGATACGGCGGTAGAGACCATAGATCGGGTCCGCGCCGCCACGGAGGATGCAGAAACTGCCGCCTTTCTGAAGATTCTTGCCATTTTCCTCTCACCCGACTTTGCAACCAAGTGACATGCGACCGCTGGGTCCATGCATGCGTCAGCGCGCAACCGCGACCCAGGCGGACAGGCAGGCAAGCTTCTGCTCTTTCCGCCATGGTTTTCCGACACCCGCGCCCAGGCTCTTCAGCCGTGCGTCAATCTTCGCTGGCGAGATGCCGAGCGTCTTCGCCGCGACATCGGGAAGGGACTTCTCGTCCAGTTCAACCGCCGCGACACCAGAATGGCGGATGGCAAATCGCAGCGCATAGCGCACTGCCAAGGCTTCGACGACAGGCAAGTGATCGTCTGGCCAGACGAGACTGTGTTCGAGCAGATCCAGGCACGATTGACCAGCAACGCGGCGGCGGTCGGATTACGCCCCGCTTCCTCCAATTGCTGCAGAATGTCCCGAAGACCCTTCGCCGCCAATTGATCCTGGCGCTTGCGCCCTTCCGCCACCGATGCCGCCTTTTCTGGCGAAGCTTCACCTTGCGGCCTCATTTCAACCGCGACGCGGTAAGGCTCCAGGGAATGCCGGTCGCCCTCGGCGGAAGTCGTCAAGGTCTTTGAGAACAAGACGCGAGGCTCGCCTGCCTCAAATGTAACGGCGACGGCGACCGCGCCGCCTTTGTGCGCCCGCAATCCGATGCCGGTCAGCGGAAGTCGCAAGTTGTCCCTATTTTTTCGAACGCCATTTCTTGACCGCCGCCCCAATGCTCGGGCCGGCCTTGCCCAAGTCCTCGGGCATCATGACCGGAAGAAATTCCACCTTGGCGTTGAGCCAAAGGAAAAACGGTTCGGCGATGGCAGGAATTTGCGAGGCATCTTCCATATTGAAGACAACGTAACCGCCGCGCTGACCTCTCACGGTCGTGAAATATGCCGCCTCGGCACCCACCTTCTTGAGGAGGGCCTGCATCTTTTGCCCGAATTTCGGATCGCTGATCGCCTCATTGCCGGATTCCGTGGGTATTTCGAGCTTCATGATAAATCGCATCACCTTCTCCCTTTTTTTGACCAATCCTATGGCTACATGTCAGCCGATATCCACTACATGATGGAAGGCGTTGGGCAAAGGTCCGTCGCCAAACACAATCGGTTCGCTGCCCAGGACCTTGAAGCTGAGATCGCTGAGCCCTTCGGCCGGCATCAGGCGGGCCAGGTCCGGCAGGCGCCCATAGAACAGTGCGCCCATCGCCTGGGCTTCGGCGTTCGGTTTGCCCTCGGCCGTCAGCCCGGCATGGGGATGCGGAATGGCGCGGTAGAAACCGTCGCGCTTTTCCCAAGTGATGCCGGCGAGATTCAGCCGCTCGACCAGTTCGCGATCCTCAAAGCCATAGCCCCAGTAATTGTTGGGATAGCCGTTGATCCGCGCGTAAGAGGCATTGTCGAACATCAAGACGCCGCCCATGAACCGTTCCCAGACTTCCTTGACTGGCAACCCTTGCCAGATCAGCCGGGCCGGGCGTGGCGAAAAGGAATAATCCGCCCACAGCGGCAGATAATCCACATCATGGAAACAGACATAATCGGCCTTGTCCCGCGCCAGGGCGAAGCCGACATTCTTCAGCTTGCCGCCATTAAAGGGCGCTTTGGCCGCCTGCTCGACCACATGCAGCGACATGGCGATGCGCCGGTCCAGCTTGTCATGCCGGAAATAGGCCATGATATGCGGCACGAAGACCTGAAGATGCTGCGGCCGGTTTCGGTATGGCACAATGATGGCCAGCCGCTTGTCATAGCGGGAGGGATCGTCCGGCTTGGGAATCCAACTCTCCATTATCGCTCCCCAGCGAAGGCGTATTGTATTTGGTTTTTAGCCCAGCGAAACAAAAAGACGCGGCCCCGCGGGAAGCGGAGCCGCGCCATGGCGCCTGTTCAGGCTCAGGCGAGCGAAGTCTTGTACAGCGACAGGAGATGGCCCCAGGCGCGCTCCGCGTCCGGCCGGCTATAGATCGGCTTGCCGTTCTGCGGAGGCATGTCGCGCACGCACCAGCCATGGATGGTGCCTTCATAGACCGTGACTTCGGCCGGGACATGCGCGTCGGCGAAGGCCTTTTTCAGCGTGTCCTTGGCGTCGGGCTGGCGGGTGTCGTCGCTGGCGGCGATGGCGAGATACATCCGCGACTTCATTTTGGGGATCAGCAGATGCGGGCTGTCCTGCTTGTCGGTGACCAGGCCGCCGCCATGGAAAGTCGCGCCCGCGCCGATGCGCGACGACACGGCCGCGGTCTTGAACACCAGGGGACCGCCCATGCAGTAACCCTGGGTGCCCATCTTCTTGTTCCTGTCCACTTCCTTTTGCGCATCCAGGAAAGCGATATGGGCGGTGGCGTCGCGCTCAATTGCGCCGGTCTGGTTGATCGGGCCGGTCCAGGCCGCGGTCTTGGCGCGGTCTTCCGGGCTGTTGAAGTCGAAGGTGCTTGCATCTACCACCACCGGTGACTTGGCAGTGCGGTAGAAGGGATTGGGCACCAGCACGGCATAGCCTTCGCCCGCCAGCCGCTTGCCCAAATCGCGGAAGCTGGGGCGCAGGCCGAAAATGTCGGTCCAGACCACCACCCCGGCTTGGGCGCCGGTGGCGGGATAGAAGAAAGCGGCGTCGCAGGTGCCGTCGGGCGTCTTGATGTTGACGTCGCGGGACAACACCTGGTCGGCGGCATAGGCCGGCGGCCCGCCGGCGCCGACTGCAAGGCCAGCGGCCACCGACTGGGCGGTGAAATCGCGGCGCGAGACATCCACGTTCTTTTTTTCGTCTTCCTTGTCCATCTCATCCTCCGAAGGCGTTGCCGCCGTTATTATGGGCCAAGATTAACGCATCCCTGTAACGCTCGCCAGATCGGGACAAGCGCCTGTTCGGCCAACTAAAATGCCTCCACCAAAATCACGCCCGCGGTGATCAATGTTGCTCCCGCCGCTTTCTGAATCAGGTTGCGGGGCGTGAGGTCTTCGCGCCCAAGCCGGGGCAGAAACAGGGTAAGCAGAATGCCGAACAGAAAGACGAAAAGCGTGGTGGTGGCCGAGATCGCCGAAACTAGTGCCACCGGCGCCAGCAGCAGGGCGTAGCGCACCCCCAACCCGCCGCCCAGATTAATCAGCTCGTTGGCGGCATTGACCCCAATCACCGGGCCGGGATGTTTCTTGAACAGGGCTACGAATTGCTTGCGGTAGCGCGGCACCAGCAGGATCGCCAATCCGAACAGCGCCTCGCCGGTGAAATTCCAGAAGGTGACGGTCCAGTAATCGTCCCGCACCGCGAAGAATTTGAACAGCACGCTGGAGAAGCCCAGCACAAAAGTGGCCGCCAGCATCAGCGTCACCAGACGCGCCTTGAAATTCTTCGGCCGCAAATCGCGATCAAGAGACAGCACCACCGCGCCGCCCACAATCAGGGCGCAGCCCACGCCTTTGTCCCAGCCCAGCGTCTCATGCAGGAACAGCCAGCCCAGCAAAAAGGTGAACAGGGTTGTAGCCTGGAACAGGCCGGCGACGATGGAAGCTTCTTCCGACTGGATGGCGCGCAGGTAAAACAGCATCGCGCCCATATAGAGAATGCCCGACACCGTCATCACCGCGATT
>Ga0182024_10022345_pt1 | contig 11407 bp, 11 predicted proteins | sample P32metaG_FD_120480 | JGI IMG/M metagenome (GOLD analysis project Ga0182024, IMG submission 120480) | Permafrost microbial communities from Stordalen Mire, Sweden - P3-2 metaG (Illumina Assembly) | ecosystem: Environmental > Terrestrial > Soil > Wetlands > Permafrost | place: Sweden: Stordalen... | reverse complement strand
CCGCGGTCGTAGGCGTAGCGGACGAGCCGCGTGACCTCCTGCTGGCCCAGCGCCGCCAGCACCGCGCCGCTGTCGGTGCCCGTGCCAAAGGCCAGGCGCGTGACCTTGAGGCCGGACTTGCCCAGCGTGACGGTATCGGTAGCTGTGGATTTGGCGGCGATGGCGGGAAGCGCGCCGACGCTGGCGATGGCTCCGGCAGCGATGCCGGTCTTGAGGAACGACCGTCTGGAAAGAGGACTCATGGGGACCTCCGGTTCGGCTGGGAATTGCCGATGGCGAAATGGTATCACGATGGCGCGGGGGCGTTCATCCGAGGGGAGTGCCGTGGTTTCCCAGGCCTCAAAACCAAGACCTGGAGCACTCATAGTCCGGTCGGTCGATCGAGGAAGCCACAATTCCCATTCCCTAGTCCCTAGTCCCTTAGTCCCTAGTCCCTGCGTTTTTTCACCAGCTATGCAGCCATTCCTCGTCGCGGCCGATGCGGACCGGCGCGTTGAAGAGCTCGCTGAGCCGCTGCTCGGTCAGCAGCTCGTCGCGGGGGCCGTCGGCTACGATGCGGCCTGCGCGCATCAGGATCACGCGCTCGATTTCGGGCAGGATGTCGCCCAGGTGATGCGTGACGAGCACCAGCCCAGTGCCCTCGCGAGCCAGCCTGCGCAAGGTCTCGCGCAATTCGCGCTGCGCAGCCAAATCGAGCGCATTCGAGGGCTCGTCGAGCAGCAGTTGCCGCGGGCGATGCACCAGCGCGCGCGCAATTAGAATGCGGCGCTTCTCGCCGGCGGACATTTCGCCGACCAGGCGGCCGGACAGGTGCGACGCCTCAAGGCGATTGAGCGCTTCGGCTGCACGCACCCGCATCTCGGGCGTGACGTGCAGGTTGGGCCACAGCGTGGACGCTGAGAAGAACCCCGCGATCACAGCGTCGAGGCCAGTGGTGACGGCGGTGCGCTCGCCCGGCAGCTCCGAGCCCATGAGCCCCGCGCCCACCACGCCAAAGTGGCTGCGAAGCTGCGTCAGGTCCCACCGCTCGCGGCCAAAGATTCGTACGCTCATTCCCTGCATTACGATGGGATAGACTTGGGCTGACATGGCCAGGATCAGCGTGGACTTTCCGCAGCCGTTGGGCCCGAGAATGGCGACGTGCTCGCCCGCACGGATGGTCAGGTCGATGTCGTGCAGCACCACCCGGTCGCCGCGCGCTACATTGACGCGGCGCAGTTCGAGGAATTCGTCGGCGTTGGGCGGGTCGGCAGGTCTGCTGTTCATCATGCTGTCCCGCCGATTATAAGAGAATGAATCATGGACGGCGTGCGAATGGACAAATGGCTTTGGGCGGCGCGGTTCTTCAAGACGCGGTCGCTGGCCACGCGTGCGTGCGAGCTGGGCCGGTTGGCGGCGAACGGGCACACGGCCAAGGCGGCGCGCGAGGTGAAGCCGGGCGACATGCTGACCGTGAAGAACGAGGGCGGCGAATTTGAGATCGAAGTATTGCTGCTGAGCCAGATGCGCGGACCCGCGGCGGTGGCGCAGACGCTTTATCGCGAGACCGACGCGAGCCGTGCGGCGCGGGCCAAGCTGGCCGAAGAGAAGAAGGCCATGCAGCCGTTTGAGCCGGCGCCCGCGGGCCGGCCGTCGAAACGCGACCGGCGTCTGATCCATCAGTTTCGCGGGCGAGGATGAGCATTGCGGAATGGGGGATCTTCCCCAGCCCGTAACTATGGGCGCCCCAGGTCTCGATTTTGAGACCTGGGAAACCACAGAACCTTGTTAGCGGAACGTTCCTTAGCTCGCATCCGGATTTGGGGCACTCCAGTGCGTTGAGATAAGTTGGGAGGATGAGCGAAGCAAGTCAGATCCTCATTCCCAGGGGTTTCCGTTTTGGCGCGGCCAAGGCGGGACTGAAGAAGAGCGGCCGCACCGATTTTGCGTTGATCGTGGCCGATGAGCCCGCCAGCGCCGCAGCGGCTTTCACCGCCAATCGCGTCATCGCCGCGCCCCTCATCGTGGACAAGCAGCACCTGAGCGCGACGGGCGGCAAGGTGCGCGTCGTCGCCATCAACGCGGGCAACGCCAACTGCGCCGCGGGCCAGGCCGGGCTTCACGCCGCGAACGCCACATGCATTGCCGCCGCTTCGCAATTCAACTGCAAGCCCGAAGAGGTCTTCCCCTCGTCGACGGGCATTATCGGCGTCCCGCTGCCATTTGAAAAACTCATCGCCGCGCTCCCCGCGCTGGCCGCTCGGCTGAGCGCAGAGTCCGATCGTTTCACCGAGGTCGCGCAGGCCATCCTGACCACCGATCTGGTCGAGAAGACTGGCTTTGCGCGCATGCAAATCGACGGCAAAGAGGTGCGGATCGCTGCGCTGTGCAAGGGCTCTGGGATGATTCATCCGCAGCTCGTTCCGCACGCCACCATGCTGGTGTATGTGCTGACGGATGCGGCGGTCGAGCCCGCGATCCTGCAGAAGTATTTGAACGAAGCGATCGAGGTCAGCTTCAACCGCATCTCGGTGGACGGCGACACGTCAACCAACGACACGGTGCTGCTGCTGGCCTCGGGCGCGAGCGGCGCAACGGTGAGCGCCGGCAATGAGGAGTTTGCCGGCGCACTCACGCAGGTATGCACTTCTCTGGCCAGGCAGATCGTGGCCGACGGCGAAGGTGTGACCCACGTGGTTGAGCTGCGCATCGAGGGCGCGGCCACCGACGCCGATGCCCTGCGCGCCGCCAAGGCCATCGCCCACTCGCCGCTGGTGAAGACGGCCTGGGCCGGCAGCGATCCCAACTGGGGCCGGCTGGTGGCGGCGCTCGGCTACTCGGGCGCGGCCATCGACCCCGACCGCATCGACATCTGGTTTGGCGAGCTGCGCATCTGTCGCGACGGCGGGCGCGCGGCGGAGCTGGACGAGGCTGCCGCGCACGCCTACCTCAAGCAGCCGGAGTTTTCTATCCGCATCGATCTCCACCAGGGCGAGGGCTCGTGCGTCTTCTGGACCACCGACCTGACTGCCGCATACGTTCACATCAATGCGGATTATTCAACCTGAGTCAGCAGCCGCATCGAACCAGCGAGCCCTGTACAACCGCAGAGATCGAGGTCAGACGAACGATGACGACCAAACGCAGAGACGGCGCGGCGACGGCCTGGGCGCCCGAGGACAAGCCAGCTTTCTCGCTCATTTCCGATGAAAAGTTGCTTCAGCTTTACTCCACCATGGTGAAGTGCCGAATGCTCGAGAAACGCGCACGCGTGTTCTTCAAGCAGCGCACATTTGCCAGCGACTACGAAACGGCCGCCGGCCGGGAGGCGGCTCTAGTCGGCGTGGCCATCGACTTGGTCTCCGGCGACGCTATAAGCCCATCGCACCGCGACATCGTTGCCAGCTTCGTGAAGGGCGCACCGCTTGCGAGAATCTTCCGCCGGCTCTCAGCGCGTGCAGTCAGCTCCGGCAAAGGCGCGTCCGCAGTTGCGCGGCTCAACAAGACCGTGGCGCTGGCCGGCAAGCTGAAAAAGCGCGGCAAAGTCGGCGTGGTGTTCGCCGGCGCCGGTTCGGCCGCCCCGGACCAGTGGCACAAGGCTCTGAAGACCGCATGCGCGAGCCGGCTGCCGATCGTTTTTGTGCGGCTCGACAATCCCAGGGCTAAGCCCCCGAGCCCTGAACGGCGGGCCATTGCCGAGGACATCGCGCTCAAGGCACAGGCCTGCGGACTACCGGACATCACCGTGGACTCGAACGATGTGGTGGCCGTGTATCGCGTGGCCTGCGAGGCCATTGTTCGTGCGCGCAAGGGCGGCGGCCCCACGTTGATCGAGTGCCAGGCTTACCGCCTGCAGAGCCAGCCTGAGATTGCCGGAGCGGAGGACCGGCGCCAGAAACCCGCGAAGATGCGGAAGGTGTACGACCCGATCCTGAACATGGAGCAGTATCTTGCGCGCAAGCAGCTCTATAACGCGGCAATGAAGCGAAAGCTGAAGGCACGGTTCAAGAGAGATCTGGACGAGGCGATCGAGATTGCAGAGTTGTCACCGCATGGCGAGGCCGTCGAGGAGCGGAATCAGGTCGAGCCGCTCAGCGATCGGGAGCGACTGTCAAAGCGGGAGGCAAAGACGCAGAAGAATTCGCGATCGGCGCATTGAGACCGGAAAAGCGTATAACCTGAGAAGAGGCTGCATGGGCCTGACTGAAGCAGAAGCGCGCAAGGTCGCTCACGCCATTGCCTTCGGACATGCCTATTGGAAACACGTAGCGAACGCCAATGAAGCCGGAGAGTTGATCACCGAAAGTACATTTGAAGCAATCATCCTGGGGACAATGCTTGGAACCGCCAGCCGGGCGCTTCGATTCAATCGAACCGCTTTCTGGAGCGCGACCGAGGGGCTGCTGGTGATTCATAACCCCGCGGATCCGGATCAGGGCACGGCATACTGGCCAGCGGAGGGACGGCGTGAATACGAGAGCTTACTCTAACCCGGCGGGAACAGGTGGTGAGCCTGACGCCGCTTCGCGAGGTGCCATTACATTCCAGCTCCCAGGGCCGCAGGCGCTTCTGATGCACCAGAGCCTGAATGAAATATTGCATGGGATCAGGGGAATTCATATCTATTCGCAGGTGGGAATCGGCAAGCTCGCGCTGGGAGACCTTTTTGAAGCGCTGGACCAGTGGATTCGTGCTCAGAGGACCAGCGAAAATGGTTCACCGATCGGTCGATTTGACCGCACCTTTTCCGTGAGCCAGATGCGGGCCTTGCGCAACACGCTCGAACTGGTGATGCTCGACCTTGGCCAGGATGAATTCTTTACCCGAACTGGTTTCGAGCTTTCCGAAGGCGCTGCGCTGCTTGACAGGCTGAACTCCGCGCTCCTTCACCCGCTGCGGATCGATAAAGCGATGCGGCAGAGGGCACAATAGGGAAAGAGATTCGACTTTGGTTGGATAAAGTGCAAAGAGAACGAGGGTCCTTGGCATTCCGCGAACAAGATTGTCAACGGGGCGACCAAGTTGTTGAATTTTCAGAGCTACCGGATCCTTGGGCGCCATGCTGCTTCGGCTTCAATCGTTCATGCATGCCACTCGGCGGCTTACGGCCCGAATGATAAAGTAACGGTATGAACGAGCGCAGCCGCCGGACCCTTGCTCCGGTCTTCCAATGTGCAACGGTGTTGGCGGGAATTCTGCTGATGGCCGTGTGCCCGATTGCCGCCGAGCAGCCTGCTGCGGCCGAGGGCGCCGGGCAGGTGAGCCGCGATCCCAGCCGTCCGCAGCCGGTGTGCATGCCCTCGTTGCTCGATTCGCCCTATATTCCGGTCGATAGCTGGGTCTATCCGGCGGTGCTGCGGCTCTACGGCATGGGATTTGTAGACACAGTGTTTCTGAACATGCGCCCTTACACGCGCGCCAGCCTGAGCAACATGCTGGACGAGGCGGGCGGCCGCATCGAAGACGCCGACCCCGGACCGGCGACCGACCAGGCCGAGGAGATCTACGAGGCGCTGACGCGCGAGGTGCATCTCGACATGCAGGGCCCCTGCCTGCAGTATGAGGGCAACTCGCGGGTGGAATCGGTCTACACCGTGGCGCGCGACATGACAGGCACGCCGCTGCGCGACAGCTACCATCTCGGATCCACGATTGTGAACGACTACGGGCGACCCTACGCGGGCGGCTTCAACAACTACACCGGCGCCAGCGGCTATGCGGGCGCGGGCCGGTTCATGTTCTACGCGCGCGGCGAGTTCAGTCATGCGCCGTCGGCTACAGGCTACTCCGAGGCGCTGGCCGCCACGCTGGCGCATAATGACGGCATTCCGCCCAATCCTGCCACCGGGCTGCCGTTTGCCGAGAGCACCATTCCCGAGGGCCCGATTGCCTCCATCACCAACGGCCATGTGCTCGAGGCGTATGTCTCCGCCCACTTTCTGAATCACGAGATCTCGTTTGGCAAGCAGGACGACTGGCTGGGGCCGGCGCTGGGCGGCGGCATGGCCTACTCCAACAACGCCGACAACATCTACTCCTTCCGCATCAACCGCATTGAGCCGCTGCATGTGCCGCTGCTTTCGCGGATAACCGGGCCATTTCGATATGAGTTTCTCATCGGCCCCCTGCGGGGTCACAACTACATTCCGTATATTCCGACCGTGCCGCCAGGCAAGCCGCCGGTGCCCAACGTAACAAATCCCGGCGATCCTTGGACTCACATAGAGAAGGTCAGCTTCCGGCCCACGGAGAACCTCGAATTTGGATTCGAGCGCACCGCCATCTGGGGCGGCAAGGGACACGGACCGATCACCATTCACACATTTCTCAAGAGCTTCTTCAGCCTGTCGTCGCCATCGCTCGCCGTGAAAGATGGCCGCGACGATCCGGGTGCGCGTTTCGGCGCGTTCGACTTCTCCTACCGGCTGCCCTTCGTGCGCAACTGGCTGACGATCTACACCGATGCTGACGCGCACGATGAGGTATCGCCTGCCGACTCGCCCCGCCGCTCCATCTACCGCGCCGGCCTCTATCTGTCGCATGTGCCGGGGGTGCCGAGGCTTGACCTGCGCGCCGAGGCCGCAAATACCGACTCCGCCACGTCGTCGAGCGAGGGCGGCACATTCCAGTACTACGAGACGATCCAGAAGCAGGGCTACACCAATCGCGGCCAGATGTTCGGCGATTGGATGGGACGCGAGGCCAAGGGCGGCCAGGGCTGGATCACCTATCACCTCAGCGGCAACGATTGGGTCCAGATCGGCCTGCGCAACCAGAAGGCGGCGAAGGATTTCATTCACGACGGGAAAACGCAGTATGGTTCTACGCTGAACGACATCAGCTTCCAGGTGGTCAAGCGGCTGGGCAAAGAGTTCGAGGTCAATGGCAGCTTTGCTTACGAGCGCTACAAGGAGCCGATTGATCTGCCCGGCCAGCAGACCGTGACCACCACCAACATCCAGCTCACCTGGTTCCCCAAGCGCAAGCTCAGCTTTTAAGGGAAAAGATCAGCCTCTGGCCGAAAAGATCAGCTTCTGAAGCGCAAGATCGGCTCTTAAAGAGGGAGCCCTGTGTCAGGGCACGACTTCAGTCGTGCCGAAAGAGGCCCAAAACGGCGGGCTTGAGCCCCTGAGGCGCAACTGAGAGAGCATCCCAATTGAGCCTCTGTCCGCAAACTCCTGCCGCGTCACGCGGAGCCGTTCCTCACCAGGTAAGATGCTCGTCTGCTTCGTTCGAGAATTCAGAAAACACGAGCCTATCTTCTCCCCGTGCAGCGATCTCCCGGCTAGCTTCTGCCCAACCTACGCGCGGTGCGGGTTTTCCCAAATGAGACGTACCCTCATCGAGGAAGTAGTAGGCCTCGCCGATGCCGGGAACGTCGCGCACGATGAAGCCGCGCCGTTCGAGCACTCGGCGGAGCTTGAGATTCGGCTTTGCGCAGTTCACTGCGTGAACGATCCACTCAACCGCTCCAATCCCATGAAGGAGTGCGAATCGCCGCGCGAGCGAGCCCAACGAAACCAGAACGCCTTCTCCACCGCCATCGATTTGCGCAAGCTCGATGACAAGCCGGTTCCCCACGCGGCGAAATTCACCCAGCACAGTGGCCGAGCCTGCTCGAAATACGATCGGTTCACCAATGAGGATCAGCCCATCGATCTGCTCCGACGGAAGATCGAGAATCTCGAGCACGGAGAGCCCTTCAAAGAGGATTTCTTTCGGCTTGTTCATCGGCACTGGCATTCCATTATGCTCTCACAGATTGAGTGCAACGGCCGGCGCACTCAACACCCTTACCGCGCCCGCGGATGCGTCCTGTCGTACACCTGCGTCAACTGCGCGGTGGTCAGCTGCGTATAGCGCTGGGTGGTCGAGAGCCGCTCGTGGCCCAGCAGTTCCTGAATGGCGCGCAGGTCCGCGCCTTCCTCCAGCAGATGTGTCCCGAATGCATGGCGCAGCGTGTGCGGGTGCACGTCTCCGGAGAGGCCGCGCAGAATGGCGATCTTTTTTACAATGCGCCCGACGCTGCGCGTGGTGAGCCGCGCCTGCCCGCCGGGCTTGGCGAGGCCGCGCAGTTGCAGGTTGACGAACAGCGCCGGCGTGAAATGCCGATCATGGCCAGCCGCCTGCGGGCCAGCCGCCGCCAGCCGCGCCGCGCGCTCGGCGAGATATGCGCGCAACGCCTGCGCAGCCGCATCGCCCAGCGGCACGTAGCGCTGCTTCTGCCCCTTGCCGCGCACCAGGATCGCCTCGTTGGCCCAGTGGATGTCTTCGAGGTTCAGTCCCGTCAGCTCCGCATTGCGGATGCCGCAGCCATACAACAATTCAAGAATCGCCGTGTCGCGCGCGGGCCAGCTTGCGGCGTCTTCGCTCACCGAATCCACCACGCGGTTCATCTGCTCGATGGACGGCACGCGCGGCAGATGTTTGGGCAGTCGCGGCGTGGCCACCAGGGCGGCTGCGTTCTGTTCAACGTGCCCCAGGCGCGCCAGCCACTTGAACCAGCCGCGCACCGCGGCCAGCGCCCGCGCCGCCGAGGCCTTCGACAGGCCCCGGTCGTAGAGCGTGGCCAGCCACGCGCGAATCTCGGTGTGCTCAATGCGCTCGGCGCTGTGGTCCTTCCCATAGCGCTCGACGATGTGAGCCGCGAAGCCCTGCAATTCGCGCCGATAGGCGCGCAGCGTGTGCGCCGATGCGCCGCGCTCGTTGGCCAGCACGCGCAGGTAGTCGGCCACCAGCGAGTCCAGCTGAGGAGTCTCTGCCGGCGCGCTCATTGGGTCTCCGGTCCGCTGCCGCCGGCCGGCGTGCGCCGCGGAACCAGCTGCGGGCCCATGCGGGTAACGGCCTGCGGACCGCGCCGCGCGTCCACATCCGCACCCATCGGCACAGGCGAATCCTGCTGCTCAGGCCGCCGCGCTGCACGCGGATGGTGCTGCCGATGCACTGCTTTCAGCCGCCCCAGCGCCAGGTGCGTGTACACCTGCGTGGTCGAGATGTCGGCGTGGCCCAGCAGCAGTTGCACGCTGCGCAGGTCGGCGCCGTGCTCCACCATGTGGGTTGCGCAACTGTGGCGCAGCCGGTGCGGGCTCGCGTCCGGATTGGCCGTCTTCACCAGTTGCCACACCCACTGGCGGGTCAGCGGCATGCCCCGCAGCGAGAGAAACAGCCAGTTCTTTTCTTTCAGAGATTCGCGCGGCCGGCTCACGTCGGGGCGCATGCGGGCCGGCTGCGCGATGGCGATCCGCGCGCCGGTGGGCCTCGACTTGCGCGCCGAGCTGATGCGCTCAAGATGCGGTCGCCCCTCGCGCAGATAAGCCTCCAGCGCATCGATCGCCGTGCGCCCCAGCGGAACGATGCGCTCCTTGTCGCCCTTGCCGCGCACGTGCACGCGGCCAGCGTCGAGCTGCAGGTCTCCGGTCGAGAGCGCCGTGATTTCAGAGACGCGCAGCCCGCCGGCATACAACAATTCGAGGATGGCGCTGTCGCGCAGCGCCGTGGCCCGCGCCTGCGGATGCGATGCCGCAATCGCGGCCGTGTCCAGCATCGCGGTCACTTCACTCTCGGCCAGCGACTTGGGCAGCACCTTCCACGCCTTGGGCGATTCGATGTTGATGGTCGGGTCGTGATGGATGCGCCGGTCGAGCAGCAGCCAGCGGTAAAACCCGCGCAGGCAGCTCAGCTTGCGCGCCGCCGAGCGCGCATCGATGCCGTGTTCGCGCAGGTGCTCGAGGAAAGCCGACACATCCTGCTGCGCCGCCGTCAGCAGCACCCCGTGCCGCGACTCAAGGAACTCGGCAAAGGTCTTCAGGTCGCTGTCGTAGGCCTCGCAGGTCAGCGGGCGCAGGCCCTTCTCCACGCGCAGGTAGGCCTGGTACCCGGTCAGCAGCGGAAGATTGCCCGAAGAGTCCACACATCCGATTATCGGCGTCCGGTAACCGCTCCAAACTCCAACGGAGGTGTTACCGAACCTGCTTTATCACCGGACTCAAGTTGGCCAATACACTTTGGTGTCGTGGACTTGACTCGCCTCGAAAATGGGCGCCCCAGGTCCCTCGCTTTTGGGGACCTTGGATCGGCCCGGCAAGCTCTCAAGGCTCAAGCGGATTCTCGCCGGCGGCGAGGGCGGTAAGTTCTTTGTTTCGACGGGTCGCAACGGGTGCTTTCGGCCTAACCCCTTTATTTTTGAGAGGTTGCGGCAAAAGTGGGGGAGGGGTGGGTGTTTTTGGGGTCGTAGGAAGGGATAGAAGGCTGTTACCGGGCTGTCGGCGATAGAAGGCTGGAAGGCCTGGACCATGGTGGTTTCTCCAATTGCGATCTTTTTCCCACTGCATCTTCAATTGTGCGCCAAAGCGGGGTAATTATATGCAAACGGGTCGGGCGGGCTTGTGGCCCTTTTGATTCAGGATGTTGCAGCGTTTATTGGGCCAGTCGAGCCGGTCCAGCCTCGAAACGTGCGTTGGGCTGTTCTCGCCCATTGATGTCCAGTTGACGCATTGGGCCTGGCGAACCGAGGTTCGTGGCTTCCCACCCTTCGCTTGAAAAAAAGCGAAGGATCGGCCACCCTGCCACCGAGCGGCTAAAATTGCTGTGAATAGGTATCGTGTCCAATAACCCAATAACCCCTAATAACCAATAAAGGGATGAGGATCGCGTGAAGCGAAGGGATTTTGTACAGCTTGGATGGGCCACCATGATCGCGACAGGGGTAGGCAAGCTGCACCCCGCGTTTGGGATGCCGCCCGGTCTCGAGCAGGATATGGGGCTGCCACAGCATCCGATGGCGCCGCTGCAACCGAAGCCCACCGGACCCGCGGCGGATTTCACCCTGCAAATCGCGCCCATGTTGGTAGAGCTGGCCCCGCAGGTTGTCATCAGCACGATCGGCTACAACAATAAAGTCCCCGGTCCCCTCCTGCGGATGCGCGAGGGCCAGCGCGTCACCGTCGACGTTGTGAACGACACGGACGTTCCGGAGCTCGTGCATTGGCATGGCCTGTTCGTCCCCTCTGAGATGGACGGGGCAGAGGAAGAAGGCACTCCCCCGGTTCCGCCGCACGGCCGGCGGCGCTATCAATTCGTGGCCAGGCCGGCGGGTTCGCGATGGTACCACTCGCACACCGCGGCCATGATGGATCTGCATCGCGGCTCCTACACCGGCCAATTCGGTTTTCTCATGATCGATTCCGCGAACGACCCTGGACGCTACGACCAGGAAGTCTTTCTGGCGCTGCGTGAATGGCAATATTTTCTGTCTACGATGGATCAGGACGAGATGGCGGCGGATCCCAACGATCCCATGCCCGAAAAACCCGCCGCCCCGGACCCGCGCCCCAACGGGCTCGAAGTCAGCGCTCCTCTTTATTCAATGAATGACAAAATGCTCGGAGCGGGGGAGCCCCTCCGTGTGCAATCGGGGCAGCGCGTCCTG
>Ga0182024_10022344_pt1 | contig 11407 bp, 8 predicted proteins | sample P32metaG_FD_120480 | JGI IMG/M metagenome (GOLD analysis project Ga0182024, IMG submission 120480) | Permafrost microbial communities from Stordalen Mire, Sweden - P3-2 metaG (Illumina Assembly) | ecosystem: Environmental > Terrestrial > Soil > Wetlands > Permafrost | place: Sweden: Stordalen... | reverse complement strand
GCCGACTCAATCGGGACTGCGAAGATTCTGCTGCTGATCAATTATCGGCCCGAATATTCGCATCAGTGGAATAGCAAGACCTACTACTCGCAGTTGCGACTCGACCCGCTGGGCAGAGAGAGCGCAGACGAGATGCTGAGCGCCCTGCTCGGCGACGGTGGGGAACTAGCGCCGCTCAAGCGGCTGATCATCGAAAAGACCGAGGGCAATCCCTTCTTTATGGAGGAGACCGTGCAGGTGCTGCTCGACGAGGGCGCGCTGGTCCGCAACGGAACTACCAGACTCACCAAGCCGCTGAGCCAACTGAAGATTCCGCCCACGGTGCAGGCGATCCTTGCTGCGCGCATCGACCGTCTGTCGGCGGATCAGAAGGACCTACTCCAGACGCTGGCCGTGATCGGCATCGAGTTCAAACTCGGTCTGGTGCATAAAGTGGCCGCGAAACCGGGACCGGAGTTGGAGCCGATGCTGTCCGAACTCCAGCTCAGCGAGTTCATCTACGAGCAGCCCGCCGTCGGCGACGTTGAATACATTTTTAAGCACGCGCTGACCCGGGAGGTCGCCTACAATTCGGTGCTGACCGAACGCCGCCGAGTGCTGCACGAGCGAACCGGGTCCGCGTTAGAGTCAATCTATACCGACAGCCTCGACGACCACGTATCCGAATTGGCGCATCATTACATCCACAGCGGCGATTCGGGTAAGGCCGTGCAATATTGCCTGCGTGCTGTCCGCCAGTATGCCTCCTGCGGGTCTTATGCCGAAGCGGTTGCGCAGTTTAAGACCGGCCTCGAACTGCTGCCAAAGCTCCCCGACGACGATCAGCGCGCCGAGTTGGAGTTGGAACTCCGGAGCCGAGTTGATGTTGCACTGGCAACAACCACGGGCTACGCGTCACTCGAATCTCGCCAGTCATCGGCAGAGCATTGGAGCTTTCCCGGCGACCTGGGATCAGTTGGAAAAAGACTTGGCAGCCCTTCTCCGGCGCCTTTCTGGCCTACCTTGGAGCCGACATGCTCAAGGCGACCGAGATCGCTGCCGAGATGGTCGCCTTGGCTGAGTCACACGATAGCGCGGAACATCTTGCCTTTGCGGCGACGCTCTTGGCGCAAGCCAGGATGTTTTCAGGCGACTACGAGCCGGCCGCCCAAGGCTACGACAGGGCATGGGCGTTGTGGGAATCCATCGGGAAGCCGGCATTGCGCGGTGGGCTGATGTTCTCTCAGGGTCACTACCGCATGCAGTCGGCATACAACCTTTGGTTCCTGGGTTACCCCGATCACGCAGTGGAGCGGGCAGGCATCGCTACCGCTCTAACCCAAAAATCCGCATCAAAGCACATGCTGTCAGAGGTCCACTATTGGGCGGCCGCTCTCTATGAACTCCGCCGCGAACCTGACCATGTGAGAGCGCGGGCAGAAGCAGCGCTGGCAGCAGCGAGCGAGGTGGGCAATCGTGTTATCCGCTTCCTAAGCGAATGTAGCCTTGGGTGGGCGGACGCGATGGCGGGCGACCTCGAAGGCGGCATTGCGCAGATGGGCCGGTGGCATTCCAGGCGTGCGGATAATACCCCGGTGTGGGTTCTCTGTCAGCTGGCCGACTGTTTGTGCCGGATGGGGCGGATTGACGAAGGTCTTAGCACGATCAAGGAGTCGTTCCCGATTATCGAGCGAACTGGGGGCCGGCTGTTTGAGTCGGAGGCGCACAGGTTGAAGGGAGAACTTCTGCTCAATCAGGGTGCTTCGAAACTCGCTCAAGCAGAGCAGTCCTTCCGCTGCGCGATAGAAATTTCGCGCCGGCAAAAGGCCAAGTCCTGGGAGCTGCGCGCGACGACCAGCCTCGCGCGACTGCTGGTTAAGCAAAGCAAGCGCGACGAGGCGCGCGCGATGCTCCCGGAAATCTACAACTGGTTCACCGAGGGCTTCGCCACCGCCGACCTGAAAGACGCGAAGGCGCTGCTCGACGAGCTGAACAACTAAGATGCGCTGCACCAAATGCGGGGCCGAAGGAATCCCAGGCAAGAAGTTCTGTGCTGAGTGCGGGGGAGCGTTGTCGAACCGCTGTTCCAAGTGCGGTTCGGACAGCGCTCCAGGTGCGAGGTTTTGTGCCGATTGCGGTGCGGCGTTGGGAGCACCTCCAGCAGTCGAAGCAGAGAAAACCGACGAACCTCAGATTCGGATGACCGACGTACCTGCTCCTGAGAATCTAGAAGGCGAGCGCAAGACCGTCACCGCGCTGTTCGCCGACATCAAGGGATCGATGGATCTGATCGAAGACCTCGATCCTGAAGAAGCGCGCGCGATCGTCGATCCAGCGCTCAAGCTGATGATGGACGCGGTCCATCACTTTGGCGGCTACGTCGCGCAGTCGATGGGAGATGGCGTCTTCGCGCTGTTCGGTGCACCGGTCGCGCACGAGGACCATCCGCAGCGCGCCTTATATTTGGCACTACGGATGCAGGAGCAGCTGCGCGGCTACTCATCGAAGCTGGTGAGCGACGGCGGCACGCCGCTGGAAGCGCGGGTGGGCGTCAACACCGGCGAGGTGGTGGTGCGCTCGATTGCAACCGGCGCCGGCCACGTCGAATACGCCCCGATTGGTCATTCGACCAGCCTCGCCGCGCGGATGCAGGCCGTCGCGCCGACCGGCTCGGTGGCGGTGGCCGAAGCGACCCGCAAGCTGTGCGAGGGATACTTCATCCTAAAGCCGATGGGCGCGACCAAGGTCAAAGGGGTTAGCGAGCCGGTGAACGTCTACGAGGTGACCGGGCTCGGCCCATTGCGCACCCGGCTGCAGCGATCGGCGGGGCGCGGGCTGACCAAGTTCGTCGGCCGTCAGCGCGAGATGGATGCGATGAAACATGCGGCGGAGCAGGCCAAAGCTGGACACGGACAGATCGTGGCCGCGATGGCCGAGGCGGGAGTCGGCAAGTCGCGCCTGATATTCGAGTTCAAGGCCACCAGCGCGGCGGGCTTTATGGTGCTGGAAGCTTTCTCGGTTTCCCACGGCAAGGCGTCGTCCTATCTGCCTGTGATCGATTTGCTTTGGAGCTATTTCAAGATCACCTCCGACGACGACGAGCGCACGCGCCGCGAGAAGGTCGGCGGCAAGGTGCTCATGCTCGACCGATCGCTGGAGGACACGATCCACTACCTCTATAGCCCTGCTTGGAATCGCAGAGCAGGCCGACCCTCTCGCGCAGATGGACCCACAGACCCGCAGGCGCGGCACGCATGACTCGATCAAGCGGATCCTGCTGCGCGAGAGCCTCAACCAGCCACTGATGGTGATCTTCGAGGACCTGCATTGGATCGACGAGGGCACCCAGGCATTCCTCAATCTCTTCGCCGACTCAATCGGGACTGCGAAGATTCTGCTGCTGGTTAACTACCGGCCCGAATATTCGCATCACTGGAACAGCAAGACCTACTACACCCAGTTGCGACTCGACCCGCTGGGCAAGGAAAGCGCCGACCAGATGCTCTCGGCTCTACTCGGTGACGGCGAGGATCTGGCACCGCTCAAGCGCCTGATCATAGAGCGCACCGAGGGCAATCCATTCTTCCTGGAAGAGACGGTCTTGGTGCTGTTCGATGAGGGCGCGCTGGTGCGCAACGGCGCGGTAAAACTTACTCGGCCGCCGAACCAGCTCAAGATCCCGCCCACCGTGCAGGCGATTTTGGCCGCACGCATCGACCGTCTGGCGCCGGGTCACAAAGATCTGTTGCAAACGCTGTTGGTCATCGGCACGGAATTCAAAGTCGGTCTGGTCCGTAAAGTTGCCGAGAAGCCGGGACCGGAGTTGGAACCGATGTTGTTCGAACTGCAGCTCGGCGAGTTCATCTACGAGCAGCCTGCGGTCGGCGACGTTGAGTATATCTTCAAGCATGCGCTGACCCACGATGTCGCGTATCAGTCCGTGCTCAACGAACGGCGCCGAATGCTGCACGGGCGAATCGGCCCGGCGCTGGAGTCGATGTATGCCGCCAATCTCGACGAGCATGTCGCTGAGCTGGCGCATCACTACGCGCGCAGCGCCAATCCGCGCAAGGCGGTTGAATATTGCATGCGTGCTGTCGGGCAGTGCGCCGTCCGCGGGGCCAGGGCCGAAGCCCTGGCGCAGTTCGAGACCGGGCTCGAACAGCTCGGGAAGCTCCCCAACGACGACCAACGCGCGGAACTGGAGTTGGATCTCAGAAACGCAGCCTACGGGGCACTCTTTGTGATAGAGGGCTACGGTTCGCTGGAGATGGAACAGTCCTCTGCGCGCGCACTGGAGCTTTGCCGGCTGCCCGGAATCAGCTCGGAAAAAAGACTGGCGGCACTCACTTCATTTTTCAATTTCCAGCTTACCCGTGGAGACATGCGCAAGGCGTCCGAAATAGTCCCCGATATGATTGCGCTGGCTGAGGAACACGCCAGCGCACCGCAGGTTGTGGATGCGATTTTCTCGATGGGGTTCGTGAGGATCCACTCGGGTGATTTCGAACTCGCCGCACCGGACTTAGACCGGTCGATGGCGCTGACGGAATCTATCGCGGCGAGTCCCAACCAGCGGCGCGTCAAGCTAAGTCCGGGCGACACGTGGGTCTATCTGTTCAATCGAATGCTCATCCCAATCATATCGGCGTGGAACCAGTGGTTCCTGGGCTACCCGGATCGCGCGCTGAAGCAAGTAAGCATTGGGACTGCCTTCGCGCGCGATTCCGAGATCAAGACTATCCGGGCAACGGGACTTAGCTTTGCCGCCACTCTTTACGGACTCCGCCGCGAACTTGAACCTATGAGAGAGCAGGCGCAGGCAGCTTTGGAGTTGGCGACCGAACTGGGCAGCTCCCTGTCCAGAGCCATGAGCGAAATTAACCTCGGGTGGGCGGATGCGATGGCGGGCGATCTGGAAGGCGGCATTGCACGGATGCGGCACCGTTTGTCGGCAGTAAGGTCCACCGGCTCCGAAGTCGGGAGCGTGGGGACTCTCGCTCACATAGCCGACGCTTTGCGCCTGACGGGGCGGTTCGACGAGGGTCTTCGCTCCGTCGACGAGTCATTCCCGATCATCGAGCGAACCGGCGAACGGATGTTTGAGGCCGAGGTGCGTCGGGTGAAGGGCGAGTTGCTCCTGGCGCGGGACGCATCGAATGCCGCACAGGCGGAGCGATCCTTCTGCACCGCGATCGAAGTTGCGCGCCGCCAGAAAGCGAAGTCCTGGGAACTCCGCGCGACGACCAGCCTCGCGCGATTGCTCGCGAAGCAGGACAAGCGCGACGAAGCGCGCGCGATGCTCGCCGACATCTACAACTGGTTCACCGAGGGCTTCGACACCGCCGACTTGAGGGACGCCAAAGCGCTGCTCGACGAGCTGGGCACTTAGCGCGATGGAAAAAGCCGAGCACATCGAGCGGGGGTTAGCAGCGATCTTAAGCGCCGACGTTCGCGGTTACAGCCGCATGATGGCCGAGGATGACGTCGCCACCGTCGGCGAGGTCAAGCGATGTCGCGAGATCATCGACGCGCATGTACGCGAGCATCATGGGCGCATCGTCGATTCACCTAGACGGCGGCCCTCATCGTTGATCTCTTTCAGAGTCCTTAGTCTCACGTCAATGCTCGATCGTGGGCCACGGCTGCCATGCGTTTTGCGTAACCTGCAAGTCTCCGCCCCGAACCGAGGCGTCCCATTTGGTGGTTCCATTCTCGGACCAGAACCGAAGATCGACTTTCGCATCCGCGACGGCCAAGCCACGTAGCGTCACATCGGGAAGCCACTTTGGAAGTTGCGGATCGACGTACAAGCGGCGATTGGGAGCATCCGCCTGCAGACCTAGAATCGCTTGCACGAGATGAAAGACGCTTCCGGCAGCCCACGCCTGCGGCACATTGGCGCCTAGATATTGAACTGGAAAATTACCCGGCCGGCGTTCGACGCCGGCGTACAATTCGGGCAGCCGGTAGCCTGCAAAATAACTCGCCGCCTCCGAGATGTCGCGCGCGATTCGCGCCGCCTCCGCCGAGAAGCCGTAGCGCTTAAATCCCATCGCGATTATGCCGTTATCGTGCGGCCAGACTGAACCGCGCTGATAAGAATAGGGGTTATAAGCGGGATTGCTGCTCGACAGGGTTCTTATTCCCCATCCGCTCCACAGATCCGTGTCGAAAAAACGTTTCATCACCCTTTCAGCGCGATCGCGGCTTGCGATGCCGCTCCACAGCAGATGACCGGTGTTCGATGCGATGGTAGCCACCGCCTTCTTTTCGGGATCGAGTGTGAACGCATAGAAGCCAGCTTCCTCACACCAGAAACGTTCTTCGAACTTGCGCTGAAGCTCTCCCGCCTTGCGGCGCAACTCGCGCGCGCGATCCTGCTCGCCTAGTACATCGAACACCTCGGCCATGCGATTCCACGCGTCGAATACATAACCTTGCAGCTCGCAGAGAGCCTTAGGTTGCTTAACCTGGCTACCGTCCGGATATACGACCCCATCGCCGGAATCTTTCCAGCCCATGTTCTCGTAACCCTGCGAGGAGCGGGTTTTGTATTCCTGGAATCCGTCGCCATCCAGATCGCCATAACGATCAATCCAGTCCAGGCAACCTATCGCGACCTCTCGATGCTCACGAAGCAGACCGATATCTCCCAGCCATTTCCACGCTTCATGCAAAACGATGAGGTAAAGCGGGGTGGCATCCGCGGTGCCGTAGTACGGTGTATGCGGAATACGATGGAAATGCGCCAGTTCGCCGAATCTTAACTCATGCAGGATCTTGCCCGGTTCCGCGTCGCGCCAGTCATCCATTTCATGCGCCTGGAATTGCGCCAGCTTCTTAAGTGCTCCACGCGCGAAGCCGGGATTTATCATCATGTTCTGCAGGCTAACGATGAGACTGTCGCGGCCGAATGTAGTCACGAACCATGGGACTCCGGCCGCCGGCAACCACTCATTGTCAGCCGAGTCCCGATCGTAAAGTCTCAAAGCACCCATGTCTTCGACCGATTGCCGAAAGAGGCGGTATACGTCTTCGTTCGCCGAGGTGAGGACGGTCGCCTGCTCGACCCACTCACGCTGAAGCGAGTCGAAGCGAGTCTTCTCATTCTTCAACAGACAAGTCCGTCCCGGGTCCGTTAGCTTGTCGTCTTCACCCAGTATGTAGTCGCAGCAGACATGCCATGACGCGCCGGGCTGCAGCTGAATGGGGATGGTTATTCGCCCATTAGCATAGTCAGCATTGGCTTCCGATCCGATCCGGTAGATCAAGCATCGATGAAAATCGCGGTTGCTATATGCGGTCCGCAATTCGCCAGCATGAGAATCCCATGCAGTCTCGATTCTTCCTCGCCGAATAGACCGATGTGACTTGACTTCGAACAAATCCGCGAAGTCCGCGCGGATAGCTATTTCCAGGTTAAATCCGATCGGCTGGAGCGAGTAGTTGACCAGATCCAAATCTTCATGCACGCCTTGAGCCACCGCGCGACTGATGATTAGCGATAGGCTTCCCGCGGATACCTGACCCTTCTCCGTAATGAGATCGCGATTGGTCAGGTAGATGCGCGACCCATAATATGTGGGAGTACTCGAGGTAACTCGCGACCAGGATTCGCCATCGGCGGAAATCGAGTAGTAGCTCACGAAGCGAGTGTCGCTTGCAAAAAGACCTTGCTCGCTGTCGGCGGTGACCTCGCCGCTCAGTTCCGTGACCATGAACGTATTGCTGTGATTGATCGTGAGTACCGGCGGGCCAACGCTGATTTCAACTGTCATGCTTTTACTGCATCCCGATCGGTCTTTTCATCGGAGCGCAGGCGGGCCCTTTCGAACATCGAGCCCCGGTCGCTGATCGTGCGCTCAGGTCTACGTTCACTAGTCTGTCCGGCCCTGCGTGTCAGGGCATTCATACTTCCCTTCATCTCGACAAGAAGGGCAACTACGCCGAGCACTGCGGGTCTAGGAACGGGGTATGACATCTGCGAGTATGCGCAAGAGTTCTTGAGGATCGCGTCCTTTGCGAAAGTGTACGTTGAAACCAGCGTCCCGTACGCGTTTCTGATCATCCGGCCGCACCCATGCCGTGTGAGCGATTAGGTAAGGCCGCTCTGCAGATTCGACCAGCTTTCGACACACATCCAGGCCGTCCATGCGCGGCATGCTGAGGTCGAGAATCGCCACGTCGTATCGAGATGCGAGTGCAGCCTTCAGTCCTGCGGCGCCATCGTCTGCGGTATCGACATCATGGCCCCAAGCCCGCAGGAAGTTGGATAGCGAAGTGCGAACAGCTTCGTCGTCTTCTACTACCAGAATACGTAACTTTACAGCGATTCGCCGGCTTCGCATGCTCGCTTAGACACCTTTGAGTGCGCAGGCGAGTCAATACTCCTCGGTTTCCCGCAGGAAAGAAATACTATCCGGTAGCCCCTCTCGCATGGGGCGCGCGAGAGGGTTGGTCTTCGCCCCCGCGTCAATCTCGGCAATATACCGCCAGACTAGGCAGGCTCGAGAGCGGACGCGCTTAGCATTTTCACGGCTTCTTCAAGTCACCTAGTGGCGCAGGTTCTCAGATATCGGCGGTCAGCACTTGCGTTTCCTGAATGAGTGATCATGGGCGCCTTGATCGTCTCTCGGCCTCTCTTCATACCAATAATCGTCAAAACCGAGGCCCTGCGGTAGCACGAGCCGGACGGTGGGTACGGATTCTAGAGGGAATCGGATCGGAAGTGCGCGACTATTTCGATCTCTGCCGAGGTGCGAGGATCTCGCCGTCTCTGATCAAGCATTTCAATTCATAGCGGTCGATGCGAAATACACGACCAATTTTCGACGCCGGCAAGTCGCCCTTTCTAATCATGCGGTAAATCGTGATCCTAGGAACTTGCAGGTAGTTGGCCACGTCCCCCACGGTCATTATGTCGTGATCCTTGGGCGTGTCTAAGTTACTATTCCAGGGCCAGCCTTAAATCGACCGCGCGAGGAATCGCGCATCGGCCAGTCCGTCCTGCCATTTGTATCTTGAATGGGGGCGAATGTCGGCACGTACCGACCGTCCGTGTGTGGTCGCATTTTTTTGATGTTTGCGCGATTGAAGAACGCTTCGCACAGGAAGACGTTGAGCACTTTTCGAGCTGCTCCCCAGCTTCCACTTTCGGGGCCTCATCGATTCATCGGGTGGGCGATAGGTTCTGCCAGCCACAGTGGCTGCAGCGCAAGCGCTAATAATCTGATAAGTATACTCAACCAGGAGAACAACAAAATGACAAGCCGCCCGATCGTGGCACTTCTGGTGATGGCCCCCATCTTGGCTGTGGTATTGGCGGGTGCTAGCTCTTGCACAAAGGTGATACCGGGTTATGTGGGCATCAAGGTAAATAATTGGGGGAGTCAAAGGGGAGTACAGGATTACCCACTAAAGACTGGGATGGTCTTTTACAACCCGCTCACCGAGGACATGTATGACTTCCCAACCTTTATGGTTACTCGTACCTGGACCCAGGATCTTCACGAGGGTAACCCGATTGACGAGAGCATCACTTTCAACTCGATCGAGGGTACTCAAGTTAATGCCGACGTGGCCATCACATATTTCTTCGACGCTCCCAAGGTTCCGGAGATTTTCGTAAAATTTCGCGCCAAGCCCGATGTCTTGACCGACGGCTATATTCACAACCGGGTCCGGGATTTTCTCAACCGGGAAGCGTCTGACATGAAGGTGGTGGAGATCTTCGGTCAAGGCAAGCAGAAGATACTAAACAACGTTAAGCATGACCTTGAGGCCGAGCTGGGACCGATCGGCATCCATTTCGACAGCGTCTCCTTCACCAGCGCACTGCGGGTGGATCAAAGCGTCCATGACGCTATCAACCGCGTCATACAGGCGGCCCAGGACGCTCTCGCAGCTCAGAACAAAGTCGTACAGGCAAAAGCTGAAGCGGACCAGGTTATTGCCACGGCCCAGGGCGCGGCCCAGGCCACGTTGATCAACGCTAAGGCGCAGGCCGACGCCAACCAGCTACTCAACGCTTCGTTGACGCCAACCTTGGTACAATGGCAGGCAATTCAAAAGTGGAATGGCAATATGCCCAATGTCACCGGCGGGGCGATGCCCTTTATCGACGTGACACCGAAGAAGCAATAAGCAGTCAATTCTAAACCGAGGCATCAGGCGCGTTTTCAGCTTCAAAGATTCCGTTGTTCCGAGTGACGATAAGGCGTTTCGGTGCGAAATCCGAATCTTCGAATTGGGCGAGCAGGTGGGTTTGGCCCAAGGAGGATATTCGCGAGCTGGAGGGTGGCTTTCCGAAACGAGTTGTTGATGCAGCTCGATATTCCGGCTGCTGGCGAGCCCGCTTTGCCTGAAGATACGCCCGGTTGCCCCGGAGGCGTCCGGCGCGGCCTCTGGCGGGCTCATCGCGTGTGTTCAACGAATTCCACAGGCACGCCGTCGGGGTCTTCGGTATAGAAGCTGCGTGTATTACGCGCGATCGGAACGATTACCGAGGTGATTTTCACGTCGCCGCGCTTCTGCACTTCGGCATACTTCGCCTCGACGTCGGGAACATGGAAGCAAAAGTGCGGGCTACCGACATTGTTATGGTGCAGATCGAGCGTACTGCCTCCGCCGGCCTCATACTCGAGAAGCTGAAGCATGAACGAACCGGCCTTTAGATGAACTGCGCGGAGGCGCGCACCCGGATTGTTGGTTAGAGAGTCGAATTCGGCGCTCTGACCGGTCGTGATTTTGCCCGCTTCCATTCCTACCACGTCGCGATAGAAGGTAAGCGAGCGTTGCAGATCTTTCACAGTAAGCCCGACATGAAACAGTTCCGCCATGGAATCCTCCTGATGGTTTTTGGCATGGCTGTCCCGGCTCAATAGTGCTCAGCTGGCCTCGAACTCGAGGTGAAGCTCCTTGAGCCCGCGCAGGATGAAGCTAGACGTATGAGCGAAGTCATTCTTGCCGGCGGCGACGCGAATATTGGACATTCGAGTCAACAGCGTTTCGAATGCGACTCGTGCTTCCAGCCGCGCCAGCGCAGCTCCAATACAGAAGTGCTCGCCCTGACCGAACGCTAGATGCGTCCTCGCATTGGCGCGGCGAACGTCGAATCGATCGGGATCGGGGAACTCGGCCTCGTCGCGATTTCCCGAGGCATACATGACGACCAACCGCTCCCCTTCGGGAATCTTCACTCCTGCAATCTCGGTAGCCGCTTTTGCGACGCGGAAAAGACCCTGCACCGGTGACTCGAGGCGCAGTGCCTCTTCGATCATGTTCGGGATTAGCGATGGATCTTCGATGACCAGCCGCATCTGATCCGAATTGCGCAGGAGGAGCATCATCGCGCTCGCGAGCAAATTGGTGGTGGTTTCGTTTCCGGCCACCAGCAACTGGTTGATGATGCTCAACATCTCGGCGG
>Ga0182024_10022343_pt1 | contig 11408 bp, 11 predicted proteins | sample P32metaG_FD_120480 | JGI IMG/M metagenome (GOLD analysis project Ga0182024, IMG submission 120480) | Permafrost microbial communities from Stordalen Mire, Sweden - P3-2 metaG (Illumina Assembly) | ecosystem: Environmental > Terrestrial > Soil > Wetlands > Permafrost | place: Sweden: Stordalen... | reverse complement strand
TGCGGGAGTTTCTGCGTGGGCATCCGCATGTCGCGGAGATCACAGAGCCACCCCACAACCAGGGCGGCCAGGGAGGGACGTTGGTGGAGCTGCGGCAGTAGGCTGCTGCGTTACAAGCAGACAGTAAAAGCCCGGCGCGATGCCGGGCTTTTGTTATTACACTTACTTTTGTCTTTGCGCGAAGCGCGTACCGCCGTGCGCGCAGCACCGCAGCACTCAGATGCGCATGGGCATGAGGATGTAGCGATACTTAACGTCTTCGTTGCCGTCCTCGGGGCGCATCTGGCCGGCGGATTGCGCGTCCTTGAACTCCAGCCGCACCTCTCCGGTCGTTCCAATCGCCTTCAGAAAATCGATTAGGTACTGGCTGTTGAAGCCGACCACCAGCGGATCGTAGTTGTATGGCGTTTCGATGCTGTCTTCCGACTCGCCGGAGTCGGTCGAAGAGCTCGACAGCTTGAGCTCGTTCTGTTCCAGCCGGATCTTGATGGCGCCCGAGCGCTCGTCGGCAAACTGGGCGACGCGCTGGATCGAAGCCATCAGGTCCTCGGAGCGCACGATCACGAACTTGTTGTTGTCACGCGGCAGCACGGCCTCATAGTTCGGGAACTGGCCGGTAAGTTTGCGGCTGGTCAGCACCCGGCCGCCGACACGGAAGAAGAGCGTCTGCTCGTCGTCGGCAAACTCAAGCGTCTCCGCATCGGTGTTCGACAGCAGGCCGAATAGCTCGCTGAGCGCCTTGCGCGGAATCAACGTCTTCTTCTCGCCGGAGAGGCCTTCGAGCGACTCGCCCAGCTTTTCAACGTGCGCGAGACGGTGGCCGTCGGTGGCCACCATGACCATCGACTCCGCCTTCAGCACCAGCAGGGCGCCATTGAGCGTGTAGCGCGATTCCTCATTGGAGATGGCGAAGATGGTCTTCGCGATCATGCCGCGCAGCGACGCCACCGAAATTTTGAACGCGCCGGAGGCCGGGAACTCCGCCACCTGGGGAAAGTTCGCGCGTGCCATGCCGACCATCTTGGTGTTGGAGCGGCCAGCGCGAATCTGCACCCAGTGGTTGTCCATCAGCTTGATGGATATGTCGCCTTCGGGCAGCAGCTTGATGTAGTCGTACAGCTTCCGTGCAGGAATGGTGCATGCGCCGGACTTCTTGACCTTCGCCGCACAGCTGGTCCGGAGGCTCTGGTCGAGGTCTGTGGCAGTGATAGTGATGTGGTCGCCATTAGCCTCGAAAAGAAAGTTTGAAAGGATGGGGATGGTTGTCTTGCGCTCGACGACGGACTGCGCAGCCGTAAGCTCGCGAAGCAGCTCGTCACGGGAGACTGTGATTTCGAGATTGCCGGTAGGTGGGGCGACGGTTTCAGTGGTAGCGGTGGTCACGGCGGTAGTCTCCCTGTGGATGCTCTGGCCACACTTTACACCCATCGACGGAGGTCAAGCGACAGGGGTTGTGCGGTTGATTCGATTCTAGTGAGGAAGCGGCGTTTGTGTAGTGGTTTTGTTTGTGGAAAGCAGCGATGTTGTGTGGGGTACGGGAGAGGTTGTTGATGTTGTGGATGTGGGTGCAAGAGGCTTCTAAAGAAGATAGATGAAATAAGAACAAATACCAGTAGCAGTAGTCGTTGTCGTGGGGAAATAGGATTTCTGGACTAACCTCTATTCTTCTCGTCAGATGCGGTCGTCCCCGATATAGAAATCGCGTCCACCCAAACGGGATACTGCGGAAGACCGCGCGTGTCGGCCGCGGAGCGCACCGGCTTCTCCTGATTCTTCACAATCCATCGCGCCGAACTCCGCAAAAAGCTGGGTGCGTTCCGTGGAAATAGCGTCCAACCCGCGTCTTTGCTAGTAAAAACGCCCATCGCTTTTCAACAGCGGCGACCCGCTGCGGAGGATAAGCCGAAAGTATGGTCAACCGAGCGCGAAACAGAAAAAATCGATACGATTCCATTACACCTGCCGCCAAAGCAGTATTGGCCGGGTGGCGATGGAGGTCAATGTATGCGGATAAAGCCATGCTTTAGATGCCTGCCGCTTGTATTGGTCTGCGCCCCGCTTTATTCTCAATCACCCGTCACTATGGCTCCGGAAGCTGCTGCCGGACCAGTATATGGGCAGCTTCTGCACGCAACCGGTCCCCTGCCATCGTTTGAGGCGGCCACTATCCAACCGTCGAAGGGTCTGGCTCCATCCCGACGATACCCGTATATGGATATCATCGCTGTGACGATGAGAGATCTCATCAGTGGTGCGTTCCACGTGTTTAGCGAGAAAGACCAGATCGTGGGAGGGCCGGACTGGATCGACAATCGGTATGACATGGATACAAAGATTGGCGCACCCCTAGATGCAGCATCTCAAAAGATGTCGAGTGCGCAAAGTGAACAGATAAGGCTGATGCAACAGTCGTTACTCGCAGACCGGCTGAAGCTGAAGGTGCATTTTGAGACCAGGGAAATGCCTGTGTATGCGCTGATCGTTGCACAGGGTGGGCCGAAGCTGACTCCTGCGAAGGATACCCAAGCCTCCGGCGGCACACCTCTGTCACCTGTCGGTGGCGATCCGCGGACGGATGATCTTCGCAAGGGATTTTTAGCTTTTTCCCGCGCCGAAAAGGGAATCACATGGGATGTGAGGGGATTGACACTCGGCGAATTCGTGCACAATGGGAGCCTTGTGTTTCTGCCGGAGATTGACAGTCACATCGTGGTGGACAAGACCGGACTTGCAGGAACCTACGACTTCACACTGCACTTTGCCATGGAGCGGATGGCAGTACCGTGCGCTTCTTCCAGTACCGGGCTCTGTCATACGATGGCACCGGATGCCGATACGCCATCGCTCTTCACGGCGCTGCAAGAGCAGCTTGGGCTGCAATTGGTACTGACAAAAGCACCGGTAGAGGTGGTCGTCATCGACCACATTGAGCTGCCTTCGGAGAATTAGCGGACATGGATTGAAAGACTTATGAACTGTCAAGCCCAGATGCCTTCTAACGCACTGATTTATTGGTAGATAGCCCCGGTCGATCCTACCCCGGCCAACAGCTAAACTTCAAAGGGAACCGCAAGCATGGGATCGGTTAGAACTCTCCATTAAAGTCTTTAGATTGAAGATTTTAAGACTTTAAGTACAGGGTGGGGTATACCTAATTCAGGATCTCCATCAGCTTATTAATGGTGCGGTTCAGGTCCTTATCTGAGCGCCGCTGCTCGTCGATCTTGGAGATGGAGTGCATGACCGTGGTGTGGTGTTTTCCACCGAACTGGCGGCCAATCTCCGGCAGGCTGGCCTCGGTCATCTGCTTGGCCAGGTACATGGCGATCTGGCGGGGGACGACGATCTGGCGGGAATTGTTTTTGTGCTTCAGCTCGGGGACGCGCATGCCGAACTGCTCTGCAACCGCCCGCTGAATGGCCTCGATGGTGATCTTCCGGACCTGCGTGTCGATGAACTGTTTGAGGCACTGCTGGGTGACGGCAAGGGTGATCTCGACGCCGTGCATGCTGCACCAGGCGATCAGACGCACCAGCGCGCCTTCGAGCTCGCGCACATTGGTGCGGACGTTCGAGGCGATGAAGAGGGCAACGTCGGTCGGCAGCTGCGTGTGCTCCGATTCGGCCTTCTTCTGCAGGATGGCGACCTTGGTCTCCAGGTCCGGCGGCTGGATGTCGGCGATCAGGCCCCACTCAAACCGCGAGCGCAGCCGGTCTTCAAAGTCGGCCAACTCCTTCGGCGGACGGTCGCTGGCGATGACGATCTGTTTCATGCTCTCGTGCAGCGTGTTGAAGGTGTGGAAGAACTCTTCCTGGGTCCGCTCTTTGCCGGCGAGGAATTGGATGTCATCGATGAGTAGCACATCCACGTTGCGGAACTTGTCGCGGAAGCTGGTCATCTTGTCGTAGCGGACGGAGTTGATCATCTCGTTGGTGAACTTCTCACCGGAGACGTAGCAGATGGAAGCATGCGGCTGGCGGCGCTTCACATCGTGGCCGATGGCATGCATCAGGTGGGTCTTGCCCATGCCGACGCCGCCATAGAGGAAGAGCGGATTGTAGGCCTTGGAGGGGCGTTCGGCCACGGCCTGCGCCGCTGCCATGGCGAACTGGTTGCCGCTGCCGATGACGAAGGCATCGAACTGGTAACGCGGATTGAGCTGCGAGGCAGCCGACCAGTCGAAGCGCGACTGCTCCGGCGACGGCGCCGCATTCAGGCTTGTGCCGCGGCCGCTGCGGGGAGCGCTGAGCGCATGGCTTGGCACCGGAGCAAAGCCACCGTCCTGGCGCACGCGCGGCGCCGTGGGGTCCTGCTGGGGCGTGGTGAAGGTGACCGTATCGATCTCCAGGCCGAGGTTGTCGATCGCCTCCTGGATGAGGTCGGCGTAACGGTCGCCGATGTGCTGGAATTCCGCCGATGGGATACGCACGTAGAGCGTCTTGCCGCTGATGTGCGAGAAGCGTGTCGGCTTCAGCCATGTCTCGTACGACTGCCGATTGATCTTCTTTTCCAGCGCCCCAAGAATGCGGACCCAATAGTTAAGAACGGCTGTGGCCGTTGGAACGAATGACATGTCGATCTTTCCTTGTCCCAGCGCCAAGCTGCGCGCACATTGATGGAAACCAGCCGTCTCTCGAAGCACGGTAAAGACCAACAGCAGGCCATACCCGTCAGGACGGGTGAAAGAACAACCCAGATGGATGGATATCTTCGCGAGCGTTGACAAGTGTCGAACGGCGCGAAGAAGAGAACCCAAAACAGTGTTGCAGAGTGCGGAACAGTCGGACGTGCAATAAAAAATCTTGCTTTGCGGGTTTGATAGTAGCACGGAAATCCTCGCGATTTTCAAGGCATTCTTCGAGAAAAATCCAGTTGCACCATTCCTTGTGAAGAAGTCGAACCCGTGCGGCAACTCACCGTTCCCACAACGGGCCTTGACCCGGTGGGACGACCCGATGGGACGATCTGTTTCGCCCTCATTGCTTTGCCTGCCACGCCTTGTCAGGTACAATCAGAGATTGCAGCAACAGTCTAAAAGTTTGAGCAGGAGTTCCATCCCATGCCGAAGCGTACCTTTCAACCCAATCGCCGCCACCGGGCCAAGACCCACGGCTTTCTGAGCCGTATGAAGACCAAGGCGGGCGCCGCGGTGCTGAACCGCCGCCGTGCCAAGGGGCGCCACAAGATCGCCGTCAGCGCGGGCTACCGCGACTAGCCTCGCCTGCGATGCAGAAAACCACCTGCGTGTGCCGCTCTCCATGGGAGCCTGTGCGCCGCAGGGGTGGGGCAAGTGAAATGATCACTACCTTCCGCTTGCGCAAACACGCTGATTTCCAGCGCGTGTACAAGACCAGCAGCAAACAGTTCTCCAAGCGGATGACCTTTTTCTTCGCTTTGCGGGAGGCGACCGCGCCAGGCGCCCCGGACGTCTCCGGGCCGCGCGTCGGGCTCACCGTCGGTAAAGTCATGGGCAAGGCCGTGGACCGCAATCGGATCAAACGAAGGATGCGCGAGGCGGTGCGCAGGCGCATCGGCGCCATCGCAGCTCCGGTCGATATCGTCCTCCACCCCCGGCGCATGGTCATCGAGATGGAGTTCGTCGAGCTGGAGCGCGAGGTGGCCCACGTCTTCGCAACGATTCGAGCTATGTTGGACAAGCGGGGCCTGTCTCAGGCCGCCCAGGGACCCGCGGAATGAGAGAGCGGTTTTACCGGGCGATGTTCGACTTCTACAAGCGCATCGTGTCGCCCGTCCTGCACGGTACCGGTATCTCCGGCTGCCGATACCTGCCCACCTGCTCCGAGTATGCCTACGTCTCGGTCACACGATTCGGCCTGCTGCGCGGAGGCTGGCTGGCGCTCCGGCGGATTGCCCGCTGCCATCCGCTTGGCCGCGGCGGGGTCGACCCAGTGCCGGAACGATAGTATTTCCAGCCGGCTGATTTACCTTTGTTCGCCGCCGCCCATTTACCATAGAGACAGGTGCGAGAAGTATCCACCGCAAGCTTCGTTGTAGAAAGACAGGAAAGCTCCTTTGGCAGAGTTCAAAAACCCAAACCAACAAGGTGGCCAGGACAACCGCTCATTGCTCGTGACGATGCTCGTCATGGCAGGGGTCATCTTCGGCGTGCAGTACTACCACACCAAGACGAATCCACAGACCGTCGCGCCCTCATCGACCCAATCGGCGACCCAGAGCGCACCGGCTCCGCAGATCCCAGCAGCTGCGCCACACGCGGCTCCCAATGTGCCTGCCACCGCGGCCAGCGGCCCCACGGTACAGGCGGCAGCCGAGGCCGCCACCGTCGTCGAGAACGAGCTCTACCGCATCGAGTTCACGAATCGCGGCGCACAGGTGCGGTCGTGGATTCTAAAGAGGTATAAGGACAGCGACGGCAAGCCTCTGGATCTGGTTCATGCGGATGCAGCCACAAAGTTCGGCTATCCGATGTCGCTCTACACCTACGATGGTTCGAGCGCATCCATTGCGTCAGCGTCACGTAACGGGCAACTTGTCACTTTGACGATATCGGGTAATCTGCCGGCGGACGTGAACGGACGGACCGTCGCGGTAAATGGCGTAGCCGACAACAGCTACAACGGGACCTATGTCGTTACCCAGACCGGTCCGAATACATTGACCTATGCACAAGCCGGGGACAACAGTAGCAGCACGGGTGGAACTCTCTCCACAGTGAACGGATCGATGGGAGAGAGGCTGAGCCAGGCGATGTATGTTGCCTCGGCTACCGGAGCGCTGGCCGCACCCGCGACGCTGAGCTTCAACTATGAGGCCGGCGCCCTCACTGTGCGCAAGACCTTCAGCTTCGACCAGAGCTACGTGCTCCACGTGGATACGCTGGTGACGCAGAATGGCGCGCCCGTCCGCGCGCTGGTGGCGTGGCCGGTCGGATTCAATGGGATCGCGGCGCGGTCGTCTCGCGGGAGCGCTGGTGGACCCACGGAGCAACTGGACTCGATGCAGAACGGCAAGGAGACGCACCTTGCCGCGGCGAAGGTCTCCGGCGGCAGCACGCTCAACGGTCCCCTGGACTGGGGCGGCATCAGCGATCTCTACTTCGGCGCGATCTTTATGCCCGACAGTCCGCAGACGGCCATGCTGGTCTCCACCAGCAACCCGGTCAAGGTAAAGATCAGCGATACGAAGACAACGACGATGCCCTATATTGGCGCGGCGCTGGGCGATCTGAGCGGCCACACGCAGACGCGCCTCTATGCCGGGCCAAAGCTGCTCGATGTGCTGAAGAAGGTCCACGCCACGGGCGACAACGGCGACAACGGGCCCACGCTGGAGAAGCTGGTAGACTTCGGCTTCTTTGGATTCATCGGCAAATATCTATTCCTCGCGCTGCAGTACATCCACGACCACATCGCTTCCAACTGGGGATGGGCGATCATCGTTCTGACCGTCGTGATCAACATCGTTCTTCTGCCGCTGCGCGTCCAGACGATGAAGAGCGCGGTCAAGATGCAGCGCATCCAGCCGCAGATCAATGCCATCAAGGCGAAGTACAAGAACCCGAAGATGAACGACCCCAAGACCGCCGAGATGAACGCCGAGATCATGAAGTTCCAGAAGGACAACGGCGTCAACGTGCTCGGCGGCTGTATCCCCAGCCTGGTCCAGATGCCACTGCTCATTGCCTTCTTCCAGATGCTCACGCACGTCGTCGAACTCCGCCAGGCGCACTGGCTCTGGCTGCCCGATCTCTCGCTGGCCGACCCCACCCACATCCTGCCTATCGTCATGGTGATTTCGATGTTCATCGTGCAGTTCTATACACCGTCGCCCGGCGTCGATCCGCAGCAGCAGAAGATGATGGCCTTTATGATGCCCTTGGTCACCGGGTACTTCGTCTGGAACTACGCCTCCGGTCTTGGACTCTACTGGGCGGCCGGCAATCTCATCAATATCGCGCAGCAGGCAGTGATGAACCGTACCGGCATTGGCCGCGAGATGCGGGAGCTCGCAGCCAAGCGGGCGAGGCGCAAGGGAACGACAATCCAAGGAAAACGCTAAGAGCAGGGACCATGATGGAAGATCTGGCGCAAGCGGCAGAGAAGATAGCGGCCTTGATGAAGACGCTGACCACCACCGGTGGCCTGCGGCTGAAGTACCGCATTACCGCGGGAGCTGGCGCGGCCGACCCCGACGGCATGGAGCGCCGCGACCTCTACGTCGAGATAAAGGGGCCGGACGCCGCGCTGCTCACCGAGCGCGGGGGTGAGGTGCTGCGCGCCCTCGAAAACATCGCGGCGAAAATCCTTCGCCTGGAGCCCGAGGATCACGACCGCGTCTCCTTCGATGCCGATGGTTTCAAGGCAACACGCGCACGCGAGTTGCGCTCCATGGCCGAGGTTGCCAAGGAACGCGTCGCGGAGAGTGGCCAGCCCTTCAACTTCTCTCCTATGAGCTCGCGCGAGCGCCGCATGCTCCACCTAGCGCTGCGCGACGAGCCCGACTTCCGTACCGAATCGAGCGGCGAGGGCCCACGCCGCTTCGTCGTCCTCTACCCGCGCAACTTCAAGCACACCGAGCGCGGCGCCGTTATCCGCGACACCTTCCGCCGCCGCTAGCCTTACGCCAGCAGCACTACCTTCGCAATGCCGCCCTTTTCAACGACGATATGAGCCTCGGCGGCCTCCGCCAGCGGCAGCATCCGGTCGATGGGAATCGTCAGCTTCTTGTCCCGCACCGCCGTCGCATACTCCTCGATCGTCTTCGCGTTCGGCTCCGCCGTGATGGCGTTCACCTGGACCGTGGGATGGAGCGTCGCATCCTTCGGCACACCCAGCAAGCTGCCAAAGGTTCCGCCCTGCTTCACCTTGCCCAGTAGCTCAGTCGCAAGCGGGCCGCCGACCATATCCGCTACAGCGTCCACGATACCCAGCCGCTTCATCGCGTCCGCATCGTCAATCGCAAGCGCCTCGGTCAGACCGAGTGCGCGCGCCTCCTCAAGCTGCTTCCTGCGTACCCCCGCGATCACCTTTGCACCAAGTTGCAGCGCCGCATACACAGCAACGCGCCCGACGCTCCCCACTGCGCCGGTAATCAGTACTGTCTCGCCGGCCTTTACCTTAGCTGCCTTGTGAATCAGTTGGTCCCCGGTCAGGATCGCGAGCGGCAACGCTCCGGCTTCGGCCAGGTCGAGGCCCTCCGGCACCTTCGCCAGATCGCTCGCCTTCACGACGACTAACTCCGCATAGGTATGCCAGGTAAGCGCCATGACGCGTTCGCCGACCTCGAAGCCGGTAACGTCTTCGCCGAGCGCGCGCACGAGCCCCGCGACGTCGCGGCCAAGGATGGCAGGGAACTCCACCGGGAAATGGTCCTTCGCCGCTCCGCTGCGCATCTTGTAGTCGACGGGATTGACGCTCGCCGCGGTCGTCCGCACCAGTACCTCGCCCGGACCCGGCTTTGGATCGGCTACGTCCTCATACTTCAGCTTGTGGGGCCCGCCGTATTCGTGCAGCACAATCGCCTTCATCACACACCTCGTCTTGAGGTGTGATGCTGCAAAGCAGGGCCGCGTTCGGCTACTTCTTCGGCAGGTGGCAGTTGAACATCCAGCGAACGCCGAACTTATCGTGCAGCATGCCGAACTTCGCGCCTCAGAAGGTCTCCTGCAGCGGCATGGTCACCTCGCCGCCCTCGCTCATCGCGGCGAAGCACTTTGCCTGCTCCTCGGTGCTGTCGAAGTCGATGCAGACGGAGAAATTATCGCCCGCATGCACGCTCTTTCCCGGCGGCATGTCCGACGCCATGAGCGTGCCCTCGTCCTTCGTGAGGCACGCATGCATGATGCGATCGGCGGACTCCTTCGGTGCACCGGGAGCCTTGGCCCAGGTCATGATCTTCACCTCCCCGCCGAGGGCCTTGGCATAGAAGTTCACCGCCTCGCGGCAGTTTCCGTTGAAGGATAGGTAGGCATTGATCTGCTTCATGGGGCGCTCCAGTCAGAGTGGAAGTTGTGTTTAGCGGCGCAGCGGAACAAGTGCGCTCAGTCGCGGCTCGCGCAGGTAGATGCCCAGCCAGACGACGATACCGATAATCACCGGGATGAGGAACATCCCATCGCCGATGCGGATGTGCGTGGCCACCGCGCCGCCGAAGTAGGCTGTCATCAGGATGGCGCCGAGGACGGAGGTTCGCGGAATGAGGAAGAGCAGGGCACAAAGCAGCTCCAGTGCGCCGAAGATGGGCAGCGCCCGCGCTGAGTAGCCGAACTGGGCCAATCCCTGCACGGTCTGCGGAGTCTTCAGGAAGGCCATCACCGCTCCCATGGCCATCATCAGCGATACGAGCACGGTGAGAATCCACCCGGCCCAGAGACTTCCCTTCGAGACTGCATTTTCCTGACCTTCCATACAGTCCTCCCTCAGATCAATCCAACTGACAGGCCCAATTTATAACTCCATCGAGTGCTCGCCAACCAGCTTCTGCGCTCGGCTGATGAACTCGGCCAGCGGGACACTGCCCTCGTCGCCCTTGCCGCGGGCGCGGACGCTGACGGCTTCGCAGGCGGCTTCCTTGTCGCCCATGATGAGGATGAAGGGGACTTTTTGCAGGCCGAACTCGCGGATCTTGGCGTTCATCTTTTCGTTGCGGGCGTCCAGCTCCACGCGCAGGCCTGCGGCTTCGAGTTTTTTCTTTACCTGCTGCGCGTATTCGAGGTGTTTCTCGCTGATGGGTACGAGGCCGACCTGCACCGGAGCGAGCCACATGGGGAAGGCGCCGGCGTAGTGCTCGATGAGGACGCCGAAGAAGCGCTCTACCGAACCGAAGAGCGCGCGATGGACCATGACCGGCTGATGCTTCTCGCCGTCTTCGCCGGTGTAATCGAGCTCGAAGCGCGCCGGAAGGTTGAAGTCGAACTGCACGGTCGAGAGCTGCCATAGCCGGCCAAGCACATCGACCAGCTTGACGTCGATCTTCGGGCCGTAGAAGGCGGCCTCGCCTGGGATCGTCTTGTACGGGATGCCCTTGCGCTCCAGCGCGCTCTTCAGCGAGTGGATGGCGAGCGCCCAGTTCTCGGCAGAGCCGGTGTAGCTCTTCGTATCTTTCTCGTCCCACGTCGACAGCTCCACCTTGAAGTCGGCGAAGCCGAAGGTCGTGAGCACGCTCTGGGCGAACTCGATGCAGGCGACCACCTCATCCTCAATCTGCTGCGGTGTGCAGAAGATGTGCGCGTCGTCTTGTGTAAACCCACGGACTCGTAAGAGTCCGTGCATGGTTCCAGACCGCTCATAGCGGTAGACGTTGCCAAGCTCGGCATAGCGAACGGGCAGGTCGCGGTAGCTCTTGGGCGTGTTCTTGTAGATGAGGATGTGCCCGGGGCAGTTCATCGGCTTCAGCCGGTACTCCGCGTCGTCCAGCTCCATCGGCGG
>Ga0182024_10022342_pt1 | contig 11408 bp, 8 predicted proteins | sample P32metaG_FD_120480 | JGI IMG/M metagenome (GOLD analysis project Ga0182024, IMG submission 120480) | Permafrost microbial communities from Stordalen Mire, Sweden - P3-2 metaG (Illumina Assembly) | ecosystem: Environmental > Terrestrial > Soil > Wetlands > Permafrost | place: Sweden: Stordalen... | reverse complement strand
GGTCTGTTCGAGTGTGCGCTCGTCGATCGCGTCGCGGTGCAACCGGATCAGCGCCAGCGCCCAGTCGAGGCTTTCGGCGACGCCCGGTACCTTCTGGAAGGGCTGCGCGCGCAGAAACTCCATGAAGCCCGCGATCTGCTCGGCTAGCCGCGCGTCGAGTCCCGGCAAACGCGCGTGCAAGATCGCGAGCTCCTGCTCGCGCCACGGGTAGTCGAGCCACAGGTAGAGACAGCGGCGGCGCAGCGCGTCGGAGAGCTCGCGCGTGCGGTTCGACGTAATGATCACCGCCGGTCGCTGGCGCGCGCGAATCGTCCCGAGCTCGGGGATCGTCACCTGGAACTCACCGAGCAGCTCGAGCAGAAACGCCTCGAATGCTTCGTCGGCGCGATCGATCTCGTCGATGAGCAACACCGGTGCGCGCTCCTGGGTGATCGCCTCGAGCAGCGGTCGCTCGAGCAGAAATGCTCGGCTGAAGATCTCTTGCTCGCGCTCTTCGGTCGAGCCGCCCGCGTGCTCGGTCATGCGGATGCGCAGCAATTGCTTGGGGTAATTCCACTCGTAGAGCGCGTTCGCCGCGTCGAGCCCTTCGTAGCACTGCAGCCGGATCAGCCGCGTGTCGAGCACTTGCGCGAGGACCTTCGCACTCTCGGTCTTGCCGACGCCGGCCGGACCTTCGAGCAGCAAGGGTTTCTCGAGTGCCAGCATCAGCTCGAGTCCGGTCGCAAAATCGTCGCTGACGACGTACCCGCAGCGCGCGAAGCCCGCGCCGACCTCGTCGAGCATCACACGCGCTCGAGATCGGCGACGAACGACGTACGGCAGCCCGCGCAGCAGAAGTAGTGGGTGTGACCGCCGTGCTCGAACGTATGGCGAGCGTTCGGGATCTCGACTTCCATGCCGCAGACCGGATCGATCGCGGTCGCCGGTTCGGCCAACTCGTCGGGGTCCGCCGGAAGCGCGGGCGCGCCGGCGATGATCTGCGCAACGATCGAGATCGCGACTTCGCCCGGCGCGCGCGCTCCGATGTCGAGACCGACCGGAACGTGCAGCGTAGCGAGCTGCTCGGGCGAGATCCCTTGCTCGGCGAGGATCGCGCCGATCGCCGCCGCGCGACGGCGGCTGGCCAAGAGGCCCACGAACGCGGGTGCCGCCGCGAGCAGCGGTGCGAGTGCCTCTTCGTCGTAGTGGCCCTGCGAGGCGACGACCGCGACGAGGTGCGCGCGCTCGTCGGCGCCGCAGTCCTCGAGGTGGCGGCCGAGAAGTTCCAGCGCGATCGCGCGCACCGGCGGCGTCGTCTCGAGGGTGGCCAACTCCGCTTCCAGCACCACGCGCACGACGTCATATGGAATGTGTGCCGCGATTCGCGACAGCGCTGCAGCGACCGGCGTATCACCGACGACCAGCAGCCGCCGGCGCGGGACGTGCGGCTCGAGGTACACGTCGACCGCGCCCTCCGAAGCGCAACCCATCGCGACGACGACGCACTCGTCGTCATGTCCGCCGGTCTCGTCGTCCGGACCGCCGGGTCGAATTTGCACCAACCGCGGCAAACCGCTGCGAATCGCGCGCAGCGCTTCGCGCCGCACGATGTCGCGCGAGCACGAACCGCCGACGAACCCTTCCATGCGGCCGTCGGCGAAGATCAGCGCGCGATCGCCCAAGTGCGAGCTCACCGGCGCACGGCGCGCCACGACCGTCGCCAGCGCGAAGATCGTATGCTCGCGCTCGAGCTCGGCCAGCCGCGCGAAGATCGACATCGCCTAGGTCGTTGCCGCCGCCGGGCTCAGCTTGGCCTTGACGTTGGCGAAGGTCGTGCTGATCACGCGCTTGGCCTGCGCGTCGATCACGCGTCCGCCGACCGTCGCGACGGGACCGCGCATCGACGCTTGCCCGGTCCAGTCGAGCGTCGTGCTGTTCGGTGCGTCGCTCTTGATGTCGGCGCCGGCGTTCAGATCGACGACGCTGCCGAAGCCGCCGCCGCTGATCTTCATGTTCATCCGGTCGCCGCTCGGCTGCGGATCGAGCACGACGTGGAACTTGAACTTGCCCCGCACCGGCCCGACGCCGACCTGTACGACCGCATCGAACGTGCGCGGGTCGACGACCGTCGACTCGAGCACGTCGGGCATGCAGGATGCGATGTTGGCCGGATTGGTGATGAACGCCCAGACCGTGTCTTTGCCGGCCGGAATCGTCTCCGTTCCGCTGTACTCGAGGTTCACGCGGTCGTCGACTGGCGGCAGGCTTGCCAGATCTTCTCGCGGGTGAGCGGCATGTCGATGTGCGTCACGCCCAGCGGGGCGAGCGCGTCCATCACCGCGTTGACGAATGCGGCCGGTGAGCCGACGTTCGGGCTCTCGCCGACGCCCTTTGCGCCGATCGGATGATGCGGGCTCGGCGTGCACGTGCTCGAGGTTTCCCACTTGGGCGACTCGAGCGACGTCGGGACGAGGTAGTCGGTGAAGTTTGTGTTGAGGTTGTTGCCTTGCTCATCGTACTTGATCTCTTGCATGAACGCGATCGCGAAGCCCTCGGTCAAACCGCCGTGGATCTGTCCTTCGACGACCATCGGGTTGATGACCGTCCCGCAGTCGTCGATGGCCAAAAAGCGCCGCACCGACACCGCGCCGGTCTCACGATCGACGTCGACGACCGCAATGTACGCGCCGTACGGGAACGTGAGGTTGGGCGGATCGTAGTAGAAGGTCGCCTCGAGACCGGGCTCGCTGTCGGGCGCCGGGTTCGTGTACGCCGCGAATGCGATCTGCTGCATCGTCAGCGCGTTCTCGGGCTGACCTCTGACTTGGAATTTGTAGTTCTCCCACTCGACGTCGTCGAGCGGCGCCTCGAGCAGATGCGCGGCGATCTTGCGCGCCTTCTCGCGGATCTTGCGCGCGGCCAGCGCGATCGCGCCACCGGCGACCGGCGTGCTGCGGCTCGCGTACGTGCCCAAGCCGTACGGCGCCGTATCGGTGTCGCCTTCCTCGACCATGATGTTCTGCGGATCGAGACCGAGCTCTTCGGCGGCGATCTGCGCCCAGGTCGTTTCGTGGCCTTGTCCTTGCGATTTCGTGCCGGCGCGCAGGATCGCAGAGCCGGTCGGATGGACGCGGATCTCGGCGCTGTCGAACATCTTGATGCCCATGATGTCGAAGTGCTTGCTCGGGCCGGCGCCGACCGCTTCGGTGAACGTCGAGATCCCGATCCCCATCAGCTCGCCGCGCTTGCGCTTTTCGGCCTGCTCCTTGCGGAGATCGTCGTAGCCGACGATGTCGAGCGCTTTGCGCAACGTCATGTGGTAGTCGCCGCTGTCGTAGACGAAGCCCAGCGGAGACGGATACGGGAACTGCTCTTTCTTGACGAAATTCTTGAGCCTGAATTCCGACGGATCCATGTTGAGCTTGCGCGCGAGCAGCTCCATGCCGCGCTCGATCGCGAACGATGCCTCGGTCACGCGGAACGAGCAGCGATAGGCGACGCCGCCCGGAGCCTTGTTGGTAAAGTACGCGTCGAGCTGCGTGAACGCGGTCGGAAAGTCGTACGATCCGGTGACGATTCCGAACAGCCCGGCCGGGTATTTCGTCGGATCCGCGGCGGCGTCGAACGCGCCGTGGTCGGCCACGGTCGACACCTTGAGCGCGGTGACGCGGCCTTCTTTGGTCGCGCCGATCTCGACGTCCATGTGGTAGTCGCGTGCGAAGCCGGTGCAGGTGAGGTTCTCGGTTCTCGTCTCGACCCACTTGACCGGAACGCCGATCACGACCGACGCGGCGGCTGCAACGACGTAACCGGGATAGACCGGCACCTTGTTGCCGAATCCGCCGCCGAGGTCCGGCGAGATCACACGGATCTTGTCTTCCGGTATCCCGGTGACGAGGGAGACGACGGTGCGGTGCGCGTGCGGTGCTTGCGAGGTGAGATACAGCGTGAGACGCCCAGTCGCGGGGCTCATGTCGGCTAGGATTCCGCACGGTTCGAGCGGCGCGGGATGGCAGCGCTGAAAGACGATGCGCTCCTTGATGCTCACTTCCGACGCGGCGAGCGCGGCGTTCGTCTCGTCTTGCTTGCCGACTTCCCAGTGGTAGATGTGGTTGGTCTTGTTCTCGCGGTCGTCGCGCAGGATGATCTTGTCCTCACGCGAGTCGAACGGGCTCACGACCGGGTCGAGCGGCTCGTACTCGACGTCGACCATCTCCGCACCGTCTTGCGCGGCCTCGCGTGACGTCGCGATCACGCCGGCGACTTCCTGATACTGATAGAGCACCTTGCCGACGGCGAGCACCATCTGCTTGTCGTAGCCGTGGAAAGTCGGGATCCAAGCCAAGTTGTGCGCGGCGAGATCTTCGCCGGTCAGCACCGCGAGGACGCCGGGAACCGCGAGTGCCGGGGTCTTGTCGATCTTGACGATCTTCGCGTGCGGATACGGGCTATGGACCAGCGACAGCCAGACCATTCCGGGCAAGGTAAAGTCGTCGAGGTACTTGCCGCCCCCGCGGATGAAGCGCGGGTCTTCCTTGCGCTTCATCGACACGCCCATCGCGTGCTTGCCGTTGGTCGATTCGGTCGTTGTGCTCATGTTCGATTCCTAGGACGCGACGGGTTCGGCAGGTTGTGCTTTCATCGCGCCGGCGGCCTGCTGGACCGCCTTCACGATGTTGTTGTACCCGGTGCAGCGGCACAGGTTGCCCGAGAGACCCTCGCGGATCTCGGCTTCGCTCGGCTCCGGATTGTTCTTAAGCAGCACGTACGACGCGAGCATCATCCCGGGCGTGCAGTAGCCACACTGCAGGCCATGCTGATCCCAGAACCCCTGCTGCAGAGGGTGGAGCGCTCCGCCCTGAACGAGCCCTTCGATCGTCTTGATCTCGTGACCATCGGCCATGACCGCCAGCATGGTGCACGACTTGACCGCGCGCTCGTCATCGAGCACGACGACGCATACGCCGCAGCTCGAGGTATCGCAGCCGACGTGCGTTCCGGTCAAGCCGAGGGCTTCGCGCAAGAAGTACGCGAGCAGCGTGCGCGGTTCGACGTCGCGCTCGTATTTGGTACCGTTGACCGTCACCGAGATCTTCATTGCATTCCTCCGACGCCCAGCCGTTCGCATGCCGCTACCAGTGCGCGCCGAACGAGCACGCCTGCCATGTCCTTCTTGAACTCGGCCGAGCCGCGCGTGTCGGCGACCGGATCGGCGAGCTTGCGCGCCTCATCGGCGGCGGCGCGAATGGCGTCCTTGCTCGGCTTGGAACCGCGCAGCGCGCTCTCGCCGGCCTTCACGCGCATTGCGGTCGGACCAGCGGCACCGATCGCGATGCCGACTTCGGCGACGGTTCCGTCGGCCGCGAGCGTGATCTGTGCCGCGGCACACGCCGTCGCGAAGTCGCCGACTTTCCGTTCGATCTTCTGATACGAGCCCGACGTGCGGTCGGGCGGTTTGGGGAACCGCACCTCGAGCGCCAGCTCGCCCTCACCGACCGCGGTCGCAAACGAATCGACCAGGAACTCGTCGATCGGCACAGTGCGCGTTCCGGCCTTTCCGCGAATCACGATCTGCGCGCGCGAAGCTAGCGCCGTCACGCCCCAGTCGCCGGACGGATCGTTGTGGCACAAGCTGCCGACGACCGTCCCCGTTTGGCGCACGATCGGATCGGCGACGAGCGCCGAGGTGTCGGCGAGCAGCCGATACGACGACGCGATCAGCGACGAGTGCTCGAGCGCGGCGTCGCGCGCGATCGCGCCGAGCGCGAGGACACCGTCGGTCTCGCGAATGTAACCGAGGTCGGCCAGCTGGTTGATGTCGATCAGCACCGCCGGACGCGCCAGGCGAAAGCGCATCGCCGGGATCAGGCTCTGGCCGCCGGCCAGGACGCGCGCGTCGCCGCCGTACTGCGCGAGCAATGCGAGCGTTTCGTCGAGCGAGCCGGGCCGATGATAGTCGAACGGGGCAGGGAACATGCGGTTCTCCTACGCGACGTGTTCTTTTTTACGAAAGGGCAAAGGGGTTACCGCGAGTAGCCGATGGGCTCCTGGGTAGCTTTACGCCGCCGGCCTGAGAAAGGGCTGAACCGCGAACGCGGCTAGCCGTGCGCGCCGCAGCAGGAGGTACCGCCGCGACGGCGCGGCCGAAAAGCGTGCTGCGCAGTTTTCGTCAGCGGCGTTTCGTACACCGCACGACCCGATGAGTACGTTGCCAAGAAACGCGTCGCCATGACCTCATCCGGCGCGACGCGCATCCAGTCGCGATCGAGCACGGCAAAGTCGGCGTACTTGCCGGTGCTGATCGAGCCGCTGATGTGCTCTGCGAAGTTGGAGCGTGCCGCCCAGAGCGTCATCGAAGCGAGCGCCTCCGTGCGCGTCATGCGCTGGTGCGGATACCATCCACCCGGCGGCTGATTCGCCTCGTTCTCCCGAGTCACGGCCGCATGGAACGTGCGACGCGTGTCCACGACCTCGATCGGCGCGTCGGTGCCGTTGGCGATCTGCGCGCCGGTATCGAGCAGCGATCGCCAGGCGTAAGCACCGAGCACGCGCTGCGCGCCGAGCCGCGTCTGCGCCCATCCCATGTCGCTGATCTGATGCATCGTTTGCATCGACGGGATGATGCCGAGCCGGGCGAAGCGCGGGACGTCGTCGGGTGAGAGCACCTGCGCGTGTTCGATGCGCAACCGATGATCGGTCGCCGGGGCGGCGCGCAGCGCGGCCTCGTACGCATCGAGTACGTTGCGATTGCCGCGATCGCCGATCGCGTGCGTACAGACTTGGAAGCCGGCGCGCAGGGCGCGCGTCGTGACGTCTTGGATCTTCGCTTGCGGGGTGAGCAGCAATCCGCGGTTGCCCGGATCGTCGTCGTACGGTGCCAGCAGCGCGGCGCCGCGCGAGCCCAACGCGCCGTCAGCGTACAGCTTGATCGCGCGAATCGCCAGCCGTCCATCGGACGACCACGGTTGCGGGCCGCGTGGAAGGTAGCGCGCGACCAGCGCGTCGTCGCTGCCGGCGAGCATCGTATGGTTGCGCAGCGTGTAGCGTCCGACGCGCGCGAGTTCGGTGTACGCGTCGAGGTACGTCTGATCGACGCCGGGATCACCGATCGACGTAAGTCCCCAGCGGTGACACTCGGCCAGCGACGCGACCGAGGCACGAACGAGCTGTTCGTGCGACGGCGGAGGCATCGCGCGCCGGATCAGCGCCATCGCGTTATCGACGAACACGCCGGTGGGTGCGCCGTGCTCGTCGCGCACGATCCGCCCTCCGCTCGGATCGGCCGTCGACGCATCGACACCGGCGAGCGCCATTGCCTTCGCGTTGGCGAGCACCGCGTGACCGTCGACGCGGTTCAGCACGACGGGCTTGTCCGGCAGCGCGGCGCTGAGCGCGGCGTGCGTCGGGAACGCCTTGTCGGGCCACAGATTCTGATCCCAGCCGTCGCCGATGATCCACGCGTCGGGAGACGATGCCGCGAACGCGGCGGTGCGCCGCACGACTTCGTCAAATGTCGTGGAGTGCGCGAGCTCGACTTCGTGCAGCGCGAGCCCGACGTGCATGAAGTGCAAGTGCGCGTCGATGAGCCCGGGCAGCACCGTCGCCTCGCCCAGGTCGAGGCTCTTGGTGCGCGCGCCCCGGAACGCGCGCGCGCCGTCGCGCGAGCCGACGTAGACGAAGCTCCCGTCGCGCACCGCAAACGCTTGTGCGCTCGGCGCGTGCGGATCGGACGTGTGGATCGTCTTGGCGGTGACAATCAGGTCGGCGTCGCCGGGACCGCCCGCCGCTACGGCCGGTGCGGCCGCCGCCGCGGCGAGCGATGCGAGCAGCGTAGCACGGCGCATAACGCCCGGTTCGATTCGTCCGGCAACCGGCCCCGCTTCGCTCAACGGCCTTATCTCGAAACGGTGTCGGCCGTCGAAGATACCGGGGACGATCAGATGTAACGACCGGCGTGAACGCCATGCCCTTGCCGCCGGGCGGAGCGATCCGCACGCGACAGGCTCACGATGACGGAGTAGCCGAAGTCTGGGGTGATGCCGCAACATGGTCCACTCGCCGGCGTGCGCGTTCTCGATGCCGCGACGATGATCGCGGCGCCGGGCACGGCGGCGATGCTGGCCGATTTCGGCGCGGATGTGGTGAAGGTCGAGCGGCCCGGCGGCGGCGATCACTCGCGGCGCTACGGCGCGACCAAGAACGGCATCAGTCTCTATTGGAAGGCGCTCGGGCGCAACAAGCGCAGCGTCGCGCTCGACCTGCACGCGCCCGAGGCACAGGCGCTGCTGCTGCGCTGGTTGCCGCAGTTCGATATCTTCATCGAGAACTTTCGGCCCGGAACGCTCGAGCGCTGGAACCTCGCGCCGGTCCGGCTCCTCGAGGTAGCACCGCATCTGGTGGTGCTTCGGATGACCGCGTTCGGACAGGACGGACCGTATCGCGACCGCGCGGGCTTCGGCACGCTCGCCGAAGCGATGACCGGCGTCGCCGCGGTCTCGGGCTACGACGATCGGCCGCCGTTGCTGCCGGCCTTTCCGCTGGCCGACATCATGGCGGGCCAAGCTGCGGCCGCGGCGGTCTGCGCGGCCTACGCGCGGCGGTTGCGGACCGGCGACGGCGAGGTGATCGACTTTGCCATCTACGAGTCGCTCATGAAGCTGGTCGAGTCGCAGATCACCGAGTACGCCGCCAACGGCACCTTGCACCGGCGGATGGGCAACCGCATGGAAGACACCGCGCCGCGCGGCGCCTATCGCTGTGAGGACGGCGGGTACGTTGCACTGTCGGGCAGCACGCAAGAGGTTGCCGAACGGGTGCTGCGCACGATCGGTGGCCCGGCGTTGGCGGCCGACCCGCGCTTTCGCACCAATGCCGACCGGCTCGCCAACAACGAGGCCCTCGACGAAATGATCGAAAGCTACTGTGCGACGCGCTCGCGTGACGAAGCGATCGCCGAGCTCGCTGCCGCGGGTTGTGCCGTCGGACCGCTCGAGTCGATCGCGTCGGTGTTCGACAACCCGCAGATCGTGGCGCGCGGCTCGCTTGCGACGTTGGCCGATCCCGATCTCGGCAGCATCGTCATCAACAATGCGTACCCGCGCTTCGAGCACGCCGGCTCGCCGCAGCTCGAGCCCGGCCGCACGCACGTCGGCGCCGATACGGCCTCCGTGCTTGCGCACGACCTCGGCTTGAGCGACGACGAGCTCGGAGCGCTGCACGCCGCCGGAGCGATCGACGACCCGCGGTACCGGGACCATGGTGCTTCGAGGCCGTAAGCTCGGAGAGAATCGTTCTGGAAGCGGTCGCAACAGAAGGAGTATCCTATGCCTGTCACTCGCCAAGGCTTCGTCATCGGCACCGGGGCGGCGTTTGCCACCATCGGCACGATCGTGCCGGCCCGCGCCGCCGAGTTCGAGCTCAAGTACGGGCACGATCTCCCGCCCGAGCATCCGATCAACGTCCGTTCGGTCGAGGCGTTCGCGCGGATCAAGAAGGCGACCAACGGTCACGTCGACATCAAGTCGTTCCCGACCAGCCAGCTCGGCAGCGATCCTTCGATGATCTCGCAGTTGCGTAGCGGTGCGATCGAGTCGCTGGCGATGCCCGGCGCGTTCCTCAACGCGATCGCGCCGCTGGCTTCGATCGAGAACCTGGCCTACGCGTACCCGAACCGCGACGTCGTGTTTCGCGCGATGGACGGCGACCTCGGCAAGGTGATCCGCGACGACATTGGCGCCAAAGGCGGCATGGTCGTGCTCGAGAAGATCTGGGAGAACGGCTTTCGGGACATTACCACCGCGAACAAGCCGATCCACAACGTCAACGATCTCGCCGGTTTGAAGATCCGTGTCTCACCGGGCAAGATTCGCGTCGACACGTTTCAGTCGCTCGGCGCGGCGCCCACGCCGATCGCGCTCAGCGAGTTGTATACCGCGCTGCAGACGCACGTCATCGACGCGCAGGAGAACCCGCTGGTGCTGATCGACCAGCAGAAGTTCTACGAGGTCCAGAAGTACGTCGCGGTCTCCGAACACATCTGGTCAGGGTACTGGACGCTGTTCAACCAAGACGTGTGGAAGAAGCTCGGCAAGGGCAACCAGGACATCATCTCGCGCGAGATGGCCGCGGCCGCGCTCGCCGCGCGCAACGACAACGTGAACCTGAACCGGTCGGTGCGCGACAAGCTGGTCCGCCGCGGGATGATCTTCACCGACGTAGACAAGAACAGTTTCAAACAGAAGCTCGTCGCGGCCAAGTACTACGAGCGCTGGAAGGCCGAGTTCGGGCCGCAGGCCTGGGCGGCACTCGAAAAATATGCCAACAAGCTCGCCTAACTGATGGCGATTTCCGAAGCCGCGGTCATCCACCAACGCTTCGTCTTTCGGCGACCGTGGGCAGCGGCCGTCGACCGGGCGATCGGCGCGTTCGTCGAACCGCTGGCCGCGCTGCTGGTCGTCGTCGAGGTGATCGTGCTGGCCAGCGGCGTGTTCACGCGCTACGTCCTGCGTTCGCCGCTTGTCTGGTCCGACGAGCTCGCGACCGTCTTGTTTTTGTGGCTCGCCATGCTGGGCGCCGTCGTGGCGTATCGCCGCGACGAGCACATCCGGCTCTCGGTGCTGTTGCGCCGTTCGCCGCCCCGGGTGCGCGCGATCCTCGAGACGGTCGCGTCGGTGATCACCGCGATCTTCGTGGTCGAGCTGATGCCGGCCAGTATCATGTTCTTCAAACAGGAGCAGATCGATCTCACGCCGGCGATGGGCATCCCGCAGTCGTACGTCGTGCTGGCGATCATCGTCAGCCTCGTGCTGATCCTGGTGCTGGCGCTGCTGCGCCTCTCGGAGGCGGATCCGAAGATCGTCGCGGGCGTGGTCGCCTGCGCGGTCGTGATCAGTGCGGCGACCTGGTTCGGGCGTGGCGCGTTCGCCGGCCTGGGAAATCTCAACCTCGTTCTGTTCTTCGTCGTCCTGGTCGGTGCGTGCGTTGCGATCGGAACACCGATCGCGTTCTCGTTCGGCGTCGGAACGCTCAGCTACATCTTGATCGTGACCTCGGTTCGGCCCGACATCGTCGTCGGGCGCATGCAGGAAGGCGTCTCGAACGTCGTCTTGCTCGCCGTCCCGCTGTTCATTTTCCTGGGGTTGCTGATGGAGACGGCCGGGATCGCGCGGCGACTGGTCGAGGCGCTGGCGAGCCTGGTCGGCCATTTGCGCGGCGGGTTGAGCATCGTGCTGGTCGCGGCAATGTACCTCGTGTCGGGGATCTCGGGCTCGAAGATCGCCGACATGGCGGCCGTCGCCCCGGTGCTCTTTCCCGACATGGTCCGGCGCGGGCAGAAGCGCCCGTCGATGATCGCGCTGCTCGCGACGTCGGGCGCGATGGCCGAGACGATCCCGCCGAGCCTCGTGCTCATCATCATCGGCTCGGTGACC
>Ga0182024_10022341_pt1 | contig 11408 bp, 12 predicted proteins | sample P32metaG_FD_120480 | JGI IMG/M metagenome (GOLD analysis project Ga0182024, IMG submission 120480) | Permafrost microbial communities from Stordalen Mire, Sweden - P3-2 metaG (Illumina Assembly) | ecosystem: Environmental > Terrestrial > Soil > Wetlands > Permafrost | place: Sweden: Stordalen... | reverse complement strand
TCGTCGGCCCGCTCTCCAACCCCGCAGGAGCCCGAGCCCAGGTCATGGGAGTCTACGCGCCGCATCTCGTCCCCCTCGCCGCCGAAGCCATGGCCCTCCTCGGCACTCCCCACGCCTTCGTCGTCCACGGCGACACCGGCAGCCCGAACGGCCGTCCCACCGGCGGTATCGACGAGTTCTCCATCAGCGGCATCAGCCATCTCGCCGAGGTTCGCGGAACAAACATCACCCTCAGCACCCTCGTCCCCGAAGACCTCGGCCTTCGTCGCGCCCCCATCGACTCCCTCCGCGGCGGCGACGCAACCACCAACGCCGCGATCCTCCGCTCCATCTTCAACGGAGAAAAAGGCCCCCGCCGCGACGTCGTCCTCCTCAACGCCGCCGCCGTCATGGTCACCGCCAACCTCGCGCCAGACCTTCCCTCTGGCCTCCTCCTCGCCGCCAAAACCATCGACAGCGGAGCCGTCACGGAACTCCTGGCCGCCCTGGCCCGTAAAGACTAATGCGGCACAGCACAGGCTGTATCATCACCTGAACTCTGAGCCGCAACAAATCCGGGCGCCCCATGTCCGGACCTTCGGACATGGGGTTCAACCTACAAAGCCACAGGAGCGAACCTCAATGTCGACCTATCCAGCGCCACCTCTCACGCTCAACCCGGCCTTCACCACCACCGCGCTTGAGCTCCCCGGCTACCGCATCGTCCGCAATCTCGGCGTTGTGCGCGGCATCGTCGTGCGCTCCCGCAACATCTTCGCCACCCTCGGCGCCGGCCTTCAAACCATCATCGGCGGAGACATCACCCTCTTCACGCAGCTCTGCGAGAAGACCCGCCAGGACTCCTTCGCCATGATGACCCTACACGCCACACAGCTCGGAGCCAACGCCGTCATCGCCTTCCGCTACGACGCCAACGAAGTCATGAAGGGCGTCACCGAAGTCCTCGCCTACGGCACCGCCGTCATCGTAGAGCCCCTATAGCCACAAGAAGGAGGTCTCCGAATCCTTCCCATTTCCGACCAACGGGAGGACCACAGTCGCTTGCATTAGCGTGACAAGGTACACACGCCACGAAGTGGCCGCCCCACGCGAAGTGGGCCCGTCCGGCAGGATCGGTTTTTGAGCAGCCCTAAAGCCGCGCCTCCAGCACCATATTGAACGGCGTCTCGGTAGCCTTGCGAAACTGCGTAAACCCTCCGTCTCGAACCACCTTCTCGATCTTCGCCGGCCCTGCCTGCGCCCCCAGTCCCAGCCCAACCTCCTGCGAAAGCGAGCACGGCACGCACAACGTCGCCGACGCCGAATAAAAAATCCGTCCAATCGGGTTATGGTTCGCCGCCATATCGTCGTTCGCAAACGGCTCTACGATCATCCACGTCCCCGCCTGAGTCAGCGACTCGCGCACATGCCGCGCTGCGCCCACCGGATCGCCCATATCGTGCAGGCAATCGAAGAAACAAACCAGGTCATAGTCGCTCCCCGGAAACTCCTTCGCCGACGCAACTTCAAACGTCACCTTGTCCGCGACTCCCGCCTTCTCCGCCTTCGCCCGCGCCATATCGATCGACTCTGCGTGGTAGTCGAACCCGAAGAACCGCGACGCAGGATACGACTTCGCCATCAGCAGCGTCGACGCGCCCAGCCCGCAGCCGATATCCGCCACGCGCGCTCCCGCCTTCAGCTTCGCCTCCACACCCTCCAGCGCCGGAATCCAACTCGTCACCAGATTCGCCAGATACGTCGGCCGGAAGAAGCGCTCCGTGCCTTCAAACAGCCCCTTCTCATGTTCGTGCCAACCCATCCCCTTGCCCGTGCGGTAGATCTCCGTCAGCTTCTCTTCGTCCTTGATCACCGCCGCCACCAGATGGTAGAAGCCCGGCAGATGCACCGGCGAATCGTCCGTCGCCATCGCCATCGCCTGCTCCGGCGTCATAGAGTACGTGCCCTTCGCGGCGTCATACTCCACCAGTTGCCCAGCGGCATTCCCGTTCAGCCACTCCCGCACATAGCGCTCGTTCGTTCCGGTGCGCTTGGCCAACTCCGCCGGCGTCACCGGCACCCCATCCGCCATCGCCCGGTAGAAGCCCAGCTTGTCGCCAATCAAGATCAGCGGTGCCTGCAACGCTGCTCCCATGTCCTGAACTGCCCGTCCCAGCAGCGCATTCATCGCATCCGGGTTGATCGCTCGTGCTGCTGGTGGTTGTATCCGCGCATCGGTTGCCATCTCTCGACCTCCTTGTACGAAGGGGCAGGGATCAAGGCTTCGCGTTCCGTCTGTGTGTGCAGTGGAGAGAGCAGCGCACGATCCGGCACGTCACACCGTGCAGACCCCGGGCCCTTGGAATGGCCAAAAGCATACGCGCAGCAATTTTCAACAGTCAACATCGCAGGCCGAAAAAGCCGCGAAAAGGAGCCGTGTTGTCATATACTCTCTCAAACTCACGGAGGCACACATGGCCCGAGTCACCGGTATTGGCGGCATCTTCCTTCGCGCCCGCGACCCCAAACCCCTCACCGCCTGGTACGCCCAGCACCTCGGCATCCAGCTCAGCGACTACGGCGGAGCCACCTTCCTCTGGAACGATGAAGTGCCAGCAACCACCGGCATGACCACCTGGTCGCTCTTCCCCGAAGACACCCCCTACTTCGGCAAGGGCAACGAAAAAGGCCAGCAACAAGCCATGGTCAACTACCGCGTAGACGATCTCGACGCCCTCCTCGCCCAACTCACCGCCGCAGGCGTCACCATCGACCCCCACCGCGAAGACGCCGACTACGGCCGTTTCGCCTGGATCACCGACCCCGAAGGGAACCGCATCGAACTCTGGCAGCCCCTGGTCGCTTCATCCGTGGAGTAAGAATGCCATCGCACATTCACCCAATAAGCGATGCATTAGAAGTGCTTTTCCTTGCTCTGCAAGCCTTTATTGTGGCCTTTCTCTTGTTTCATGACTGGGTTCCCCTCGGCCGCCTGAACAACCTCACCGCGATACGCGGCCAGGACACGCGGCTGCGTACCATCGTCGTGACCCTCATACCAGCCGTGCCTGCGGCCATCTGTCTGTTCTTCAGCACGCGATACTTCGGCCAATCCTATCCACACTGGCTTGAGATGACCCTGTGGATCACCTATGGCACGTTCTTCCTGGGTCTGCTCCGTGCCTGGTGGATACCCTACCTTGTTCTACCGGATGAGGAGCGGGCCGCACGCTATCGCGTCATCTTCGCCAACACTCACTCGTTCCTGCCTCGGCGCAATGGGATGGCTCCGGACACGTTACATACCGTGTTTCACCTTGCCGTCGTCGCCAATCTGGTCGTACTCTCGCTCAGGGAATTCATAAACCCCTAAGGCGGCCAACCATGAGCCTTGAAACCAAAACCGGAAAGATCCGAAAATCCGGCAGCCCCAACCTCAACGTCCAGCAAGTCGTCCCCTTCTTCATGGTCTCCAACATCGAAAACTCCCTACGCTTCTACGCAGAAGGCCTCGGCTTCACCATGACCAAGCAATGGATCGACGAGGGCAAACTCCGCTGGTGCTGGCTTGAACTCGGAGCCGCAGCCCTCATGCTCCAGGAGTACCGCCCCACCGGAATCCCTCCCGGCAAACGAGGCGAAGGCGTCTCCATCTGCTTCCAATGCAAGGACGCCCTCGTCATCTACCACGAAGCCCTCTCCCGCGGCCTGCAACCCAAGACGCCCTTCGTAGGCAACGCCATGTGGGTCACCATCCTCTCCGACCCCGACGGCTACACCCTCGACTTCGAGAGCCCCACCGACCTTCCAGAGGAGACCATCTACTCCACGCCCTCACCCTCGCTCAGCTAAAAAAGTGGGCAGACATTTGCCACAATGTCTGCCCATAACTCGATTACCTCGCACGATGCTCCACTGGAACCTAGAACGATAAACCAAAGAACCATTGTTTACCAGATTATTCACGGGCTGGCTGTAGCAGAAGATGTAGTAGTGTCCCGATGGCAAGGTCAAAAGAGAAATGATTCTGTGCGCAGGATCATTAAAACTTCAAAACCCTGTCCTATTTTCCAGAGGCCAAAAACGTGCACGCCGCTGTCCACGTTCACCACGCATTCCACCACAAAAACACCACACGCTGCACAACGCTTTTTCGAAAAAACCCCTGCAAATACCCTACTCCACCACAACCGATAAAAAGTGACCGGAAATCCACCGCGGTCCCACCCGCGAAGAAGGTTAGGATAGCCAGATACCCTCAAAGCAAAGGCCCCGCAATGACCCCCGCCACCACCGGCCGCATCGAAGTCGGCCGCATCGAAGTAATTGTTGGCCCCATGTTCTCCGGCAAGTCCGAAGAACTCATCCGCCGCCTCAAGCGCGCCCGCATCGCCCGCCAGCGCGTCGCCTGCTACAAGCCCGACATCGACCTCCGCTACCACCGCACCGCCATCGCCAGCCACAGCTCCCAGACCCACGAAGCCTGCACCGTCGCCACCGTCGAACACCTCAAAGCCGCTTTATTCCCGCAGTTGCACGAGGTCGACGTCATCGGCATCGACGAGGCGCAGTTCTTCGACGCCAGCCTCATCCCCCTCACCGTCGAGCTGGTTCACCTCGGCAAACGCATCCTCGTCGCCGGCCTCGACACCACCTTCAACGCCGAGCCCTTCGGCCCCCCATCCCCGCCCTCATGGCCATCGCCGACGAGGTCGCCAAGCTCTCCGCCGTCTGCATGGTCTGCGGCGCGCCCGCCATCCACACCCAGCGCCTCGGTCAAAGCCAGGAGCTGGTTCTCGTCGGCGCAGCCGGCCTCTACGAAGCCCGCTGCCGCACCCACTTCCAGCCCTTCACCGACGAAAACAACTCCGAGCAGCTCGATCTCCCCACCCTCTAAAAGAACTGTCCTGCCGGACGGGCCCACTGCGCGTGGCGCGGGCGTTCGCACGCCTTTTTAACTTGTCTTGATCGAATGGTATCGGCCCTCCCGTTGGTCGGGATCATGATCTGCCGACCAACGGGAGGCCCACAAAAGATTGAGCTGGCAAGACAAGGTACACACGCCACTAAGTGGCCTCCCCACGAGCAGTGGGCCCGTCCGGCAGGACAGCTCTTTCAACTCAGTGCTTGGATACCATCTCCATCACATCCTTGCGCAGCGCCAGCGAGCTCGCCGTCCGCGCATAGTACATGTGTCCCCCCGGATACTCATGCACCTGCACCCGCGTCGGGTCGCCCATAATCGGCATCTGGCTCACCGTCAGCACCGACCCCATGAACGGACACGAAAGATCCGCCCATCCATGCGCAATCACCACGCGCAGCTTGGGGTCCGTCGCAACGGCCACCCGCAGATCGGTCGCAGAAGCCGACCCCGAAAACGCCCCATTGCGTCCGCCCCGCTCCCACGCATGGCTTACCTCCTCCGACAAAGCGTTGTAACGCGCATCCGTCTTCCAGCCCACGGTCCGCGTCACAAAGTCAACCATCGCAGTCGTCGTCGGCGCGATAATGCTCAACAGAATCGGGTCGTTCGTCTCTTGCGTGGGGTTGTACGGAAACGGATCGTACGCCGTGACATTGGGGTCATACCGGCTGCCCAGCTTGCCCGTCTCGCGAAACTCCTCGCGCAGAAACGCCTGCGTCTCCAGCCGTCCGCCGGACTGTCGCACAAACGTAGCATCCAGCCCGGTCAGCTCCGTCACCTTCTTGACCACACGCGGAGTAGCCTCAGGATCACTGTTCCCCTTCATCAGATCCACCGCATACTCGCCGCGCGTATAGTCGATCACCGGAGCCATGTTCTCGCTCGTCAACTTACCCTGCCGCTCATAGTTCGCCGCGACGATCGACGGCAGCGTCAGCATCCACGGAATCGGCGAAAGGTCCGGAGACCCCGACTGCGGAGCCAGCGCCGGCGACACCAGCACCAGCCCGTTCATCGCCACGCCGATCTGCGACTGCAAATAAGCCGTCAGCCGCGGTCCGCGATACCCGCCATAGCTCTCGCCGACAATGTATTTCCGAGACTCCAGCCGCCCGTTCTTCACCAGCCAGTCGTAGACGCACTTCGAAAGATAGGCGATGTCCTGGTCCGGCCCATAGAACTGCTTCTTCGCTTCATCCAGCGGCACCAGCGACCGCGAAAACCCAGTCCCAATCGGGTCAATGAACACCAGATCGGTAAAGTCCAGCCACGTCCCAGGATTGTCCGTCAGGGTCGCCGGGTCCGAAGGACTCTGCCCCTCTGCGCCAAACGCCACATGCTTCGGCCCGATCGCCCCGAGGTTCAGATACACCGACGCTGCTCCCGGGCCGCCGTTGAACGCGAACGTCACCGGCCTGTCTTTGCCTTCTGCGATGTAAGCGGTATAAACCACTTCACCGCTCAACGCGCCTTTACTGTCCCGCACCGGCAGCGTCCCTACGGTCACCGTGTAGTGCAGCGTCTTGCCCTCAAGCTGCATGGTCTGCTCCACATGCGCGTCAGCGGGCAGCGGAGGTTCCGCGACAGACATACCGGGCGTAGCCGCGGGTTTGCCATCGGACGGCGCAGGTTTCGCCTCGGCGGCATTAGGCTTTGCGTCCTGCGCGGCCTCCGCTTCGGGTGCGGCGCGCCCTGCACGCTGCGCCACTGCCGCAGAAGGAATCATTGCCAGAACTATTGCAAAGGCGAACATCGCAAGGAGATACTTCAACGTGGAAACGGAGCGGAATGATGTCATGAACCGGATTTTACATACAAGTCAAACGCCACACTGCCGTCATCGGCAATATTCCGCTATCCTCATCCAGTAGACGATTTGGAGATCAACCTATGCGCACAACTCTCGCCGTCCTTACTCTTTGCCTCTTCGCCTCCCCCGCCTTCGCCAAACCGAAGGAGACCCTCGTCGTCCCCATCAAGACCAGCACCGGGCAGGACGCCGGCACCGCCACCTTCAAACAAAGCGAGAACAAGCTCACCATCAAGCTCGACCTCAAGAACCTTCCCGTCGGCGAGCACGCCGTTCACATCCACGCCAAGCCAGCCTGCGACGCTCCCGATTTCAAGTCCGCGGGCGGTCACTTCAACCCGGAAAACAAGCAGCACGGCACCCTCAACCCCATGGGCCACCACGCCGGCGACCTGCCGCAGAACGTTGAAATCGGCGAAGGCCACGTCGGCCAGGCCACCTTCAAGGTCGACTACCTCTCCCTCGATCCCGCGTCGCCGAACAGCATCCTCGCCAACGGGGGCACAGCCATCATCGTGCACGAAAAGCCGGACGACATGAAGACCGACCCCACCGGCAACGCCGGCAACCGCATCGCCTGCGGCGTCATCACCTCACCCACGCCCTAACTACGGTCCAGATTGGAACGGGTGCGTCGCATGCTTACCTCTTTTTGATGAAGACGTGCGTCGCATCTTCCCCAGCGACGGTCCTGAAGGGGGTGAAGCCAAGTCTGGGAAGATTAATTCCGGAAAATAGAGCTTCACCCTCGCCCAGCAGCACAGGCGATACGGCTAAGTGCATTTCGTCGATCTGGTCTGCGGTCAGGTACTGACGAACGACGGACACGCCCCCACCGATGCGAACGTCTTTGTCTCCCGCCGCGTCTTTCGCTTTCTTTAGAGCAGACTCCAGCCCATCGGTGACGAAGTGGAACGTAGTGCCCCCTTCCATTGTGAGGGGAGGCCGCGCGTGATGTGTGAGCACAAAAACCGGCGTATGGTACGGAGGATTGTCACCCCACCACCCCTTCCATGAATCACCTTCCCAGGCACCCCGAACCGGCCCGAACATATTACGACCTAAAATCCACGCCCCGACATTCTCGAAAGCCTGAGCTGCAAAATCGTTATCGACGCCCTGGCCCCCGCCGCTTTGGCCGTGCATCTTCTTGAATACCTCCGTGTTTTGAAACCATGCATGGATCTCCAGGCCGCGAACCCCAAGGGGATTATTCAGATCCTGCCGTGGCCCCGCGCCATACCCATCGAGCGAAACTGAAAACGCCGCTACTCTGACTTTGCCCATACGCTTCTCCTTCGAGACATTGCAATTCTATTCAACAACTTTGTCGCACCCGTTGAAACCTGGCAAGTGAACCATCGCCGACGCCCATCCGTATAGGTACCCATGGGCGTTCTGCACATGGCGATTCCAGCATCAAGCCGGGTATCGAGCCGCTCCCGGTCTAACGGCCTCATGCCTCGCCCCCTCGCTCGCTCCGGCCCGGGCGTCAACTCCGGCCCACAACAAAGCAGCCGCGCCCCCGTCTCACGCGATACACTGCTCCCACCGCCGCAGAAGCCATTAGAGGTAAAGTTGGAGCGCACGCCAGAACAGGAAGCCGCACAGGAGGCCCTCGCCAAGCTGGTTCGCCAGTGCTTGGCCGGGGATGCGCAGGCCTGGCAGCAGCTTGTCGTCTCCCAGAATCGCCGCATCTACGCCATCTGCTACCGCTTCACCGGCTCCAGCACCGACGCCGAAGACCTCACCCAGGACGTCTTCCTCAAGCTCTACAAGAACCTGGCCAGCTTCGACACCCAGAAGGGCAGCTTTCAAACCTGGATCACGACCCTCGCCCGCAACCTCCTCGTCGACCACTTCCGCCGCACCCGCCTCGACCGCGCCTCCGACTCGCTCGACGCCACCTTCGACGGCGAAGACGACGGCCAGACCATGGGTGACCGCCTCGCCGACCCCCGACCTTCGCAGGAGCACCACGTCGCCGGCCTGGAGCTCAAAGTCAAGGTCCAGGCCGCCCTAAAACAGCTCTCCCCCGAGCTCCGCGAGGCCGTCATCCTCCGCGACCTCGAGGACATGGATTATAAAGATATCGCGCAGGTTCTCCGCATCCCCGAGGGCACCGTAAAAAGCCGCATCAGTCGCGGTCGCGGGGAACTTGCAAGGCTGTTACAACGTATTGAGAAACAGGTGATGTAGGCGCTGGAAAGAAAGGTGAGGCAAGTGGCAGATCATAACCAATTCGGCAGCACAAAGCCCGGCATCCCCGGAGACTCACAGCACTGCGCCCAGTGCGAGGCAATGCTCACCGACGCACTCGACGGCACCCTCTCCGCGGCGGATCAGGCCACCTTCGATCTCCACATGGTCGGCTGCTCCGCTTGCGCCACCATGCTGGCCGACGCCCAGCGCGGAGCCGCCTGGATGGAGATGCTCAAGTCGCCTCGGCCCGAGCCGCCGGCCTCCCTGCTGGAGCGCATCCTCGCCCAGACCAGCAACCCGCCCGCACCCCCCATCATCCTCGGCCCTACCGACCGCCTGCGCACTCCGGCCCCACACATCCCGAACACCCTGCTGGGCCGCCCCACGCTGGTGCCTGCCGCAGTCTACGCGCCCACCAATCTCCTGCCCTTCCGCGCCCGCTTCACTCACGGCCTGCGTTCCATCGGCCACACCATGCTGCAGCCGCGCCTGGCCATGACCGCCGCGATGGCCTTCTTCTCCATCGCCCTCACCCTCAACCTCACCGGCGTCCACCTCAGCAACCTTCGCGCCAGCGACCTCAAGCCCTCCAGCATCCTGCGCAGCGCCTACGAGACCAAGGCGCGCGTCGTCCGCTACTCCGACAACCTCCGCGTCGTCTACGAACTCGAATCCCGCGTCCGCGATCTGCAGCGCTCCTCCGATGACAGCGGCGCGGCCAGCACCCCAGCCCAGAGCAAACCGGCCAATCAGAATCCCGACGGCTCAAAGCAGCCTGACGGCCAGACCCCAGGCAGCAAGAATCCCGACCAGAAGCAGAACCGCCCCAAGCCCAACCCCGGTTCCAGCCGGCGCGAAGCTCCCTCCGGCAACCTGTTGCTCGTCCAGTTCGCGCAGCGCCGCAGTTTCGACCCCTCCCCCACCCAGGCTTCTGTTGTCGTTTCACCCAGCATCTTCAAGCAAGAAGGGGGATTGGTATGAACTGCGCAAACCATCCTGATCGTGAACGTGTCGCATTTTGCCAGGACTGCGGCAAACCCCTGTGCCAGGAGTGCATCCGCACCGTTGGCTCTTCTGTCTACTGCGAGCAGAGCCTCGCCGCCAGGCTGGGCGGAGCCGGTGCTCCTCCCCCATCCGGCGGCTCCTACCCCTACCCTGGCAGCGACGCCAGCGCGAACTACAACGTCTCCGGCACCATGCCGCCGCCCCCCCCAGTCCCCGGCGAACCGAACCCCGGCCTCGCCGCTCTCCTCGGCTTCATCCCCGGCGTCGGCGCCATGTACAACGGCCAGTATGCCAAAGGCGTCGTCCACCTCATCGTCTTCGCCATCCTGGTCAGCCTCGCCGATGACCATGGCATATTCGGCCTCTTCATCGCTGGCTGGGTCTTCTATCAGGTCATCGAGGCGCACCACACCGCCCGCGCCCGCCGCGACGGCACACCGCTCCCCAACCCCTTCGGCCTCAACGATCTCAGCGAGCGCCTCGGCTTCGGCAAGTCATGGCCCGGCACCCCCCACCCAAACGACACCGCCGCCCAGCCGGGAACCCCCTACTCGCACGAACCCACCTCTCCGCCACCGCCCGCCGCCTACGCTCCGCCCGCCGCCTACACAGGCCCAACGTCCCAGACCGGCGCCGGCTGGGGAGCACCCTATGAGAGCTTCGTCCCGCCAGCTCCCGTCTACGGAGCTCCCGTCTACGGCCCACCCGTCTACCCTATCGACCCGAACCTTCCCGTTCCTAGAAACCGCTTCCCCGCGGGCGCCATCTGGCTCATCGGGCTAGGCTGCCTCTTCCTCGTCGGCAATTCAAGCCTGTTCCATGGGTTCCCCATTCACCGGCTCATTCCCTTCCTCCTGATCGCGGTCGGGGTCTGGCTCTTTGTCCACAAGATGACCGACACCGGCAGCGGTCTCGCCGATGACGGCACTCCCGGCTACCAGCAGCGCATCTTCTACGCCCTTCGCGGCTCCGTCTGGGTCATTCTCGTCGGCGTTCTCTTTCTCCTCGATTCCTTCGACATCCTCTCCTGGGACCATAGCTGGCCGCTCTTCATCATCGTCGCGGGCCTGATGGCGATCTTCCGCCGCGTCTCCTACCATCCGGTCGTCCCCGTCTATCCCTATGCCGTGCCGCCGGCCGCTCCTCCGCCCGCCGCTCCCGTCACCTCCATCGTCCCCTCCAGCCAGCACGATCAGGAAGGGAGCTAACCCCATGGGAAACTATCCCCCGCCCAACTACCCACCACCCGGTCCTCCCTACGGAGGCGACTGGAAGTATCAGCGCCAGGTCCTCAGGCAGCAGGCCCGTGCCCAGCGCGACATGGCCAAGGCCCAGCGAGATGCCTACCGCTACCAGCTTCGCGGTCTTCGCCGCAGCTCCATCCTGGGCCCGATCCTCCTCATCTCCTGTGGCATCCTCTTCCTGCTCGTCCAGATCGGCCACATGCACGCCGAGCGCCTCTGGGACTGGTACGGTCGTTTCTGG
>Ga0182024_10022340_pt1 | contig 11408 bp, 10 predicted proteins | sample P32metaG_FD_120480 | JGI IMG/M metagenome (GOLD analysis project Ga0182024, IMG submission 120480) | Permafrost microbial communities from Stordalen Mire, Sweden - P3-2 metaG (Illumina Assembly) | ecosystem: Environmental > Terrestrial > Soil > Wetlands > Permafrost | place: Sweden: Stordalen... | reverse complement strand
CTCGCCACCGACATGCACATTGGACAGGGCGAAGACCGATGGGCGATGTTGATCTTTGAGACGCCAGGGCAGGCTGTGATTCAGACGCGGAATGGCGTGATGGACTACGTCAATTTCGGTCTGGATAAAACTGCGACGACGGCCGCGCTCTCGGATAGCGGTGATGACCAGTGGAAGGGGCAACTGAGATTTGAGCAGCCACGACAGGATAGGCTGAACCTGACTGGCGAAGTGAACGGCGTGACCATCGCCGCCAAATTGCATCGCATGGACGAATCCCGCTTTGTCATGCAGAATGAATCGTTCAACTTATTCGACGATTACCTGCCGCAAAACTGGGTATCCCTTCTTTCAAGACCTACTGCCGCCATTCCTCGCGGATGCAGTAACAATTTGTTCCCAGGCATCCAGGCAAGCTCGATGCTCCTGAATCACCGGCAACCCAGAAGTACCCCAAAACAGGTGTAATGTCCGGATAGCCGACCACACATCCGGAACTCGGAGAATCTAGCCCCCATTTGGACTCGAAGGGGCATTCGACTGTGGCTTAACTGAAACCTAGATAGCAATTCACTCCTGTTTCCTGGTGGTATGGTTGTAGTGCACCTTCCCCTCCCCGAATCTTGAGTCTGGAGCGTTCGATGACTCGTATTCTCGCCCTGTTCCTGTGCTTGTTTGCGTGTGTGTCTTCGCCGAGTTCCTGTCTGGCGGTTGATCGAATTGTCTTCGACCGTCTCGGGCCCACTGAGGCAACACTTTATATTTCGAATGCTGATGGGACTGCAGAGCGGCAGCTTACGCAGCCGGGCTCGATGGATTACAACCCTTCGTGGTCTCAGAAGGGTGACTGGATCGTATTCACATCGGAGCGTGCAGGTTCGGCCGATCTGTTTCGTATTCATGCCGACGGAACGGGCTTAGAGCGTCTAACCGACGACCCGGCATACGATGACCAGGCTGCATTTTCTCCCGATGGCAAACGGATCGTGTTTGTTTCCACTCGCGCCGGCGGAAGAGCGAACCTCTGGGTTCTTGACGCGGTCAGCCACAAAGCCACGCCGCTCACTTCAGGAAACGGCGGGGATTTTCGGCCTTCGTGGTCTCCCGATGGCGCATGGATCGCCTTCTCATCGGATCGCGACAGCGATTTTCGGCCCGGCAAGGGCCGATGGGAACGCCTGCACCTGGTGGAAATCTATCTCATCCATCCCGATGGCACGGGGCTGAAACGCATCTCGCAGCACGGGGGATTTTGCGGCAGCCCGAAGTGGATGGCGGACAGCAAGATCATCGTCACGTATTGCATGTCGGCGCAGGAGACGTTGACCTACCGCTTTGGCTCAGAGGACGGCGACAACCAGCTCATGAAGATCAATATTGAGAATAGTGAGACGAGCCCGGTGGCGGCCGGCCCCGGCGTGAAGCTGCTGCCGACGGTGCTGGCCTCGGGCGAGGTCGGATATCTTCGCCGCGACAAAACGGCCGCCGGAGTTTTTTATGGAAGCGGCAGGCCGGGCCCGAAGGGAAGGGATATTCGGACTCCCTCGTGGTCCCCTGAAGGCGCGCAGGTGGTATATAGCCGGGTCGCCGCAAAGCATCCCGCCGAGCCGGTTAAGGTCTGGAGCAAGAATCCGAAGTTTGACCTGTACTCCACTGCGTGGCTGCCTGCATACGATCCAAGCGGAGAACACCTGGCGGTAACGAAGATGAGCGCGGATGGCAAAACGACCGACCTGTTGATTGTGGACCAGGGCAAGCCGGGGCAGTCCATTCTGAGCCAAACGGGATTGATTCTGGGGCCAGCGTGGTCGCCAGATGGCAAGCAGCTTGTGGTCGGCGTGGGTGCTTTTACTGCCTTCATGGACTTTGATGCCGGGCCAAAGAAACCGATCGATCCTGTAAACGGCGGGGCGCAGGTGGGAATCGTGAATGCCGATGGCACGGGCTTTCACCTGATTACATCGGGGAACAGCAACAACGCGTTCGCATCTTTTGGGCCGTATGGGAAGCACATTGTCTACCGCACGACCGGGCCCGACGCCGATGGACTTCGCGTTATGGATTTGAATGACAAGACGGTGAAGGTGCTGACGAACGAGTGGGACAACTTTCCGGTGTGGTCGCCGCGCGGAGACCTGATCGCTTTTGTGCGCAGGGAGGGGGTGGATTTTCACGTGTACACAATCCATCCGGACGGAACGGGCCTTAAGCAGTTGACCAACACGAAGGGAAATGACGCTCACCTGGCATGGTCACCCGACGGAGAGCGGCTGTTGTTTTGCAGCAGCCGCACGGGATTCAAGGACGAGGCCGTGCTGATCGGTGCGCCGCAACCCTATGGCAAGATCTTCGTGATGCGTTATGACGGAACCCAGGTGGAACAGATCACCGATAACCAGTGGGAAGAAGGCGGACCCGCGTGGCAGCCGCAAAAGCATGCGTTGGGTTCCCAGACCGGTTCGTCGCGGTGACGTTGCCAACTCCTTGAAATGCCGTTGAATTGTTAAGCAATCGAGGCGTGTGAATCCCGAATTTTGACGGTTCTGGACGAGTAACCGGTAATCCTTCCCCAACCCGATTTTTGGGGCATTTGGGTCGCAGGCAGGCAAAAAACAGGGTTGGGGATGAGTGGCCCGCTACTCTCCCACAATCCGAATGTTGCCGGCGATCAGAAGTATTAAAGAGTCCTGCGGCCGATTTCGGTTAACTAACGTTTCAACTCCCCAATGATCTGCATGGTGTTGCATTTCCAATCTCAGCATCAAGCCTGACCATTCCCTCTCCGGGGATTGACTGCGTATAGTGCAAACAGTGGCTTCCCTCGTTAGATGTAATGCAATGGTCCGACCCTTCCGCGCCTCTTTCAAAGTCGCGGCTGTTTTTGCCTGCGGCGTTCTGGCCCTGATCTCGCCATCCGCGTTTCCAGAAAACGCGCCGTCCAACGACGGAAGCGCCACGCCCATCACCTTCGGCCAAGCTGTGGCTCCGCTCTACGGGCCATGGAAGTTCCAAGTCGGCGACTCGCCGGTCGATCCCGAAACCAACGAGCCGATGTGGGCAAAGTCGGGCTTTGACGACTCGCAGTGGGAAACAGTGAACCTCAAGCCGCAGGCTGGCATTGCTGACCCCTTCACTCTCGACCCGCGCTATGTGCAAGGCTGGACGACCAAGGGTCACCCTGGCTATTGGGGATATGCGTGGTACCGCATTCGCTTGCCCGACCCTTTCGCGCCCGGCGAAAGGCTGGCTGTGCTTACTTACGGATGGGTCGATGATGGCTATCAACTCTCCGAAAACGGAGAACTACTGGGTAGTTGGGGCAGGTTTCGCGGGCCAGAAAAGCCGCCGGTCGTCTATTTCACCCAGCCGGCGATGTTTGTGCTGCCGCAATCAGCAGCAAGCGGCAACTTGGGCCCAAACCCTGTCACGCAGACGCTGGCATTCCGTGTCTGGATGGGGCCAATCAAGCTTTCGCACCACCCATTTGCAGGAGGACTGCACTACGCGCCGCTGTTCGGCGAGGCAGGCGCGATTGCTGCGCAAGCGCACTTGGAATGGATGGAACTGATCCGCAACCACGTGTCTTCGCCATTGGCCGGGTCGTTATTTCTGCTCCTGGCGATTTTGGCCGCCACCTTGATTCTTTTCGATCGCTCCGATCGGGTGTATCTATGGGTAGCCGGCGCATTGCTGTTGATCGGGATGAATGAAGTGTTCTTCTCCGTCGCTGTCTGGACGCAATCGGAGAGCTTCAGGACGTTCTTCTTTCAGCTCCAGGTCATTGGCTTTCCACTTATGTTTGGCGCCTGGGGAATGGTGTGGTGGGTATGGTTCAAGCTACGTCGCCCTCACTGGGTACCAACGGCCATTGCAGCTCTGACACTTCTGAACATGGTCTCGGAACTCCTGGGAGAAGACCTGCTATACGACATGATTCCGCATCCGGTAGGGGTTATCTTCCACGGGGCATCACTTGCCATCCGGCTCCTTCTCCTCGCGATCATCGTTTTCATTGTCAGCAAGGGGATTCGTGAGCAGGGCTGGGAGGGGTGGCTGGTGCTCCCGGCCGTGGTGCCTCTGGCGTTCGCACAATTTCAGAGCGAACTGATCAGCCTGCATTGGCACGGGACTTTCTCTGCATACGGCATTGTTTTCTTCTATTCGGAGCTTGCCAATCTGCTTTTGTCTGCGGTCGTCGCCTTGTTGTTGTTGCGCCGTCTGCTGCTGTCGATTCGCCGTCAGCGACAAATGGCACTGGATGTGAAGCAGGCGCAGGAGATGCAGCAGCTGATTCTGCCGGATGCGATGACGACCCTGCCGGGCTTGTCGATCGAGAGCGACTACCGGCCCGCGCTGGAGGTGGGCGGCGACTTCTTCCAGATCCTGCCGCACAAATCCGACGGCAGCTTGCTGATCGTGGCGGGCGACGTGACCGGCAAAGGCCTAAAGGCCGGAATGCTGGTGGCACTCCTGGTGGGAGCCATCCGGACCGCTGCCCAATTTGATCCGGATCCGATGACGGTCCTGGGGGCGTTGAATCTGCGCCTTTGCAGGCGAGGTCACGCGAATGCCACCTGCCTCGCCCTGGCCATCGCACAAGACGGCGTTGTGAAGCTGGTCAATGCCGGCCATATCGCTCCCTACCTCAACGGCGAACAGCTCGCGATGGAGGGTGCTCTACCGCTGGGAGTCATGGAAGGTGCAGAGTTTTCTGTGATGCACTTTCATCTGAAAGATGGCGACAAGCTGGTGCTGATGTCCGATGGGATAGCCGAAGCCACAGACGCGGATGGCCATCTCTTTGGATTCGAGCGTGTTCACGAGCTGCTGCGCACAGCCAAGTCCGCCGGCGAGGTGGCCACTGCCGCCCAATCCTTCGGCCAGGAAGATGATATCAGCATCATTTCCGTCACTCGGACCCCGGCAATTGAGCCTGTTCTCGCATGATCCGCACCGACAATAGGCGCCGCAGTCTGTTTCGAGGCTGGTGGATCGTGCTGGTTTCTGCCGTCGGCATGTCGTTCAGCACTGGAACCATGGTCGTCTACACGTTCGGTATCTTTACCAAGCCCCTTGCACTCGAACTGAAGACGAATCGCGGCTCGATCGCATTCGCAGTTTCACTGCTCGACATCGTGGTGGCATTCGCAGCGCCAGGTGCAGGGCGGCTCGTGGATCGTTTCGGAGCGAGAGGCGTGATCGTCACCTCGTTGGTAGGCCTGTCTGCCTGTCTCGTGGGGCTCTGCTTCGTTCATCCTCCTCTGTGGCATTTTTACGCGCTCTTTGCATTGACTGGATTGATCGGAGTTGCAACGACCCCGGTCACCTACTCGCGGGTGGTGGCAAACTGGTTTGACCGGCGCCGGGGACTCGCGCTGGGACTCGCGAACTCCGGTATCGGCGTGGGTGCGTTCATCACGCCGTCGCTGGCGCAATTTCTGATTGATCGAGGTGGCTGGCGTCTCGGCTACATAGGCCTGGCGGGGGCGTGCCTTGCGATTGCCGTACCGTTAGTCTGGGTCTTTCTGCGAGGAAGCCCGGAAGAATTGGGCCTGCTTCCGGATGGCGAAGCCCAACCGACCTCGACCAAAGCGCAAAGGAAGCCGGTGGACGGAATTACTGTCCAGGAGGCCTTGCGGACACGCACATTCTGGCAATTGGGCCTCATCTTTTTCTGTGCGGCAGCCTGCGTCACCGGGTCTAGCGCGCACCTGGTTCCGCTGCTGACCGATGCCGGAATATCAGGACAAACCGCTGCACTCTCTGCATCCATCTTCGGAGCAGCACTCATTGTGGGGCGCGTGGGCAATGGCTACCTGTTGGATCGATTCTTCGGTCCCTACGTGGCGGCTGTTCTTTTTGCGGGCGCGGCGGCGGGGACGGCGATGTTGTGGAGCGGCTTCGCCGTCCATGCCGCATTGCTTGCGGCAATGCTGCTGGGGCTGGCAGCCGGCGCGGAGGGCGACCTGATGCCATTTCTGGTGAGTCGCTATTTCGGGATGCGTTCAATGGCGGAGTTATACGGATGCATGTTTGGATTCTTCACCGTCGGAAACGCCACGGGTCGGTACCTCATAGCGGCCGGCTACGACGTCTGGGGGTCCTATAAGACACCGTTGGCGATTGTTTCTTTGACGCTGGTAGTCTCCGTCCTAGCGTCTTTGGGGCTGGGAAAGTATCGGGTGATGGACGGATCGCCGACTCGCAAAACGAGATCTACTAATCCCAGGAATCTCCATTGACCCCGATCCCGCCTCTGGATAGGATAATGTTCCACAGTCAATCCCGGCCAATCGAGGACTCATGGGCACCTTGAAGGATGTTTCCCTGCGCAACCGTTTATCGAGGCGGCAGATCGGCAGCGGCTTGCTCGCCACCGCTGCATCGATCTGTCTACCTGCCGCAGCATCGGCCGCAGTCGACAAGGAGTCCCGCAAATCCGGCACGTTTGTGCTGGTTCCCGGAGCGTTCCATGGTGGCTGGTGCTATGGCCGCACAGCCAAGCTTCTGCGCGACCGCGGCCACATTGTCTTCACGCCCACACTCTCCGGCTTGGCTGAGAGAGCCCATGAGTTTTCAGGCAACATCAACCTGTCAACCCATATTGAAGATGTCGTGAACCTGATCCGGGTGGAACAGCTGAATCAGGTCGTGTTGTGCGGCCACTCCTACGGCGGGATGGTGATCACCGGAATTGGCTCAACCATCGCTGAAAAGATCGCGGCAATCGTGTATCTCGATGCCTTTCTACCCTCCGACAATCAATCCCTGTTCGACATTATCGGCCCCGAAGGTCGTCAGCGGTTTCTGGATTCTGCCGGGAAACTCGGCGGGATCGGCGTGGCTCCATTCACCGCTGAATACATGCGCGTCAATGAAGGAGATCGTGCATGGGTTGACCGCCTCTGCACAAAGCATCCGATAGCCACCTTTATCGAAAAGGTCAATTCAACGTCCGCGGTGGAGCATATTCCGCGCAAGCACTACATCATGGCGGAGAACTTCGGCTTTCAGTGGGCCTTCGACAAAATAAAGGATCGCCCAGGTTGGACGCGTGAGACCGTAAAGTGCGGTCACGATGTGATGATCGATGATCCAGGATTTCTCGCCAATCGTCTTGAAAGCCTGCTGGCCTGAAAACCCTCTTCCACAAATGGCTGATGAGCGCCAAATCGCCGACTAATCGGTCGAGTCCTGCAGATGGCAGATCTAAAGTTTCCAAGTTGCGGACAGTTAACCGGCAATCCGGACAGAACTCGGATTCCGGCCTACCGGGAGTCGCCAGCATCCAAAGTGCAGGGTTAGCGACGGACTCCCACATCATCCCTCACTGCCTATCCCACACACTCGTAAACATCTCGTTCGATTTTGCGGGTCTGCTTACTACCGTCAGCCGTTATAGCCATGGCAAAAGCTGCGGCTCTGATATTGTCCGGCATCTCGAGTATCACCACACATGTCGTGGCCACCGAAAGACAGCCAAAAACCGAATCTGCGGCCTATTGCTTGTCGAAGACCAACTTCAATGTCATGGGCTTTCCATCGGCGTCAACACCCGACGATGTTTGGGTCATGGTTTTGCCATCGCCGGAAATCACGATGCGTCCGCTGGCGTGATATTTTGTTTTTGAGTTCTTGGCTTCGTAGGTGAAGGTGTTGGCATCTCCCTGCTTGACTGACATGCTGTCATAGGGCGCACCTTCGCCTATCACCTGTGACGACGAGCCATCGTACGTTGCTGTATAGCTTGCATTGATCGCCGAGCCATCCGTGCGCATGCCCGTATTGGTCACCTTGACACCGCCAGGCGCCGCTACACGCGTGACCGTGAGGCTTTTCACCGGCCATGGCGCCGGCGTGTACTTGCTCTTCGCGGTGTTAGCCTTCCAGGTTCCGAGGGAGTTGTCTGCGCCCCATGCGGACACAGTGGTAGTAATTACCAAAGCAAACAACGCCTGAGTGAATATCTTTCGCATATCGATTCTCCATGTGACATTGAGGGTGAAGTTCTGTCGGTGCCGTCTCTGGCCCCGAGCCCGGAAAGGTGAGGACTAAGAGCCGGCTGCGGAAATGCATCATGGCTGATAGAACAAATCGAGGACCGCCAATCAGCCGCGGGGACCTAGCCTATCACAGGGCAAGGAAGGTAAAACAGGATTTTGTTGGGGGCTGTTGCAAGGCATTCTCCGACTGCACACGCGCCGAGGCGGCCAATCCTTCCACAATGAATGGACCGCCTCGTTGCATTCAGGAGTTCTTGCGCGCCGGAAACCTTTTAACTTGTTCGGGCCGCCGTGCTCGTCTGAGTCTGCTATTCTGCTCTTTCTTTCCCCGTTAGGAGGCAGATAGTGCAACGCACAATGCTCGCCGTTGTTCTGCTTATGTCCATTCAACTGGTTGCGCAGAGCAAGCCCACATCAGTTGCTTCCAAACCCAAGGTCAGGGCCATTACGGGATTCGTCCGGCTCGACCAGGGCACATACGAAAAGCAGATTACCGATGCTCTCGTTGTCTTGCGCATGGCAAAGAGCGAATTCGAAGCCGCCGGCTACCAGGTGGAGACCCTTCGTTTGACTACTCAACCGCTGGGCGAACTTGTCGCCGGCATGTCCGACGAGCATGCACTCGCGTTTCTCGCCCGGCTCGACCAGCTTTCCGTCAAAGAGGATTTCCTCCCAAATGTCGGACCAGCCATGATCCATGACGTTGATGATCCCGCGACCATGCATCTGCTGGAACTCGCCCTCTCCACCCTGCCAGACATCGAGGCCAATACCATCATTGCCGACGAGGAAGGCCTTCATTGGAAAACGATTCATCGCACGTCGGAACTGGTCAAGTACGTCGCCGAGCACAGCCCGCGAGGCCAGGGAACGTTCAATTTCACTGCCACCGCGATGCTCAAGCCGCTGTCACCCTCCTTCCCCGGCTCCTACCATACCGGTCCAGGGCGACAATTCGCCATTGGTTTTGAAGGCGCAAACGTGGTCGCCGACGTCTTCACAAAAGACAGAGGAAACGCCGAAGCTGCAACGGCCGACCTTACTGCGGCGCTCACCACGCATGCGAAAGTAGCAGACAACATCGGCAACAAGGTAGCTCAGGAAACCGGCTGGAGCTACGTCGGGGTCGACCCCACCCCTGCGCCGCTCGGAGATGTTTCTATTGCGGCCGCCATTGAAGACTTCACCGGTGCGAAGTTTGGTTCTAGCGGAACGCTCACCGCGGCCCGTATTATCACCGCCGCCGTCAAGGCGGTGCCGGTAAAACAAATTGGCTATTCCGGATTGATGGTGCCTGTCATGGAAGACAAGTTGCTGGCGCAACGGTGGGCAGAGTCGACATACAACATTGACTCCCTGCTTGCCTACTCTGCCGTATGCGGTACCGGGCTCGATACGATTCCACTCCCCGGCGATGTGAGCATCGAACAAATGGACAGAATGTACGCCGATGTCGCGTCGCTCGCCACGAAGTGGAACAAGCCTTTGTCGGCACGGCTGCAGCCGATTCCAAACAAAAAGCCAGGCGACCAGACTGACTTTCAGGATCCGTACCTCTTCAACACCGCGATTCACCCATTGCCCTAACACCGACCGCGAAGTAAGATTTCTCGATCGACGTGATGGGCAATCGATGTTTCGCTCTTCTCTGAAACCATTTCGTTCGTTATTGGTTGGGGACGGTTGACCGGCGACTCGGAGATAACCCCGAAAACGGGGTTACTTCCCAATTGGCGACCGTACAACCGGAACTCGGGTAAATGCGTAGCAAGTTCGTGGCTTTCGGTGTCCAAACTAAAAGGGACCTTCGTGAATTGGCTTTTCCTTTCACTTCGGGTTCCCGAGTCGGCAGGTTCTGGACTAATCTAGTCTTTGAAATGGAGAGAATGCAAGAAGCCGGCCCAGCCTGTACAACCCCATACCCAAAAACCTTTCTAGATCCGAAAGGAAGGGATCATGTCCAATCCTAAAGGTTCCGGTCTCTCTGACAATTCTATTGGCGCACTCGCCTACTTCACCCCCGTCCCAGCGTTCTTCTTTCTGGCGATCCAGCGCTACAATAAGCGGCCCTTTGTGCGATTCCACGCTTGGCAGTCCCTCGTATTCAGCGCTTTTGTATTCATCTTCGGCTTCATCCTGAACTATTTGCCGCCGCTTACCGCATCCCTTGGACCTCGCCTCTTCCTGGGACTATGGTGGCTGGTCGCGCTAATCTGGGTTGCCATTTTCCTCGCATGGCTCTGGTGTGTGCTGAACGCGTTGAATGGCAAGCGGTGCAGGCTCCCGATTATTGGGGACTGGGCCGATGAGCAAGCCTACAGGTAAGGGTACCTGAGCCGCCATTGCCGAAATGGCCACCAGGCCCGTAGAGTTCACGGGTTTCCGCCCCTCCAACGCAATTTTCCAATAACCGGCCATACGTAAAGAACCCCATTTTGTCGCCGAAATCGGGTTAGAGACGGTTTGCCGACGATACATCCAGAACTCGAAGATTGAGTGATTTCACGGTCGCCGCCCACTCCCGCGGGATCTGCCAAGCCCTCCACGCTGGGGAGCGTTGGACTGTTCGCGACAACAGGCGCAGGTGTAAAGTCTGAATTCATGAACGTGGCTCGATTGACTGCAATAATCTGTGTCTTCCTTACTGCGACTTGCGTTCTGGCGCAGCAATCGCTGACGGCTCAGAAATTCGCTGTTTACCCTGGGTACCCCGGGCCAAGACAACAGACGGAGACCCTCCGGTCAAGCGAAAAGCAGGTGGGCAAAGTGCTGTACCAGGTGTTCAGGCAGCGCGGCCAGCCCAACCAAGAACTCTTTCGAGTGCCTATTGGTCGTTACTTTGGTCAAGAACTTGTGAGGCTGTGGAACTGCGGAATCGTAGCCGAAGCTGATTTTAATGGTGACGGCAAGCCGGATTACGTTTGGTATGGCGGGGATGACACAAGTGAGTCAATCGTCTTGTTCCTGTCATCTGGTGAGCAGTATCAGCGCACAGACATCATCAAAACTGCCGCAGCAGCTTGGGAGCAGAGATTTCAGAAGCATGCGCCCGACCTCGCTGGACTCGACGGGCAGTACGAGGTACGCAGTGTCCTCTTGGAGTGGTCAAGTAATGAGCTAAATCTTGACATTGTCGTCGGTCGTCGGTTCGAAGGAGTGAAACAGCGGACGCTTCTTTTCCGTATTGCGCAGCGCGATTTCAAGGAGTAGTGCATACTCGCCGTGAAAGCGGTGATCTGGCCAATGAACACTGAAGGGATGCCACAGTTCCGGGTTCTGGTCGGTTTACCGGTAAGCCTTCCCTTACTCAAATCTCGGCCAGCTCCGCTTGTTTTCCGGGGCGAAGATTCGGCATAGGGAAGGGTAGATGGGATGAGAAGGTCGACCCCGATCAGTGCTAGCGCT
>Ga0182024_10022339_pt1 | contig 11408 bp, 8 predicted proteins | sample P32metaG_FD_120480 | JGI IMG/M metagenome (GOLD analysis project Ga0182024, IMG submission 120480) | Permafrost microbial communities from Stordalen Mire, Sweden - P3-2 metaG (Illumina Assembly) | ecosystem: Environmental > Terrestrial > Soil > Wetlands > Permafrost | place: Sweden: Stordalen... | reverse complement strand
GCGGATTGCGCCTTACCCCATCCGCTCCTCATCACCGCGACCCGGATTCCATTCACCTCCCCGACGGTCGTCTCCCGCCCTTCCAGAACCCGCTCGCGGCCATCGGGCACCAGGCTCTTCACCGCGTCATATTCGTTGTCCACCGCCGTGATCACCAAAACGCGAACACCCTGGCTCTCTTTGTGGCATCCAGCGCCCACAAAAGCGGCCACCAGCACCGAAAAAAACAGCAGCGATCTGTGACAGTCGCTCATCCCATCACCCGTCCCAATCCTATACCACGCGCACCAGCAGCCGGACCGTAACGAACCGATTCACCGAATCAAAATAATGGAGCCAAATACCGCAGCGAACCGTGCCCCCTCCCGCCGGCGGCCAAACTATGAGTCCGCAACTCCTCGGTGATAGAATCGGGCCACCTCGAGGAGATTCCGTGCGCTGGAAATACCTACCGACAACAGTGCACTCGCGCCGACACAGGAGGATCGATCATGAATTCGCAAAATTTCCGCAATGAACAGCCGCGCCGCCACAGGCTCACTTTCGCCGCCAGCGCTATCAGCCTGCTTCTCCTCTGCGCCGCCCTCGCGGGGATCACGCGAGTCGCCGCGCAAGAATTGAAACCAGCGCGAACCGCGGGAGCAGCGGCAAGCGCCGACCATTCCCAGAACTGGACCTCCTTCTTCGGCAACGAACAAGCCCAGAGCTACAGCCCGCTAGCTCAAATCACGCGCGACAACGTCAAGCAACTAGCCCCAGCCTGGACATTCCCGCTCGCCCTCCACGGCCTAGAATCCGCTCCTCTGGTAATCGACGGCACCCTCTACCTCGAAGCCCCAAATAACGACGTCTACGCCCTGGACGCCGCCACCGGCAACCAGCTCTGGAAATATGCCTACCGCAAGCCCGCCGCGGAAGGCGCGGACCGTGAAGGCGGCAAAGGCCGCGGCCTGGCCACCGGCTTCGGCATGCTCTTCATGGGCACCAACGACAATCACGTAGTAGCCATCGACATGAAGACCGGCAACGAATCCTGGAACGTCGAAGTAGAAAATCGCAAAAAGTGCGGTTGCGGCATCAATTCCGCGCCAATTCTCGTGAAAGATAAAATCGTTGCCGGCGTGACGGGAGGCGAAGTCGCCCACCGTGGCTACCTCAACGCCTTCGACGCCAAAACCGGCAAGCTGGTCTGGCGCTTCTACCCGATTCCCGCCCCAGGCGAGCCCGGTTCCGAAACCTGGACGGGCGAAGCCTGGAAGCTGGGCGGCGGTTCCACCTGGTACACCGGCTCCTACGATCCGGATCTCAATCTCATCTACTGGGGCACCAGCAATCCCTCCTCGGATTTCTACGGCGACGATCGCGCGGGCGCCAATCTCTACACCGATTCCGTAATCGCGCTCGATGCCGATACCGGCAAACTCAAATGGTACTTCCAGGAAACTCCCCACGATCTCTGGGACTACGACTCCAATCCCGAGCCGGTGCTGTTTGACGCCACGCAAAATGGCGCCACGCAAAAATTAGTCGTCCACTCCAGCAAGAATGGTTTCGCCTACGTCTACAATCGCGTCACCGGCAAGCTCCTCCGCACCTTCCCCTACGTGGACACCATCAATTGGACCAAGGGCCTCGACAAAGACGGCCAGCCGATCCAACCCGTAATGGTTCCCGCGAAGGGCAAGGCCGATCTCCTCTTCTGCCCCGGCACCCCCGGCGGACGCAACCGCAATCATTCCGCCTACAGCCCAAGCACAGGTTTGTGGTACACCACCGCGCTAGAAATCTGCTCTCACCTCAACGTCGACGAAAAAAAGTATTCGGAAGTAATGGAAGGCGACGGCATGTTTGGCGGAACCCACATGGACGAGGCCAGCAAAACCTCCCCGCCGCACATCGCAGCCTTCGATCCCCTCACCGGCAAAAAGCAGTGGACGTTCCCCACCACCTGGGGCAACGCCTCCTCGCTCCTGGCCACAGCCGGCAATTTGATTTTCGCCGGCGACGTCGAAGGCAAAGCCTTCGCCCTGGACGCCCGCACCGGCGAAAAAATCTGGTCGTACGACACCGGAGCCGTAGTAGCAGGCGCCCCCATCAGCTACGCCATCAACGGCCGCCAATACCTAGCCATAGCCTCCGGCGGCGGCTCCATCCTCGACCCCCGCATCACCCTCTTCTATCCCGAATCCAAAGGAAAAATTCCGGAAACCGCCCCCTCCAGGCTAACCGTCTTCGCCCTGCCAGATGGGAAATGACCGAGCGGTCATGCCGCGGCACCTTAGGGGGTCGGAGCTTTAGCTCCGACATGGAAAGGCAAGAAAAATAGGGCTTTAGCCCCTGAAGAAACTCCTTGTTTCGGCGTCACAGTATTTACTTACGAGACAAGTTCTAGCGACTCACGCGTGCCAGACCCGCGCTCGGATACTCCCTCGTCTAGTGACTGCCGCTCTACTTAGAGTCTGTCGAAGTTTTCTGAAGAAAATGAGCAGAACTTAGAATATCGCCGAACAGCTTTTCATCTTGAGGTGTGAAAGCTGGCTTGGAAATATGGATATCCACGTAAACGTCGCCCTTTGGCAAACAGGCAAATAGATTCCTCTGTTGTACAGGCGCGCCCTGAAATTCGGGAATGGTGTATTCGACGATCGTCATGCCGCCTGATTTTCTTGTCACGACCGCGTCTCGCTTAAACTCCGCCTTTTCCTCAAGACGCTGTTTTTGAGTTTTGTCGCAATCCGCCTCAGTGGCCGAGCCGGAAACGCGTGCAAGATAGACGGAAAGCGTGATGGTCGTGGTTTGGTTTTCAGCGAGTAGATAGGCGCGTCCGTCGGGCTGCAGTTCATTTTTCTGAACCGCGAAATCCATTGCGTCGAACGTCAAGATCCAGGGTTCGTCGGGGAATGTTATGCTGAGCCTTGGCACACCCGTTGGCTCCGGAGTAGGCACAAGCGCGCCCTTGACTCCCATCGCCCTATTAAGTCCGACTTGCGCCTCCGGGTAATCCGGCCGCTGAGCGAGTGCCATGCGGAATTCCGTAATGGCCCCGTCAAAATCCCCTTTAACACCCAGCGCGTTACCGAGGTAGTAATGCGCTTCCGGATAGTTCGCTTGCTGAGCGATAGCTGTGCGAAATTCCACGATGGCCCCGTCCATATCATGCGTGGCCCCGAGTGCCCTGCCTAGCGCATAGTGTGCTCTCGGGAAGTTCGGTCGCTCATCGATTGCCGTGCGAAGTTCCGCAATGGCCCCGTTGAAATCACCCTTGGCCCCCAGCGTAATTCCAAGATTATAATGTGTGACGGCGTCGTCCTGCTGTGGAGACAACCAAGTGAGCGCGGAATGCTCCTCCGCGACGGCAACGAATCTCGCGGTGAGCAGCGCCATGCTGAGAAAAACCACTCGCAAACGTAAATACGGCTTCACTGGAGCCTCCCTCTTACGGACCCACTCATCCCGTATTTGCGGTCTAGCCCCCTGGTTTGCACATCCTATTCTTCTCCCGCCCGCCACGCAACGAATTTGCCATCCGAGCAGGCTGCAAGGCGGGGCCCCGAGATTGCGGTGTTTAATTGCTGATAGATTATATAACCTAAAAGTAATTATAGTTGACTCGGATGGTATAATGTTGTATGTACGCACTTGGCGTTTGCGCGGTTCGTCTTTCGTGCCACCAGAACAGCCGCCCGGGGCCGTCCTCTCCGGTTTGTTTTGATATTGACTCCCCTGCCGTAAGTCCTCTATTTCCTGTACTTGCAAAGGCTCGTAAGTGTTCATTCTGCGTGGTTTCTAGTCCTGTATTTCCAATACTTACAGGACCAATCGACGCAACCTACTTTATTTTCAACACATACAAAAACACCCCGGGTGGGGTACCCCCTCCAGATCTATCAACCCTCTTTTCAATCACTTACAAGAAGCCCAGTATGGCCGTGGCTCAAGTGTTGATTTCAATCGACTTACCCAGTTCCATCCAGCGCACCCGCGAAGCCAGCCCGGCATTGCGGAACGCAGGCTCGAGAACATCTCGTTGCTCCGAAAAATGCGTCCAGCCCTCATAATGCACCGGCACGATCGTGGCTTTCGAGAAAGCGCGCGCGGCCGAAACTCCATCCGGACCATTCATGGTGAGGTGCTCAGGCCCAATCAGAGCAACTCGCGCCGCGCCCAGGAACAGCACGGCCGTGGCGATGTTGAATTTCTTGGCCACGTCGGCTGTGCCCTCGTACCACACCGTGTCGCCCGATACATAGACGGCGCTCCCGGGCGCGTCGGCAAACGCCAGCACAAATCCGATGCACGGCCCGCGATCACCGCCCTCCGGACCATGCCGCGCCGGAGTCGCCGTCACCTGAAGCACGCGGCCATCCTTCGTAGAGATATCGACTTTCTCCCAAGGTGCCATCCCCTTCGCATTTCCACCCAGACGCCCGGCGCCTTCCGTCGTGGTCAGCACTTGCCCAGCATCTTTCAACATCTCCCGGCCAGCGTTGTCGAGATTGTCGGCGTGATGATCGTGGCTCAGCAGCACAACATCAATGTGGCCGAGCGACGCCAAGCTGAGCGCCGGTCCCGCCGTCTTATGCAGCGTCACCGGCCCCGTGGGATAGAACGTGTCTGCGGGATCGAACGTCGGATCGGTCAAAAACTTCAGACCGCCCATCTCAATGAGTGCCGTGGGACCGCCGATATAAGTAATCTTCACCTGATTCTTGCTCATGAACGAAATCCTCCTCCGTGCTGGGCATTGCAGAGCCTGATAGTAGTATTTGGGAGTCGCGAGTGTCCACTATGTCTGCGGCTTACATCTGCGAGGGTTTTCGGGAATTGCGATGCTGCTGGAACGAGTCTGAGCGCGGCTTTAGCCGACGGATTTACGGCGCGCTTTCTTTTGCGCCGGCGCTCCGCCGGACGCAGCCGCAGCCGCAGGCGCCGCCGGAGCGGAAATGGCGCGTACGGGGGGCTTCATCGGCGGAGCCGGCTTTTCGGCCAGGCTCTTCTTGAGAGCGTCCATCAGGTCGATCACAGGCGCGAGCTTGGGATGAGGCGCGGCGGCGACGTCCTGTCCCTTGAGCTTGGCGTCGATCAGAGCGCGCAAGCTGGTCTGATACTCGTCGTGATACTTGCTCGGATCAAACGGCGCCGCGAGACTTTCAATGAGCTGGAAAGCGAGCTTTTTTTCCTGCTCCTTCAGTCCGGCCCCGTCCGTCTGGCCGTATTCCGCCACCTCGCGAATCTCATTGGCGTAGTACATGGTGTGCAGCGTGAGGCCCTTTGCGCGCGGCCTCATCACCACGATGTTTTCGCGCTGGTGCATGGTGAGCTTGGCAATCGCCACGTAGCCGGAATCCGTCATAGCCTCGAGCAGGAGTTGATAGGCTTTCTTCCCAGCGTCCTCCGGCGTGACGTAGTAGGACGCGTCATAGTAAAGCGGGTCCACTTCATCGAGCTTCACGAACTCGAGAATTTCCATGGTGCGCGCGGAGGGCGGATCAATCTTGTCCAGATCTTCTTCGCTGAAAAGCACGTATTGATCTTTCTCGTACTCGTAGCCCTTGACGATTTCCGAGCGCTCCACCATGCGATTGTGCGTGGGACAGAAAAGCGGCATGCGAATCCGCGTGTGGCATTCGGCGTGGAGTTGATTGAGGCTGATCCGTTCGCTGCGCGCCGCGCTAAAAAGACGAATCGGAATGGAAACCAGCCCGAACGTCAAATGGCCCTTCCATACGCTTGTAGCCATAGTTTTACTCCTCCCCCGAAGCATGGCTCCGGTGGGCCGCCGGGGGAAGCCCCCCAGGGAAGGCTAAAGATTATCCGCGCTAGACCGCGCGATGCAAGGCTAAATGACTGGAGGGAACCCGGTAAGGCACGGTAGGTGTCTGGCGCTTTCGGAGTGGCTGAAAAGCACCGTCACCGCTTGAAAATTAACGTTGCGCCTCGTTATCCTCGAAGTGCCATGAGCGAGGCGGCCCGGGGATGGTATTGATAATAGGCCGGTTCGCAGTTCGCGTCGGGGAAAGCGGGCTTTGGCACCGTCTGTGCATTGATACACATCGATATAGTTGATGTCAAAGAGACCGAACCAAGTGACTTCGCGTCTCACGGAGGAGGATCGAATGAAAATCAAGAGAGCAATGCTCATGCTGGCAGTTTCGACCCTGGCAGTTCTCGTTGCCGTTCCTATGTTCGCGCAGGCGCCTCAGCCACCGATGCCGCCTGCCCAACTCGATCAACTTGTCGCGCGCATCGCGCTTTATCCGGACCCGCTGCTGGGACAGATTCTTGCGGCGGCGACGTATCCCGACCAGATTCCCGATGCCGCCAAGTGGTCAGATGAACACCACTACCTGACTGGGCAAGCTCTGGCCGACGCAATTCAAGGCGACCAGGTGCCCTGGGACCCCAGCGTTCAGGCGCTGCTGCCCTTCCCGTCCGTGCTCGAGATGATGGCGTCCGATCCGAACTGGACCAACAGCCTCGGTAATGCATTCCTGGCGCAACAGCAGGACGTGATGGATGCCGTCCAGCGAGAGCGCAAGGAAGCCAGTGACTACGGCTACCTGCGAAGCAATGGCCAGATTGTGGTTGGCGGAGGACCGTACATCACAATCATGCCCGTCAATCCAGGCTTCATCGTCGTTCCGCACTACGATCCCGCAGTTGTTTTCTTCGCGCCGCACGTTGGTTTCGCGGTAGGCGGGGCGATCCGTTTCGGCTTTGGCATCAATATCGGCGGATTCTTCCGGCCGTGGGGCTGGGGTTATAACCGCTTCGATTGGGGCGGACACGCCCTCTTCATCAACAATGCTCGTTGGGGACGAAACTGGGGGAATCGAGGCGGCTATGCTCATCCCTATCCAGACGTGCACCGATTCGCAGGCGGCGGTCGGCCTGCGGAAGCGCACGAACTGCACGGGCGTTCCGACGCCGAGCGCTCAGCCGCGCGGCAGGGACGCCCAATGAGGGAGGAACACCGCGGCGGCGGTCACCGCCGGTAGTGCCGATAGGGTTAGCCGATCGCAAGGCGGAACGTCGCAGCATGCGGGGCGAGCGCAAAGGCTCAGCCCCGCATGCTGCATTTACGTAACCCGAAGCTACAACCTGCAGGTGGATTTTCGATCGGCCGTTGTGATATGCAATGTATGCAAAGCAATGTTTGCCGGGGGTGTTCGATGCACAATGCAGCGCTCAAGTATCTTTTCGCTCTCATTGCAGTTTTGATCTTGTCATCCAGCGCGATTGCTCAGAGCAGCAAGCCGGCATCGAGTGCGCCAAAGTGCGGCCCGGCTCAGCCGGGAACGATCTATCAGAAAGCCTGCGACGATCCCACCCCGCCGGGCCCTGCTCCGAAGCGGGATCTGACCGGCGCGTGGTCCGGACCCACCGACTGGAACATACACAATGTGCCTCCTATGACGCCGCTGGGAGAGGAGCGCTTCAAGCAATATAAGCCGGAAGGGAAGTTCACTCTCTCGAATACAAACGACCCGCTGGCAACCTGCGACCCGCTGGGGTTTCCGCGCAACATTCTGAACGAAGTGCGAGGCATGCAGTTCGTTCCATTGCCTGACCGCATGCTGGTCTTGTATCAGTACCAGAGGATTTGGCGCGAAATGTGGATGGACGGGCGCGAACTTCCCAAGGACATCGACACCAGGGAAGGTACCGGTTCCAACTACTATGGATTTTCGGTGGGTCATTGGGATGGAGACTACACATTCGTAGCCGATACCGTGGGGCTGGATGACAGAACCTGGCTCGATAAGGGCGGTCATCCCCATAGCGACAGTGTGCGCGTGCAGGAGCGCTATACCCGTGTGGATCAAAGGACGTTGGAACAAACCGTCGTCATTGACGATCCGGCGATGTATACCAAGCCGTTTGAAGAGCTCTCGAGCGTGACCTACAAATGGAATCCGACCAAGGATCTGGAAGAGCAGTTGTGCATTCCGTCAGACGGTATCGCCTATATGGACACCATTGGCAAACCGGCCGGAACCGGCGCGCCCGCTAAATAAATCCAGCAGATTTTGTGGATGAACGTTGTGCTGATCCCCCGACGTTGAATTCGCGACGAGGCCGAGTCCTCGCAAAGAACGCGCCCGGATCATGCGGAGGAGATTCCCATGCCAGTGTCGATGACGGTGCAACGGCATATTTTGGAGCAAGAGCGCGCGCATCCTGGCAGCAGCGGAGAACTCACCAATCTGCTCTGGGACTTGACGATCGCCGCGAAGCTGATCTCTCACCAAGTGAACCGCGGAGGGCTGGGAGATATCTTTGGAGAAACCGGCGAGGAGAACGTCACCGGAGATATGGTGAGACGCCTGGATCGAATTGCGCAAGACACCATCTACAGGGCCATGGACCACGGCGGCCACCTTTGCGCGATGATTTCGGAGGAGAGCCCCGACATCATTCCCATTCCCGCCAGGTATCCAAAAGGCAAGTACGTGCTGCTATATGATCCGCTGGACGGATCTTCCAATATCGATGCGAATGTCAGCATCGGAACCGTTTTTTCCGTGCATCGCCGAATTTCTGCTTCCGGAGATGGCACGCTGGAAGATTGTCTTCGGCGAGGATCGGAGCAAGTTGCCGCGGGATATTTTCTGTACGGTTCAAGCACGATGATCGTGTACACGACCGGCCAAGGTGTTTATGGTTTTACGCTGGAGCCGAGCGTCGGGGAATTCATGCTCTCTCACGAGAGCATCATCACGCCGCCCAAGGGCAAGTACTACAGCATCAATGAGGGCAACCGCACAGGATGGGACGAGCCCACCCGTCGATTTATCGATTACCTGAAGGAAAAAGACAAGGCCACCGGCCGGCCGTACTCGCTGCGGTATATCGGTTCTCTGGTTGCCGATTTCCATCGCACACTTCTCTACGGCGGCGTCTTTCTTTATCCAAGCGATTACAGCAATCCGAAAAAGCCGAAGGCGAAGCTGCGCCTCCTCTACGAGGTAGCCCCATTGGCGTTTCTCACCGAGCAGGCCGGAGGCGCCGCCACCACCGGAACGGAAAGGGCGCTGGACATCCAACCAAGCGCTCTCCACGACCGCGTGCCGATCGTCATGGGAAGCAAGCAGGATGTGGAACTGTATGAAAAGTTCTGCACGGAATCGAAGCCGGTAAGCGCGGGCGCAACAGACACCGCACGCTGAAGACAGAAAAGCCTGAACTGTTCCTCGTAACTCTCGAAACTGCGCCTCATCCTCGGCGGATTCACCGCAGCGAAGAGATCGGTGGCGGTGAGGCAGCTCGAAAGTCTTTTCGTCAGATGCTTTGCGGCAGCGTCAGAACGCGAATCGCTCCGTTCACTGTGCGCAACCGGATGGGAACGCCGCCTGCACCCAAGCGACCGCGAACTCCTCGCGGGGAATAGGCGCTCAGGAGAGACATCGGCAAGTCCGAATGGAAGTCGCCATTGAGGCTGCGGGCGTCGACGGTGGCCGCCGCGTCGTGCGGCAGCGCGAGCGCGACGCTACCGTTTACGGTCTCGAGGGTAATCGGGTTCAAAGAAGGCGCGCTGGAGGCCGTAAGGCGCAGAAGCTCGACGTGAACTCCGCCGTTGGTGGTGCGGGCGGAAAATGCACCGGCGCTTCGTACCACATCGATGTCGCCATTGACCGAGCGCAGTTCGCCCTGGCCTTCGACGCCGCTGAGGCGCACCGCGCCGTTCACCGTGGCGAGCTGCGCGAGCAGTATGCGGCGCGGAACGCGCACGGTGTAGTCCACGTTGACTTCGACATCGTTGTCCGGGCTGTCCGGCGGATAGATCGTGGAGACCGAGACGCGCCCAGGTTCAGAATCCGTGTTGATGCGGACGAGCGCGAGGTCGGCAGTGGATTGCCGGGCGGTCTTGACGGCGTGCACTTCCACAGCATCGCGGTCCCAACCCTCGACGGAAATCGAGCCATTGACGTTGGTCAGCGAGAAGCTGGCGCCGGCCGACAGGGGAATCGTGCGGTCGAATATTTCCGTGTCATTGGCGGCGAACGCCGGCGCACTGACTGCCGCGATGGCTAGAAGCGCGGGTAGCACCAACAGCGCATTCCGCATTGTGTTTTTCGATCGAGTCGAGCATTTCCATCGCATTGGGCACCCCTCCATAAAAGTTTTTGCCGCCGTTAGCGCAGGCGGAATGCCACCGTCACCGTCGTCACTACGCCGATTGGCCGGCCGCCCACCATTTCGGGCGCGTAGCGCCAGCGCTCGACTGCTTCCGTGGCTGCACGCGTCAGAACGGGTTCGCCGGAGATTGGCGCGACGTCTTCGACAGCGCCGTCCCTGCCGATCACCACTCGCAGCGTGACGTCGCCTTCGACGCCCGCCTGGCGGGCGATTTCCGGGTATTCCGGCGCGACGGAGTGAACCAGGCGGCTCTGCTGTTCGGCAGAGGCCACGGAAATCTGGTTCGACCAGAGGCTCTCCAGCATGAGTCTGAGTTCCGTCAAGCGGCTGAGAGCGCCTGCGTCCGCGCCTGCCTGGGGACTGGATGGATGCGCGTTCGAGCCTGGCGCGACGCTTGCCGTTTCGTCCATGGTGGTTTCGGCGTTCGCTGTGGCAGGTAGAGCGGCTAACCGCTGCTCGGCATTGGGATCGAGAAAGCGCAACTGGATATTGCCGGAGGCGGTGCGCAAATGAAGCAGTTGGCCGCCGCCGTTGAGATCGCATTGCCCGCGGATGGCGCGACCGCTCGCGGAATCCACATAGCTGACCCGCAGAGGGACTGATGGGTCCGCCATGATGTGACGATCCGAGCCGTGCTCGACCAGCGCATCAATTGTGAGCGCCGTTTTGCGCGGCAGATAGACGATGATGTCGCCTTGGACGGAGGCTAGCTCCGAAGGAGTTGCAGGGCGCCCGGCGTCTGGCGTGCTGGAAGAATCGGCGTCGCCAAACTGCGGCGAAAACCATGCGGTGATCGAGCCGCTCCTGGTCGAGGCGTGCAAGGGAGCTTGCACAGCGGTCAGCAAAATGCCACCGTCGCTCGAATTGAGTTGAGTTGGGCCGGCGATGCGGTCGATGCGAACGCCCCCGCCAGCCGTGCGAGCCTGGATGACGCCCGCTGCCTCGCCAAACTCGATGCGGCCTCCTCCGGTCTCCGCGGTTGCGCCGTCATCCGCGCGTTCGGCGACAATGTCGCCACCGCGGGTAGAAAGCTGCGCGGCGCCGGCGACGCGGCCGACATGAAGATGTCCTCCGCCAGTCTGTAAAATGGCGTCCCCGTCAATGTTTCCGGCGGTGATATGTCCGCCCGCAGTCGAGGCGCGCAGCGAGCCGGCCACGTCGCCTATCAGAATGTGACCGCCTGCCGTATCCAAACGCGCCATCCATTGATTGTTTGGCTCATTGCTTGCTCGGGGGCGCTGTCCGGCTGGCGCATGTTCTGGAAGTGC
>Ga0182024_10022338_pt1 | contig 11409 bp, 6 predicted proteins | sample P32metaG_FD_120480 | JGI IMG/M metagenome (GOLD analysis project Ga0182024, IMG submission 120480) | Permafrost microbial communities from Stordalen Mire, Sweden - P3-2 metaG (Illumina Assembly) | ecosystem: Environmental > Terrestrial > Soil > Wetlands > Permafrost | place: Sweden: Stordalen... | reverse complement strand
GGCAAGACATTCGTCCGCACGACCAACGTCGGCGGCGGCATGCGGCCCACCGTGAGCCGTGATGGGCGGTGGCTCGCGTTCGGATCGCGGCACGACGGGATCACAGGCCTCCGGCTCCGCGACCTGCTGTCGGGAGACGAGATCTGGCTCGCCAGGACGATCACGCGCGATGACATGGAGTCGCGGTATACGCGCGACGTCCTCCCGGGCTTCGCCTTCACGCCCGATTCCAAGTCGCTCGTGATCTCCTACGGCGGCAAGATCTGGAAGGTCGATGTGCCGGCCGGTACCAGCACCGCGATTCCGTTCAAGGCGGATGTCGACATCGAGATGGGACCGCTGGTGCACTTCCGCTATCCAATCGACGACTCGACGCTCACCGTACGCCAGATCCGTGACGCCCGGCCATCACCGGACGGCAAGCAACTGGCGTACAGCGCGCTCGACCGCCTCTGGCTGGTCAATCTCGCGGGCTGCTCGGCCGCCGGCCCGGCTCCGCTACCCCCCAACTGCCGCCCGCACCGCGTGACCGATCAGTCAGTCGGCGAATACTCCCCGGCCTGGTCGCCTGATGGGCGATACCTCGCCTGGGTCACGTGGACTGAGGACGGAGGCGACGTCTGGCGGCTGCGCGCGGGCGATCCCAAGGCGCGGCCCGAAAAAATCTCGCGCCGCACGGCGTTCTACGAGAACCTGGTCTATAGCCCCACTGGTACGCGCCTCGTCGCCGCCCGCGGGCCGCGCCAGCAGCGCACCGAACGCGAGAACGAGTTCGAAGGCCCAGGCCCGCAAGTGATGGAGCTCGTCTGGATCCCGGCGGCCGGCGGCGATGCCACCGTGATCACGCCACTGACGAACTACGGCCAGCCACACTTCACGCGTGACACGACGCGCGTCTTCTTCAACGACCCATCCGAGGGACTGATATCGGTGCGCTGGGATGGCACCGACCGGCGGTCACACCTCAAGGTGACCGGATACACCGAGCGTGAGTTCGGCGGGGACAAGGCCCAACCGAACATGGCCGACGAGATCGTCGTCTCACCCGACAGTAGCCAGGCGGTGGCGCTGGTGGATCGCAAGGTCTATCTCGTGGCACTCCCGATCACCGGCGGCACGACGCCCACGGTTTCGATCTCGAAATCCGACGACACGCCGGTTCCGGTGCGCCGCCTGACACGGGTCGGTGGCGATTTCCTCGGATGGTCGCCGGACGGCCAATCGATCTACTGGTCGCTCGGCCGCTCCTTCTTCACGTACGACCTCACCGCATCCACGACCGCCGTTCGCGACTCGACCCATCGGGCCGACAGTCTCGAGAAGGCGGGCGCCAAACCCGACTCGAGCAAGGCGGATACGGCGTCGCTGCCCCGATACGCGTACACCGCGAAGCGGTTCGATGTGACGATGATCGTGCCCAAGGATCGCCCCGTGGGCAGCGTGGTGCTCTCCGGCGCTCGCATCGTCACGATGAAAGGAGACGAGATCATTCCACAGGGCGACATCGTCGTGACCAACAACCGCATCGCCGCCGTCGGGCCGGTTGGCAGCGTCACCGTGCCGGCGGGTGCGCGGCGCATCGATGTGAGCGGCAAGACGATCATCCCCGGCTATGTCGACATTCACTCGCATATGTGGCCCACGTGGGGGATCCACAAGACGCAGGTCTATGAATACCTGGTCAACCTCGCCTATGGCGTGACCACCACGCGGGACCCGCAGACGTCGACCACCGATGTATTGACGTACGGCGACCTCGTCGAGACAGGCGAGATGCTTGGCCCCCGCATCTTCACGACTGGCCCTGGCGTCTTCTGGACTGACGAGGTGTCCAGTCTCGCCGATGCCCGCGAGGTGCTGACCCGGTATTCCGATTTCTATCAGACGCACACGCTCAAGCAATACATGACCGGCGACCGGATCGTGCGGCAGTGGGTCCTGATCGCGGCCCGCGAACAAGGGATCACGCCGACGCTCGAGGGCGGGCTCGATTTCCGGAAGAACATGACCGAGGCGATCGACGGATACGCCGGCAGCGAACACGCGTACGCGATCATGCCCCTGTACAACGACATCGTGCAACTGGTCGCGTCGAGCGGCATTACATACACGCCGACGCTCATCGTCGAATACGGCGGCCCGTGGGCGGAGAACTACTGGTTCGAGCACTACGATATTCACGGCGATCCGAAGCTGCGGCATTTTACCCCGCACGACGAGATCGATCGCCGCGGCCTCCGGCGCCAGGGATGGTTCGCCGACAGCCAATACAGCTTCAATCAGGTGGCCGCGGGCGCCGCAAAGATCGTCGCGGCCGGCGGCCACGTCGGCCTGGGCGGACATGGCGAGCTGCAAGGACTCGGCACCCACTTCGAGCTGTGGTCGATCGCGAGCGGCGGCATGCCGCTCCACGACGTGTTGCGCGTGGGGACGATCTTCGGCGCTGAGGCCATCGGCGTCGACAAGGACCTCGGCTCATTGGAGCCGGGCAAGCTGGCCGACCTCCAGGTGCTCGACAAGAATCCGCTGGACGACATTCGAAACACCAACACGATCGCCTACGTCATGCGCAACGGGCGACTCTACGACGCCAACACACTCAAGGAGATCTATCCGCGCGAGCGGGAGATTCAGGCGCCGTATTGGTGGCGCCCCGCCGAGCAGTGACCAGCCGCCGTTTTCCCTTTCTCCTTTCTCCTCCCTCCTTCTCAACTCGGCGTCGGATTGAACGCCGCCAGTGTCGCCGTCATCGTCGTGGCGACGGAATCGCCGGGTGTGCCGGTGGCGCACGTGATGCCTGAATACTTTCCGGCGAGTTTCAGGTTGCCGGTCCCGTCGAAGCCGCCGCCGTTGCCCTGGCCGAGCACGAACGTGGTGTTCGCGAAATTGCACGCGGGATAGCTGGCCGCCAGCACCGTCCCGATGTAGAACAGCGGCTTTCCCGGATCGCCGAACTGCTGCCAGTTGATCACGCTGGCGCTGTACACGGCCACGATTGGGCGGGTCACCGCGAATCCCCCTCCGAGCGTGAAGCTCCCGTTGATGTTGCCGTTTGCATCGGGATCGGTGAGGTGGATGGTGATGGCCGGCGCGATTGGCGCGCTGTCCGTGGGAAGACCAATCATCCGATAGGTAAGACTCCCGGTATACGTACCTCCGATGGCGAAAAGCGCGGGAGTCGTCGGTTGCGTGGTGCATCCGCTGCCCCCCAACATCGCGGCGACTACCGCGAAGAGCACACCGGCCTGCCTGGCAAAACGCATGGAGACCTCCAGAAGATTGACTGGCCAACTCCCCCGGCTCGGGAATCGGGCTCGCCCGCCCCGCGGTTCTGATACCGCAGCACCCGTGCCTTACGAATGTGAACCCGCCGGATTCAATTTGTGTCTAACGTTTACCCCAGAGGCGGGATGACGGCATCAGTTGCGGAACCCGGCGGGCAGTCTCGCATGGCGCGTCGCATGGGGATGCTGCTGGCTGTGGCCGTCTTCATCAACTACGTGGACCGGGGCAACCTCGCGACCGCCGCCCCGGTAGTGCAGCGCGAGTTCCACCTCTCGGCATCGCAGATCGGAATACTCCTTTCGTCATTTTACTGGACGTATGCGATCAGCCAGCTCGGTGCAGGCTGGCTGGCCGAGCGATTCCGGGTGGAGCGAGTCGTCGCGACGGGTTTCGCGATCTGGTCGGTCGCGACAATGTTGACGGGCCTCGCTGGTGGATTCGTGACGCTGCTGGCCCTGCGGCTACTGCTGGGGCTCGGGGAGAGCGTCGCGTTCCCGTGCAGCTCCAAACTACTCTCCACGCATGTGAGCATCGACAAGCGGGGCCGGGCGAACGGGGCAATCGCCGTGGGACTGGCCGCCGGTCCTGCCTTCGGCACGTTTATGGGCGGAATGATCCTCGCGCATTTCGGATGGCGTCCCCTCTTCGTCTCGCTCGGCGCGCTATCGCTGCTCTGGCTCTGGCCGTGGATCGCGGGGCCCGTCCGTGATCTGTCGCTGGCCTGTGCACCGGAGCCCGTCCAGAGCCCGTCGTATGCCGAAATCATCCGGCGCCGCGGCGCCCAGGGCGCGGCACTCGGCCACTTCTGCGCCAACTACGCGTTCTATGTCGTCATCAGCTGGCTTCCTCTGTATCTCGTGCAGGAGCGCGGGTTCTCGATCACCCGGATGGCGGTATTGGGCGGCGCGGTGTATCTGATGCAGGCTGGAGGTGCATTCGTCGCCGGGTGGGCAATTGACCGCTCCATACGCGCCGGTGCCACACCGAATCGCGCCTACAAGACGGCGATGATTGGCAGCCAAACGACGTTCGCCATATGCCTCGCGGGTGCGGTCTGGGCACCACCCCTCGCCTCGTCGGTGTTTCTGCTCCTTGCCGGGGCGGCTTTTGGGCCGACCTCCACGACACTGTACGCCGTCGGCCAGACGTTGGCCGGTCCGGCCGCATCCGGCCGCTGGATGGGATTCCAGAACTGCGTCGGAAATCTTGCTGGCATCGTTGCCCCCGCGATCACCGGTTTCCTGGTAGATCGCACGGGACATTTCTATTCCGCGTTCGGCCTTGGGATCGCGGTGGCTCTCATCGGAGTGGTGTCGTGGATCGTAATCGTTCCGCGCATCGCGCAACTCGATTGGAAGGCGCGGCCGGGCATCTTAGCCGATGCAGTGCCTGAGGCAGCCTAGCGGCGCTCCGCCATCGCGAGCCGTTCCTCAGGCCGTCCCGCGCTGGACTACAACACCGGCAGCAAATCGATCACTGCGTGCGCGAGCATGTTGGCGCGGAGGCCTTTTCGCAGCCATACGAACAGCCCAAAGACGCATCCCCACACGGCGATGAGGACCATTCGCTTCGGCCCCTGATACGCGTGACCGGCGCCGAATAGCACGCCCTGTCCCAGAATGCCGATCGTGACGCTCCCGGTCCAGCCGGAGAGCTGCTGCTGGAGATATCCGCGGAACACGGTCTCTTCACAGATGCCGGCGCTCACCGCGAGCACGATCCAGAGAGCGACCTCCACCCAGTTGGCCGGAAGCATCCCCTGCGTCGACCGCCAGCCGCCGGGCCCCAGCACCCGGCCGATGACGGGGGCAATCAGGAGCAGCACTCCGGCGAGCATCGCCGCCATCGGAATGTCCCAGACGAGTGCACGAGGGCTCTTCCACACACGCGCGACGTAACTGGTGAACGCCGTATCGGTATGCCACAGACAGACCCCGAATGTCGCCCACTCGAATGCGATCGCCATTGCGTACAACCGGATGTGGCCGATGCCCGGCGCACCCGACGCCGCTCCCACATACGCGAAGAACCAGGCGAACGCCGCGCCGAGCGCCAGCAGGCAGCAGGTGTGCCACACCGGCGCAATCGGAGCCGGCGACACGCCGGAGCGGCTGGTCGTCATGGACTCGGTGGCGCTCTATTCCTTTATGTCGACCGCGCGCACGTTGTCCTCGGGGGTCCGGTCAATCAGCTTGTTGTACGGATCGATCCCCGCCTTGACCGGACGCTCGGACACCACGAAATCCGCCGACATCTCATTGGCGGTCACGTGTACTTTGCGGACCGCCAGCGGCTTCCCCAGTTTGTTGCCCGGTTCGGGCGCGCCGAATACGCCGGCATCGATGTAGTCGGCCACTGGGATCTCCGTCTGGTTGCCCAGACTGTCCGCCCGCAGCTTCTTCGCCGAAAACGCGACGTGCACGGCATAGGTGCCGTCGGGCCGCTTGGTCGCGATCGCCGTATCCGCTTTGTTGTCGTACAGCGTGATCGTCTCGAACAGATCGTGGATCACGTACTGCAGTGAGTCAGGCGTCACGGCGCGGATGTACTGCAGCAGGTCCGTCGTCACGGTATACGGGGGGTTCTGGAACCCCTTGTCCTTGAGGTACCGGCGCAGCGCCACATTCAGAGAATCCTCGCCGATGTAGTCGCGGAGCGCGTAGAACGCCAGCGCCCCCTTGTTGTAGTGGATGTAGGGCTGCCCTTCCACCAGCATGAGCGGCATTTCCTTCTTTTTCTCTCCGCTCCGCCCGCGGAGGTACATGTCTAGCTCGTAGCGTAGAAACTTCTGCGCGTGCGACGCACCGTATCGCTTTTCCATCACGGTGAGCGCCGAATACTCTGCCAGCGACTCCGTGAGCATCGCCGCGCCCTGTACGTTGGCAGGCACGATCTGATGACCCCACCACTGGTGGGCCAGCTCGTGCGCCGTGACGAACATCGGCATGTCGAGATCGTCATCCCGGTCCCGGACCCGCGAGATGAACCCGATACCCTCGGAGAACGGAACGGTGTTCGGGAACGACTCCGCGAACACCTGATACCGGGGGAATTCGATGATGCGGTACTGGCGGAACTGATAGGGGCTGAAGTTCGTGGTGTAGTAGTCCAGCCCGCGCTTCGTCGCGTCGATCATCCGATCGACATCGTATTCGTGCCCGGGGTGATAGTAGACATCGATCGCCACACCTTTGTGCTGGTCGTGACGCACCACATAGCGAGCCGACTGGATCGAATACAGGTTGAGGATCGGCGTGTCCATGTGGTAGTAGAACACGTGCCGCCCGTTTTCGATCGAATCGCGCTGGAGGTAACCCGGAGCAATCGCGATCTGGCCGGGGACGGTGGACACCGCGGCATCGAAGGTAATCCAGTCCGCATCGATTGACAGCGCGTTGTCTCTGCGCGCCAGCGTGTCGCCGATCGGATGTGCCCGCGCTTTCGGACCCAGCTTGTGCTCCTTGCGCTTGTCATCGTCCGCCAGTTCGGGGTTTTCGTCGTAGCCCAGCCCCGGGAAATACGAGTTGTTGAGGAAGGTCCCGTTGGCCACGATGTCGTTGTCCGGATTCGCATTCGGGAAGCCGGCCGGCGAGAAATGACCGCCGAACGTCAGCGTCAGTGAATCGCCCGGCGCGAGCGGAGTCGTGAGCCGGTACAGATAGACCCCGCGCGCACTATCAGCGAGCAACACCCGGTTCGGTTTGCTCCACACCAGCGAGTCTGCGTGATACCCGCCCGCGGCGAACACGCCCCCGCTGATGTTCGCGCCGAATCCCACGGCGGGCAGGCTGACCAACAGGCTGTCGAGCGGCCGTGTGCGCCTGTTGACGATGCGATAGACGCTCTGCAGGGCGAACTCACGGCGCTCCGGCACGAGGTCGGCCCGGATACGGACGCCCGCGATGCGCGGCTGCGCCAGATCTTTGAAATGCCGGTAGGCCTTCTCGTACGCCACCTGGCGGTTCTCGATCTCCTTGGTGCCCGCGAACGGATTCAGGACCGCGGTGTTGTAGAAGACAAAGCCGCCGCTCGCGATCGCGCCCGCCGCGGTCAGGCCGCCGGCCAACTTGGTGGCGCCCGACTGCCAGCGAGCAGCCGCATACCTCAGGCGAGCCGGCCACCCGTCGTCCGCGCCCCGCACCCAGAACAGGTAGGCCAGCATGAGCAGCACCGAGGCGACCGCGCAATTGTAAATCGTCACCCACGTCATGAACGGCGCGTACTGCGCGAACCGGTTCATGTCGGAGTAGGTGAAACTGGGCGCCTGACCATACTGGTACAGCACACGCTCGAATCCCCAGGTGCCGAGCACTGTCGTCAGGACGTAGAACAGGATCATGACGACGTGCCCGACGTACTTGTTGTTCACCAACGTGTGCACCAGCAATGCGAGCGCCGTGAGCTCGATGGTGGTCGGCAACACCACGCCCAGGAGCGCCTGCAGGTACAGCGGAAACTCGTAGTGGTGATACCCCTTGAATGTCTGCACGCCCATGGTCGCAAGCATGGCGACCAGCAGCAACACACCCATCGCGCCCAGGAAACCCAGGAGCTTGCCGCTGGCCACGACGAATGTCGGGACGGGAAGCGCGTCGGTCGCACCGTCGGCGCGCAATTGGCGCTCGCGCCACACCAGCTCGCCGGCATAAATAGTCGTCAGCAGAATCGTGAACAGGAACAGGCCGCCATTGAGATAGCCGATCATCTCGGCCGTCACCGGCCAGATCGGCGTCCCATACAGACGGTCGACGTTCCATGCTCCAAGACTGACGTTGACAAGAGCGATGATGGCGATCGCCAGGAAAACAGGCTCCCGTACGATCGAGGTGAAAAAGAACCGGCATAGACCCATCATCTGCTGGAAGCGCGCAGACCCGTCGAAATGCAGCCCGGCCGGGGGCAGCCTGACACTCCCGAATCCACTCGCCGCCGGGCGCGGCACGAAAGCCGGAACCGGCGTCGCCCGCGAACGGCGGCGCAGCCACGCGGGCAACAGCGGCCTCGCCTCGACTTCCAGGCGAACGACCGTGAACGCGAACCCTAGGACGGCGACCGCGAGCCCGATCCAGAGGGCGCGGTTCCACAGCATTGGTCCGGTCAGCGTGATGTCCCGCGTGTTCTTGTCGGCCACGGTCCAGTACCGGGTCACCAGGCTGGTCGTGGAGAGCGCGAACGGATCCAGGATCGCTCCAAGCAGGCGCTTGTCGAGGTCGCGCAGGATGTTCTGCGAAATCGCCCAGATGGCGAACAGCGCGACTCCCTGGACGTAGATCGCCAGCAGATTGCGCGTGATGGCGCCCACGGCGAAGAACAGAGCGCTCACGAACAGGATGTTGGGAACGACGATGATGAGGAAGGGCCGCAGATAACTCATCAGCCGGAACTGCTGCAGCCTGTCGTGATCGACCCACGGCATCCACGTTCCCACCAGAGAGCCCAGTGGCAGAGCGAGATAGATCAGAAGCATGACCACACACGCACCGGCAAACCGGCCCGCCAGGTATCCGTTCCGGGTGACGCGGGTCGTGAAGAGGAGCTCGTGAGACTTGAGCTGCACGTCGCGGAGGATCGCCGTACCCATCAGGGCGGTCGTGATGGTCTGGCCGATCGCGCACATGATCGACATCGTCTGCGCCAGCACGATCGGCGCGTTCTTCATCACCTGTCCCTGGTTGTCGAAGATCAGGAAGGCGTCGGACGCCATCGCGAAAAACGTCAGCAGGAACATCGTGACGAAGAACAGGTACGTGCTCGGCCTGCGTCTATGGTAGTCGAGCTCGAATCGGAAGACGGTCCAGAACACGGGTGCCTTGGATGACGGGAGAGGGCGGAGGGCGCGAGAAGGGGCGGTGCGCCGGCCTAGCTGGTCACCGCCTGGGCGCCCAGACGGTGGAAGTACACGTCCTCCAGTCCGGCCTCGATCGCCGTGAACCCGCTTCCTGGATCCGTCTCGCTGAACACGTGCACCGTCGGGGTGCCGGCCACGAGGCGGGTCGAGATCACATCGTGTTCGGCGGAAAACGCCGCAAGGTCCGCTCGTGACACCGCTCGCCGCCACACCCGCCCGCGCAACTCTTCGATGACGGCTGCCGGATCGCCCATCAGCACGACGCTTCCCTGATTGATGATCGCCATGCGATGACAGAGCTCGCGCACGTCGTCGACGATGTGGGTCGAGAGAATGACGATGACGTCCTGGCCGATCTCGCCCAGCAGATTGAGGAACCGCCGCCGCTCGGTCGGATCGAGACCTGCCGTCGGCTCATCGACGATCAGCAGTCTCGGACTCCCGGCTAGTGCGATCGCGATGCCGAGCCGCTGCTTCATCCCGCCAGAGAATCCGCCGACTTTCTTGCTTCGCACGTCGTACAGGTTCGTCTGCTGCAGCAACGCCTGCACCAGATCGCGCCGCTCACCTCTCACCGTCACGCCCTTCAGCTCGGCGAAGTGATCGAGAACGGCCTCTGCGGACTGGTTGGGATATAGTCCGAACTCTTGCGGCAGATACCCGAGTTGCTTCCGCAGTTCGGCCGGCTGCGCCAGCACATCGATCTCGCCGAGCTGGATCGTTCCGGAGTCAGGCCGCTGGAGCGTCGCGATCGTACGCATCAGCGTGGACTTGCCCGCCCCGTTGGGACCGAGCAGTCCGAACATCCCGGGTGCGACGCTCAACGTGATGTCCCGGAGCGCTCGCACGCCGTTGTCGTAGGTCTTGGATAGCTGACTGATCACCAGTTCCACGTCGTTCCCCTGGTCCAGAGTTTGGCGGCAGGCGCCGATGGGCCCTCCGCCTTGCTGCCCTACGCGACGCGATCACCATGCGTTTCAGCGGCGCCGCTCGCATCCGGCCCGCAGGCGCTTCAACCCCGAGGCGCAGCCCGTAATGTTCTGATCGGGTCGTGCGATGCAATGGTTGCTACCGTGAAATGGCCCGCCGCCATGGCCCGGAACCACTCCGGCGAGGACGATTTGACCGCCCTCCACGCCGTTCGCCCCAGGCCTAAGCGATACGCCATCACTGGCTTATGCGGCTAGGTGCTCTCCTTTCCCCTTTCTCCTTTCTCCCTCTCGTTCCTGGCCACAGTCAGGCTGCGACGCTGGGCTTACGCGAGGTCGCAGAACACGAATCCATCCCGCTCGGCGACTGGCCCGATGCGGACCGGGACCGGCCCGATGAATCCCGGCCCGTTGAATACGAATGTGTGGAACTCCCCGTTCTCGCCACAGGGGTCGGCGCCGCTCGGGAGATCGCGCAGCAGTGCGGCATCGAACAGATGCCCGGCGAACGACGGATCGATCTTCGCGGGATCCACGCACACGAGCACGGCCTCGAACCCGCGCGCGATGAACTCCCGCGCGAGTGCACCAGTATCGCGCAGCCAGAGCGGGAACATCGGCTGCATGCCGAGGGCGGCGAGCTGCCGCTCTCGATACGCCCTGACGTCGGCCAGGAACAGATCGCCGAATGCCACACGCACCACGCCGCGCGCCCGGACGGGCACCAGCGCCTCGGCGAACGCGGCCTCGTACGCATCGTTCGATGCCCGGACGGGGATTCGGGCCTCGATCAGCGGAAGTCCCACCGCGGCAGCTTGGGCGGCAAGCAACGTCCGCCGGACGCCGTGCATGCTGATCCGCTCGTATCCTGCGGTCACGGTCGTGATCAGTCCAACTACACGAACCGTGGCGTCTGCCCGAAGGGCATCGAGCGCCAGTGCACTGTCCTTGCCGCCACTCCAGGCGAGGAGCACCAGCTCTCGGGTGTCCGCGGGTCTCGCGGGATCCGGGTCCGCGGTCGATTCTTGGGGGACTGCTTCCATGGAGGGAAGATATGCGTTCTCCCGCAATCACCGCACTCATATGAAACGTCTCTTGTCAGTCACGCTCGCGGTCATCGGATGCATCGGGGCATCGGGCACCGCGCCGGGCCAGTCCGCTCCGTCACGAGCGGCCGTCGAGACCGAGTTGCGCCGCCACACCCAGGAACTGCTCGATGCCATTGCGCCGGGCGACACCGCCGTATGGAACCGGCTCCTCGATTCAGCGGCCATCCAGGTGGATGAAAACGATGTCGTCCGAAACAAGAAGGAGATCCTGGCGAGCCTGCAGCCACTCGGCCCCGGC
>Ga0182024_10022337_pt1 | contig 11409 bp, 9 predicted proteins | sample P32metaG_FD_120480 | JGI IMG/M metagenome (GOLD analysis project Ga0182024, IMG submission 120480) | Permafrost microbial communities from Stordalen Mire, Sweden - P3-2 metaG (Illumina Assembly) | ecosystem: Environmental > Terrestrial > Soil > Wetlands > Permafrost | place: Sweden: Stordalen... | reverse complement strand
TCCCGGCGAGCGGGAGCGTATGCCCTCTGAATAGTGAGCAAGCACAATCGGAGGCAAGATGTCGGCAATCCGCAAGGTACAGTGGTGGCTTTTCGCCGTGGTTGTTGTTTTTTGGCTGGCAACATGGGCGAAGCACGAACTGAACAAGTTCGGTGCCATGATGTTCCACGCTTACAGTGAGCCGTATCCAGAAACGTCCGCAGGCGCTAAGAAGGAGGGGAGGTGGGTTGCTGATTTCACCATTGAGCCCATGAGCGTGACTGGTGAGGGCACAACATTCGAGTTCCATGAAGCCTGGCTCCAAGCTGTCGATGAACCAACGAGCACTCTCGTCTGGTTTTCGGCTAAGAAGCGCACGGCCTGGAACTATCTCTGCGTCCGAACAAAATCTAAGGCGGAACAAGATGTTTGGTTTTCTCTCATTCCTGAATACCAAACCGCGTTCAAGATAACTGGGCTGGGCAGCAAAGGCATCGATTTTACGAGATACTCAGGCGATTTTCAGTTTCAGAAGGTGCCACTCGATTTGCAGGACCTGAAAATCAAAGTGACCGCTCACAGAATATTTGGCAACGACCAAAGAGAAATCACGGTCGGAACGGTACAACTCGCCAGAAAGTGAGAGGAAACAAGCGCAATGACCTTTGCTCGTCTGAACAAGGAAGCACCCTGGCTTTCGGCAACAGATAAGAGAAACGAGTAAGACGCCCAACTTGGAAGCGCCTCATTTATCGGCCAAGTCGCTAAAGATGGAATGAGAAAAAGGTCGAAATAGAATCGTAAGCCCACCCTTGCAACCCACCCAGGCGATGGCAAACCTACCTATTGGGACGAATTCTCGTGAACGTCGCGTTTCTATTGCTGACAACGGCCAGCCTTGCCGCCGGCCAGGCTCCGCTCGCCCCATCGGCAGTTCCGCGCGCCGATTGCGGCGAGATTTGCGGCAGCTGCGTCGATCCGTGCGATGGTGTGACCTTCGGCCACCGTTTGTGCAGCCACCTGTGCGGACTTTTCAGACACGAAAGGTCCGGGCAATCTTCGCTGGATGACGCGACCTTCCATTGCATCACGCCCAGCGAAACGCCGGCACATGCCAAGATTGGCCATCGTTTTTTCAGCTCCTGGGCCGGACGACACGAGCAGCTGCGGGAAGACCTGCGCGACATCTTCGGCCCAACCGCCGAGCAGCGAGAACAGCGACGCGAGGTTTTTCATTACATGTTCGACGCGCCGCCCGATCGCCGAGAACAGCGACGGGAAATGCTTCGCTTCATTTTCGGCCCGTCGCCCGGGTGATAAGGGAGCCGGGGCGTGGGCATTGCCAGAGGTTGCCATGATGAAAACTCTGTTGCCATTTCTCGTCGTAATTGGATGGTCATTCGCATCTCACGCGGTTCAGGCAGGATGGGGCAAGGTGGAGAGTTCCGGCGACCAGTTATTTTGGGATTACTATTCCCGCGTCCTTTCGAGACACTATTCGCCGTGTCCCGATTGGATTCGCCGTTATGGCGATCGAAGCGGCCAGCGAAGTGACGATTCGATCGTGGGCGGCACCCATTCGACCCAACTTGGGTCAGTTTTCGAATCGCACACGGCGCTGAAAATCCAAGGACCGCCGCCGTGGTGTAGCGTGTTTGCCAAGCAACAGGCCAAATCTACTGCCGAAGAACAACGCCTCCAGCGATTCTGGCATGACTACTATCGTGGTCTGTCGGAATTCTATGCGTCGCAGCCGGAGCCGGATTGGGTTCGTCATTACGGCAATCGCAGTGGTTTTTCTTTTTCCATCAGGGGCGGCACCAATCCGACTCAATCCGAAATGCCTTATGGGCCTGGGCATTCCGTGCCCAATGCGTATCCTGGCCCTTATGGGTACGGTCCTGACCCTTATCCAATGCCGGGCGGACATTGACCCGTGACGATCTGTTGATTCGTAATTGACCAAACCACACTTCATGGCAAAGCGCAGGGTTCAAATCACGAACCCGCGCACCACCCCGACAAGCGGGGCGGGGGCGGAAGAGCAGCCTTACCGATTCTGGTTACGAACCCCCGTGCTCCACCCCGGCAAGCGGGGTGGGGGCAAATCGAGCGCTGTGGAATTGCGCTCCCGGCTCGCCAATTGTAACGCGATTGCACTAGGTACTCGTCCCGCAAAATGAGGAACAGTCGGCGTCGTAGCCGCGTTCGTGAGAACGCGGGTGGAGCAAGCAGCGACCGAAGGTATAACCCGCGTTCTCACGAACGCGGCTACGGCTCGGTTGTCCCTCAGTTACGGGACGATGCACTACGAAGTACCTCAATTCAGAAAAGGGGGTCTCAATTCGTGGGGCAGGTTGCCAACCTGCCGTTCGCCAGGCAGGTTGGCAACCTGCCCCACGAATTCGGACCCCGAATTTTGAAGTGCTGTACTAAGTCTGCGAACCACCGCGCCCGATCGAATTGGCGGCCGTTGCTTTTGTTGAGCTAACGCTCTATCATCGAGGTTGACGTTTTGCGACGGAGACGCGAATGGCTGACCAATCCTTTCCCATGAACAACTTGCTTGCAACCGCCAAGTCTCGCGAAATCCAGCGAGCGATGCTGGCCGAGATGCGCGGCGAACGCGCCGATGCGGCTCTGCATTTCCTGGCCGCGGCGCACATGGAATTGGTTCTGGCCGTCGATTACGATGCAGCCGCGGAAGGTGAACTGGCTCTGCGCAGCCGATTGAGCGCTGCTTCTTGCTTTTGGCGGGCCGGCCAAATCAAAGAGGCTCGGGCATTGTTTGACTCACTGCTGAAGTCCTTGCCTGCACGCGCGGCGGAGATGGAGAAAGTGATAGCAGAGCTAGCCCAGGACTATCCAGCTTTGGCCTCCTGAGTATCCTCATGAAAACATTCCATTCAAATCGTCGCATCGTTGCGCTTTCATTGTTGATACTATTGACCGGGCTGACGCACGCACCTGGCCAGGGCCAACCGCAGCCCAAATCCGCCGTCCCCGCCTGGGATGCTCGCGGCGTCGGCCCACTGCCCTGGCAAGGTATCTCCTGCCTGGACATCAACGAGGACGCCAGCGCCATCGCCGTCGGCACCATCGCCCCGCCCGGCGATCCGAATGTGTTCCTCTTCGACGGCGACGGCAACCTGGTGCGCTCGGCGATGGTCGGCCAGCGCTGGATTCAGCAGGTGTCGATCGACAAGACCGGCAAGATTCTGCACGCCCTATGCACCATGCCGGACGGCAAGGCCGGCGACTTTCCCACGGTCTACAGCTGCGGTGAGAAAACCATCGCCATTCCGTCAAACCTCGGCGAGTCGGGTTGGCCGCAGAATCTGTTCCACTACGGCGATCACTCCAATCACACCGGCGTGCAGCTCAAAAGCTTCGACCGCGGCGGTGTGGCGGTTTACGGCAACCGCGTTCTTTGGCTGACGGCGAATGACGGCAAGGCCGAGACCCAGATCGAATTTCCGCGGGCGACGAACAGTGTGACGGTGTCGCTGGCAACCAACCCGTCGGGATACGCGGTGGTCGGCTGCAGCGCGGAACGGCCGGCCGATGGCAAGGCGCAGCACAACCTGTTTTTGCTGTCGCCCAAGTCGAAAAAGCCGATCTGGAGCCGCGAGGTCGTGACCGAGGTGGACAAGGTGAAGCCGCCGGAGAAGGGGCTCTACGGCACGCCAACGCTACCTGACGGCACCCGGCAGGAATTGCCGCAGCGTGATGTGGAAGTCTTCACTCCACTTTCGGTTGCCGTACATGGCAAGGATGAGCCGGAACTGATCGCGGTCGCCGATTATCCGGGTTGGCAGCGCTGGATTCGGTCGTCAGCGACTTTCAAGGACCAAAACTATGGCACGCGCTTCATGCCCGCGAAGCCAACCATTTCGGTGTACGACGCGCAAGGCAAGTTGGTCAAGCGATTCGGCCCGGAATTATTCTCAGACGCGGGATGGCTCGATTTGCATTTCCGGGACCGAGACAATTTGGTGGCTTCTCCCCATCACTGGACATGTCGGGGACTCGCCGGACAAACGATTCTCCCCGCGGACGACAATCCTCGGTTCGCATACGTACTTGACCTTAAGACCGGAAAAGTCGCGGCCGGCAGCGCTTATACTAAAAAGGGCCTCGTTTCAGATAGTCGTGATGGTCCGGTTCCCGGCATTTGGCACGGGTCGTTGCTTGGCCAAGCGAGTGCCGAACTGTTCCGCAGCACGAAGCAAGGCTTCCTCCTCGAACGTGTGGTCCGTGCCTCTACTCTAGGAATGATCGGCGTTTCGCGGCGCAATCCACAGGGGAATCAATTTCAGGCTCTTTGGGCCAAAGACCTAAACACGTTAATCAAACCCACCCTCAAACCCTGGATCGCCAACGCCCGCGCCATCCCCATCGGCAAAGGCGTCTGGAACCTGCCCGGCGGCCGCGTCGAAAGCGATCTCGGCGGCCAGAACCTGATCGAGGCCCCCGATGGCCTGATCCTCATCGAGGGCCACGCCGGGCTGTCCTTCGAACGAGAATGGGCCGCGATCAAGGCGGTTGGGCTTGATCCCATGAACGTGAAATACATCCTGGCCACCCACGAGCATGGCGACCACGCTCCGGGGGCCTATCTCTGGCGCGTCGTTACCGGGGCGAAGTTCGTCTGCAGCGACGTGATGGCCTATTCGCTCCAGCATCATCTGCCGCTCTCCACGGGATATGGCCTGCATCCGCCGGTGCCGACCGACATTCGCATCAAAGAAGATACCGAGCTGGACCTGGCCGGGCTCAAAGTGAAAGCGCTGCGGCTCCCGGGCCATACGTTCGGCTCGATGGGCTGGTATTTCACCGTCGGCGGCAAAAGTTACGTGGCGTTCGGCGACCTGATCATGCCCGACGGCCCGCTCGGCTACTCCGGCACCGTCAACTTCAGCGCCAAAGATGTGCTGAGCAGCCTGCGCAAACTGCAAGCCCTCAAGCCCGACATCGCCTTGCCGGGCCACGGTCCCATCGGCAATCCCGATCGCTACATCGCTTCCGGCATCGAGGTCGGCATCCGCGTCGGCTGGGGCAAGATGCGGCCCGAGAAGCCCGATCCCTACTTCCGCATCGCCCAGAAGAACGTGCAGGTCGTCGCCTGGAACATCGACGCCACCTCCGCGGACTTCGGCGATCTCGACGGCGACGGCAAACCCGACATTGCGGTCGTCGTTCCCGAAGGCGACGGCGCCGTCGTCAAGATTTTCTTGAACAAGGACGGCAAATTCGCCGAACAACCCGATCACGTCATCCCACTGCCAAAGGTATCCAACCCAACCAAGATCCGCCTCCAAGCCCGCATGCGAGGTACTCCGAGCATGCGGGGTGATACCCGCCCCAACATCCTCGTCGCCGGCAAATCCGCCGCCATCTTGCTCGCCGACGGCAATTGGCCAAACTTCAAGACGCTGCACGTTCCGATGGGTGACCTGAATCACCTCCACAGCGTTGACCTGAAAGGCGACGGCAGCAAACAACTTGTCGTCGGCGCTCGCTTCGGCGGCTTTCACGTCGTCAAAACCGGCAAGGACGGCAACGCGAGCCTTTCGCCAATGCTTCCGGATGTGCGCGGCGCCTATGCCGATTTCCAGATGCTCGATCTGAACGGCGATGGCCGGGTCGATCTGGTCACCTCGAGCGGCAAGATCTATCTGCGTCAGCCGGACGGCAGCCTGCCTGCCAAGCCGAGCCTGGAGCTGCCGTTGCCCGACGCGAAGGACTGGACCATGCTGGCGACGGGCGACTTCAACGCCGATGGCCGACCCGATCTGGTGCTCTTTTCGTACGGCATGAAGGAGCCCCAGGCCGCGGTCTTTTACAACACGGGGGACAAGGCTGCCCCGTTCGAGATGAAAGCGAACGCCGTGTTCGAGCTGAATGCGGGGGTGCCGAAGAATCAGACACATCCGCTGCTGCGCGACAATCCAGTGGTGGCAGACTGGAACGGCGACGGCATCGCGGACCTGATCATCGGCCGCGGCCAGGATAATCAGGTGCTGATCCTGCACGGCGGCAAGGATGGGCTGGACATGAAACGCTCGACGAAGATCAACCTAGATTATCGCGTGCACTACGAGACAGGGCTTTATGTTGGGGATTTCAACGGCGACGGCGTGCCGGACCTGGCGTGTTTGGGTTACACCAGTACGGGCGTCGGGGCGAGTGGGCCGCTCGCAGTGTATTTGTGGATGCAGCCAAAACCATGAATCCAAGCCCGCAGGCGAGGTACTCCGAGCCTGCGGGGTGCGCGTCGTGGACACCCGCGGGACTCGGAGTACCTCGCCCGCGCGGCGTGAGTCTTTTGCCGAATCGCGCTCTCACGTGTAGAATCCATGGGGGACGCGATTGCGAATATCACCATTGTACGGACTCCATGTTATGCCGTTATTCGAATACTCCGAGTGGGACGGATCGCAGGAATTCAAGCCGCTCTCCGCCGACGCCCTCTTCGATCGTGTAGCCGAATACCTTCTCGTGCACGGCGACTATGTGCTGCGGCAGCTCGAGGACCTCGACCCCGACGATGCCGACGTTCTCAAGCTGCTGATCAAGGAAGGCTATCTCGAAAAGGACGAAAAGGGCTCCTTATCCATCGGTGCCCGCGGCGCCCGCCGAATCGAGGACAAGGCTCTGGATGAGTTGTTCACCATCGCCCGCAAGGACTCGCTCGGCAAGCACACTTCCGATTTCAAGGGCGCCGGCCAGGTGCGGCACGAGGACAGCAAGCCGTACGAGTTCGGCGATCCGGTCGCCAACATCAACCTGCACGAAACGTTGAAGAACGCCATGACTCGAGAAGAAGGGGAGAACGGGAGAAGGGGAGAAGGGGAGAGAAGGAGACCGTCACTCTCGGTGAAGGAGGAAGATTTCGTCGTTTACGAAACCGAGTATCAGACGAGCTGCGCCACGGTGCTTCTGCTCGACATGAGCGGATCGATGGCCCGTTACGGCAAGTTCTATCACGCCAAAAAAGTCGCCATGGCTTTGCTCGGGCTGATCCGCGGACGCTATCCCGAGGACACGCTCAAGATCATCGGCTTCTACACCTATGCGTCGCCGCTGACCGAACGCGAGTTGCTGAAAGCGGGGCCCAAGCCGGTGAGCATCTTCGATAGCCGGGTATTCATGCGTGTGCCGCTGGACAATCCGCCGAAGTTCGTGCCGGAGCATTTCACCAACATCCAGGCGGGGCTGCGTTTCGCCCGCAACTTCCTGCGCAAACATCCCGCCGCCAACAAGCAGATCATCTGCGTGACCGACGGCGAGCCGACGGCCCATCTCGAAAAGCGCGACCTGGTGCTCATTTATCCGCCGAGCGAGAAGACCGCCCGGGCCACGCTGGAAGAGGCTCGCGTTTGCGCCCAGGCCGGCATCCAGGTCAGCACGCTGGCGCTCATTGAAGATTACTTTTATCTCGGCTTGCAGAATTTCGTGGACCAGATGGCTAGAGTCACTCGCGGCGTTGCGATATACTGCAATGCAGGTGAGCTTGGCAACTTCGTGCTGGACAGCTTCGTGCGTGGCCGCAAGTCGCGCAGGAAGATGGGATGATTGACCCCGCATGCTCGGAGTACCTCGCATGCGGGCTTGGTGAATGAGGATAAATCCATGAGCGACGTAGCAACCTTGCCGGAAACCATCGTTCGGCCCCGCGAAAAGACGCAGGAGAAGCTGAAAACGCAGCCGCCCTATCACGTCATCCTGCTCAACGATGACGATCATAGCTACCAGTACGTCATCCACATGCTGCAGTCGCTCTTTGGCCATACGCCCGAGATGGGCTTCAAAATGGCCAAGGAAGTGGACTCGTCCGGCCGGGTGATCGTGGACACCACAAGCAAAGAGCGAGCCGAGCTGAAGCAGGAGCAAATCCACGCTTTCGGGCCCGATCCGTCGATCGCCCGCTGCCAGGGTTCCATGTCCGCCGTGATCGAGCCCGCGGAGTGATTTGTGACGCATTTTCTGATCGAACAAGCTATTTTCGAATTGCGGATTGTGGATTGCGGATTGCGGATTGATGAGCAAGCCGCCGACAATCCGCAATTCGGCACCTGGGCGCGCTCCGATGGCTTTCGTGATGAGTGGCTTGCGCTGGCCGAGGAGATCATGATCGGCTTCGGCGAACGGCCCTTCGGCATCGCTTGCCCCCTGGCCGTTTTTGCCCAGCCGTTTGGTCGCGAGCACGTCGCCGTGGTGCAAGTCACCGATCGCCCCCACGCCGCTGGGCGAGTACTCGAGCCCAGCGGGTCATCCACCCCAGAAGGTCAGCCTGTAACCAGCGACCCAAACCTGCTCGCCTTCCATTTCCTGATCCTGCCGCGCCAATCCTATGAACGCTTCGTCGGCGATCCCTTCCATCTCGCCCAGCAATTGCCCGCGGCATGGCAGCAGCGCGGCACGCTTCCTGCCCACTCCTGGCCCTGTCAGCCGTTGCCGGAGCGAACGGTGGAAGAGGTCCAGCGCGTATTGAAACGAACCAAGGTCCGCTGGGGCGAAGAGCCCAAGGATGAACAGATCACGACGAAGGACAATGCCAAGCCGTTGACGGAATTGATGGCCCACTCGGTCGAGAACGCCGAGAGCCCTGCCCTTCTGGGCGGCGCCCAGGTCCTGGTCGATGGCGGCCGGCTGGTCTTTCGCCGGCCCGCGCCCGATCTCGCTCTCGTTCAAGGGCTGTGGACGCTGCTGCCCGCCAGCACGCGCTGCCGTCTTTGGCCAACTAGTTTCGCGTTCACCAACAATCTGGATTTCGACGTCGTCGTGCTGCCGCGTGTCCAGTCGGAACTGTTCGAACATTACACGACCGAAGAACAGGCGATGGATTATCCGGAGGGACGTTTTGAGCTGAATCTGCAAATCGCGGCCGAGCACGGCGACCAAAAAGAGCTGACCGCCCTGCTGAATCGCGCCAGCGTGGCGGAAACCAAACGGCTCGGCGCGATCCTGCTCGGCTTCATGATCGCGCTCGTGCTGGTGTTCGGCGTGCTGGACCGGATCTTCAAACCGCCGACCCAACCAGGCCATGTCCAGATGCAGGCGGCGGCCGTGGCCTCGACCGTGGCCTCGATGGCGGCGGACGTCAATCCGTGGTCTCGGCTGGCCACCTTGCAGCAGGGCAGGCATATTTTCAACAAGCACGCCGGAGACGCAGAATGAACAAGGACGACGAACTGGTGCTGACCGTGCCCACGTCCATCTTTCACCAGGCAGGGCTTTTTCAGGGATTGGAGCCGCGCGCCGACCATTATCTGCCGATCCTGCTCGACCCACGCCACCTGAGTTTTCTGCCAAGATCGTTGGCCGAGAACGATCCAAGCCACAAACAGCTCATTCCGTATGTAATCCTGCGCTGCGCCGGCCAGGTCTACCACTATCGGCGTGGCCAGGGAGCCGGCGAAAAACGGCTGCGGGCTTTACGCTCCATCGGCGTCGGTGGGCACATCAATCCGCTCGATGGCGAAACGGGCTCAAATCCGTATCGCCAGGCGCTTTTGCGCGAACTTGAGGAGGAGATTTTCCTGGAAACGACCTATGAAGAACGTTGCCTGGGGCTCATCAACGATGACAGCACGCCGGTCGGGCAGGTGCATCTGGGCATCGTTCACGTCTTCGAACTGGCCGAGCCGAAAGCGCGTCGTCGTGAAGCCGATCTGACGCAGGATGGCTTTGCGCCGTTGGCCGAACTGATTCGGAACAAGCAGGAATTCGAGACGTGGTCGCAATTTGTGCTCGATCATTTTGCAAATGTTCAATGAATGACATCCTGATTTCGCTTGCGGCGTAGCGTTCGCCCCAAGGAGACGGCATGATCAGGCCGTTTCCTTGGGGCGAACGCTACGCCGCAAGCGGAGAACGCCGCGAGCCTCTGGCAATGCTGCGGGCGGAAGCCCGCGCTCGCCAGAGGCTCGCGGCTAAACGGGAAACCTACTCGCCCCGCACTTGATCGATCACTTTCCGCCACGCCGCACTGTTCGGCTCGGCGTCACGGCCGGTCAACTGCCGCAGGGCCGACAGCGCCGCGACCTGGTAGGGCGACTGAGCGCCGCCGGCGGGTTGCAGCAGATTGCGGTAAGCCTGGGCGTCCTGCTCGGAAACCGTGCGGGTGCGGACCATGAAGTCGAAGCGCTGCGTGGCCGGCCAGGGCTGAGCGTCGGCAACGGGCAACATCAAGGAGAAGTCCTGCTTCAGGTAGGTCACGTCGAAGCGAATCATGGTCTCAGGCACCGAGAACTGACCGTAGCCGCCCGTGCTGAAGTTTTGCGGCGGCAAGGCCTGGTTCGGAATCGGCACGTTGGCCAGCAGCACGCCCGCTGCCTTGTTGAGGACCAACTGCGGATTCTGCTCCGGCGAACGAGGAGCATGGCAGAGGATACAGTTGCGCAGATGGTTGACCTTGACGACCTCGCGCACCACCGGAACCTTATTGCCATCGACTTCCTTCGTCTGCGGGGCCCGCGGATCGGCCCGGTCGAGCACTTCGGCAATCTGCGGCAGCAGATCGGTCCGCTTGAGCTTGACGATGGCCTCGCTCGCCCGCTGGACCACGGCCGGCCAGGGATAGTTCAGCCCCTGCACGAGCACTTCGCTGTAATCCTTCTCACGCCGAGTCTTGAGAGCGTCCAAGGCGACCTGCCGGACCTGTTCCTCTTCCGAGAAGATTGCCAGGTTGGCGAGGACCTTGGTGGCATCGACATGCGAGACGCTGGCCAGGTACTTGGCCATTTCCGTTCGCAGCTGAGGACTTTCCGGCCCCAGCACCTGAACCAGGGCGGCGATCCGGGCCGGCACACCATGGCCGTTATCCAGCGGGTTGGGCAGCTTGCCGGCCAGGCCGCCGTTCGGATTGCTCATGGCCACACGCAGCGTGGTCAGCTCGGACAGGAAATGCGTGGCACGATCGGCCTGCAAACGACACGAATGGCCCATATTCACCGGCATGCCCTTCACGTCGGAGCGATGGTTCAGCAGGCCCTCGACGAACGCATCCGTCTTCCGGGTGTTGACGTAGTTGATGGTGTCGAGCAGGTGGGCGACGTGCTCGAACGCTTCATTCGGATTCATGCTCTTGGCGAGCGGGTCTTCGAGGGAAACTTCGGGCACATCGGCCAACCGATCCAGCAACCGGGGAGTGACGCCAACCGTCTTGGTGGCGGGCAGCAGCCTGTCCAGCGGCAGCTTGGCATCGAAATTCACCTGCACCGTGGTCGAGCCGACAACATTGTTATTGCTGGTGATGTTGACATTCAGCTTGCCGATGCGGCGCGGCGTGATTTCAACCGGGAAGGTTCGGCCTTCATTGGGAGCCAGGGACGGCAGAGTGACATGGACCACTCTCGTCGGGTTGCCGGGATTCGCGACCATCGGGCCGCCGCGACCACCCTTTTTGAATGCCATATCCGGCAG
>Ga0182024_10022336_pt1 | contig 11409 bp, 10 predicted proteins | sample P32metaG_FD_120480 | JGI IMG/M metagenome (GOLD analysis project Ga0182024, IMG submission 120480) | Permafrost microbial communities from Stordalen Mire, Sweden - P3-2 metaG (Illumina Assembly) | ecosystem: Environmental > Terrestrial > Soil > Wetlands > Permafrost | place: Sweden: Stordalen... | reverse complement strand
GGCTGAGCCTCCTTAGCTTTCTGATTGGTTCGTCCAGAACCCAACCTCAAGCTATCAGATGCTCGGCCTTTTTTCTTTTGAGATATCCAAATCGTAATTTGGACAAGCTTGACTTGCAACGCTTGGCAGCGCATTACTTGCTAGCGGAACCTTTCTCTCTTTTCTCGATCATTCGAGGATTTGGTATACCCCATTCGTTGTTGGTGGATTCTTGCTGCTTGAAGCAGTGAACGGTTCAAACAGTTTTTCCGTCCTGAGACATATAAGATATTTTTTGAAGCTATGGCTGATCTTTCTTGGTATGACAATCGCGATAGAAGCTGTCGGCGATTGGTGGTTGAACCTATGGATTTATCCTCGCCTCGCTAGGCTCGCCTACGTTTTCCATGTCTTGATCATCGGATATCCCTTCACTGGATTTTTTGCTTTGGAATTGTTCGCCTGGCTACAAAGTTTTTCCTGGGTAAGGAAAACTCAACTCGCTTTTCTTCCGGTGGCAGCTTTCCTTTTCGCATATCTCAACGAATACCCCAATACATTTGCATACGAATGGAGATATGCTAATTGGCCGCTTGGAGAATTCTTGAATATCCCCATTCTCGTTCCGTTTCTGTGGGTGTCTTTACTGTTTGTCGTTCTATTCAAGCCTTGGTTCATGATCACGAAGTCTGGTCGCAGCGCAATTCTGGGTCAACAACATCTGCCCGAGTCAATAGACTGGCACGACCCGGACTGAAATGCGCTTACCGGACGGGTGAAATCACCAATCCGGGTCCGATCAGGGTCCGCACGTGGGAATAGAGCGGCTCATCATCCGTCGATCGATGTGGCCCGCTATGCTCATGATCGTCTCGTCGCTCGCTTGTCCCTCGGAAAGTTCAGCGATGGCGTGATGCCGCAGATCTTGAAAGCGAAGTCCCGCGATCGGACCACGGGCTTGTTAACATCGGCGCCGCATTTTTCGTTCGAGCAGCTCGCGCCGGGATCCCGAATCTGCCGCACGCGGGACACTGGATCACTCGCCGTCATGCTGCGCCAGGCCGACCTCCAGCCGTTTGTCGGCCGCGTCGGATCGAGTGGCCAGGTGCCATCCCAATAAAACACGTACGATCCGGGCGAGAGATCGTCGCCGAATCTCCTTTTGGAGCCCTCCCGTAGATCAACCATCGCCTGGTAGGCTTGGTGATTGAGAGGAATTTCGCGTGCATCGTCGGCAAAGATACCAGCGCTTCGCACGGCGCAGGCCGGAAGCGAAATATCCACGTCGACCCCCAAGAACCTTCTTCCTATGGCTCACACCGAAAAAATCTGGCAGGATAAGAACGGTAACGACTTACACCCGCAACAGTCTTACTTTGTGGGCGGACAGACCAAAGTGTTCGGAGCTGCCATGTTCTGCAAGCGCGAGGGAGACTTTGGCGTCATCCAGCACCAGGGTGGCATCTCTTCCGAGTGGCCGATCTCCTACGCCGATATGGAACCATTTGATACCCGCGCGGAAGAACTTTTTGACGTTCGCGGCGACCTGGGCTCAGCTCCCGCCGTACCGGATGGCTATCGAAGCTCTTTTGATCCCGCCGAACCCTTTCACTCCCCAAAGTACTCTTTCCTTGCCTTCTCGAACAAGCGGCGCATGCAATGGGGACAGATCCGTTGTCGAGCGTTCTCGATCCGAACTGTAAGGCCCATGACCTGGACAATCTGTACATTGTCGGCGCTTCCTGTTTCGTCTCAGCAAACGCTGCCAATCCCTCATTGACTATCATCGCCAATGCAATACGAATTGCTGACCATCTATTGTCGGAACGCCTCAAGTGATGGCCGGTGAACGACTGCGGCGCAGCACGATGCCGCGCCCTAGGTAGGAGAAACCGTGACCGACTTTACGTGTGATTTCTTGCAACCGCCCAAACCGTTCCCGCATTTTTGGGAACACACCGTTGGGAGCGGACATGCGCCGCTCGCGCTGCGGGCCGACTGGCAAGCGCAAATGCTGCGTTGCCACAATGAACTCGGCTTCCAGCACGTGCGTTTTCATGCGCTGCTTTCCGACGACATGGGGACGCTCATCTGCGAGAAAGAACAACTCCTTTATTCTTTCTTCAATGCCGACCGGATTATCGATTTCCTTCTTTCGATAGGAATGCGACCTTTTGTTGAACTGTCTTTCATGCCTCAAACGCTGGCTTCAGGGAATACCACCGTTTTTCGTTACCAGGCAAACGTAACTCCACCGAAGGATTTCGACAAATGGGCCACGCTGATCCAGAAGTTGACCGCGCATTGGGTGGAACGTTATGGAATCGTCGAGGTGCGGAGCTGGTTTTTTGAGGTTTGGAATGAGCCCAATCTCCAGGCCTTCTGGCCGGCGCCGCAAGAAGAGTACTTCAAACTGTACCGCTACACTGTGAATGCCATCAAGAGTGTGGATGGATCACTCAAGGTAGGCGGACCAGCGACTGCGAACAACCAATGGATCGTAGAATTCCTCGACCGCTGTAAGAAGAATTCGCTTAGCGTTGATTTCGTCAGCACGCACCATTATCCGACCGACGCGTTTGGAACACCGGGAGCGGACACAATAACTCAGTTGCAGCATATACGCCGAGGGATGATGAAAGAGCAGGCGCGCAAGGCGCGCGCCGAATCTGGTGACTTGCCGCTCTACTATACGGAATGGAATATCTCATCGAATCCGCGCGATCCGTTGCATGACGGGGCCTTTGCAGCCGCCTTCGTCACCAAAATCGTCATGGAAGCGCGCGATCTCGTCCAGGGTTACAGCTTTTGGACGTTCAGTGACATTTTCGAAGAGAACTATTTTCCGTCCGTCCCATTTCACGGTGGCTTCGGTCTGTTGAATCTCTATGGAATCGCCAAGCCGGCTTACCGGGCATTCCAGTTGTTGCACCGCTCGGGCACCGAACTATTGGAATTCGAGGGAGCTCATGCGACGGTAGACGCCTGGGTTGTCCGCAAAAACGACGCCGCAATGATAATAATTAGCAACCTTGCGATGCCCCGGCAGCCAATCCAAACCGAGCTGATAAACCTCAAGCTGTCTGGCGCGCTGACGCCGCGCAGAGCCTGGATCGAACGAATTGACGACGATCACGCAAATCCGCGACGGCTTTGGCAGACCATGGGCGAACCGGAATACTTGAGTGCATGGCAAGTTGAACAGCTCGAGACGGCTTCGATTCTGCGGAAGGAGTCGCAACTCTGGACGTACAAACAGGGAAATATTGATCTGGCTGTCGCCTTGCCACCGCAGAGCGTTGCGGCGATCACGATTGAATTCACCTAATCGTGAGATCGCTCCCGGGGAGCGCCATTAATGGATCAATTGTTACCAGTTTCCAATCCGGAGGGGGCAGATTCGAAAATGCTTGACCGTCTCCGGAGTGAGACGTTCGATTATTTTCGCCATGAAGTGAACCCCGCAAATGGCTTGATACCGGATAAGACCCAGCCCGGATCACCTTCAAGCATAGCGGCTGTAGGAATGGGGCTCAGCGTCTACATCGTGGCAGTAGAACGAGAATTACTCTCGCGAATTGAGGCAGTCCGCAGGACCCTGACGCTTTTGAGGTTTTTTCATTCTAGCCACCAGGGTCCCGAACCGGATGCTACGGGATACAAAGGGTTCTACTACCATTTCATTGACATGGAGACCGGCCGCCGAGCCTGGCAATGTGAATTGTCTACGATTGATACTGCCATATTCATGGCCGGTGTTCTTACTGTGGCGAGCTACTTCACTGGGCAGAGCGAAGGAGAAAGCGAGATACGGGAAATTGCTGAAACTCTCTACCGGCGCGTCGATTGGAAATGGGCCCTGAATGATGGGACAACGGTCTCCCATGGTTGGAAACCCGAGTCGGGATTTCTTCCGTATCGATGGGATACGTGCTATAGCGAAGCTCTAGTTCTTTACGTGCTGGCTCTCGGATCACCTACCTTTCCTATCGATCCGGAAGGCTACAGGGAATGGACTTCAACTTTTGAATGGAAGAAGCTCTACGACATTGAGCATCTCTATGCCGGGCCACTGTTCATTCATCAGATGTCCCATCTGTGGCTAGATTTTCGCGGCATACACGATGACTTCAACAGGAAAACGGGGATCGATTATTTTGAGAACAGCCGACGCGCAACCTACGTGCAAAGGCAATATGGAATAGAGAATCCATTGGGGTTTTCGCACTATCACAAATACGGCTGGGGATTAACCGCGAGCGACGGACCAGGCCCCGCCATCCTCGAGGTCAACGGTATTCAAAGAGAATTTTACGACTACGTGGCACGAGGCGCTCCATTTGGCCCGGATGACGGAACCATTTCGCCCTGGGCGGTGGTTGCTTCTCTACCATTCGCGCCAGAGATTGTAATCGACACTGTCCGTCACGCCATTGAGCGTCTCAAGTTGAAAGGGCACAGCGGGTATGGATTCGACGCTAGTTTTAATCCAACTTATCCTGACGCAAGCAGAAATCAACACGGCTGGGTGTCCCCGTGGATCTTCGGTTTGAATCAAGGTCCGATTATTCTAATGATTGAAAACTTCCAGTCGGAGCTTATCTGGAAGATCATCCGGAAATGCCCCTACATCGTAACGGGCCTTCGCCGCGCAGGCTTTTGCGACGGCTGGCTTGACAATAAACAGCTTCAGGACTTGCGGAGCCGTCCTTGCAATCCCTAGTGATTCGACGAACTTAAAAGCCCTTGCGTCGGACGAGCGGCACCAGCGGGAACGAAAGTAGAAACAACAAAGTAGAGATAGCATTGACTGCGCCCAACACACCTCCGGCACCCGGTCCCGACGCAATACCTTCCACGCTCCAACGTCCAGGCGCCGAGCGCTTCTGGTTAGCAGTTCTGCTTACAGGTGTCGGTACGGGTATAGGCGCGGCAGCGCTCACCCGGCTTCTGGAAATGGTGCAGCACTTTGCGTGGAATGGCTCCGCCACCAACATACTGGACGCAGCCGCGCATGCGGGTGTGTGGAGGCACATTCTCGTGCTGTTCGGCGCCGGACTAGTCACTGGCGCGGGACAGATCATCCTTAGGCAACTGTCCAGCGGTAATGGTATCGACACGACCGCCGCCATTTGGTTCCATGCCGGACGGATGCCCGCATTGCGCACTTTGGGCAGCGCTGTTCTTTCTGTAGTCATTGTTGGCATGGGGGTATCCCTCGGTCGGGAGGGTGCACCGAAGCAAGCCGGAGCGGTGCTGGCCAACTTTTTCTCAGACAGGGAACGCTTATCTGACGAGCAACGGCGGCTTTTGGTGGCGTGCGGAGCAGGAGCTGGGATGGGAGCCGCATATGGCGTCCCATTGGGAGGTGCACTTTTCGCGCTGGAGGTGATGCGCGGGAGGCTGGCACTTCGGTACGTGCTGCCTGCCATTTTTGCCTCCGTGATTGCCACTGCGGTGTCGTGGATTGCGTTACCCGACGCGCCGACTTACATCATCCCCGCCTATTCCAGCTCCCTCTCAACCGTAATATGGGCGCTGCTTGCGGGTCCTATCGCTGGTGTGGTTTCCGTCGGTTACGTTCGAATTGTGAGCTGGGCCGATCGTAACAGGCCGAAGAGCTGGCGGCGATTGGCGGCGCCGTTACTAGGTTTGGGGCTACTCGGGGGCGTCTCGATCTGGTTCCCGCAGGTGCTCGGAAACGGCAAGGACATATCGCAATTGGCATTCACGAACCAAGTGGGACCGATTTTGCTCTTAACGCTGCTTCTGCTGAAGCCGGCCGCCACGCTGTTGTGCATACGCAGCGGCGCGCCCGGCGGCTTGTTCACACCATCGCTAACGGTGGGCGCTTTGCTCGGGGCTGTTCTCGGGCATACTTGGTCTTGGTTCTGGCCCGGTGTTCCCCCGGGACTGTTCGCCGTACTTGGGGCGGGAGCGGTTCTGGCAGCAACCACCCAAGGCCCGATTTCGACGGTGGTTTTGATGATGGAATTGACGGGTCATTATCGATCATTCATCTTGCCACTGCTGCTGGTCGTTGGTATCGCAACGCTCGTTGCGCGGACCATCGAACCTCGATCCATCTACGATGCACGTCTGACCGATGAAGAAGTTGAGGAACGGTAGAGGTTACGTGAAGCAACATCCCAATAGCTCTTGCTTGCTGGTTGAACAATGCCCGCTCGATCGGCATTCGTCTTCAGAACCACCAGAGGCCGGAGTTTAACGGCCTGATGCCACTCCAAAAGAGCCTCCCTCCCTCCCGTCGCAACTTAGAATTCGATGGCCAACCGCAGGGCGTAGCTGCGCGAAGGACCGATGGCGTTTCCGGAGAACAGACCGCCGAAGTCAATCACGTCCAAGACATTGGTAAGGTTCTGTCCGTCAACCTGCAACCGCATATTCACGCGCTCGGACTTGTAAATATCGGCACCCGCGGAAACATTCACTTGGAAAGAAGGATAGATACGCCCGCGGTTAAAGTTGATGCGACTTAGAACTTGCTGGCCATATTCGGCGAGCACTGTGGAGGGGGCACCATCAAACTCGAAGGGAAGACCGGTATCATATTGAATGCCGCCCGCGATCCAGAGGCGTGGTGCAACCTGGTAACGAAAGCGGCCCCGAACTGTGTTGCGTTGGTCTTGCGAATTCGGAAAATGGCCGGTGAGCTGTGTTTCCGCGGCCGTAGCGTCGTCGGCCAGAAAGAGACCGCCCGTGACGGGTAGCCACGCATTGCCCACCTCATAGGAGTAGCTCACGTAGCCGGAAAACTGGCCCCAATTCGGCAGATCGATTTTTGCTTCCGCACCATAAATGATCGCCTTGCGGAACGCGATTGGAAAGCTGATAGTTGTGTTCTGAATCTGATCGTCGTCCGCAGAGTTGTTCACGAGCCGACGGAAATAATTGGCATCCAGCCTGAACTTCTTCATCAAGGCTTTCGTCAACCCCACCTCGTAATAATTCCCCTCGGAAGGTTCTACTGGGAGCCGGAGGAAACTCGTCGGGTCTAAGGACTCAACGGCTGTTGAACTCGAAAGCAGGATATTTTCGAACGACGGCGTCTGAAACACCCGGTCGTAGGAGAAATGCAGCACAAGATCGGCGGAGGGAAAGTAGCGCGAAATCGCGAAGCGCGGGCCCACGGCTTGTCGATTCAAGAGCAGCTGATAATGGTCCCAGCGGAGGCCCGCGTTCACAGTCCAATTGCCCAGCCGGATCAGATCCTGCACGAACGCCGATTGTTCAAGGTCCGGGTGGTTTCCCGAAAATTGGAAAGTTGCGTGTGTATTGGGGCCGAATTGCGTAGGATCGGTGATGGTGTAGCCGAAATTCTCATTTAGAAAGGTGTTATCGGACTCGACGCCGAACTTCCATTCATGGTGGCCATGGTTGATCGTAAGGGCACCCTTGAAATATCCTTCGCGAAACCAATTGTGCTGAGAAACGATGACGGGAGTCGAGTCAGAATTGGAGTAGGAGTCGTTCGCATTGTCGCGTACCATCCCACGAAAATCGGCTACGGCGTTGGAAGAGAAGGTGTGCTGGTAGGAGATGATCCCCATCGTTTCGAAGTTGTCCGCATTTTGCCGCTGGCCCGCCGCCTCCTGGACTTGCTCGTTGGGAAGGTCATGGCGCGAGAACTCATGGCGGATAATGAGACTTAAGCGGTCCTTCGGCGTAAGGTCTCGCTGGTAGTTAACCGAAAAATCTCCAGTGGTCCCAGTATTCATGTAGTTCTGTGGAACGACGGGATTTAAATAGCGCTGTGTGGTATCGCCGCTGGCGCTCCCACCAAGCGTATTCTTGCTCCAAACGTACTGGCCTTGCACAAAAGCGCCTGCAGTATCAAAGCTGCCGCCCGATAACACGGCTTGACCGCGGAATCCCGGCTGCGAGTCTTCGAGCGTATTGACTTCGACGACCCCGCCCATTTTCCGGCCGTACTCGGCGGGAAAACCTGCGGTGTAGATGGTCATCGATTGAACATCATCGGCCTCAATCTCGGGGCCGAAACTGGGTGAGCGGTTGTCCGTGAGAGGGATGCCGTCAACGACAAACTGCGTTTGATACTCGGAGCCGCGGGGGTGGAGCACAGCGTTTCCTTCATAAAGCCAGCCTGGCTGCGAGTTCACAAGGTCCTGCAGAGAACGTCCGGGCAATGAACTGAGCCGGCTTTGAATCGTGCCAGAGCCGATCCGGTTAACGGAACCTGCTTGATCGGGATTTATCAGTGTACTGCTTGCGTTAACAGTCACCGACTCGCTGACCGAGGGAAGCTTCAATTGGATGGTGGAGTCGGTCGGAATCGAGGAACGAATCTCGACGGATTCAGATATGTCTGGAAACCCGGGCTGTTTGATTTGGAGCTGATACACGCCGTAAGGGAGGCGCTGCACTGTCAAAATGCCCTGATCGTCAGTCGTCAAGGTATGCCGATACTGATTGGCCTCGCTGACGATCTGTACGGAGGCTTTCACGCCGAGACCGGAGGGATCGGTCAACTTAAGGTGCAATTCGCCGCTGTTGCTTTGGCAAAGGAGCGGTAGGGCGCAGAAGAAAAAAAGAGCTGCAAATCTCTTCATGAAGAGTTGAATCCTGTCGTTTGATTGTTTGATCTCGGGGGTATGAGCTAACAGATGTTTTCTCCCGGAGGGAAGCCTCGTCTGGTCTGAGCGCCCTTCTCGTACCCTCTCAATTGGAATATTCTGTTCCCTGCCATTTTGTTCAGTCTTTTTTCGATCTCCGTGGAGAACTCACAAGCGAGCTTCACAAATCTTGGACAGAAAGGGAAAAAAGGAGTATCGGTCTTGAAAAAATGTGATCCGTCGATTGACGATTTCGACGCCCATGCCCCGCGTCCGCCCGTGAAATGAGCCGGGAGAGTCTCCAGCTGAGCGAGCAAGTCGCATCGACAGGTGTTGTTGTCGACGCCGAGGATGAGGCGGCGCGGGTTCTACCGGAAATATGGGTCCGTCGAACTCCCTAAACTCGAGAAACGACTTTTTCTGCCTATGGCGGCGGTTGAAAAGCTCTTTCGCCCGAAAGTCCAAAATTTCAGACTTGCACTTCCAGCTGGACCGATACGTGTACGTTTCTTCGGACGGTGAAATACAGCGTTCCGTGTTTGCTGTTGACTTAATTCGAGCAGTAGTGAATGTGTCCGCAAAAGGACAGATATCGGTCTTTGTGTCGTCTAAGATATTATTTCGCGGGATGAAGTAAGCAGACTGAAGCGAAAACAAATCCTGAGGCTTCCTCCTGAGTAAGGCCGGGAAAAGGATTCCGCTCCACACCTTCACCAGAGTTCTCCGACGAAAATGGAAATAGGGTCCATGGCTTGCGGCGGGCCTTGGTGTCTGCTCTCGGAAGAGCCGCAAGAAAAAGGAGCCAGCAGCACATGCCTTTACTTCAAATCGTGATCGTTCTGGTCGTAGTTGACTTCTGCTCCGGCTGGTCAATTACATACCCGTGCGGGGAACGATCCAGTCGATCTTGAATGCAGTGGTAGTGATCGCGGTAATTTTGTGGCTACTGAACATTTTCGGATTATTCCACTCCTTCTCCCGAATTCACAGGGACGTAAGCAAGCCTGAACGAATGACGGGGGAATGAGCTGTGTATCGGTGAACGCAAACAACCAACCGCGCCAAGCGATCGAAGCCGGGCGCTTGAATTCGTTGCAATGGAGAGAACAGTCATGAAGATTCCTGGAGTGATCGGCACAACAGCACTGCTTTTGCTTTTCGGCGCTACCGTTCCTGCGTTTGCGCAGGAGGAGCACCACGAACAAGAAGCCAAGCCAGCGCAACATGAGGAACAGGCAAAACCCGCGGAGCACGGAGAACGGACCAAGCCAGCAAAACAAGAAGAACAGGCCAAGCCCGCAAAGCAAGTAGAGCACGCCAAGTCCGAAAAGCCCGCGCCGCAGGTCAAACCAGCAAAGCAAGAGGAGCAGGCAAAATCCGAAAAGTCTGAGCCACGGGCCAAGCCGGTAAAACAGGAACAGCCAAGCAAGACCGCGGGCCAGCAGGATGTTCAGCGGACGACGGCCGAAGTGCGGACTCAACAGGCAGTGCCAGCACTCCGTCTCAGCGCCAGAGGCGGCGGTCGCATACCTGACAACCGGTTCCGTTCCAACTTTGGGAGCGACCACACATTCCGCATCGGCAGGCCAACGCTGGTTGGAGGATATTCCCGCTTCCAGAACGGCGGCTATTGGTTCGGATTTGTTGAGCCGTGGCCGGTAAGCTGGTATTACACCGATAACGTCTACGTTAACTACATCGATGGCCAGTATTTCCTGTGCAACCCATATTATCCCGGCACGCAGATCGCCATCAGCGTCGTGATCTAGCAAGCATTCCAATCCAGGTTCAGGCGCGGCGGACATGAATACAGATGGAGTCACCGCGCCAATGCCGGCAGAAGGGCAAAGATTCATTCCTACGTTGGCTGAATTGGGGGAAATAGGAGGCACCTATGGTCGGAACGGTCTTGATCGTGTTTTTGGTTCTGGCGCTTGTGGGTGCGCTACCGCGATGGTCGCACAACAGACAGTGGGGTTATAGCTCGACAGGGGGAGTGGGCGTGGTTCTTATCATCGTACTCGTCCTGCTTCTTCTCGGCCGCATCTGAGGCAGGCGCAAGCCCTTGGCACGCAGGCTCGCTTGTAAAGAGAACCACAATGCTTGGAGAATTGTCGTGATTTTGTTCGTTTTTGGCTTCTCGGGGTGGTCACATCGTTCACGATAGGCGGATTCATTCACATCTTGTTGGTCCTGGCGATTGCTGCCGCCCTGATCGATCTCATCCAGGGTCGACCTGTAGTTTCTTGATCGAGGACACTCATGAATGAATTCCTCTCCCTCCGCTACTCGGAGGGCTTGGCGCGGCCAGATGGAGTTGAGTTGCCTGTCGTCGGCACGAAGCAAAAAGCTTAGTGGAAATATTCGGCTGGGAAAATTTCAACGCGAACCGCGTGACACAGGTTTCCCCGGCTAACGGCGCGGTTCAAAACGCCTCACAAAGGTTTCGGAGAGAGCCAACTTCCGCAGCCGCAATTCTGATCAGGGAGGTTAGCTATGACACGCAAATCAATTCTCGTCGTCCTGGTGGCACTGGTTACAGCAACGATTTGTGCCGCGAATAATAAGGAACAAAAACGCCTGGAGAATTCCGGGGTCGTGATGCAGGAAATCATGAACATCCCCGAGAACATCCCACAAGAAGTGTTGGAAAAGGCAGAATGCGTCATCGTGTTCCCTTCCGTTCTGAAGGTGGCGTTCGTGGTCGGCGCAAGTTACGGCCGCGGCGCGATGGTTTGCCGAACAGGCGAACATTTCAGGGGACCATGGGGCGCCCCGGCGATGTATGCACTGGAAGGCGGCAGCGTCGGGTTTCAAATCGGCGGAGAAGCTACCG
>Ga0182024_10022335_pt1 | contig 11409 bp, 7 predicted proteins | sample P32metaG_FD_120480 | JGI IMG/M metagenome (GOLD analysis project Ga0182024, IMG submission 120480) | Permafrost microbial communities from Stordalen Mire, Sweden - P3-2 metaG (Illumina Assembly) | ecosystem: Environmental > Terrestrial > Soil > Wetlands > Permafrost | place: Sweden: Stordalen... | reverse complement strand
TATCGTCGGGATTCTTCTGCAAATGCAAAATGAGCCGCGATGTACATTCTCTGAGAACCTCAACGGCCCCCGGCGTGAACTCGCTGTCATCCACCAGAACGCGATTCTCGGCCAATGTCTCCTTCTCTATCGATAAGAGATGGCCGGCCACCTTTCTTCCCGCGCTGGAAACTATGTCAAACTGGATACATTGGCCTTCATACAGAAAACATAGCCCAGACGCCTCAACGCTTGAAATATGAACGAAGACATTCTCACCGGGCGTGTCGTCAGCCACGATGAACCCAAACCCCTTTTGGGGATTAAACCATTTGACCTTCCCTGATTTCATTGCCCCGGTACGGACTACCATGGCGCCGTTATTCCAAACAGGCACCTTGGCATCCACTCCGCGAGCCCAAGCCTTGCGATAAAGTGCCAAGAGTTCTCGCCAGCGTCTCCCAAAGCTGGGCAAGCAAGATTGCTAACGCTTCGAATTGCATCACACTGGGAAACGCTCCCCTCGGACCCTCGAACTCCGACTCAGTTGCCATCCTACCCGTCTTGAGGATCCAACGTTCTTAGCGACAAAATCGACAGTAATGGATCCATTCGCACACTGCATTTGTCTATATTGTCAACCGTCACCTTCATCGCCCTCATACCGGCGTCGTCGACGGTACATCATACGTCGTCAGAGACAGCTCCGAATACAATCGATGGTTGAGTAACACCTGCATAATCACACGCGCTGTCTCACTGGTAGGCATAATGCGTCCATTCGCGTCGAACTGGATTCCCCACCCTCTCTGACCGTTTACCGTCTTTAATCGCGCAATATACTGCTGATCTTTGTAATAGCCCTTATGTCGCACCACAGCGATCCGCCGCAGTTGCATCGCATTAGTTCCCACGTATTCCTGCAGCGGTGTCAATTCTGAAAACAGATCGACAAAGGCTTTCTCGACCCTTAGTTCGGCAAAGGAGTTCTCGTACGTCGCTTTGTAGTTAAGCATCGATTCGAACGCGCGCTTGTTTGCGACTAAAACGTATTCGTCAATCGCGAAGAAATCGAAGGTTCGCGCGATACGGAAGACCGGATCCTCTGCGATATCCAGTTGCTGTTCCACGAATAGCACGTTCAGTAGGCTATTTGACTTCTTGGCCTTCCAGTCGCTCGTTGCCCTACGGAAGCACGACAGCGTTGTAGGACCCGCCTTAATCTTGACCACGTAGCCCGCCGCGTTGTTAAGCGCTTTCAGGTTTTTAGCTTGATTGGCCTCTTCACGACCCGCAGTGGCCGACTCTAGTCCATCAAGGCCAGTATCCTCGCCACGAAGGGCTAGCAACTCGGATTCATTTGGTTGCTCAAGCAGCCCATAACTTCCCACCTCGGTAAACGAGTCTCGGGTTGCTAGTGCTATTGCCTTTAGCTCATCGGCGAGATTCCTGGATATATCGACCCAAACGGCCGAAAACATAAGCGCACTGCCAGTTGACGATCGCTTCTTGAATACCCAAAGCGATACGCGAGCGCGTGCGAAATCGAAGCCGTTAAGGCGCCGAAACGCGGCCTCCGGCTTGAATGGTTTTGCCATTGAATTCTTCCTTGAGCAATACCCGGATATCCTGCAATCCAAAGTAGCCGTACGATTTATCGTTATCTGGTTCGAAGCGAGACATCGCGCGAACATTTACCTTGTTGCCATCAATAATCGCATCAATTTCGTAGATCTGCCAACCCGCAACGATCAATAGGGGGTTCATTAGCAGCTGGCCGGAACGATAGGTAATCACGAACATCCACGCGAGGAATACCAGGAATCCAACCCAACTTCCGGTCTTGTTCAGCTCGAGAGCCATAAACGCGGCAACATAGGGAAAGACGTAGTTAATGAGGTCGTTCGGGACCGCCTTGTGTGCTCCCACTTGCAAGACGTGCTTTGGGCGCAGTTTGCTCAGCAATACGAACAGAAACGCCAAGCACACTATGCAAACGACGAAAAAGCCAATCGATCGAAGGGGATCTTCGAGAAAAGGGATATGGCAACCGTTCCCCCAATCACCTGGCCAACAGAAGGGCTCACCCCATTCCTCCTTCTTAACGTCTTGAATGAGCAATATGAGGCTGAGCGGGAAATAGGACCCCAAGAACAGAATGATTGCGAATATGAGTTTCGGCTGCACGTTCCTCTCATTCGCAATTGCTTTAAAACGGACTGAGCACACCACCGAGGGTCATCTTAAGGTATTTGAGGCATTTCGAATTGTGCCGCACTGTATTCTTGTCATCATAGAGCTCACTTAGAGTGCGAAAGTGCAAGGAATAGGGCCGACTGTCGGCTACTTTCTGGATATTCGCGTTATATGTAAGCGGTTTTTCGGTACCAGTGAGCAAAGGTAACTCAACAATATGATATTTAGTTATGTACTGACCCCATGGGCCGTAAATGTTGCGCATCCGCGGGTCGCCGGTTTCCTTGACCTCGTCCTGGTCGATCCCACCACAAAAGATTCGACGGTCGGCATGGTGAGCCAACCATGGACAGCGTGCTTGCATTGCCGTTACGTTATGTGCCATCGCTTAACCTGCAGCCACCTGGCCTCAACCAGGCCCCTATGTTTTGCCGTCCTGTCGAAAATGAATGTCTAGATAGAGGCTGTAGCCGAAAGCGAACGGCACGGCGCCATTGATTTTGGCAATGAGCCCTTCGGTTTTGAACAGCCGCGGAATCACTCCGACTCGCATCCGCAGGTCGCATTCCTGGAGCTTGAGACGCAGTTCTTCCCCGTCGCCAGCGTATACCAAATACGGCAGCGGCTCCTTCATCGTGATAGCCCCTGTCGCGATTTGCTTCTGCAAGTGCATCGACGTGCTGAATTCCGCGATGGCGGTTTCTGCTTGGCTCTTGAGGCCTCCGTCCAAACCGTGTGGCAGCCGATACGTTACGTGATGGACGCGCGGCATCAACGCTCGCAGTAACCCGTCGTCGTCGACCCGCATAGTTTCCGCGTGGGTTGGCCGAGCCCAAACGACGTTAGGATCGGGCAAGTTCAACCGCTCCAACAAGGACAACATGAACCCGAATGGTAGCTTCGGCTCCATCGTTTGCGTGCTGCCAACCTCTGCGCAATAGGATTCCCAAGTTAGGCCCGCGTTCTGCAGCGCGTGGAGCAGTCGATGCAGATCTATTCGGTAGCAGTCATCTGGAGCACCGAGGTATTCGAGGCTCTTGGTTGTTTCATCATTTGCGAGGCGACCCGGAAAGATTCGCTTGGCGAATCGATAGCGACGGAGAAGTTTTCGGGACTCCCGAACACCAAGCGCGGAGATTACTAGCCCTGGAACGTAGTCCTTCGGATGAAGTGTCGAGAGCTGCCAAACATATCGAGCGTCGCTGATTCGCCAGGCACCGCCGTCTATAGTGATTTCCTGATTCCGATGATCCTCGGCTGCGAGCTCAAGCTGCGACCAACAGATCAACTCGTCCCCGCGGGCGATTTCGAATCCCGAACCCGGATCCAGTTCATTGTCTTCCCTTAGCAATACCAACTCGGAATTGCACGCATCCGCGGGGCGAACCGGCTGAGGCCAGGGGGCTTGCCAGGGAGCCATGGATCCGCGGCACAACTGCAGAACAGCGACACCATCCAGAATTGCCCGTTTTGACTCCTCCAGATAACGTCTTAGGTGCTCCAGGGCGCTTGCAGAGCCATCGAGCCATTCGGCAGCGCTATCAACGGGAGTTACTACCAGCAGGGGAAGCAACATCGGTCTTTCGCCGACTCCTGAGGTTGCGGTCAGCGGAATGTTCAGAGTCATTGCCAGCGTTTCGAGGCGAATTCTTATGATTTTCGATTTAGACTCCTGCAAAGCCACGGCACACCACTTACACAACTGTGGCGCTAGCTCTTTCCAACTGCTGAAGAGCTGTTCTCCGGGCTCTGACGGCGAAGTTAATCGCAGCGTGGGCGTGGGCACCGTGCGTCTGGACGCATGCCAGCTCTCGTGGCCCAGAAGACGGGACGCTGCTTGGAGCGAATTGGCATGCTTCATGTGCACGCCGCGCGCGGCAAGTTCGCGCCGGAGCCTCTTCGCAAGTTTCCGGGGCTCGTCATCGGGAACGGGGGCCAACGACTTGATGACATCCAGCGCGCTCTCCGAAGTGAATCGAGGCATCTTTGTGTGGATAAAAGTCCACAAGGCAAGTGCTTGCGCTTCCGGAGACGGAGGAAGAGGTTGGTCGGCGGTAGTCGAACGTGTAGTCATCGATGAGCTCCATTCGGAAAGCGCATCAGGGGCGGCACGCGTTGCCCGGCTTTCCGTTAGGAGTTCACTAGCCGGGATCGGTCTGCAAGGATTTGCTGGCTTTGCCGTGGAGGACTTGTGTCCATTGCGTGCACTGACAGGCGTCAACTTGCCTACGGTTCGGCACGAACCGCCAGTCGAATATAATCCGGTGCCCGCAAGGAGTCAAAGCATCGATCGCGCGGGGGCAGCTCAGGCAATGACGTCCACAGTTCGCCCTTAGATCGTCTGGCGAAAAGGCCGGACCTCTCCGTCGACGTTTACTGTGTTGGGAGCCAGAGATCTTCCGGGCCAAGGTACGTCAGGAGAATCCGGCCCGACTGTTCCGTGGTGAAAGCCCGCAGCAAGCCGTGGCGGTGAGGGTTGAGTCGGGCGTCGAGGCGACCTAGCAGCTGCGCATCCGCGGACAGCACGAAAGACTCGCTATGCACGTCGAAAATCCGCACACGAGAGTGCGCCGGTCGCTCCATCCCGGGCCGCCACAGGATCGGAGCCCAGAAGCGCTGCTTCTTCCAGGACGCTTTCTTTTGAGGATCCAGGATTTGATAAAACGAGTTCCACAGGCTTTTCGTCTCGACCGTGGGCCAGTCTAGGAGCCGTGACAAAGATACAACTAAGCTCGAGGTGAGCCACTCGCGAAGTTCGAACCCATTGGTGAACGTCGCTTGTGTGTCATTGACGGCCTTGATCGCGGCCAATCGGGAGCTAAATCCCGCCTGAATCAGTGTTGCCGCGGAACGGTTGAGTGTGCCAGTTTCCACCGCCGACAGGGCCCATGTCAGCTCATAAGCGTCAAGCGTTTCGCCCCAATCCCCCACGATATCGCCATTGGCAATCCCACGCACTCGGATGGCTTCCATAGCCCAAGGTAACCGGTAAACCAACCCGTTCTCGACGAACTGGAGCGTCTCAGATTCCTGCCCCAAGTTGACTTGGCTTAACGGCAGTCCGAGCAACCATGTCCGCACAATGTCGCGCCAATTCCCCGGAAGGATATCCAGAGCGAATGGATCGATAACGAGCACGCGCTCCGCGATCGCCGTGATTGCGTCGATGGCGGCATTCTGATCACCGCTAATCACCGCCATATTGGCGCTCAAGAGAAGCGAGTTCGTTTCGGCGGCGATCGCGTCGAGGGCATGGCCGGTGTCGAGCCCGACTCCAGCTAGAAAGTAACCCCTTCGCTGCACATCATGCGATCCCGCCCAAATAAAGCGCGTGCGAGACAGAAGTCCCGCTTCAATTGCTGCACGTAGTCTCTCGGGCTGGCGTTTAAGTCGTCGCTTCCATAAAGATGACTGCAGCACCTCATCAAGCGTCGCCGCTATTGCGACATCGTCTATCTGACGATCCCCCAACATACTTAGAATAGCGGTATCCAACGTTGCAATGTGTCGATTCCAGTCGTGTAGAGAGCGCTCGCGTTGCTGCGAGTCTTCATGCGGATCTTCGGGAAACGACCATGCCGCGGCGTTGTTAAGTACATACTCAGTAAGTTGCTCCATACTGGAGTTACCCGAACATTTATTCATGCGATACAACAGCGTGAAAACGAGTCGGACCAGGCCACTCTCCAATTCGAGCGAGGTCAAGTCAGCGATCAAGCCCTCCCACTGTGCGATTCTTTTGCCGTGCTCGTCAAAAATTGGATATAGGACCAGACCTTCTATGTCAATGAACGCGCGGCCGGCGCGGCCAATGACGTTCTTGAACTCAGAGGCCTTTATGCGCTCGCGATTGCGGAACAGAGAATGAAAGATGACGACAGTTGCTGAGAGGTTAAGTCCCTGTGCCAGTGTAGGCGACGATATCGTGACGTTGAGTACGCCATCACGCAGCAGGCGTTCAACTTCTTTGCGATATGCTGTCGGCAGCGCGCCGTGGTGGATCGCGACGCCAAGTCGCAGGCAGCAAAGAATGGGATGATCTATTTCAAACCACTCTTGTCCTAGGCTCATGGCAGTCTTGAGGGTATCCTCGGGGACGGCAAGAAGAGACGGCAGCACGCCACGCTGGTGCAAGTCGATCACCCGGTCGGCGAAGGGCTCAACGTGCGCGCGGACCGGGCAGAACAAAAGGACCGATTGTCCATCTGCCACGAGTCGCCAGGCGGTCGCGAGACACAATTCTCCAAGGTCCGCCGGAAAAGGCTTTCTGCGCCTACCTTTCGGCGGCACGATCGCGGTCAGAAATCGAGGCACGAACGGTCTTTCCTCACCGACGCGTAGGTTTAACCGTGCGTGATCACTGCTCCAGATCACCTCGCCGTACCGTAGCCGGGTCGGACGCCAATCGCTCTTAACCAGCCCTCCCGGTTGATCGCGTCTCAACCAATTGGCGAAGTCCTCCATCTGCTCCCCGTCTGGCAGGATGGCAGACAGGCACACGATGCGTCGTCGGTGGGCGTCGGGCCTTCGAAGAAGCCGCTGTATCTGTACTTCGTAGCGAACCTCACGTTCGCTGAGGCCTATCATGTGTCCCTCGTCGAACACCAAGAGTCCTACATCGTCCAGCAATGATGGGTCGCTCCGGAGGGCAAAATCGAGCTTCTCCGGAGTCGCGACAACAATATGACGCTCCCGGATCGCGTCCTCATCAAAGCCGCTGACGCCAATGCTGCCGTAAAGGGCCGAGACAGTCTTTCCGAGCGGACCGAAGGTGCGCTGCAACGCGACTTCAGACTGAGCCGATAGCGCACGCAGCGGCGTGATAAAAATGACTCTCTTGCCTGATGCCAAACACCGCAGGATGCATAGCTCCGCAATACGCGTTTTCCCAGCACTCGTGGGCAAGGAGACGACGAGGTCATCCCCTGGATTCACCGCCCGCGCGGCAGCGGCGATTTGCGAGGGCCACAGATCGATCTCTGACTTTCGGCGGCAGAAAAGCGAGGCGATGAAAAGTTCGCGCAATTGAGGCCAATCCGCACCCGCATCTCCTCCGGGCGCGAGCGGAAGCTTTTCATGGAAGGAGCAATCCCACAGATCCTCAATCAGATGCGCTGCGACTCGGTTTGACCACCACTGCGGCAGTAAGTTGAGGTCAGCACATGCGGCAACGCCCTCACGCAGTTGCGCGACGGCCTTCGCGCTAAGATCGCGCTCACCGTGCTCGAGCGCCAGAAGAAACGTTGCGATGGCTCCGAAGAAATTGTCAGTGATGGCTCGGTCCAGTGCCTCTAGGAGATACGAAGCGGAATCCCCATCGTCCGACGGTAAGGCAGTTCGTTCGCTTGCCGCATTCCAGTGCGCTTCAATTTCAGCACGCAATGCCGCATCACTTGCGTTGCCCTCAATCCGCGCGCTCAATACAAGGGCTTCGAGTTGATCGAGCTCCCTTAGCATGAGATGCGTGAGGGCCTTCTCAGTTGGAGAGAAGTTGTCATCACCCTGAAGCTTTGCAAGTAATGAGTAGGCGCGCGCCGAAAAGCGGGCCAAATGATAGGCGGACGCTGCCATAACAAAATGAAAGTCCCGATCGCTCTCGCCGCGGTTGCCTCGGGTCATCACGGCCTCCAAGGCCGTGGCGGCTTGCTCGAACGCTCGCCTGACGTGCTCGGCGTTGCCACCCATCTCGCGTAACCGTAGCCCTTGGCCGAGCAGAGAATATCCGTAGGAGTGCAAGTCATAACTGAGCAGCGGCGAATATGCCGGGGAATTCTTGGGGAGCTGTCCTTCTCGCCAGATCATCGCGCGGGATTGTCCGCGAGCTAGTAGCCGTCCGCGAAATCCGGGCGCGGCGGCAGCGTCGATCTCGGCCTGAATTGTGTCAATCGTCGTCGGCATCCTGCATCACCGCTTCATAGACAGACCCGATGAAGTCTCCGTGGCTTTCAATGCGCAGTCCGACGCTCAATTGAGAGATGGTTCCAGTATAGGTCAACAGCGCCGCTGCTAAGTGCTCAGTACTGGAATTGCCCGAAAACGCAAAAAGCAGGTGCTGTACGCTCTGCGGAGAAATCCCATGTCTCAATTGCTCATCGTCGATCGCGTCCGCCAGTGAGGTGTTTCCCATCTCGAACAGTCGTTCGGACAAAAAGGATAGGGCGTGCGCTGACGGCATCCCATTATCCTTGTCCAGTCCGGCGCGCGCTTGCGTTACTACGGCGCCTAGAAAATTCGCGCGGCTCTTCGATTCGGTCTTGAGAAACCTAAGACGACTGGTGGTTGCGTCCTGAGCAATACCGATTACATCGTCACCCCGCATGGCCATGTTGCGGTGGTCTTTCCATCGCAGCCGCTTGATCGGAACCGAATAGTCGGTCCACTCAGCAATATATTCCGTTGCAAGAATCTCGCCCAAGTCACCGGATCGCATCGACTTGCTAGTGGGAAGCTTTTGGCGGACAAAGTCGGCTGCGCCGTTCTTACCCAGTCGATCAAGACTCCTCGCAATGTGTTCTTCGGACGCGTAATGACCAGGAACAAGGGCGGCGACAGCAGCTCTCGCGCCGGGCAAGTCGGCCGTGCGGCCCTTTAGGACTCTAAGCGCGTGTCCGGCTACCTCGGATTCCTCCGTATCGCACCACTCGATAAAGTTCAGCACGGTGGGACATCCGCGATGCACAGTGTGGGCGAAGCTACCATTGCTTTACGTTCATTAATGGCGTGACGACGATCATCTAGTTTGGAAAATGCTTCCCAGCACTCTTTCGTTGGTTCAAGTCTAGCCACTCCGTCCTCTGGGGTTGCTATAAGTATGCAGAACGCCAATGCGGGCAAGATCCTCGCTTCTATTCCTAATTCGATGGAGTGGCTACTTCATTCGTCAGCAAGTTCGTAAGACGCGTGCCATCGATCAGCTCGAAGCCAAACTCAGTGGCGACGCCGGCCGCGCCGCTCGTGAATGTGCTCGTCGTTATAAGGATGCCTTCGCTTGGACGGGTCGCGCCCTTATCGGCCAGCGCAATCGCCCCGGCAAGCTCCCGAACGATCTCTGGGCCGATCGAACGGTGCTGTGCCCAACACTTGCATTGCACGACCCACGACTGACCCTCTCCATTAACAGCGTACAAGTCGACGCCGCCGTCGCCATCCCGTCGGGCCGACTGATGAATCACGAGCAATCCGCGGCGAGCCAAGAGTCTTGCGCAATCTTTCTCGAAGTCGAACCAAGCCGGACGAGCGCCAGCCGGCGCTTGACTAACGGCGTCAAAAATCATTCGCGATGCCGAGCGGCTCCGATAGACACGAATCCGCGCCTCTGCGGTTGCCGTCCCGCGCTCGTGTGGGCGCACAAAGGTGAAGCCCTCCGGCATGTGCATGCCATAACGCTGCGCTAAGAAGCGTTGTGCGGCTGAAGCGGTCGCCGCGCGCCGCAGGTGCGGCGCAACCTGGTGGCGCGCCCGGCCCGCTGGCTCTCCCTCAACCTCAATGCGCTGTGGGTGCGGCGTGCTGTAGCGAACTCTAGGCAAGTAGATTACCGTGCGTATGTTGCGCCCGCGCACGCGTCTGCGCAGCGGGCGAACGCCAAACAGGGCTTCGCGTTCTTCGACCACAAGGAAATCACGCACAATCGCCGCGGCAATGAGTTTGAGAGATGCCTCGGCATCTTCATTCCACTCCACTGTGTCATCTCCTGAGCCTCGTAAGATGCGAAGCGTATTGGAACGGGGAGGCTGATGGCGCAGGCCAATTGCCACAGTGAAATACCGGTCTTCTTCGTTCAGGAAATGGCAGACGAATTCACCATCGAGCTCAAACACCCGCAACGCGACAAATGACCCGAAACTGATCTCGACGCGCGCCCCCCATGGAATCGACCACTGACGGGCTTCCTGCGCCTCCACCAACAGTGCACTAATGCGGGTTTCCGCCTCGTCGATAGATCCCTCTAAGACGACGCTTTCCAACGCCGTGCACACCTGACTCAGTGGAGCCGGGAAGTCCGAAGGCGTAAGGTACAGGCCCGCGTCAATGAGATCGATCAATTCCATTCCAGAGCGCCACAGGACTTCGATGCTCTCTATCGATGCGGCGAGATCGATCGAAAGCGTTTTGAGACTCATACCGCCGCCTTCTGAATTCGCAAGCCAGGGTCGTAGGGTCCCTTCCTTGGTTATGCGAGTATCGAGAAGCGCAGCTTCGAAGGACGTCTTGCAAGCCATGCTGACGTCTTCGTCGTCAAGCTCACTCAGCAGGCCGAACAGATCCCGGAGCATTGCCAGTAATGTGGGCGCATCGAACAGGACCGCAAGCGCCGCGTCGTAGGCGTGCCTTGCGTCGGGTGTAGGGCCGGCCATGGTTGCGAGCCACTGCCCGATCAGCGGGAACGTCCGTACCAGACGGACGATTCGCGGTTGCACGGGGCAGTCGCGCAGAAGCCGACCCTCAACTGAAAATACCGGTGCTTCGCCGTCAAGGTGCTGCCTTTCAAGAAGGACTTGGATAAAACCAGCCGCTGTTTGTCGGTTGTGCACGGCCTGACGTGCCCAAGCGGCCATGACCCGATCGATATGCCCCAAGTCCTCAGTCCATGGCCCGTCGTAGCCCAACGTGCGCCAAAAGTCGGAGGTGGGTTCGGCCCACAGCGGAATTTCCTCCTCGCGGTTTTCCTTGTATTCCTTCCGCCGCAGCGGATCGAAGCGAACGTTGATGTTCGAGCAAGAGATTCCAGGAGTGGGGAATGCCCAGAGGCGCTCGAGCGCTTGGTTTGACGGGGAGGCGACCTTAACGAATCCGCTGCCGAAGGTTGCCTCGTACCATCCGTAGTGCTGGCCGCGAACGTTGACCACGGTCGCGAGAAAGCGGGCATCGCGACGGATGGTCTGAACCACTGCATCGTCGCTTGGACGCATCCAGCGGACATGCGGACGCGGCGAGCCACTTTTCAGCATTAGTGTCAGCGAGAAGTACGTCGACGGTGAATTGTTCCACCGCCACGCTATGAACGCACATTCGCTTGCAGTGCGGAGCCGCCTCAGCCAACGCTCATCATGCGCAACCAGGACCACAAACGGCGTGCCGTCATCACCCACCCACGCTGGCCCGAGATACTTCTGTCCGACCGTCGTACCGGCGAAGGGCTTCGCGAGCGCCACCACTCCGTCGCCGTCGAGCGGTTGTGCGGAGCTTCGATGCGCATGCGCTACCGGAACGTTTTGGATATTGGCGAGATCTGTT
>Ga0182024_10022334_pt1 | contig 11409 bp, 4 predicted proteins | sample P32metaG_FD_120480 | JGI IMG/M metagenome (GOLD analysis project Ga0182024, IMG submission 120480) | Permafrost microbial communities from Stordalen Mire, Sweden - P3-2 metaG (Illumina Assembly) | ecosystem: Environmental > Terrestrial > Soil > Wetlands > Permafrost | place: Sweden: Stordalen... | reverse complement strand
CGCGGCGATTCCGCTCCTGGTGCTAGGTTCACCCGGACACTAACGCCGGGGCGCGGGTCCATGGCTGGCGCCGCCTTGAACACTACTTCCCGAGTGTCTTCGATAGCCATATCCACCACTGCCATGTGCGGCTGGAGCGCCGGTATGCACTCGATCGCCGTCCGGCCATCCCCGGATTCCCCCACTTAAATCAGCTGCCGTTCAATGGCCGCGCGGAGCCGACGTCGACATCGTTATTCCCAACGAATGGCGCGTCCGCCGCCAAACTTAAACCAATACTGTTCACTTGACGCCTTCGAGCCGGGCTGGGATGGCTTGTCCTGGCTCAATTCGAAGAGCGTTCACATGAGCGATAGACGATCCCTTCGGGAGCGTCTCTTGCGGCTGAAACCGAGGCGTCAGCGAGCGAAGAGCGTGTGGAGATGGCTTGGCCGGGGTGAGAGAAGATTTCAGCAACAGAAAAAAGGCCGATTAACAATCGGCCGCAGGTTGACAACCGGTTGCCAACCTGCCCCACAAAAGGCTTCGGAATTGGCGTCCTAGGACGGGTCCCTCGGGAGCGTCTCTTACGGCAGAAACCGACGAATCGCGAAACGAGGAGAGCCGGCGGAAAGCCGGCTGCAGCCAGGATTGGCTGCCCCACAAAGCGGGCCGATTTGCCAATCGGCCGCAGGTTTGCCAACCTGCCCCGCAAAAGTGCCTCGGCATCAACTCCGTCCGGCCATCTTGTGACACCATAGACAGAATGGCTTTTCGAGGCGTGGACTATTTCGCGATCGACTCCCTCTTCAGCGAGCAGGAGTTGATGGTACGGCGGACGGCGCGGCGTTTCACCGATGAGCGCATTGCGCCGGCGATTCGCGATTGCTTTCGCGAGGCGCGCTTTCCTTCCGAATTGATTGCGGAAATGGGCGAGCTGGGGTTTTACGGCGCCAGTCTGGAAGGCTACGGCTGCGCGGGCATGAGCAACGTGGAATACGGCCTCATCATGCAAGAGATCGAGCGCGGCGATTCGGGCCTGCGGAGCTTTGTTTCGGTGCAGGGCGCGCTGGTGATGTATCCGATCTATACCTATGGATCGGACGAGCAGAAAGACCGGTGGCTGCCGCGCTTGCAGAGCGGCCAATCCATCGGCTGCTTCGGGCTGACCGAGCCGGATTTCGGCTCGAACCCCGCGGGGATGCGCGCGACGGCCAGGCGCGATGGCGATTCCTGGGTGCTGAACGGCGAGAAGACGTGGATCACCAACGGCGGGGTGGCCGACATCGCGGTAGTGTGGGCGCGCAGCGATGCGGGCATCGAGGGTTTTCTGGTGGAGCGCGGTACGCCCGGCTTCACCACGTCGGACATTCATGGCAAATGGTCGATGCGCGCGTCGGTTACGTCGAGCCTTGCGTTTTCCGATTGCCGCGTGTGCGAGAGTAGCCGGCTGCCCAAGGCGAAGGGGCTGAAAGCGCCGCTGGCGTGCCTTTCGCAGGCGCGATACGGCATCGGCTGGGGCGTCGTCGGCGCCGCCATGGATTGCTACGAAACGGCGCGCGCGTATTCGGTTCTGCGCAAGCAGTTCGACGACCGGCCCATCGCCTCGCACCAACTGGTGCAGGAGAAGCTGGCGTGGATGATCACCGAAATCACCAAGGCGCAGTTGCTGGCGATACAAGCGGGGCGCTTGAAGGACAAGAGCAAACTGGAGCCGGCGCAGATTTCCATGCTGAAGCGCAACAACGCGGCGATGGCGCTCGATTGCGCGAGGCTCAGCCGCGACTTGCTGGGGGCGAATGGAATCACGGACGAATACCCGATCATGCGTCACCTCTGTAACCTCGAAACCGTCAAGACCTATGAAGGGACGGACCATATCCACGCGCTGGTGATCGGCGAGAGGGTGACGGGTATCGCGGCTTACCGTTAGCGGGGAAATGAGATGGCTGTGACTGACAGTAAAGGATGGGCACGCGAAGATTTTGCGCACGAGGGATGTGGACTTGACGGATGTGGCGTGCGGGGGCGTGCTGGCTCGCCACTTCCGGGGATGCATGGGCTCCGCCGGGAAGAAAGACGCGTTCACATGAGTGTGAACGCTGCACGCATGAGTGCGTGCGCCACACACAAAAACTAATGCTCCTATACGCACTGACAATTCTGGTGAGCGCCTTCCTGTTGTTCCAGGTGCAGCCCATCATCGCGAAAATTATTTTGCCGTGGTTCGGCGGCTCGGCGGCGGTATGGACGGTCTGTCTGCTGTTCTTCCAGTTGGCGCTGCTGGCCGGGTACTCGTATGCGCACGCGCTGGTCCGCTATTGCAAACCGCGCGCGCAGATGGCGATACACAGCAGCCTGCTGTTGTTGAGTTTGCTGGCGCTGCCTATTTATCCCGGAGCGCAGTGGAAGCCCGCGCCGCTGGCCGACCCGACATGGGGGATCGTCTCGCTGCTGGCCGCCAAGATCGGCATTCCTTACTTCCTGCTTTCCACCACCGGTCCGCTGATGCAGGCCTGGTACGCGCGCAGCTTTAAAGGCGCCATGCCCTACCGGCTGTATGCGCTTTCGAATGCCGGTTCCATGTTCGCGCTGCTCAGCTATCCGTTCCTGTTTGAGCCGGTCTTCACCACGCATCGTCAGGCGGCCATGTGGACTATGGCTTACGGCGTGTTCATCGTTATCTGCGGCGCTACCGCGATTCGGACCGGCCGAGCTACGGTTTTGCAGCCCGACACGGAAACCGCGAGCGACGCTCCCAAGCCCACCGCGGCGCATTATTGGATGTGGCTCGCGCTGCCCGCCGTCGCGTCCTTACTGTTGCTGGCCATCACCAATCACCTGTCGCAGAATGTAGCCGCGATCCCGTTTCTATGGGTGCTGCCGCTGAGCATCTACCTGCTGACGTTCATCCTGTGCTTCGATGGCGGCTGGTATTGGCGCTACCCTTACCTGCCGCTGCTGGCGGTGGCGCTCGGCGGCATGGCGTATAGCATTGGCGCGGATATGCTGGGCAATGTTCAGATTTATGTGCTGGTGCCGCTTTTTTCCATGGGCCTGTTTATCTGCTGCATGGTGTGCCACGGCGAGCTGACGCGGATGAAGCCCCATCCGCAATACCTGACGCATTTCTACCTGATGATTTCGGCCGGCGGCGCGTTGGGAGGGTTGCTGGTGGGCCTGGCCGCGCCCCATTTGCTGAAGTCGTTCTACGAATTGCCGCTGGGCATGGTGGCGTGCGCCGTGCTGGTGTTGATGGTTCTCAAACAGGACGCGGAAGCGGACTGGTTCCAACGCTGGACCCAGACAACGCCGATGATCGCCCTGGCTCTTACCGCGGCGCTTTCGGTATTTATCGGGTTACAAATTCGTAACTCGGCCGAAGGCGCGCGCTTACTGGTGCGTAACTTCTATGGCGGATTGAAGGTGAAGGATTCCGGTCCGGCAACCGATCCTACGGCCACGCGCAGCCTGACGCACGGAACCATTAACCACGGCGAGCAGTTTCTCTTTCCGGAAAAGCGCGACTTACCCACCACTTACTACGGAAAGGCCACCGGCGTCGGTATAGCTATCCTCGAGAAGCAGAAGACCGGCGCCATCCGCGTGGGGGTGATCGGGCTGGGAACTGGAACCATTGCCGCGTATGGGCGGTGGGGCGATTATTACCGCTATTACGAGATCAACCCGCTGGTACCGTGGATCGCCACCACGCAGTTCACCTTCGTCAACGACTGCCGCGCCAAAGGCGCCAAACTGGACATCGCCATGGGCGATGCACGGCTGTCGCTGGAGGGAGAGCTGGAGCGCCAGGGGCCGGAGAACTTCGACGTGTTGGCGGTGGACGCCTTTTCGAGCGACTCCATACCCGTGCACCTGCTGACCACCGAGGCCATGCAGCTCTATTTTCGTCACCTGAAGCCGGACGGAATTCTGGCGGTACACATTTCCAACCGGTATCTGGATCTAGCGCCGGTGCTGCTGGGCGAATCGCGGGCATTGGGGAAGACGCCGCGGCTGGTGGACAACGACGACGACGATACGCAGGACGTCTTCGGCGCCACCTGGGTGCTGCTGGTTGCGCCGCCCGCGCAATTCGACGAGGAAGAGATCAAGGCCTCGCAGCCATTAGCGTCAAAACGTACAGTTCGCCTGTGGACCGACGATTACAGCAACCTTTTCAGAATCCTGAAATAGGAGTAATATGGTGTAAGCCGCGTCCGTATCCAGGTTCACATATTGTGAACGGGATATATCTATCTACTGCGCCAAACAGTGTTGTATGATCAATTTGGCCGAGGATCTCCTATGGACGCCGCCTACACTTCACTCAAGAAAATTGCCTGTTTCCTTGCTCTCGCGCTGCTGATTTCCGCGGCCGCGTCTGCGCAACCTGCATTCGTCCTCAACGGCGGGAATAACGCCATCAGCATCACTTTGGTTGGCAACCAGTCGACGCCGGTGGTCGTTGCGAGTAGTCTGTCGCCAACCACGGAAATTGCGTTCACAGCGACCACTACGTACACCACCGCTGGCGATCCTGCGTGGCTGTGCATCGCTAACACGTTTGCGGGCTGCGACTCAACGACGACAACGACGCCTACGACGCTCAACGTCATTGTCGGCCAAAGCTCCGGCGCGCTCAGCTTAGGGACGCATACCGCGACGATCACTCTGGCGGGCACTGGCGGCATCGCCGGCACGATTATGGTGCAGTATACGGCCAATTCGTTCCAGAGCGGGGGCGGCAACGGCACTCTCTCGGCGAACCCCACCGCCCCAACCATAACCGGGGTCTTTGGGGCCCAGACCACGCTCTTTTTCCAACTCCTCACAACCAGCGCTTCCTCGGTCTCTTTCAGCCTGGCTCAGCCGTCGGTCCCCTGGGCGAGCAATTTTATCTGTAGCGGCGTAACCTCGGGAGCGGTTAGCTCCGGCGTTCCAGCAACGTGCAGCGTCAACCTGAACGGCGCAGGGCAAGCCGAGACCACCTTGCAAACCACGCTCTCCATCGCCTATTCCGGCGGAACACTGAACGTCACTATTTCATTCGGGAATGGAGTGGCCGTCAACGGATCATCCGGTGGCACCGGCACGTTGACTCTCTCCACAAACCCGGTGCCACTGTCTTACGTCAGCAACTCGGGCACGTTGCCTTCCGCGAGCGTGATACTCAGTAGCACGTCCGGCGCGGCCAGCTATTCCTTCAACACGCAAAGCACTAACAATTGGCTATTGATCAATCAGCAGACACAAGGCTCGTTCTTACCTTTACCTGCCACACTGAACATCGCCGCCGATACGAATGTCGGGACTCTACCCGCAGGCATATCCAACGGCATTGTGAATATCACCGGCAGCGATGGATCTACCATCACGCTCACGGTTACAGTGACCGTGAGCGGCACGAATACGAGCGGGGTGACCATCTCGCCGAATCCGGTCGCAATTAACGCTGCGGTGAACGGCGCAGCCGTGCCGCAAGTTGTGACCATAACGAGCAACGTGGGCGGGGCAGTCACCGCCAGCATCAGTGGGCAAGGCCTCACCGTTTCGCTGCCTGCCAGCTCGAGCATCAGCGCGGGCGGCAGCACCAGCGTAACAGTTACGGGCACGCCTACCGGCCTTGCGGCGCAGACCTATGTCGGCCAGCTCACGGTGACCGTTGGCGGCGCAACGCAGTCGGCCACAGTTAATTTCCAGGTCGGGTCGACCTCGGGCGGCGGCGGCAGCGCCACTATCACGGCGGCGCCCGCCGCCATGAGTTTCGTCTACGAGCTAAATTCCGGCGCGCAGACTATTAGCCAGCAGCAGCAAGCTTATGTCGCCGGTTCGGGAAGCTATACCGCCGTTGCCACCACGAATACCGGCAGCAACTGGCTCTCGGTTTCCAACCCATCCGGCGTTCTGCCGCAGACGTTTTTCTATGTGTATGCGAACGCGAGCGGTTTGACCGCGGGAACGTATCTTGGCACGGTAACGTTTACCAATACCGGCAACGGTCAGACTTCGGTAATCAACGTCACCTTGCTGGTCATTGGCACTACGGGGATCTATTCCATTCCGGGAGACGAGGTGTTTGCTTACATCAGCGGCACCACCAACCCCAACTTTTTTGGGACGATCTCGGTTTTGGCCACCGATAGCTCGGCGGTCACGGTAAACGCCGCGGTAAGCAATCCCGGCAACACACCGTGGCTCACTCTGACATCGAGTAGTGTTAGCGTGACTGGCTCGGCATTATATACAGTCAACGTGAACGCGAATAATCTGCCCAACGGCTTATACACGGGCGCCATTACCATCACCGGCCTGGTTAACAATAGCCCGCTCAATGTTCCCGTGGTTCTCTCGGTAGTCGGCAGCGGCGTTACGTCCGGATCCGGGTCGTTGACTCTTGGGTCTTCGGCGCTGACGCTCCCGGCCCAAGTCAACGGCGGCGCGGTATCCACAACCCTGGGAGTGACCGCCACTGCCAACACGACTTACACCGTCACTTCGCAAGGGTCGTTCAACGGCATCACGTGGTTGAGCGTTTCTCCCTCCGGGACGCTGACCACCAGCGCAAATCCAAATCTTACGGTTACGGCGAACCCCTCTAATTTCGCGGCGGGGAACTATGCCGGCACAATTTCGCTGACAGCCAATGGCATCACTCAGACTGTCCAGGTGACCATGACGATTGGCGGCACTAGCGGCGCAAGCGGCAACGTCACGGTGACGGCGAACGGCGGTACGTCTACCTCGCCCACGCTGACGTTTAGTTCTACGGCCCCGGGCACGCCCTTGACGGCGCAGACTCTTACCGTGGCGAGCACGACCGGGTCGAGTGGCGTCGGCTTTCAAGTGACGACATCGACGACCAGCGGAGGAAACTGGATCGTGGTCAGTATAGGCGGCTTGGGATACACTACATCGGCTAGCGGAACGACGCCCGCAACGGTGAACGTCAACGTGAATACCAGTTCGTTGAGTGTGGGGACTTATAACGGCAGTGTGGTAGTTACCCCCACGGGTGGAACCGCAGTGACCGTGCCAGTCACGCTGACGCTTGGGACGGCGACGGTCGGTGTATCCCAGACCACCTTATCCTTCTCTTATGCGGCGGGCGGCGCGACGCCCGCCGCGCAGTCCGTGAACGTGACGCTCTCCAATGCCAATGTCACCGGCGGAACCTTTACGGCGACGGCAACCAGCACCCCCTCCGGCTGGCTGGCGGTGAACCCGGCAAGTGGAACGGCTCCTGGCGCCGTGACTGTCTCCGTCACTCCCACCGGTCTGGCCGCCGGCACGTATAGCGGCTCGATTGCGGTATCGGGAGCATCCGGCGTCACCGGCAGCGCCACCATCGCCGTGACTCTGACGGTAACGGTCCCGCTGCCCACCGTCACCGCGGTGACGAACGCGGCAAGCTTCGTGAACGGGGCGATTTCGCCCGGCGAGATCATTTCCATATTCGGCACGAACATCGGCCCGGCGACCCCGGCGAGCCTGACGCTCGATTCCACCGGTAAGTTCGTCTCTACTACTCTGAGCGGCGTGCAGGTACAGATCAACGGCTATTCGGCGCCGCTGACCTATGTGAGTTCCACGCAGATTAACGCGGTGGTTCCGTATGAGATCGCTGGCATTCAGAGTCCTATGTTGGTGGTGAGAACTAACGTCACAACAACAACCCAGACATCCAACGGATTCGCGCTGACCGGGGCCGCGACTGCCGCGGGAATCTTTACACAGAACGGTTCCGGTACGGGTCCGGGAGCCATTCTGAACTCGGATAGCGTCACTACAAACAGCGCCGCTCATCCGGCGTCAAGGGGGACCGCGGTTGTGGTCTACATGACGGGTGAAGGCCAGACCAGTCCGCAGGGCATAGACGGCAAGGTGACTACGGCCCCGTATCCGGCCCCGCTGTTGCCGGTGGCGGTGACGATAGGCGGGCAACCCGCAACGGTCCAGTTCATGGGCGAAGCGCCGGGGTTTGTTTCCGGCGTGCTGCAATTGAACGTGCTGATTCCGACGAGCTTGACCACTACGGGGGCCGTGCCCATCTTCGTAGCGTTTGGAGGCGGCAGCAGCAGCCAGGCTGGGGTTACGGTCAACATACAGTAAGTGGGACGGTTGCGGGATGGGCGGTTTCCGCACGTGGCGGAACGATACGGTGGAACGATACGGTCAAACTACAGGCCAGGAGGCCTGTCGTACTTGGGGTGCGTGAGGGACGCGCGGCTTCCGCCGCGGCGGAACGATACGGCGGAACGATACGGCGGAACGACAGGCCAGGACGCCTGTCGCACTGGAGGCAGGGCATGGCCCCGCCCTACTGGAGAACGGTTAGGGGCGATTCCGGCACGTAGAGGCTGCCCTCGGTCACTCCTTGCGGCGCGATGCGCTGCAGGATTTGCGCTAACTCGCTCCCCGCGCGGCGCGTGGTCAGCGCATCGTCGAATGCCCGTGCGATGCGGGTCGCCTGCGCGGCCGATTCGTGCGCGAATTCAATGCGGAAATGGCGGATGCCGGCGCTACGCCAATCGTCCAGATGCATCGCGGCTTGCTGGGCTTCCGCTCCGAACACGGTGTTGCGGCAGCCGACGTCGGCCATCACGGGGTGCTCGCGGCCGGCCGCGTCGCGCAGCGCCACCCGATGATTTTCGCAGGGGCGGCCGCAATCGAGGTAGCTTGTGCCGGCGGAAAGGAAACGGCAGAATACGCAGTGCTCGGTGTGAAAAACCGGCAGGTGATGAAATACCACCGCTTCGACGCGGTCCGCTCCGGCGTGGCGCGCCAGGCCGGCCACTTGCGCGGCATTCAGATCGTGCGTGGGCGTGAGTATCGAAAGGCCCAGATCGAGCAGCTCCGCGGCCGAAATGGCGTTGGCGGCGTTCAAGCTGAAATCGCCGATCAGCGGGGCGTGCGGACGTCCGCGTAGCGCGTGCAACAGCCCGGCGGACCGCACCAGAATGGGGCAATCGCAGCTCACCAGGAAATCGGCGATGCGCTCTTCACCGGGCTTGAGCACGCGCGGGCTGGCGACGCGCGGCTGAAGTCCCGCCGCGCGGATGCGCTCGAGGGATGGACGCAGCCCGTAGAGATCGAGGTAATCGAGCGTGATGCTGGCGGGGCGCAGATCGACGGCCGCTTGCATTTGCTCGGGCGTGCGAACCAGCAGGTGCCACTCCACCGGGCCGCCGGGAACCGCCCGCGGAGAGCGCTGCCACTGCGCTAACACGGCGGCCGGATCGCGCACGGCGGCCTGATCGTGAACGACGTCTGGACCGCGCGCGGCAGCGGGATCGAGCGTGGCAGCCGGGTCGCGTACGGCGTCTGGATCGAGCCCGGCAGGCGGATGGCGAACTTCGAGGTGCGCCGCCTGCTTTTCCTGCAGGCGCTCCACGGCTTCACGCCGCAACTGGTTCAGCAGGGAACTGGGCGCAAAGGGCGTGCCTGCGATTTCGAGCTCGATTGCGTCCAATTCATAGGGCGTGTTGCCCAGGCGTCCGAACTGCTCGCTTAGAAACTCCGCATCCAAACCGCGACTGCGCGCAGCGCCCAGCGGCTTTGGCGACTGCACGGTGACGCTGGAGGGCGCACTGGCTTCGCCCACGCGCCATTCGGCAACGAGCGGCGAGCCTTCGCGCGCAGTGACGCGCACCGATACCGGCTGTTTGTGGACCGGCGTAGCGGCATCGAGGAAAGGGCGAACGGCTTTATCCAGATCGGGATCGTGCGTGCGCCAAACCAGGTCGCCGCGGCGGATGCGGCTCGCATCGATGGCGCCGTTGCCGAATCGCAACTCGAGCCCGCCCTCGCGCACGGCCACTTCGAAGACGCGGCCGCCCTCTTCGTGTTCCTGCGGGCTGCGCCAATCGGCGGCGTCGAAGACCACGCCATCGCCCGGCTTGAGGGGCGCGAGGCTGTTCGCCGCGGCGGGCGACGAAATCGGCTCGACGGCGATGCCGCTACCCGAGACGCGCGTCACGCGGCCCATGAGGACCCCGCGATGCCGCGGCGCGCGGCCATTCACCACCGTCTGATGATTGGTCCCGGAAATGAAATGCGGTCCGAGGCCGCGCGAATAGACCTGCTGGAGTTGGAGCTCGGTGGCGGGGTCCACGGGCCGGGCAGTTCGCGCCTCGGCTTTCGCGGCCCACGCCTCGTCGACGGCTTGCCGGTACGCTCGCGTAGTCAACGCGACGTAGTCGGAATCCTTGTAGCGGCCTTCGATTTTGAGCGCCGAGATGCCGATCTGGACAATCTCGGGAATCTGCCGCAGCGCATACAGATCGCCCGGCGAAAGCAGGTAGCGCGCGTCGCCAAGCGGCCGGTGTTTGCCATCCACCATCAGGTCGTAGGGCAGGCGGCAGGCTTGCGCGCACTGTCCGCGGTTGGCGCTGCGGCCGCCCCACGCTTCGGAAGAGAAGCACTGGCCGGAATAGGAGACGCAGAGCGCGCCGTGGACGAACATCTCGAGCTCGCAATTCACGGCCGCGCGAATGGCGCGCACATCGTCGAGCGAAAGCTCGCGCGCCATCACCACGCGGCTCACGCCCAGGCTTTGCGCGAAGCGAACGCCATCGGCGCTGGTGACGCTCATCTGGGTGCTGCCGTGGATATTCAGACCGGGCGCGATCCGCCGGGCCATTTTGACCACGGCCCAATCCTGCACGATGATGGAATCCGCGCCGGCCTGGGCGATGGAAGCGAGCGCGTGCGCCGCCTCGTCGAGCTCGTGGTCGAAGACCAACGTATTAAACGTGACGTAACCCTTGACGCCGCGGCGATGCAGGGTGCGCATCACTTCCGGCAGCTCCGCCGGATCGAAGCCCACCTTGGCGCGCGCGGTGAAATGTTTGAGCCCAAAGTAGACCGCGTCGGCGCCGGCCTCAATGGCAGCGCGGAGCTGCGGCCAGTAGCCGGCGGGGCTCATGATTTCGGGCTTGCGCACGATTTCAGGGTAACAGAGGGGTGTCGGGGGGAGACGTTAGGCCGGCGTCATCGCAGAACGCGCTTGGGGTCAACCTCTTCTATGGCGGCTTAAGTTACTCGAGCGCTCGGAGGCGGTCGGGACAGGGCAGGCCCTGGGCCCGCCCCACTTGGCGACGGGTCTCGCCCGCGATGAACGCCCATAAGGCGACAGGCCAGGAGGCCTGTCGTACTGGTGTATCATGTTTAGGTTTATGGACAGACGAACCCTGGTTCAACTTATAACCGTGCTAGCTGCCGCGCGTCCGGCCATTTCGCAAGATCGCGGCGGACGCGACGCGACGCCTCCCCAAGGCGGCCGTGGCCAGCAAACTCCCATGCGCGTCACCAAGGAACAGATCACCGGCGCTCTGAAGCTCATGGGTCTGGAGTTTACCGACGCCGAGCTGGACATGATGCTGCGTCCCGTCAACACCGCGCTGGGCAGTTATGAGGCGCTACGTAAGG
>Ga0182024_10022333_pt1 | contig 11410 bp, 16 predicted proteins | sample P32metaG_FD_120480 | JGI IMG/M metagenome (GOLD analysis project Ga0182024, IMG submission 120480) | Permafrost microbial communities from Stordalen Mire, Sweden - P3-2 metaG (Illumina Assembly) | ecosystem: Environmental > Terrestrial > Soil > Wetlands > Permafrost | place: Sweden: Stordalen... | reverse complement strand
GCGGGCTGCTCGACACGATGCTCGGTTCCGACGAGGCTGAGATCTTTCGGGACATCTTTCGGGAGCTGAGCTGATGGCCGCGAAGAGGTTGCGCGCGTTCGTGCGGGTGCGTGAGGCTGTCGCTGCGAGCGCCGAGCCGCAGTTGCAGCGCGGCCAAGACTGGCGCATCATCCCGCCCGCCAAGGCGAAGAAGAAGAAGCGCAAGAAGTCAGGCCGCAAGGCCAAGCCGGCGCGCGAGTCGACTCGCTTCCGCGTCGAGCTGCGCGAGACCGACGTCCGCAAGTCCGGCGGCGCCTTCGAGGCGACCGTCTTGCGAGAGGGTCCAGGCAACCCGGAGGACAAGAACGCGTACAGCCGCGAGGCGCTCCGCGGGGCGGTCGGCAGCGGCCGGTTCGAGGGATTGCAGGCGTTCGCCGATCATCCGACCGCGAGTGAGGAGCGTGACCGCCCCGAACGCAGCGTTCGTCAGCTCGTGGGCCACTTCCGGGAGGCGCACTACGTCGAGGAGGGCGGCCTGGGGAAGGTCAAGGCGCGATTCGTGCCGATCTCCGGGCCGGGCTACGAGTGGGTGACGTCGCTGATCGAGAGCGCGCTCAAGGCGCCGGCAGGCAAGCCGCTGATCGGTATCTCGATCGACGGCTACGGTCACGCGCCGGACACGAAGGAGATCAACGGTCGCACGTACAACCTGGTGCGCGAGATCACGCATCTGGGCTCGGCTGACATCGTGACGCGGGCCGGGGCGGGTGGCATGTTCCACCGCAAGCTCTCAGAGTCGCTGGCGGGCGCGAGAGCGAGCGTGGGCGACGCACCGGTGCTCAGTGCCCGCAAGCTGCAGGAACGGGTGCGTGACGCTCTCTCGCGGCTGGAGAGCGGGCTTGCCGCCGAGGACGAGCAGCGCGTCCGTGGCGCGTTCGTTGCGCTGAGCGAGGCTGCGACAGCGACCGTGAAGCGACCCTCGTCGCAGGGCGCGAAGGCCGAGGTCAAGGCGCTCGAGACGAAGGTGCGAAAGGCCGAGAAGCGCGCGACAGAGGCCGAGTCGATGCTGGCCCGGTCAACGCTCGCCGGGGCCCTGCTGCGCGAGGTCGACGTGCCGCCGGATACGCGACGCGCATGGTTTGACGATCTGCTCGAGCAGCCTGACGAGCCGTCGATGCGTCAGCTGCTGGAGCGTCGGCAGACCGAGCGTCGCAATCAGATCGCCGAGCTGCGAGAGGCTGCGGGGCTCAACTACGGCGTCGAGGGGAACCCGCGCCGCGAGCCGGCCAGTATCAGCAGCGCGCCGCCCGGCGGTGACCTGCTCGCCCGGCTGGGCATCGACCCCGACGAGCTCGACTTCTAAGGAGGCAGCCAGCATGACCACTGACACATTCCAGACCACGCCACTGAGCGAGTCCCGGGGCGACCTGCGGGGGTTCCTGACGCGGCTGAGTTACGCGTCGGACCTCCGCGGGGTCACCTCTCGGCAAGCGCGGCGCTTCGAGGGGGATGCGCGGCTGCTCGCCCGGCTGCAGCCGCTCATAGGCCCAGATGGCTGCGTTGGCGAGCTTGGTGAGGAGACGCTTCTCGACATGGTCGCCGAGGTCGAGGACGAGCTCATCGACCGTTGGCGGCTGCAGGGCGACGAGTCCCGGCCGATCCTCGAACGCCTGGACGCGCACTTCGCCCGACAGCAGGAGGCGTGGCTCAAGCAGCGACGCGAGCAGGAGGCGCACACAGCGCTCCTAGCTCGCGATCGGGAGATGCAGGGCCTGGACGCGTTGCGCATCGGGATCTCGATGGGGCGCCAGGCGGTGAAGGACACCGAGGCGCGGGTCGAGGCGATGGAGCGAGAGCTGGCCGCGGAGGCCGAGCGGCTGGGAGTGCCGGCGTGGCCGTGACAAAGACTTCCGCGCGGTTTCGCCTCCTTTCCCGCGCGGTCGGCCCGGGCCAAAGGGGGTGGCGGCGGTTGCTGGGAGGTGTCGGCCGCCACCCCCTCCGGCGCCGTCCGGCAGCCCGAACGTCCGGTGCGGTGGTGCTATGACTCTCGGCAAGCGCAGGAGCATGCGCCTGAGCGACGGCTCGACGGGCTATTTTGTCCAGCGGTCTGATGACTGCTGGCGGGCGGCCGCTGCGACGGTGCTGAGGATACCGATTTGGCACGTGCCCGACCCGCATTTCGATGCGCACCTGGCGGCCGGCCAGGATCCCGAGAAACTAGACCGGTCAGCTCGCGCCGAGTTTGCGACCTGGCTTGCGAGCAGGGGCCTGCGCATGACGATCCATGCGGAGAAGCTCCCGCTCAAGGAGGAGCGTTGGATCGGCGTCGTGCCCCTGGATGGATGGTTCAACAGCCACTGCCTAGTGATGAGGCGAGACAGGTTGCTGTTTGACCCGGCGAACTTCACGGCGGCGTCCCGGACGCCCCTCTGGTTACACACCGTGCTCTGGAGCGCGCGCGATATTCGCGTCGGCTACAGCTTCCGAGCCGCCGCAGCCCGATCAAAAAGAGAAGGAGTGAACTGATGGCAATACCACTAGGAGCCGGAAGCGTCGGCCGTACCTACTACGCGGATGAGTGGGAAATCTTTCGCGAGAACGGCCGAGTCGAGCTACGCCGCAAAGAGGGCGTAACAATTAGATCAGGGGGCGCGCTTGGAGCGCAACGCCAACCATCTGACCTTCGGGCCCGCCGCACTGCTCGAGGTGCAGCAACCCGGACCGGACCCCGCGACTAGGGTGATGCGGCGTGCGCGCGTCCGCTGCCGCAGCATGAGATCGCAGACCGGCAGGACTGCCATCCGGCTACCGCGCTGACACCGAACAGGAGTAGCTCGAATGCCCATATTTGAACCGACGGTCCTGCAGTCCGATCAGATCAAGCTGCGTCACATCGGACCACGCGCGGCAGTGTGGCCGACGTCGCCGGCGCAGGACGCCACCGTGCTCGGCCGCACCGACATGGTCGCCAGGCCGCTAGCGATCAGCAACGTCCCGGCGAATCCCGACTTCGCGTCGGGCTCGTGGACGACCCGGCTGGACGACTCCGGCGAATGCAGCTTTGTGTTCCCGAACACAACCAGCAGCGACGGCGTCCCGTGGCGCGAGCGCTTCGATCCAGACGGCCACAATCAGTTTCTCGAGGTCACCTATAACGGGAACCTCGAGGGCGTCTTTTGCATCGACACCGTCACGCCCACGCAGCAGTCAGTCACGGTTCATGGGCAGGACGGCTGGTTCCTGCTGAAGAAAGCCTATGAGCGCGACTGGATTGTGGTGCAGGCTCCGCGGGACGTGATCGAACGCGGCACGCAGGTCTGGGTTCCCGTCACCGTCGACAATTTCTCCGCCGGGGCGCTGAACGCGCAGTGGACCCCCACGGAGTCAGGGGGGGCCAGCGCCTCCATCGGCGCGGCGGGTGGTCTTGTGCTGAGCACTCCGGCGAGCGCCAGCAATGTAACCGTCAACTCGTCCACCAACCCTGCGACCGGCTGTTGGCGGGCGGTCTGCCAAGTCCAATACTTCGGCGGCCCGGTGTCGTTCAACGGCGAGCTGATCTTCCTCGTGGGCGAATCCAATGGCGACCAGTACGCCGTTGCCGTCACCCAGGGCGCCGGCGAAGCCGCGTTCGGCGTCACGCTCATCCTCTTGCGGCACTTGGGGCACTTGATGCTGCTGCCGGCGGGCGCGACGAGAGCGGCTCCGCAATGGATGCACTTCACGTTGTAGCGGGGGACCGACGCGGCCTGCTGCTGGTTGAGTAGCTGCTGCTGGAGTCGGACTTGCTTCTCGGCCGCCTTCGCGGTGCGCTCTTTCGCGGAGTTAGGCCTCACCGGGACGAGGCCGCCGGACCCGATGAGCAACGTCTTCCGTAGGAACCCCATCGCGGAAGCGACTCTCCTTGAGAGGGCGCACGCGACCGGCCTGGCCGACCGCTACCACGCCGCGGAGACCAACTACGTCGACAGCCTCGTCGAGGCGATCAACGCCGACCACCAGCGCCGCCTGGAGGACGCTCGCCAGCGCATTCGTGACGCCATTGACGAGTACGGAGAGCGCCGCCGCAACTAGGCGTCCGAGTCGTTCGAGAAACTTCAGTGTGGTGCTGATCGAGGCGGACAGGGAACTCTCGCTAGCGCAGGCAGCTGTCTTGTACGGTGAGCGCTTCGGCATCGCCGGCGCGGCGCCGGCGCGCAACGCGAACGTCAGGCGCCTACTGCGGGACTGGCTCGAGCGCGAGCTTGCGGCGGGCGCCGACTGGATCCATCCCAGCGGATCCCCGGGCACCGCCGGCCGCCGCTACCGAGTCTCGGCCGTCGTGCTGCAGGGCGCGCTCGACGCTTTGCCGCGGTGCGAGGCCCCAGACTGCGAGCGCCCAGCGCTTCGCGACGACGGTCGCTGCGGCTCCTGCGGCCACGGGCGCACCGGGCGGCCACGTGAGGTCGAGTGGAAGATCCGCACGTGCGCCAGCTGCGGCAAGGTCCAAGAGGCGCCCCTGTACGGACGTCAGAAGCGCTGGCACTGCGACGACTGCAACGGGCGCCAGAAGCACGAGCCCGTCGAGCTGCGGTGTAAGCAGTGCGCTGAGCCATTCGTCGGGACCGGACGGCGCGCGAGCGAGCGCGAGTTCTGCGGGTACAAGTGCTCGGCCGATTACAAGTGGGCTCACGGCATCCTCACGGTGACCGACGAGCACCGCAGCCGATGGCAGCGAATGAACGCCGAGCGCCGGGAGGCGACAGAGGCGATCAAGACATCGCCTGGGGTCCTCACGCTGCCCGACGTCGCCAAGCTCGTGCACGTCTCGTCCTGGACCCCATACGGCTGGCGCGAGCGCGGGCTGCTGTCTGCGACCGAGCACTTCGGCGGCCGCTTGCTCACGACGAGCGACGAGGAGGTCCGCGAGCTCATCCGCAAGCTGGCCCGCGTCAACTCGCCACGACTGCTCGACCCGATGCGCTGCGTCGCGTCTGCGAAGGTAGTCCGGGCGCGACGCGACCTCATCCTTCCCCATCGTGCGGGCGCCAAGCCGAAGCATGAGCTTCGCGCGGAACTGCTAGTGATCGCCTGCGAGGTCAAGGACAAGTGGGGGACCGTCGCTGCGTGGACCGAGAACGACTTCCTGTTTGCGATCGGCGAGGCTGCCTGGGACCGCGGTATTGCTGGCTTCCGCGATCGCTATCCCGGGGACCGTCACGGCATTGACCCTCAGTATCGGCAGCCCGTGTATTCCAGGGTGCGCTATCTAGTCGGCTCGGAAGCAAAAGCGCTGCAAACCGCCACAAAATAATCAGCTCATCTGATTCTTTTGCAGGACGTACGCCGGCCGCGATGAGATGGGTAGGCCATGTCAGCCACCATCTGGTTTCCGTCACCGACTGCCGCCGGACCGCTGTATGAGCTCCGGCGCGAACGGGGTCTTAGCCGGCGCCAACTGGCCGCACGCTCTGGCGTAGCGCTCGCGACGATCAGCCGCATAGAGCGGGGTGTCGGCGGACCTCCGTACCGGTCCACGCTCCTGGCGCTGGCGCTCGCCCTTGGCGCCTGTCTCGACCAGCTCGAGGAGCGCGACCGGTGAGCGCGGCCACGTCCGACGGGACCTCGCGCGGTTCGCGGGCCGTTATCACGGGGTCCGCATCCCCTGTGTCAGCGGGCGATTCTGAGCGACCGCAGACTAGGGACGCCGACACTCAACAGGCGCAGGCGGTCCGACGGTGAGCGGCGCGACTCCGCGCCGCGGTCCGGCGGTTGTCACCCTCGGCGATGAGAGCGTCGCCTATCTCGGGGTCGCGGTCCAGACGGCTGACTGTGTGACGCTCGAGGGCTGGCGCCGCATCAGGATCGGCCACCGGTTCGCATTCCCCCAGCAGGGCAAGTGGTCATGGCCGCGAGCGGCAGCGCGGGTCACCTGGCTTACCGAGTCCGAGCGGATCGCGGCGTGAGCGGGCCGGCGCCCCCGCACATCACCTACGCGCTCGACGCTCTCGATCGCCTTGGCGTCGCGGTAAGTCAGAACGGCGACGCCACGGTGTGGCTCTCGCGCTGCCCGCGCTGTGAGGGCGCCGGCCTGCAGACTCGCGACGTCGACTGGGGCGATGGCAACGGACGGCGCGTTCGTTTTCACTGCCCGACGATCTGCGACCACGAGGACGTCCGTCGTGCCCTCGGCTTGCAGGAGCCTAAGCTCGAGCTCGGTGCGTGGTCAGGCAACGGCCACGCGCCGGACTCCACGCCGTCAGGCCCGCAGGCGGTGCCCGCCCCGACCATCGTCACGCTCGAGGCCTTCGTCGCGGTCGACGAGCCAGGCGCGACACCTCTGCTCGGCGACGAGGAGGGCGCGCTGATCGCTGAGGGCAGCGACGTGATGGTCTACGGCAACGGTGGCGCCGGCAAGACCACGCTGCTGTTCGATCTCGCGTTCCACCTTGCCGCAGGCCGGGACTGGCTTGGCTTCCCGATCTCGCGGCCCTCTCGCGTGCTGCTGATCGAGAACGAGGGGCCGCGGCCGCTGCTGCGCAACAAGCTCAAGCGCAAGCTGGAGGCGTGGGACGGGCCGGCGCTGGACGGTCGCGTGAGTGTGTTCGAGGAGCCCTGGGGCCGGTTCAGCTTTGCCGAGCCCGCGTGGCGCAAGCAGCTGGCCGACACGATCAGAGACCGCGAGGTCGACGTGATCATCGCCGGCCCGCTCACGCGGCTCGGGATGGACACCGCGGGCACGCTTCCGGAGGTCGCCGCGTTCATGCGGCTCGTCGACGAAGTCCGCCAGGGGAGCGGCCGCGGGCTCACGCCGATCATCGCCCACCACGAGAACAAGAGTGGCGCCGTCTCGGGCGCGTGGGAGGGCGCCGGCGACACGCTGCTGCACGTCGAAGGCGCCGGCAACGGCCACACGCTCGTGTACATCGCGAAAGCACGCTGGGCGAGCGCGCATCACCACAAGACGCTCAAGCTGGCCTGGACCGACGGCGAGAGCTTCGAGCTCGAAGGCGATCGCGACTATGTCGCCGAGGTGCGCGAGCTGCTCTCCGACCGCGCCTGGCGCACCGCCAGGGAGATCTCCGGACCCACCGAGAAGGGTGGCATCGGCGCCGCCGAGACGACGATCAAGACCGTTCTCGACGAGCATCCGGAGCAGTTTGAGCTTCGCACGGGCCCGGCGGCGAAAGCGCTCGGGCGCCTGCCCACTTCCAAGCTCTGGGGTCTGAGTTCAGCCCTTAACTCACACGACTCAGACCATGCATTCCAAGGGGGTGCCGAGGGGGTGTCTGCGTCTGCGTCCGCCCTTAAGGACGCAGACACCCTGAACGCACCCCCGACCCGCGCCGCCGAGTCTGAGTCAGAGCCTCAACTCGGACCGGACGATGAGGCGCTCGCCGATTGGGGCGAGCAGCTCCTCGAACGCCACGCGCCGCATAGCGGCAACGGAGCGTCGTGAGCGTCGTGTTCGAGACCGACGAGGGGCTCGCGAAGCGCATCCGTCGAGTGGCGTTCGAGCTGACGGAGGATCTCCGCAGGGAGCTTCTCGAGGTCGCCCGGATCCTCGATCCCGAGCCATCTGAGTCGACATCACGTCTGCGGGCGAGCGAGAGGCTGTTCGCGGCATGAGCTCGGCTGTCGTTAGCGCGCTGCTGGCCGACCTGGACGACGCTGCGCTCGCCGAGCTGGCGGATCGTCTCGCTCCGCTGCTTGCCGATCGGATCGGCAGCGCGAGCCCGTGGCTGAACGTCGAGGACACGGCTCGCTATCTGGCGTGCGACCGTGGTCGGGTCTATGACCTGGTGCAGTTGCGCAAGCTCGACCCGCGGCGCGACGGGCGCCGGCTGCTCTTCCGTCGTGCCGATCTCGACGCGTATCTCGAGGCCTCGGATGACGCTCGCTCGTTCGCACACTGTTAGGCGCCCGTGGATCGTCCCTGCATTCGGACGGCTTTTCCGGCTGCCGGTGGCCTCCCGAGCCGACAGTCACCGGACTCGCGTGGGTCATGAGTGTCCGCAACCTGGGTATTGCTATCCGCCGCACCACGGCGTAGGCTGCTCGCACCAACAACGTGGGACCCGCGACGGTTGCACGCCGCGGGCCCCGGCAACCGAACGGGTTAGCGTTCGGCGCAGCCAGGCAACCTACAGATTCAGGCGGTTGCCTCCTCGCCTAGCAGACCTTCCCTCGGAGCCGGGCCAGTCCCGCGCAACCGAGAGGAGAGCGCAATGACGCTCACAGAGAAGGTCTATGTCCTGCTCAGCCGCGAGACAAGGCACGACTTGCCCGGGCCAGTCGGTGTGGTCGGGTGCTTCCCGAACCATCCCGAGGGTGAGTTCCTGACCTCGTTCGAGCAGGACTGTCGCGACTGGGGTCTCGCGTTTGGCATTGCCTACGGCATCGCTCGGGGCGAAGACGCTTTCGAGCCTGAGGATGCGGTGGCGGCGAGATCATTGGGTGCGGCAAGGGACGCGTTCGGGCGCTGGGGCGGCAGCGACATCTTCACCACCGTGGCGTACGACAAGGACCGCGCTGAGCGCCCCGTGCCGGACGAGATAGAGATCGAGACGGTGGCGTGATGGCGACTATCGACGAGCTGGAGCGCCTCGATCGCGAGATCGACGACGCCGAACGGCAAGCGCTGCGCAATCTCGCGGAGCACCTGCGCGATGCGGTGCGGGACATGCCGTCAGAATCGCGACTTGCGCTGGCGTTTGTTCGTTACGCAAGGGAGTTCGATATGTGGGCCGGGGGAAGCAGTCCGGGCCTTTGGGGCGCTTCGTCGCTCGACGGTCGCACCGGGCTGCTTAGGGACGTGAAGGAGATCCGTGACCGCGGCGTCGAACCGGGCGACGAGGAGGCGTGATGGCTTTCGAGATCGAGGCCGACGAGCGGAAGGTCCTGGTGCGCGACCTTGACGAGTTCGTCGACTCGATGCACGAGATCTACCGCGAGCGCACTGGCAGCGACTGGGATCCCTACAGCCCGATCAATGGAGAGGGCATCGCTCTCCTCATTCGGGCTCGGGATGACCTCACAAACCCGGATGGCCCCTGGAGCCTGGACGGCACGCACGCGGAGCTTGAGGTCCTGTTCAGGCGCCTGCGCGCAGGCGCCCTCAAGGGGCTGGAGATCGGTGCGGACACAGGCGCCCTGGTCTGCGTCCCAGACCTGAACGTCGAGGATCCGGAACGCACAGACGAGCAGCTGGACACCATCGGGATCTGCGACGGGCTGCTTGCTCGCCTGCGTGAACAGAAGGGGGGCGACGCCTGATGGCCGCGAAGCTCGAAAGGACCCGGACGCCGGGCATCTTCAAACGCGGGTCCCGGTACGTATTCAGCTACCGCGTCAACGGCAAGCAACGCTGGGAGTCCGCTCGAACGCTCGAGGAGGCGCGTCGTGCGAAAGCGGCGCGCCAAACCGACATCGGCCGTGGCGAGTTTGAGGAACGCTCCCGCGTCACGCTGCACGAGTACCTGGCCGAGTGGATCGGCCGCTATCCCGGCACCGGCCGGCGTGGCTTCCGCGAGGAGACACGCACCGAGTACCGCGGGCTGCTGGACCGCTACGTGCTGCGCTACTTCCCGGCGCGGACCCGGCTGACGGAGATCACGCCGAGCGTCATCGCGGGGTTCGTAGCGTGGTTGTGCGATCCGCGGGAGCAGGCGAAGCTCGACCATCGCATCGCGGTCGAGCGAGCCCGAGCGGCCCGGAAGCGCGACCCGCAGCCGCTCGCCGCGGACGCGTCGCGGGAGCTGTCGGACTCCACCGTCCGCAACGCGCTCAAGCCGTTGCGTTCGGCGCTGGCGACCGCGAGGCGCGAGGGGCTGATCCGCCACAACCCGGTCTCCGACGTCGCGCTGCCGCACCGGGAGCGCATCGAGGAGGACGAGGATCACCCGCGCCCATTCCCCCGCGGTGCGATGGAGCTCGTCGTCTCGCTCGTGCATCCGGACCACCGGCTGCTGTTCGAGCTGCTGGCAGCGACCGGCGTGCGGCGTTCGGAGCTGCTCGCGTTCGAGGTCCGGCACCTGCACCTGGCGGGCGCCCAGCCGCACGTGAAGGTGCGTCAGCGTGTCCGCCGGCGCCAGGGCGTCGGACTAGTGGTCGGCCCGTTGAAGTCGCGCTACGCGAGGCGCGACCTGCCGGTGCCGCTGTCGCTGGCCGACAGGCTCAAGGCGCGTGTCGTGGGCCGAGAGCAGACCGACCCGGTGTTCCGGTCGCGTACGGGGACGCTCCTGGATCCGGACAACCTCCACGAGCGCGTGCTTGGTCCGGCGTGTGCCGAGGCAGGCGTCGAGTGGGCGGGGTTTCACACGTTCAGACACACGGTCGCGTCGCAGCTGTTCGCGGCAGGGCGCAACCCGGTGCAGGTGCAACGATGGCTCGGGCATCACTCGCCGAGCTTCACGCTGGACACGTACGTCCACTTGCTCGACGCGGACCTCGGCGAGCCGCTGGAAGCGGCGAACCTTCGGCCCGGAAAGCCGAAGGTTGAGGACGCGTTCGGCGTCGTGCCTGGCGGAAGTGCGAACAATGCGCAAACAGACGCCACACCACTGGACGCCACTCGCAAGCCCGTCCTGATCGGAGAAATGCCGGTCTAGCAGGCAGTTTGTGGAGGCCACGCCATCCGGCGACACGCCGGGGATGGCTTCCCAAGCCGAAGGTCGCGAGTTCGAGCCTCGTCGTCCGCTTCAAGAAAGGCCCGCGAGAGCGGGCTTTTTGCTTGGGTGGGGCTGGTGGTTGCGCGGAACTACGACGCTTCGCATGAGGACGCGAGCTACTGACCTATGCTTTGGCTCATGCTGAAACCGTTGGACGTCATAGAACTGAGCGTCGCCGTCGACGCGTGGGAGGCGGGAACGATCGCCACCGTGTTGGAGGTCGCATCCGACAGCGCGTTGGCGGAGGTCTCAGACGAGGATGGCAGGACGCTCGATGTCCTCACCGTGCCACTCGAAGCAGCAAGGCGGTTTGAGGGGCAGGACGTCCCAAGACGTCCCAAGACCTCCCAAGACGTCCCGGCTCCAGCGAGCTCGGCGCGCACCGCGCAACGTTAGACATTGCAGGGTTTTTTTGCTGCCTACGCGGGTCGGCGGTGAGGCTTGAGCTACGTGCCGTAGGCAGCGGCCCCGCCCGGTCGTGGGACGTCTTGAGCACTTCGAGTGCGTAGAGTGTGTGCCTGTTGACGGACATCTTGGGGACGTCTTGACAGGCCCACACGGATGCGGTCGGGTCGATGTCTAGCGGACGAGCACCGAGAGGGTCTGGGTGCGGACGGGAGCGGCTATCGAGACGCCACTCTCGCTGGCCGGGAGCTGAAGGCGGGGCTGCGGAGCTGTCTCGAGCCGGCGAGTGGGCGGCGGAGTATCCAGGATCTCCGCGCGCGCGGAACGAGCAGTGCGCACGGCGGTGTGCTGGGGGGCATTCGGGCTGACCTGGGTCGGCG
>Ga0182024_10022331_pt1 | contig 11411 bp, 9 predicted proteins | sample P32metaG_FD_120480 | JGI IMG/M metagenome (GOLD analysis project Ga0182024, IMG submission 120480) | Permafrost microbial communities from Stordalen Mire, Sweden - P3-2 metaG (Illumina Assembly) | ecosystem: Environmental > Terrestrial > Soil > Wetlands > Permafrost | place: Sweden: Stordalen... | reverse complement strand
TTTCCTCACAGCGCGGCGGCCCCCTGCTGGTGGCTGAAGGGGCATAAAATTCAATGGGTCTCCCCGTGAGTGCCGGCTGTGTTTCTGGAACTTGCTAAATTCGCTTCGTTGTTGTGGAGCATTCTGGCGCTTGACGCTGTGCTTCATTCCGCCTTTCTGGAGCCTGGGAGTAATCTGCAACAACGTCTGCTGCCTTCGCTCGATCTCATGCTCGTGGCCGCCGCCATCTGCGTGACCAGCGGGTACATCTTCCACCTTGGCGACCAGAAGGCCGGCAAGCGTGACGCCAGCGTCATTGGGACCTTGCCCATGATGATTTTCTGGTGGGGCGCCGGGCTCATCGCTCTGCTCTACGGCTTGGGCTGGTTGCTGGAACGCTATTGCCTGGAGTTGTGGCACTGAGAAACCTCCCTGCGTTTCTCCCTAAACGATTTTTGCGGCTATACTCCTGCTCATCCGCTCTAACGCCAATGGAACCGCGCCGGAGACTGGTGCGTATCACCACCCATGAGTCTGGCCGCCACCCTCGCTTTGAACAACCCTGGAGTACGGGCGCAAGGTGAGCGCTTTCAGGCCGATTACGGGAGGCGCTATTCTACTGGCCGAGGAACGCCCGCGTTGAACCCCTCTTCCAACCCGCCGCCCGAACGAGAAGGTGGTGCGCGCCGGCAGCCGCCTGTCGAACGACGGCCCGAAGCGCCGGAGCTGGACTGGCCCGCTTTGGTGCGGCGCTGCCTCGATGGGGACACCGGGGCCTGGACGGAGTTGGTGGTGGCCCAGCAGCGCCGGGTATATGGCCTCTGCTACCGTTTTACGGCCTCCTCCCATGACGCCGAAGACCTGACCCAGGACGTCTTCATCAAGCTCTACGCCAACCTGCGCAGCTTCGACCCGGCCAAGGGCAGCTTCCACACCTGGATCACCACCCTGACCCGCAACCTGCTGGTCGATCACTTCCGCCGCTCCCGCCAGCAACGGGCGACCGACTCGATCGACGCCGGCTGGGATCAGGGCAATGATGCTCCCCGGGCCGAACCCCTGGTCGACCCGCGCACCACCCCGCTGCAGCATGCGGTGCAGAATCAGCTGGAACGGATGGTGCAGAACGCCCTGGCCAAGGTGTCTCCGGAGCTGCGCGAAGCGGTTATCCTTCGCGATCTGCAGGATATGGATTACAAAGAGATTGCGGAGGTATTGGCCATTCCCCAGGGAACCGTGAAGTCCCGTATCAGCCGCGGCCGGGCGGAACTCGCAAGGCTGCTGGAACGTACTAAAGGGCAGGTGATGTAAATGTCTGAGCGCGAACAAAATAAGCAGTTAGGCGAGCCAGGCCGGGTGCTCCGGTGCGACGAATGGGAGAACCTCCTCGCGGATGCGTTGGACGGAACCCTGAGCGCCGCCGACGCTGCCGCCTTTACCCGCCATCACCGCGAGTGCGCGCTCTGTGCCCAGATGCTCAAGGAGACCGAGCAGGGCAGGTCGTGGATGAAGTACCTCGCCGTGGAACCGGAAGTCCCCGCCGACCTGCTCAAGAAGATTCTTGCCCGCACCAGCGGCGGCCCGCAGCCGGGAGTGGCTGCCCCCGCACTCTCGCTGCCCCCGCGCCCCGCCTGGCACCGGGTGATGCTGCCGGCGGTCCGTCAGGTGTTGGAGCCGAGGTTGATGATGACCCTGGCCATGGCCTTTTTCTCCATCGCCCTGACCCTAAATCTTACTGGCATCAAGGTGACCGAGCTCCGCGCCACGGACCTTCAGCCCTCGCGGCTGCGCGCCAACCTCACCCGGACGTACTACTCCACCAACGAACAGGTGACCAAGTACTACAAGAACCTGCGCCTGGTTTACGAGATGGAGTCGAGGGTGCGGGAATTGCGGCGTACCACGGATACAGAATCCGCACCCTCGCCCCAACAAACGCCCAAGCCGCCCGCCCGCGACGGCAGCGGCAGTCCCAGCTCGACGGTCCCCAAGGGACAGCAGGTCCCCCCCGCGACGGAAAATAGTCCGCGCCAGTCCAGACGCAATGCTCCCCCCGCCGAAATGGTGCCGGCTGGGTTTGCGCCCGCAGGGAGAAGAGGAAAATTTCAGAAAGAGGTTTTCAGGGCTTTGCCTTCTACAACTGAAGACCAGGCCCGGATTTCCTGCCACGTAGCGCTGGACATAGCCGCGTGTGCGGCTTTCGTTACGGAAAGCCGCATGGGGTTCGCCAACGCCACCAAGTTCCACAGGAAATCCGGGAAAGCCCAAAGGAGCTTGGTATGAACTGCCTTAACCATCCCGATGTCGCGGCCGCGGCGTATTGCCAGAATTGTGGCAAGCCGCTGTGCACCGCCTGCATCCGTTCCGTAGGAGGCGTGGTCTACTGCGAACAATGCCTGGCAGCCCGGCTGTCGCCACAACCGGGCGCCGCCGAAGCCGGCCTGACCGGCTTGCACGCGCACCCGGTCCTGGCGGGCCTCCTGGGTTTCATCCCAGGGGTGGGCGCCATGTACAACGGACAATTCGTCAAGGCGCTGGCCCATGTGCTCATTTTTGCGGTGTTCGTGAGCCTTTCGGATAAAAGCTTTGTTTTCGGCCTGTTGATCGCCGCGTGGGTTTTCTACCAGGTCTTTGACGCCGCCCAGACGGCGAAGGCGCGACGCGATGGATTGCCTCTCCCCAACCCTTTCGGCCTCAATGATCTCGGCAACAAGCTGGGCATAGCTCCCCCGGTCTCGCCCTACGCCACTGGCTTTGCCCCTCCCCCGGCTCCCGGTGCAACTGCCACCGGCGCGAATCCTAATCCCGGGGCCGGCAGTCCCTTCCAGCAGCCACCTGCGTACACCTCGTCCTATGCCGTGCCTCCGCCAGGCACAGCGGGTGGGCCTGCCCCGGGCATGCCGCCTTACAGTGAACCGCTTGCCCTGGAACCCAGACAGAGGCACCCCTTCGGCGCCGTGGTCCTCATCGTCATCGGCTTGGTGCTCTTGCTGCATACCCTGGGCATCTTCGAAGATGAATGGATCAGCCGAGCGTGGCCCCTCATCCTCATCGGTATAGGCGCGTGGCTGCTGTACCGCAGAACCCGCGATCTTCCCGGCGGAGGGGTGCGATGAATTCCTGGCTGCTTATCCGCCGGCTGCGCGGACCTGCGTTCCTCATCCTGGTCGGCATTACGGCACTGCTCAACCAGTGGGGGGTGCTCAGCTTCAGCCGCAGCTGGCCGCTCTACCTGATCCTGGCCGGAGTGATTGGGCTGGCCGAGCGAGCCGCTATCATCGCGGCTCCTCCCGTCCCTCCTGCCTACCCTGGACCTTACGCGTCCGCGTACCCACAGGGAACGCCAGTGCCGCCTTATACCAACGTTCCGGCCTCAGGCATCACGGGATCCGCAGATGACCCACTCGCCGATCCCAGCAGGAGGCCGTGATGGCCACCCTGCCCCCGCCCTATTCCCAGCGTGACGCGGCCCGCGCCCAGCGCTACTACCGGCGTTCGCTTCGCCGTCCGTCTGTGCTTGGCCCGGTGGTTCTGATTGTGGTTGGGGTGCTCGCCCTGCTGGTCGAAACCAACACTTTGAATTTCGTCCACCTGTGGGATTGGTACCTGCGCTGGTGGCCCCTGCTGCTGGTCGCTGTGGGACTGCTCTCCCTGGGCGAATGGTATCTGGACCGGCAGCAAGGATATGTAGTGCGCCGCTCCCATGGCGGACTGATTGCGCTGATCATTGTGTTCGCGGTCGTCGGCTACATGGCCGGTTCCGCCTCGCGCGGTTTGCGTGGCATGCATGTCTTCCGCCACGGCTCCGACCAGGACGATTTCTTCTCCCACCTCCTGGGCCAGGAGCACGATGACGATCGAAACCTCAACCACTCCATCCCGGCCGGAGCGCCCATCGACATTCAGGTGCCGCATGGAGACGTAACCGTTACTCCTTCAGGGGATGACCAGATCCACGTGCAGGCGCACCTGGTGGTGTATGCAGCCAACGATCGCTCCGCCCGGCGCAGCCTCGAAGCCCTCGCTCCCCAATTGGTGGTGAACGCCAGCAACGTCACTCTCCGAGCTGCGGACGCCAACGACGGGCGGGCCGACCTGACGATTGAGATCCCCAAGGGCAGCGTGCCCACGGTGACCGCCAACCACGGCGACGTCACCCTGGAAGGTCTCTCCAGCGCCGCCAATGTCAACGCAGACCGCGGCGACGTCAAGGCCGACAATGTCGGCGGTGGCATTCATGCGCGCATGGGCAAAGGTGATTTCAGCGCCCACGCCATCTCGGGCGATGTGTCGCTGCAGGGCAGGCTGGACGATGTGTCCATCTCGGAAGTGCAGGGCCGGGTGGCGTTGGACGGAGACTTCTTCGGGGATACCAGTCTCGCCCATATCGCCGCCGCCGTTCATTTTCATTCCAGCCGCACCAACGTCGAAGTGGTCTCGATCCAGGGCGCCCTGACCATCGACAGCGGTGACCTGCAGCTGAACGACGCCACCGGGCCGGCGAGGATTTCCACCAGCGCCAAGGATGTCGAATGCACCGGGATCACCGGCGACCTGCGGGTAGAAGATGGCGACGGGGACATCTCTGTCGGCACCCCTGCGCCGATGGGGGAAATCGGGGTGCACAACCGCAACGGCGCCATCAACCTGACTGTGCCTCAGAGTGTGGGCTTCCAGCTGCAGGCAACCGCGAAAAACGGGGATATTGATTCCAAGCTGGATCTACCGGTCACCAGCACCGGCCAGGGCCACACGGTCGCCGGAAAGGTGGGCAGAGGCGGCCCGCGGGTGGAATTGGTCACTGATCACGGCGACATCGAAATCACCACGACCGATCAACCGCCGTCTCCCCCTACTCCTCCGGAGCCCCCATCGCCGCCTGAACCGCCCGCTCCCCCGCAAAAACCAATCCGCCACTTGCATCCTGGAAGGGGCGCGGATACGGGCGCGCAACCGATCGTTCAATAGATGGTTTCGAGGCGGCTGAAAAACTCGGTTTTGTATCCGGGCACGACTTTAGTCGGGCCGTAAATACGTCGGGCTTTAGAGTCTGCGTGAGAACGCACTTTTTGAAGGGTACGGCCTTTAGGCCGTACATTTAACCGTCAAGATGAACCGGCTTCAGCCGCCGAGGGCTGCTTAAGCGACCACAAGAAGTGCCCTCAGTGGCTAAAAGCCCGTCCTACATCGCATCGTTAATGTACGGGCTGAAGCCCGTACCCTTCAAAGAGTAGGTTCTCACGCAGACTCTTTAGCCCCTGAGAGCCTGCCCTGAGCTCGTCGAACGGGTACGTCTTTTCTGCTCGGTCCCGAATTCTTCCGCAGCCTGTTTAATCGCCTGCGGCCAGCCGTTCGCCGATGATGGCTTCGACCCGGGCCACCACCTGGTCGAGCGAGAGATCGGTGGAATCGATAATCACCGCGTCGGCTGCTGGTTGCAGCGGAGACTCCGCGCGGGTGCGGTCGCGGCGGTCGCGCTCCCGTAGCTGCTCCAGTACAGATTCGGCCGGGATCGCGCCCTGGCCATTCTGCTGGTAGCGGCGCTGGCCGCGCACTTCCGTAGCCGCGTCGAGGAAAATCTTGACCTGGGCGTCGGGAAAAACTTTGGTTCCGATATCCCTGCCCTCCATGACGATGCCGCTGCTCGCACCCAGCTGCCGCTGCATGGAGACCATCCATTGACGGATGCCTGGGTGCACGCTCACCCGGGAAGCAGCGGCCGTGACATCCGCCTCCCGGATGCGTTTGGTGACTTCCACATCGTCCAGAAACACCCGGTTGCCCAGCGGCGCCGGCAGCAGCCGGATGCGGGTCCGCTCTGCCAGCCGCCCAAGTTCTTCCCGATCGTCCAGATCGCTGTCGGTTTGGATCGCCTTCAGCGCGAAAGCGCGATACATGGCCCCACTCTCCAGGTTGAGTAACCCGAAGCGGGCGGCAACGCGGGCGGCTACCGTGCTTTTGCCGGCGCCGGCGGGGCCGTCGATCGCCACCACCAGGGGCGCACTGTGGCTGGCTGTCATGCTCCTGGTTTTTTCCCTTTTGGCTTGCTGCCCTGGAAGCGTGCCGGTGGCTTGCCTGTTTTGCCACTTGGCTTGCCGCCCGGTTTACCGCTTGGTCTGCCGGCAGGCCTGCCGCCGGGTCTACCGGATGCCGAGCCAGCCCGCGGCCACGATTTGGCGGGCCGGGCGCTGGGGGTAACGGGCGGACGCGCCCCTTGATCGCCCCTTTGATCGCCCCCTCGATCGCCCCGTTCCGATCTGGGACTGGAGGCGCCGCCAGTTTTTGCATAACCGCCAGCCCGCGGTCGCTGATAGCTCCCGCGGCCGGAACCACCCCCCGAACCACCCCCAGGACCGACTCTAGAACCGCCCCTTGCACCTTGAGGGGGGCCAGACCTGGGCGCATCCGACCGAGGCGCATTCGACCGGGGGCCTGCTGAGCCGCTACCGCTTGGGTTCGATCGAAACGCAACTGGAGGTCTACCCTGGGGGCGGCCCGCAGCAGGAGGCCGCTTTGCTGCCCAGGAACGACTACCGCCGGCACGCGGCGGAAATCCTTCCCGACGACCACTCGAAGGCCGACCCGGAGCTGTGCCCCTTAACCGGTCCTCTCCTGATGCGCCTCTTGGTCCACTTCTCGGTCCACTTCTGGGTCCCGGCCGAGGCTTTTGTCCTTCACGGAAAGGCGAACGGCTGCGGTCCCCGGCACGCGGAGGACGGGGTGCGGATGCCGATCCTTCACTGGGTCTTGGACCAGGCCTCGAACTGGGTCGCGCCGAAGCAGCCGGCCGTTCTCGTTTTTCTGATCCAACCCACCCAGCCGCCCGTTTGTCTGGCCGCGTGTCCGGTCGCCCCCGGCCACGCGTGTCTGGCCTCGCTCCTGTGCGGGGAACTCCCGCTCCCCTGCCTGCTTCACCAGTGGTTCTTGGCGGGAAGCTGCGTCCCGGCGGACCTGAGAGCCGCTTACCCGCAACCCTTTCTGGCCGGGCGCCTCCGGTCGCGGCTGGCCTGCCCGCAGCCCGGCGCGGACCCGTCCACTCCGTTCGTGCCGAGGAAGGCGCGGCCCCAGACCTTGGAGGCGCCCCAGGCCGGGGAGCGAAAGGAGTTGGCTTCGCAGGGCGGCCCGAAGGCGCAGCTGGACGCATAGGCCTTGCCGGGCGGTCTGTTCTCTGAGCGGCCAACGGCCGCCGCGGAGTCTCCACCCTCGCTATTACCCCCGCAGCCGGTGCCAGGGGCTCTGCACTCGCTGTCGGGGGAGCCACCAGCTCGGCGAACTCCGGCAAGCCACCTTCCAGGAAGTAATACGTCTGGGCATCCATCGAAAGCGAATGGATCTGCCGCGTGGCGGCCAAGCCGCGCACCGCTTCCCGCACTCGCGAACGGGACGCCACTGGGGAAAGATAGATTTCGATTTCCTCGCTCGATGCGGCGTAGACCGACTGCAAATACATGGATACCAGCAGAGATAACGCGGTCACCTGGGAGGTGGCGGCGGCTGTCGCGAGCGCGTCCCGGTGCCGTACCCGGAGCAGCTCCCATTGCGCCGGCTGGCCCGCGTCCGCGAACAAAGGGCTGATGCGCAATGCCTGCCAAAGCTCGCACAGACCTCGCAAAACGGCAGCCTCGGTGAGCTCGCGCCCCAGCGTCTCCCTGGCTTGGGCAGCGCTGAGCACGCCTTCTTTGTCCAGCGCCTTCCACAACTCGAGCACCAGGGGAGAGACCTTGTGCCCGGAGGATTTCTGCGGCGCATGCTTCCAATCCGCATCGGCGCGCAAGCAAAGCACGTAGGGCAGCGCCTGGCTGTGGGCCAGAAAATCCGGCTGCTCGCTCACTGCCCCGAGCAGGTTCAGAGCGACCACGCTGCCGGAAGCGACCAGGCGCGTCAGCAATCCCTGCGCCTGCTCGATGGCCGCCACGCCGGGTGTGGCCAGCGCGCTGCCTATGCAGGCTTCGACAAAGGAGGGCGCAGGCGCCGGCAGTTGCGCGCGCCGCGGTAGAAACAGGCACAGGGGATGCTGTTCCAGCCATCTCTCTGCGTCTTCGAGGGTGAGGAGGGGACTTTGTTTCTGGCGCCAGTGCGCCGCTCGTGCTGCCTGGAGCTGCTCTGCTGTCAAGATGGTTCCGCGCTTTCCAAGCTGGGAAAAGTATTGTTAGATCCGATGAAATGCCCGCTGGATTTCTTTCCAAGCATACCGCAGGACGATGGGACGCCCATGCGGGCAACTGGTCGGGTGCTCGGTTTTGGCCAGCTCACCCAACAGCCATTCCATGCGCGCCGGATCGAGCGGGGTGTTCACCTTGATGGCCGCGTGGCAGGCGATGGAAGCTGCGATCCGGGTACGCGCCGCCTCCAGATTCTCTGCCTGTTCCGGGCTGCCCGCCTGTTCCAGCACCTCGACCAGCATGCGCTCCAACGCAGAGCCCTCGAGCCCGGCGGGCGCCGCCTTGATGGCGATGGTGCGCGGCCCGAACGGCTCCACTTCAAAACCATTCGCTTCCAACTCCTCCGCAATGCCGGCAAAGGTGACCATTTGCGCGGGAAGCAGATCGACCAGCATCGGCATCAGCAGCCGTTGGCGCTCCACCTGTGCCACTCGCCGCTGGCGCAATACCCGCTCGAACAAAATCCGTTCGTGGGCCACGTGCTGATCGATGATCCAAAGACCTTCGTGGTTCACGGCCAGAATGAAGGATTCGCGCAGTTGTCCCAGCGGCCGCAGCGATGCCAGGCCATGCAAGGTGGGGCTGGCGCCCGCCTCGACCGCTTCCTCCTCCGGACTCCACGCAGCCGCAGAGACACAGCCCGGGGAAGGCTGGCGGTTGCCGTTTGCCAGTCCATTCTTGGCCATTTCATAGACGGTGGCGTTCTCCGCAGCCGCGAAAGGAAGAACCCCTGGCGCGGGCACGATGTGGGCCGGGGTCAACGAAAAATCAGCGTGCGCCGGCTCCTCATCGGCGGGCCAACTGGCAGCGAGCCAACCGTCGGAAGTGGGTGTTTCCCGCGGCGGAACCTCGGGCGATGCATGCGCCACCAGCGCCGGCGTCGCGCTGGGGTGCGTCGTGAGCGCCTGCAGAAAACCCGCTGCCGGCCGCCCCAGGGTCAGCTTGTTGCGGATGGTGTCGCGCACAAAATCGTGCAGCCAGCTGGCTTGGCGGAAACGAACCTCGGTTTTCGCCGGGTGCACGTTCACATCGACTTCTTCCGGCGGCATATCGATAAACAGCAGCACCACGGGAAAAGACGTGGGCGCCAGGATATTGCGATAAGCCTCGCTGACCGCATGCATCAGCAGGCGGTCGCGCACTAGGCGGCGATTGACGAAGCAGTAGATCGAGTTGCGGTTGAGTTTCTCGAGCTCCGGTTTGGAGGTGAAGCCGGTAATGCGCAGCCATCCCGGCGGCGGAGCCTGGTAGTCCGCGGGCCGTCTCCACGGCGGGGGCTCGGGAAGCCCGGCGCGTGCCAACTCGACTTCGGCTGCCAGCGGCAGCAGCTGGTCCAGAATGTCCTGGCCGAAGATCTGAAAGATGCGCTCCGCTGCTTGCCGTACCGGGGGCGCGACCAGCAAAGCGTGCGTGGCCGAATGCAGCTCGAAGTGCTTATCCGGATGGGCCAGCGCGTAATGTGTAACTAAAGCGGTTACGTGAGCCAGTTCCGTGTTTTCTGACTTGAGGAATTTCCGCCGCGCCGGCGTATTAAAGAACAAGTCGCGCACCGTGAGCGTGGTTCCGGCGGGCGCGCCCTCGTCTTCGCACAGCAGCAGCTTGCCCCCGGCAATTTCCATCCGTGTGCCCGAGCTTTCCTCAGCCGCGCGGGTGATCAGCTCCACTCTTGCGATCGAAGCGATCGACGGCAGCGCTTCTCCGCGAAAGCCCAGGGTGGCAATCGAGAGCAGATCGTCGCTCGATCTTAGCTTGGAAGTAGCGTGCCGTTCGAACGCCAGCAGCGCATCGTCGCGCACCATGCCGCAGCCGTCATCGGCAATGCGTATGAGCTTCCGCCCTCCCCCCTCCACCGTGATCACGATGCGGGTGGCGCCCGCGTCGAGGGAATTCTCCAGCAGTTCTTTGACCACCGACGCCGGCCGGTCGACCACTTCGCCGGCCGCGATCTGATTGGCCACCTGGTCGGCCAGTATGTGAATACGGCCCATTTTCTCTCATCACCTTCCTAAACCTAGCAGACATAACCGCCATCGCCTTCCGCGGCGGGACTCTTCGTTTAGCCCTTTCCTAAACCGGCCCTTACCACGCTATCTGAGGACCGGAAGAGAAACGCCAGGTCCCCCTACTGCCCTCCTCCGGTGCTTTGTACAGGGGCACGATTGTCTCGGGTGTTTTTCGTCAAACGCCCACAAAATCGTCATCCTGAGAGTCTGTAAACTTTATTGGTTTTCTCGAAAATTCCGCGATGAAAACAAAAGGCTTAAGCGTGTCCAAAACCCGAAAAAGCCAATAAAGTCACAGACTCTGAGCGAAGCGCCTCACAGATTGATCGCATGACACAGCGCTGTAGCGCGGAGTCGAAGGACCTCGGCGGTGGTTAATTACCCATGCTGCTCGGAGCTTTTCAACCACCGGCCCGCCGCGGTTTTTCCCTGGGGCCGAGAACCAGGAACTTGCTAGCATCTTGCTTAAGTTCAGCCGTCCTAGCGGGACCAAAATCTCTAAATATTGCTTCTCACACACACCCTAAAGCGCAATTCTGCCTCCACGCCTTCAGGCACGACCAGAGTCAGCCTGACATGAAGCGGTTTTTTCGGCTTAGCGGCCGCTGCGTACCCGGCGGGGCAGTGCCTGAGTCGGCCGTTTGCTCTTGGCCAGCCGCTTGCCACGAGGGTGCGCCAGCTTCTCTTCGCGCGACGAGGCAGGCTCCGACAGGGTGTCCCCCAGTACGTGCAGGCGGAGGAAATTCGTGGAGCCAGATTTGGTGCGGGTCCCAGCGACAATGCCCAGAATCTGCCGCGGCTGAACGTGCCCGCCCTCCTCCAACAAGCGCTCGGCGGTTTCTACCATCTGTTCCGCCGTGGCCAGCTTGTTGCACAGGAGAGGATGAACGCCCCACAGCAGCGTCATACGGTTGATCACCCGCTCTACGCTGCTCAGTCCGAAGATCGGCGATTTCGGCCGGTATTTGGAGAGTTGGCGCGCGGTGGTCCCGGTCTCGGTAAAGACCGCAATGGCGCTGATGTCCAGATCCTCGGCGGCGTGGGCCATCGATTCGCAAATGGTCTCCGCCACCGACAGCCGCACATGACCTGACTGCGTGCGGTCCGTGGCGCGCAGCAGCGGCTCCTGGCTTTCCGTCTCGATCACGATCTTGGCCATCATCTTCACTGCCTCGACCGGATACTTGCCAGCCGCCGTTTCGGCCGAGAGCATCACCGCGTCGGTGCCGTCATAGATCGCGTTGGCCACGTCCGAGGCCTCGGCCCG
>Ga0182024_10022330_pt1 | contig 11411 bp, 10 predicted proteins | sample P32metaG_FD_120480 | JGI IMG/M metagenome (GOLD analysis project Ga0182024, IMG submission 120480) | Permafrost microbial communities from Stordalen Mire, Sweden - P3-2 metaG (Illumina Assembly) | ecosystem: Environmental > Terrestrial > Soil > Wetlands > Permafrost | place: Sweden: Stordalen... | reverse complement strand
CGCTTCGGTTCAGGCGGATGACGCGCCGCCGCAGAACGGATGCGGGCTGGTTTCGGCCCTTCTCGTCGCCCAGGACCAGGGTAGCGTCACGATCGCCTGCGCCGGGGTTTCGCCCGAATTTGGCACGCTGCTCGCCGGCCTATTGACCGACATCCTGCAGCGCAAGCTCGATCCGCGCCTCGTCGCGGCGAAGTTGGACGAGATCGAAGCGGCGCCCGAGGCCGGCGTGGCGCGGACCTTCGATTCGAGCCAGCGTCAGCTCGTGATCAAGGAACTGGTCGGCAAGCCGGGCCAGGAGATCGCGATCGCCGCCGACCCGACCGAGAGCGACGCCGGCGATTTCGCCAAGGACATCGCCACGCCGCTGCAGATGGTCGGGTGGCAGATCGCGGGCAACCAGATCACCCGCAAGGCCCTGCCCGGCTTCGAAGACGTGCCGGGGGTGGTGCTGATCGTGCGCGACCCGAACGCACCGCCGGAAAAGGCGCGCGAACTCAAGGAAGCGCTGACCGCCGCCCATCTCGTCGTGCCGCTATTGGCCGACCCGAAATTGGCGCCCGATGCGGCCGTGCTTTGGATCGGCAAGCGTCCGAGCTTCAATCCGACCGGCTCGAAATCCTGAGCATCGCTTCCGCGGCGAGGGCGCGCCGGTCGATCTTGTTGGTCCCGGTCAGTGGCAATTCGGCGACGAACCACAGGCGCCGCGGGTGCTGGACCGGCGCCAGATGGGCCAGCGCGAACGATTTGAGTTCGGCCTCGCCCGCATCCTCGCCGGGGCGCCGAACCACGAAGGCGACCGGGATCTGCCCGCGCTCCTCGTCCGCAACCGCCACGACGCTGGCCTGATGAACCGCCGGGTGCCGTTCGAGCAGCCCCTCGATCTCGCCCGGAAAGATGTTTTCGCCGGAGCAGACGAACATGTCGTCGGCACGGCCGACGAAGAAATAGAAGCCATCGGCGTCGCGGCGCACCAGATCGCCGGTGCGGTACCAACCGTCGTGCAGCACGTCGGCGGTCGTTTCCGGCAGGTTCAGATAACCCTCCATAACCGCCGGACAACGCACCTCGAGCACCCCTTCGTCCTCGGTCGCACCGCCGCTCACACGCACCTCGTTGCCCGGCAACGGGTAGCCGAGCGCGAGGTCGGGCATCGGGACGCCGTCCGGATGCGGGCCGAACGTCGACGGCCCGTGCTCGGTGGTGCCGTAGCCCATTACCAGCCGCGCACCCGGGAAGGCGCGCCGCGCCCGATCCCATAGCGCCTCGGTCTGCGGCGCCGACCCCATCGTCAGACGGCGCACCGACGACAGGTCGGTCGCAGCCAGCCGCGCCTCCTCCTTGACCACGCGCGCGATCATCGTCGGCACCGAGGTCAGCGCGGTGCAGCGGAATCGGCCGATCGCGTCGATATAGGCTTCCGGCGTGAAGCGGGGGAGCAGGACCAGGCTCGCCATCGCCATCAACGAGGTCTTGGCCGCGAACAGCGCGTTCATATGGTAAAGCGGCGCGGCCACCAGGAACCGCTCGGATTCCGGTGCGGCCAGCGTCGCCAGCCTGGTGCGAAGCGCCCATAGCTGGCCGGCATGCGACAGCGCGACTCCCTTGGGCCGCCCGGTCGAGCCCGAGGTGTAGAGCACCATGGCCACCTCGCGCGGGCGCAGCACCACCGTCCGGAAGCCGGTGTCGACTTCGCTCTTTCCGATCGCGATGACCGAGAACGGCTCGGTCCCGAGCCCGTGCGGCAGCGCCTCGCAATAGGCCTCTTCGGCAAAGGCGAACTCGACGGCCGCGTCGCCGAGGATGAACCGGATCGTCTCTCGCGGGAGCCTTGTGTTCACCGGAACCGCAACGAAGCCGGCGCGCATGATCGCCAGATAGGCGACGAGGTATTCGGCCGAATTGGCGCCGATCAGCGCGACGCGGGCGCCGCGGCCTAGATCCCGCTGCGCCAGCGCGGCCGCCAGCGCCCCGGTGGCTCGGTCCAACGCCGCATAGGTGAAGGCGCGATGGCCGCCGGCATCGTCAAGCGCGATCAGCGCGATCTTGTCAGGATCGCGCGCGGTATCCGACAGATCGCCGAGATTGACCGACTCGAACCGGCTCACGGTGCGACGATGATCTTGCCGAACACCTGACGGTCTTCGAGCAGGCTGATCGCGGCCGCTCCCTCGCTGAGCGGCAGGACCCGGTCGATCACCGGAACCAGTTGTCGCGACGCCGCGAGGTCGAGCAGCCGTTCCAGATCGCTTCGCGCCCAGCTGTTCGACCCGAGAATCTTCAACTCGAAGCTCCAGATGTAGCGCAGGTCTTCCGCCGGGGCGAACCCCGCGGTGGCGCCGCAAACCATAAGCCTGCCGCCCCGCTTCAGCACCCGCAGCGACGGGACCCAGGTGTCGCCGCCGGTATAGTTGACGACCATGTCGACGCCGCCGTCGCGACTGCGACGCTGCGGCCGGCCGAAACGGGCATGGATCTCGCGGACAAAATCGGTCTTCGCGTAATTTATCACATGATCGACGCCAAGAGACTGCAGACGTTCGAGTTTTGTGTCCGAACTGGCGGTCGCGATGACCATCGCTCCGGCCGCTTTGGCGATCATGACCGATGCGGTGCCGACCCCGCCGCTTGCCCCGAGCACGAGCACGCTCTCGCCCGGCGCAATGCTGCCGTTGGTGGTCAGCATGCGATGCGCGGTGCCGTAGGCGACCGGGATCGCCGCCGCTTCGGCGAAGCTCACCCCCTCCGGGATCGGGATCAGCTGCTGGGCGGAGGCGACGCAGTATTCGGCGAGCCCGCCGTCGCGCATCTCTCCCATCAGCCCGATCCCGGGCCAGATCGGGTCGATCAGCACGCGCGTTCCGGTCGCCACGCCGGCGACACCGGCGCCGAGCGCGGCGACTTCGCCGGCAATGTCGAGTCCTGGGATGACCGGCAACGGCACCTTGATGCCCGGCATGCCGCGGCGGGTGAAGACGTCGTGGTAGTTGAGCGCGCACGCGCCGATCTTGACCAGCACCTCGCCGGGGCCGGGAACCGGGTCGGGGTACGCGGTTTCGTAGCTCAGCGCTTCTGGGCCGCCGTGGGCATTGAGAACGAGGGCTCGCATCGCGACCCGCTGCGCGGTCCAGCTAGTTCGCGGACAGGGGTTGCGAGGCCTCGGGCGGCGCCGGCACCATCGCTCCCGGCGCCAGGTCGGGTGCTGTTGCGGCTGGAGCGGCTGCCGCGGGGGCCAAGCCCTTCCGGGCGGAGTCGATCGCGGCAAGCTGGTTTGCGACCTGCTCGGCGGGAACGCGGATCAGCATCCGCTCGCCTGATTTGGCGACGAAGGTGACCGACAGATCGCCGGTACTCGCCCGCATCGCCGCTTCGGGCAGCGATGCGGCAAATTCCTCGGCATAGGAGCAGCTGCCGCCTTCGCAGGTGATCTCGTCCTTGCCGATCGCGATGAAGCGCAGGCTCTGTCCCGCGGAGTCTTGCGCGGCATTCCAGGTGCGCTCGGGGCCGGCATAGCTGTCTTCGACATAAATCTGATTGGCGACCTCGCCGGTGCGTGTGTCGAGCCAGCTTCGCAGACAATCGATATTGGTGCCGCCGACGCCGAGAAACGGCGGGTCGTGCTGAGCCTTCGGTCCGACAAAGGCAAGGAAGCGTCCGTCGTGCTCGCGAGTCACGGCAATCGAGTTGTCGGCTTGCGGTTGCGACGCCGAGCTTATGAACGGCACGTGGCCGCCGCAGCCGGAAAGGGCGAGCGCGGCGACCAATAGACTCAGCAAGCCGGCCGGGACGAAGGTGCAAGTCGAACGGTGCATTCGGGGTTATTCCAATATCGCTGAATTGTCTTCGCCCAGTGTCGGCGCGCGCTTGGCAAAAGGCGGGCGAACGCCGTCGAAGGAAAGCGGCATCCCGACCAACGCCAGATCGCTGCCGGGCCGGCGTTGGATCAATCCCAGCGCCTCGGTCTGCCGGTCGGCGACGACCTGGTCGAGCGTATTGATCGGGCCGTTCGGAATGCCGGCTCGGTCGAGCAATTCCGCCCAATACGCCCGCCGCTCGGTGGCGAAGATGTCGGCGAGGATCGGCACCAGCTCGGCGCGGTGGACGACGCGGTCGCCGTTGGTGCGAAAGCGCGGATTGTCAGCGAGGCTCGGACGTCCGAGCGCGGCGGCGAGCCGGCGGAACAGATTGTCGTTGCCGGCTGCCACCATCATGTAGCCGTCGGCGGCGGCGAAGGCCTGATACGGCACGATCATGTCGACGCCGGACCCGTGCCGCGCCGGCAATTCGCCATTGGCGATGTAGCCGGCGAGCATGATGCTCATCCAGGCGAGCGAGGTTTCATAGAGCGAGGTGTCTACGATGCCGCCCTTGCCGGTGCGGTCGCGTTCGCGCAGGGCGGCAAGAATGCCGATGACGGCCCACATCGCCGACCCCATGTCGACGATCGAGGCGGTGACGCGAACCGGCGGGCGGCCGTCTTCGCCGAGAAGGCTCATCAGCCCGCTATAGGCCTGCATCATCGGGTCGTAGCCCGGCCGCTCGCGCAGCGGGCCCTCGGCACCGAACGCCGCGAGATTGCAGCAGACGAGGCTCGGCTTCGCCGCGACCAGCGCCGCAGCGCCAAGGCCGTATTTGTCGAGCGCGCCGAATTTGAGGTTGTGAATCACCGCGTCGGCGCGTTCCAGGATCAGCGCCCTGAGCCGCGCCGCCTCGTTCTCGTCGGTAAGGTCGATCGCGATGCCGCGCTTGCCGCGGTTGACCGCGTGAAAGCACGTCGCCGCGCCCTCGCTGAACGGCGGACCCCAGCCGCGGCAGGCGTCGCCGGTCTTCGGGTTCTCGACCTTGATCACGTCCGCGCCCAGTTCGCCGAGGATCATGCCCGCATACGGTGCGGCGATGCTGTGGCCGATCTCGATCACGGTGAGGCCGGAAAGGGGACGGACGGATGACATCGTTTCACCACCAACCGGCGGACCGGGCGACATTCGGGTGCCCCTTATAGTTCGTCATCCGCCTCCATGTCTCTCTGGTGAATTTGCATGGCGCTGCTCTATGTTGCGCGTCGAACTAAATCGGCCAGGGAGGGCGACATGAAGAAAGACTCGCGGGAGATCGAGGAAACGGTCGCGGCCCGGCTGCCGCGCCGCGCGCTGATGGCGGGTGTCACCGCGGGGACGGCAGCGGCATTGCTGGCGGCGACCGGCAATCGTGCGCGCGCCGCCGATGCGGCGCCGTTTCCGGACCATCCGCACTGGAAATTCGTCTTCGTCAACCACGTGACGGCCAACCCCTTCTTCGTGCCGTGCCAGTATGGCATCCAGGACGCCTGCGCCCTGCTCGGCTGCGATTATCAGTGGACCGGGTCGGAAACTTCCGACGTGGCGCAGATGGTCAACGCGATGAATACCGCGGTCGCCGGCAAGGCCGACGCTATTGCCGTGTGCCTTGTCGATCCGCACGGTTTCGACCGGCCGGCCGAGAATGCGCTCGCGGCCGGCATCCCGGTATTCAGCTACAACGCCGATTCCAAGACAAACAAGCGGCTCGCCTATATCGGCCAGGACCTGTTCCTCAGCGGGCAGATGATGGGCCAGCGCATCGTCAAACTGGTCGGCTCCGGCAAGGTGGCGCTCTTCATCGCGACGCCGGGCCAGCTCAACCTGCAGCCCCGCGTCGACGGCGCGATGGATTCGATCAAGAAATCCGGCGCCAGCATCCAGGCGACGATGATCGCGACGGACCCGACCGCGAACGCCTCATTGTCGAAAATCGACGCCTACTACCTCGGCAACCAGGACGTGAAGGGGATGTTCGGCACCGGCGGCGGCGACACGCAGAATTGCGGGCTGATCAGCCGGAAATACAACCTGCCGTCAAAGGGCGTGCATAGCGGCGGCTACGACATGCTGCCGCGTTCGCTCCAAGCCGTTCATGACGGCTTCCTCGATTTCGTCATCGACCAGCAGCCCTACCTGCAAGGCTTCTACACGGTGATGGAGATGTTTGCCTGGAAGGTATCGGGCGGCCTCGTGGGACCGGCCGACATCAACACCGGCCTCAAATTCGTCACCAAGGACAACGTCGACCAGTACCTGAACACGAAGACGCGTTACGAGGGCGGCGGCAAGGAGGCTCAGATCGTCCCGCATACCGGCGCGATCGGCGGCTGACGACGTGGCGGACGGGGCAGTGGGGAGCGGCGTCGTCCGGCGAGCGTACGATCTGCTGCTGCGGCCGGAGGCGAGCGTCATCGTCGTGTCGGTGGCGCTCGTCGTCTATTTCGATATCGCCAACAGCAATTTCCTGACCACAGCCAACCTTCAGACGGTGTCGCAGTTCGTCGCCGCCCCGGTGATCATCGCCTGCGGCGAGATCATGCTGTTGATCTGCCGCGAGATCGACCTGTCGGTCGGGCAGGTCTTTGCGCTGGCGCCGTTCCTGATGGAGAACGTCAACGATTTGGGCGTGCCGGAACCGTTGGCGATCGTCGCGGCGCTGGCGGTGTGCGCGCTGATCGGGCTCGTCATCGGCCTCATCACGATCGGGCTTCGGGTGCCGTCGTTTATCACGACGCTCGGGATGCTGTTCCTGATCACCGGCCTGACCCTGACGATCTCCCGCGGCTATCCGGCAAATACGGCGGGCGGCCCGACGCTGACCGATATCATGGGCGCCTGGAGCTATTCCGAGATCGTTTGGGCGCTGGCGATCGTGGCGGTCATGCATATCGTGCTGCGCCACACGCGCTGGGGCCTGCACACGATCGCGATCGGCGGCAACATCGTCGCCGCGGGCGAGGCCGGCATCGCGATCAACCGCATCAAGATCGGCAATTTCGTGCTGACCAGCACGCTGGGCGGGTTGACCGGGCTCCTCGAAGCGTTCCGCGTCGGCTCGATCGATCCGCTCGCCGGCGGCAGCAACATCATGTTCCTGGGCGTCGCGTCGGGGGTCATCGGCGGCACCGCGATCGCCGGCGGCGCCGGGACGATCATCGGCGGGCTGGTCGGCGGGATCATGCTCGGCGTGATGCAGGACGGGTTCACGCTACAGGGGATCAATGCCTTCACGTTCGACATCATCATCGGCGCGGCGATCCTGATCGCGATGATCGCCAACATCCATCTTGCGCGAATGCGCGGCGGCGGCCCTCGATGAGCGGCGCGAAAACCGAAGCGATCCGCGCCGAAAAGCTGGTCAAATCGTTCGGCAATGTTACCGCGCTCAACGGCGTATCGATGGCGGTATCGCGCGGCGAGACGCTCGGTATTCTCGGCGACAACGGCGCCGGCAAATCGACGCTGATCAAGATCCTGACCGGCTATCACCAGCCGGATGCGGGGCAGATTTTTGTCGACGGCGAGCCGGTGCGTTTCGGCTCGGTCGACGACGCCCGCGCGCACGGCATCGAGTGCGTCTACCAGGACCTCGCGCTGGTCAACGGCCTCAGCATCTATCACAACATGTTCCTGAAGCGCGAATTGCTGTGGGGCGGCCCGCTGAGGCTGCTCAACCATCGCGCGATGCGTCGCCGCGCGATGGAGGCGCTGGCCGAGATCGGCGTCGCGGTCAGTTCAGTGGACCTCGAGGTCGGCGCGCTGTCGGGCGGTCAGCGCCAGGCGATCGCGGTTGCGCGGGCGGTGTCGACCGACGCCCGCATCCTATTGCTCGACGAGCCGCTGGCGGCGATGGGCGCGCGCGAGGCACGGCTGATCATCGACCTGATCGACCGGCTCAAGGCGCGCGGCGACATCGCCATCGTCATGATCGCGCACAATTATGCGCAGACGCTCGAAATCTGCGACCGGGTGATCCTGATCCAGCACGGCGAGGTGACGTTCGAAAGCCCGGCCGGCGCGACCTCGGCCGAGGAATTGCTCGATATCGTCCGCCGCGAATACCGCGCCGCGCGGGCCGGGTGAGCGAGACCAAAGATTGGCGTAGGGCGCGGCGGTGCGTTTCGTCGCAAAGCCTCATTCAAGCCGCCGGCTGTCTGTTGAGTGCCGATTCCGGTCGTTTGCTCGACGACGAAGGAATTACTGAGGTCGACCCGAAGCAGGCCTGAACTAATTCGGCATCGCGGCGACGATTGCCTCGGCCACGGAGCAGATTGGGTCTGCGTCGCCGGCTTACACCAAACACTGCATCGTCATTGTCGCCAACACGTCGGCGAAGCGCATTGCGCCCGGCTTTCGATCCGATCCCGGCCGCGTCGCCCTCGGGCGGCTTCTGGTTTCAACCCCACTTTCTGTTGAAAAACGCGAAACGCCTTCAACCGTGATTGTGGAGATTCAACTACGGGTTTAATCTTGTGATTAAAATCCGCAGCTCCCGTCTGGAGGTTTCACCGATGGGAATGGCATCGATAGAATATTCCCGGCCATTTAACGCCATCCGTAAGTTGCGGGCGCTGGCCATACTGCTGCTCGCCGTCAGCGTCACCGCCGTCCCGCCGCGGGCGCGGATATCGCCGAGGCGCGCGTCGTCGCGATCGTGCAAGCGGATCGGGCACCCGCGTAGGCCCAGATCGGCGGCGAGATAGACCCCGCCGATCCCGGCGCCGACGATCGCGACTGTGGTTCCTGTCACTTTGTGGTTCCCCTATTCAGCCCTTTGCAGCCCCGGCGGCAGGCGTGTTGACGCGGCGCGGCGCCAGCGGAGCGGCCGGGATGTTGCCGAGGTCGATCTCCGGCATCTCGATGTCGAGCGTCTTGAGAACGCCGTTGGCCAGTTCGTTGTAGCGGTCGAAGCTCTGCCGCAGCCGCCCGCGCCACGCCGGCATGCCGCCGCTGGCGTGCAATTCGAACGAGGATTCGCGCCCGTCGAGCGCCGAGGCGACATGGTCCGAGGCCATCTGCAGCAGCGCCGCACGCTGCAGCGCGGTCCACCCGCCGCCGGCGAACGATTCCTCGAGCCCGGCGGCGAGTTCAGGGTCGGCGAGGTCGCGGTCCGACGGCGCGACGACCAGGGACGAGCCGGGCAGCGCGCGCAATATCTCGCTGATGCGCTGGTGCGATTTGAACATCGCGATGCCGCCGGCCATCAGGTGACGGTAATTGGCGAAGCAGTAGCCCTCGGCGGTGAATTGCGGGTCGCGCTCGGCGGCGACGAGGCAGCTCCGCACGGTCTGGACCTCGGCGATCACGTCGACCAGGTATTCGACCGTCGGCTCGTGCTGCTTCAGCCCGATCGCGTCGGTCAGCGCCAGGGCGAGGCCGAGCGTGAATTCGGCCTTGGCCAGCCAGCCGTAGAGGTGGTGCCACAACAGCCAGCGCGCGATCGGCTCGGGCGAGGCCTCAACCAGAAACACGCGCTCCCACGGGACGAAGAGTTGGTCGATCCATATCTGGCCGTCGAGTTCGTCGAAGCGGCTCGACAGCGGCGCCATGAAGCGGTTCGGGTGGCGGGTCGCGACCTTGCGGCACAGCGTCTTCACCTCGGGCGCACCGACCGGCACGACAAAGCTGGCCTTGTGCCCGCCGATCTCGACGCCGTTGAGCGCGCCGACATAGACGTCCTCGGCGTAGGCCGGACTCGTGTGCATCCCGATGCGGCCGCTGATCACGACGCCGCCGTCGGTCTCGCGCACGAGCCTCAGCGCGGCGCGCTCAGCCGGGTCCGGGCGCAGGCGGAAGCCGAGCGGAGCGGCGCCGCCGCAGAAGGTCAGGAACCGGCCGGTGCGGGCGATCCGCTCGCGATGGGCATGGGCATTGGCGATCTGCTCGGGCGAGGCGTTGTGTTCTTGGACTGCTAGCAGGACGCCCATCGAGATCAGGTGGCCATAGGCCGGCGCGTGCGTGATGTTGCCGGCGGAGAGGAATGTGATCGCCGAAAAGCACCGGCCCATGCGCACGAGGTCGTCGCTGCTCTTCGGGAGCACGAAACTGACCGGAATGCGCTTCCCCTCGGCGTCGGGCGGCGTCATCAGCGTGTCCTGCCAGGCCGGGTCGAAGTGGCGGTCGTACCAGGTGACGTATTCCTCGACCATCGCGCCGGTCGCCGGGTGAGTCGTCACGTCCTCGACCCGGCCCTCGCCCATCACCCAGACGCGCCGCCCGTCGCGCAGCGCTTCGCGGTATTCGGCGCCGGTCCGCATCACGCAGTTCTCCGCCAAAATTCGCTGAATTCGGTCGGGACGATGTCGCGGTAGCTCGCGTCGCCGTCGACCAGGCTCATCGCGCGGGCGAAGTCGTTGACCGCGGCGAGAGAGGCGGGGCTGATCGCGGCGTCGTAATAGGGCAGGTCGCGCGCGACGATCGTCGCGATCAGCCCGGTCTCGCGCGGCGGAAAGCGTCTGGCGGCGGCCTCCGTGGCGCGGCCGACATCGGCTTTCAGCGCGTTCTGCGCCGCGACCAGCGCGCGCAACGCCGCGGCGGCGGTCTCCGGGCTGCGCTCGACAAGCCGTGCCGTCGTCGCCAGCGCGCCGAACGTATAGTCGAAGCAGCCGGGCGGCCCGTCGCCACGCCGTACGTCGAGCACGATCGTGCCGACGCCTCGCCCCACGGCGATCTCGGTCGCCATGCCGTTGGCCCAGAACCCGTCGATCTCGCGGTTTTCGAGCGCCTGCGCCGCGGTCAGCCCGAAATTGATATTGCCGCCGCTGGCGCCCGGCACCGGGCCGATCTGCACGCGGTCGTAGCGGATGTCGATGCCGCCGGCGGCGAGCAGGTGCCGCAACCCCATCTCGACCCAGGGTGCTGCACCGATGCGCAGACCCTTCAACCCCTGCAGGTCGCCTCGCACGATGCCGAGATCGCTGTGCATGACCAGGAACCAGTACATGCCCTGCGCCAGCGCGCCGAGCAATTTGACCCCTTCCCATTCGGGAAACGCGGCAAGCGCGCCGTGCGCGGCGCCGGCGACGAAATCCACCTCGCCGTCGCGCAATGCCTGGTAGCAGCGGTCGACCGGGAAGATTAGCTCGGCCGTCACGTCGAGCCCCTCGGCCGCAAAAAACCCCAATTCCGCGGCTGCTAGCGCCGGGAAATACGAATTCGAGATCAGGTCCGGTATCGCCAGTTTCAATGTCGCCTGCCCAAGGGTCTCGATTTACCACTTTTATTCGTCATCCCGACGCAGGTCGGGAACCACCCCAGTCGTGGATACCGGCCTTCGCCGGTACGACAAGCAGAAGGGGACGCCACTTTACCAGCGCCATTCCCAGCCTATAGTCGTGGCAATGACAAGGGAACCGGACAGGCGGGGATGACGCCGTTCGAGCTGATCGAGCCGAAATCGCTCGGCGAGGCGTTAGCGCTGCTCGACCCCGACGACCCGGCGGTGCGCCCGATCGCCGGCGGCACCGCCTTGATGCTGATGATGAAATCGGGACTCTACGAGCCGCGGCGCCTGGTCAGCCTGCGTGCGCTCGGCCCGGCGATCGCCGCGATCCGCGATAACGGCGACGACGGGGT
>Ga0182024_10022329_pt1 | contig 11411 bp, 7 predicted proteins | sample P32metaG_FD_120480 | JGI IMG/M metagenome (GOLD analysis project Ga0182024, IMG submission 120480) | Permafrost microbial communities from Stordalen Mire, Sweden - P3-2 metaG (Illumina Assembly) | ecosystem: Environmental > Terrestrial > Soil > Wetlands > Permafrost | place: Sweden: Stordalen... | reverse complement strand
TATTCGCCGGCGGAGATACGTTTGCTGCTCGCAGTCCTCGGCGGACCTTGCCGTTTGGTAGTGTCGATGGCGATTCAGACGGGCATGAGGATCGGAGAAATCCTCGCGCTCCGCTGGAAACGCGTTGACCTGCTGAATGGCACCCTCGAAGTAGCGGAGACATACTCGGACGGAGAGTTCGGATCCCCAAAAACGCGGAGTAGCTGCCGGGTCATTCCGATCAGCTCGATTCTGCGCGCCGAACTCGAAGCGCAGCGCGCGAGGATTGGCAATGCCGGTCCGGACAAGCTGGTCTTTCAAACGACGAGCGGTACTCCGCTAAACGCAAAGAACCTGTACAACCGGGAACTGGCGCCGGCGTGCGATCGGATCAAAAGGCCGCGAATTTCGTGGCACTCGTTCCGGCACGCTCACGCTACGCTTCTCGGTGAGGTTGGCGGATCTCCAAAAACGGCCCAGGCGTTGCTCGGGCACTCAGATTTGGAGACTACGTTCAACACGTATACACACGCCATTCCCGACTCGCAGAGGATCGCCGTCGAGCGAGTGGCGGGTGAGTTGTTTGGGGTTATGGACTCAGTTGGACTCAACTCTGCATCGGCGGCGACGCCTGGCAGAAGGTTAAACTGATGGAAAGAAAAGCAATTACGGAGATTTTGGTGAACCGGGCAGGACTCGAACCTGCAACCCGCTGATTAAGAGTCAGCTGCTCTACCATTGAGCTACCGGTCCACGAACTTTTTATTTTAGCACGAGTGCGGCAAATTTCCGGCGGCTGGCTACGCAAAGGCCAAAAAAATTAATCGCGCAATTTTTCGGCGATTTCCTTGGCGATCTGTTTGGCGCGCTGGACGTCGTGCGGATCCAGGGAAATCGCGGCTACTCGCGGGTGGCCTCCGCCGCCGTATTTTTCGGCAAGGCTGGCTAGATTATCTTCCGCGGCGGCGGGATTCCAGGGATTTGAGCCGATCGAAATTTTGGCGCGCGACGGGGATGCCAGCACGCTCACCGTGTAGCGCGCGTCCGGGTACAGCATGTAGGGAATAAACTTGTTGTAGCCGTCGATGGGCAAGTCGGTGATATCGAAATAAAGCACGCCGCCGTCTACTTCGATGCGCTGCTTCAGAAGCTCGATCGACTGGTGATGCTTTTCCAGCAGCGGGCCAAGGTGTTTGGCGATGATCGGCAATTCAATCATTTCAGCAAGCGAACGCTGCGAAAGGTCCGGAATTATTTTGCTGACCAGGCCCTCTTCCGGCGCGGACTCGATCACGAGCGCGAGCTTTGTGGCAGGCTCGGCAATGGCGACGGCGGACTCCGGCGTGGGGTATTGCGCGCCATCGATGATGTCGCCCCAATGAATCAGCTCTGCAAGCGGCTTCACGTCGAAGCCGAATTGCGCGCTGGTCACGTCGGCGATCAGTTTGGTGCAGGACTTATACTCGGGGCGATAGAATTTGTGGCCGACGCGGTCCTGACGAAAATGCTCGGCATCGGCGGGAGTGAGGAACGCGCTCTGGTGATGATCGAACCACCAGGTGACGCGCGGCGAGCTCGAGTACTTGAAATCGACGATGGCGTTCTCATCGCCGTCAAACAGCCATTCGGGAAATGGGTTGCGGGCCTGATGGGCCATTCCCGTGAAATGAAACTCCGCGCCGGGCTGAATGCGCTCCCGGAAAAAGCGATAGAACACCGCCGCCGAAGCCGCGCCGTCGAAGCATCGGTCGTGAAAGCACAGTCGAACTTTTAGCGGGTTCGCCACTCTCGCCCTACGCTCCCTGGACAAACAAATGTCAGTGCAATTGGAAAGCCCTAAAAGATGGACGGGACCGGCAAGAATGTCAAGATGAAAAGGAAGGGGTGGTAGGACAGCCACTCCTGGCTATCCGGGTTTTGCGCGGCGCCGCAGACAGCGTCACCCGCGCAGTTTCGGCACGAAAAACTAGGACAGCCAGGAGTGCCTGTCCTACGAAAATCGCAAGCTGCGCGGCAGGCTTATTTGCCGGCGATGCTTTTGGCGATGCCGGCCGCGACAGGCACTTCGAATTTCTCGTGCTGATATGCCTTCACCATCAGCAAGACCCAGAGAACGAATGCAGCGAGGCTAATGAGGCTGAAGAGCGCGGATCCAATCCCGAATGCGCCGACGCCACCCATCCCCATGAACCCCGCGCGAAAGAAAAAGATTCCGAGGACAATGTTAATGACGTGGAGACCGCCGAAGACCACGATCGATTGCGCCGCGTGAAAGCGCACAAATGGCCGCTTGTCGATCAGAAGGAAAATAATCCCGGTGACCCATCCGAGCAAATAGGACAGGAGCGCGGCTACATTTTCAGACATGCCAGTATCCACACTCGACGTTGTTTGCACGACCGCTCCTCCGGATTGCGCTTGTCCGCATTTTGGGCAAAAACCCGCGCCCGCCGCCACTTCGCCGCCGCAGTTGCTGCAAAAGGCCATGGTGTTTCTCCCCTCTGAAAGCCCCTAACATCATAATCCGCGAAGGCTATCACCACAGCGCTCCGCGCACAAGGTCCACTGTGCAAATTCCGGTTGGCAATGCTCGGCACTGGATCGCTGGAGAATCGACATTCGCGACTTGACACTAAACCACGGATTTCAACACAGAGGGCACAGAGAGCACAGAGAAAACCTGGAGAAAGCAAATCCCGCGGGGAAAATCGGTCTTCTCTGTGGCTCTCTTGTTTTCCTCTGCGTTCTCTGTGTTAAGGTTTTTTCGCTGCCGCGGCGCGAGTGCTATAATGCCCACCCACGCGGAAGTGGCGGAATTGGCAGACGCGCCAGCCTTAGGAGCTGGTGGCCGAAAGGCCGTAGGGGTTCGAGTCCCTTCTTCCGCACCACCTTGGATTTTCCACACATCCGTTCGAACAATTATTTTTGCAATGCATGCGCGGTGAGTTGACGTTGCAGTGTGATTCCCCTATACTTTGCTTTCGTTGTGCCCCGCTCGCCAAACTTTCCCGTTTCCATTTTTACAGGACCGAGAAGCGGCAAGATTAGAAGCACGAACCGATGGGCGGTTCTGACATATTTCGATCATCTTACAGTTTACAGTGAAAATTGAGAAAATGAAGGCGTGACCATGACCGAAGCAACTTGCCGGCGTGAACTGGAACTTGAAATTCCCGCGGAAACTGTTGAAAAAGCAGTGGCGCGCGTGGCCAAGGAATTTGCCCGTGTGGCTCGCGTGCCGGGATTTCGTCCGGGGAAGGCGCCCATCACGCTGATTCGGCGCCGCTTTGCCGAGGACATCAAGAGCGAAGTGCTGCAATCGTTGGTCCCCGAGCAGGTTGAACGCGCTGTCACCGAAAGCAAACTGGTTCCCGTCACGCAACCGCAAATCGACAAGGTCGATTTCGCCGAAGCCGGGCCGGTGAAGTTTCGCGCCGTGTTCGAGGTGTTGCCGGAATTCGAGCTGGGACAATATAAGGACCTGGAAGTCGAAGTCGAAGACCAGAAGATTGAAGACTCGGATGTCGACAAGGGCCTGGAAGAGCTAAGAGAACGCGCCGCTACGTTCGTTCCAGTGGAAGGCAGGGCCATCGCCGACGGAGATTACGCGCAGCTGAAGCTGAAGGGCATCCCGATGGGCGGCGGCGATCCGCTGGAAGCCGACAGCGTGCTGTGCCACGTGGGCGGCGAAGAAACCATGGAGCCGTTCAATCAGAATTTGCGCGGCGCGAATATCGGCGACCACAAAAATTTTGACGTGGTCTATCCCTCCGACTATCCAGACGCCAAGTTGCAAGGGAAAACATTTACGTACGCCGTAGAGGTTCTGGGCCTCAAGGAAAAGAAGCGGCCCGAGTTGACGGATGAATTCGCTAAAGATGTGAGCGAAGCGCAAACGTTGGACGAGCTTCGCAAAAAAATGCGCGACAATCTGGAAGCGGCGCGCACGCATCGCCAGAGCGAACAGCAACGCGAGAAGTTGCTGGCCCAAATTGTGAAGACGCATGAGTTCCCCGTACCCGAAGCGCTGGTCGAGCATCAAATGGATTCGCGCCTGGAACGCACGGTGCGCTCTTTGGCGTCGCAGGGCGTCGATCCGCGCGCGGTAAATGTGGACTGGGTGGCGCTGCGCAGCCGGCAAAAGGATCGCTCAATCGAAGATGTGAAGGCCGAGTTGCTCCTGGACCGCATCGCCACGGCGGAAAAAATCGAAGTGAGCGATGAAGACGTGGAAAAGCAAATCGCGGCCATGGCCGAACGTAGTGGCGAGTCCGCAACAGTCGTTCGCGCCAACTTGACAAGGCAAGGAGCGCTGGATAGGATGAAATCTAAGCTCAGGAGTGAGAAAACTCTTGACTGGCTCTGCAGCAATTCCCGGACCCGGACAATACCCAGGGAGAATTGAAGGCATTCCGGGCGGACTCCCGCGCGCAACGAAAAAAAACCAATGAACGATCGAGAGAATATGACTCCGTATGCAACAACACTGGTCCCCATGGTCGTCGAGCAGACCAATCGAGGGGAGCGGGCTTACGATATTTATTCGCGGTTGCTGAAGGACAATATTATTTTCATTGGCACACCGATTGACGACCACGTCGCCAATCTGGTCACCGCTCAGTTGCTGTTTCTGGAAGCGGAAGATCCCGAAAAAGATATTTCTCTATACATCAACTCGCCGGGCGGCTCGATCACGGCGGGCATGGCAATTTATGACACCATGCAATTCGTGCGCCCGAGCGTTGTGACCATCTGCGTCGGACAGGCCGCGTCGATTGCCGCGCTGCTGCTGACCGCCGGAGCGGCCAAGAAGCGCTTCTCGCTGCCCAACTCACGGATTTTGATTCACCAGCCCTGGATGTCGGGATTGTCCGGCCAGGCTACGGACATCGATATTCACGCTAAGGAAATTCTGCGCATGCGCACGGTCATCAACGGCCTGCTGTCGCAACACAGTGGACACGACCTGGAAGCTTTGGAAAAAGACGTCGAGCGCGATTTCATCATGTCCGCGGCGCAGGCCAAGGATTACGGATTAATCGATGAAATAATCACCAAGCACCGCTAGCGCGTTCCAATCAGTTAGTAATTAACAAACGCGGCGGTGTACGGAAGCAGCAAAGGGGCCTAGAATAATCCGCACGGCAAGGAATTCTTCCCTTGTCCGGAAACGACCGGAAATGTCCGGCCTAGATGGGCCTTGACCGGCGGAGGGCGACACACCGTTGAAAAAACTCAGCACTGACGAACCGTTGCGCTGTTCCTTTTGTCACAAGACGCAGGAGCAGGTCGAGAAGCTGATCAGCTCGCCCTCGGACTACCCGCGCGCCTACATCTGCAACGAATGCGTCACGGTCTGCGAACAAATCCTCGAGGAAGAAAAGCGCGAACAGGCCAACCCCGTCAACAAGCGGCTGCCGCGCCCCCCGGAGATCAAAGCGTTTCTCGACGGCTACGTGATCGGCCAGGACAAAACCAAGAAAAAATTGGCTGTCGCTGTCTACAACCATTACAAGCGCATCTTCCTGAACCGCCAGCCGGGCGACGTGGAATTGACCAAGTCGAATATTCTGCTGATAGGCCCCACAGGAACAGGAAAAACGTTGCTGGCGCAGACGCTTTCGCGCATGTTGGACGTTCCCTTCGCGATCGTGGACGCCACCACGCTGACTGAGGCCGGCTATGTCGGCGAGGATGTCGAGAACATTATTTTGAAGCTCTTGCAGGCGGCCGACGGGGACGTGACCAAGGCCCAGCAAGGCATCATCTACATCGATGAGATCGACAAGATTTCCAAGAAGGACGAAAACCCGTCCATCACGCGCGACGTTTCGGGCGAAGGCGTGCAGCAGGCGCTGTTGAAGATTCTCGAAGGCACCATAGCCAACGTTCCACCGCAGGGCGGAAGGAAGCATCCGCACCAGGAATTCACGCCCGTGGACACGACGAATATTTTGTTCATCTGCGGCGGCGCCTTCGTCGGCCTGGAAAAGACCATTGAGCGCCGCATCGGGCAGAAATCCCTGGGCTTTCACACCGATGCGCAACCCACCACAGCGCAGCGCCGAAACATTGAGTTGCTGAGCCAGGCGCAGCCCACGGACTTGATCCGCTACGGCCTGATTCCTGAATTTGTGGGCCGCTTGCCGGTTGTGGGCGTGCTGGGCGATCTGGACAAGGCCGCGCTGATGCAGATTTTGACGGAACCGAAGAACGCTCTCATCCGTCAATATCAAAGACTCTTTGAATTTGAGAATGTGCGTTTGCGCTTCTCCGACGACGCGCTGGAAACCGTGGCGGAACTTGCCTTGCAGCGCAAGGTGGGCGCCCGCGGTTTGCGCATGATTCTCGAAGACCTTATGCTGGAACTGATGTACCACTTGCCGGCCCAGCGCAAGCTCCGGGAATTCGTGGTGACAGGCGAAATGGTTCGCAGCCGCGAAATCAATTGGTCACTGCTCGAAAAAGCGGGATGATGAAGGAGCAGGAGAAAATTACGGAACCCATGTTCAACAAAGAAAAGACAGAATCCAAACGCGTGCCCATGATGCCGGTACGCGATCTGGTGATCTTTCCCCAGATGATGAACCCATTCATCGTGGGGCGCGAAAGTTCCCTGCGCGCCCTGGAAGAGGCGCTGGCCACCGACAAGAAAATTTTCCTGGCAACGCAGCATGACGCCTCCGTCGACGATCCCAAGCCGGACGAAATTTTTTCCGTGGGCACGCTTGCCAATATCGTGCAAAGCGTTCGCCTGCCGGATGGAAATCTGCGTGTGCTGGTGGAGGGCGTGGAACGCGCCAAGGCTATTCAAATTTCCACGGACGAAGGCTTTTTCCGGGCCACGCTGAAAGTGATTCCCAACAAGGCCGAGCCCTCGCCGCAAATCGATCAGGCAGTCACCAAGGTTACCGGCCTCTTTGAACAGTACGTAAAGCTCTCGCAGAGCCTGAATTACGACACCATGATCGCGGCGACGCGCGTGGATGACCCCGCGAAGCTGTCCGACACCATCGCCTCCAACCTTCAAATTCCCGTCGAGGAAAAGCAGGAACTGCTCGAAAATTTCGATCCCCTGGACCGCCTGACACGCGTGGGCGAAATCCTGGAAAGCGAAATCGAAAAGCTCAACGTCGACCGCAACATCAACACCCGCGTGAAGCGCCAGATGGAACGCGCCCAAAAAGAGTATTACCTCAACGAAAAATTGAAGGCCATCCACAAGGAACTGGGCCGCGGCGAGAAGAACGAGCTGGACGAGCTGAAAAAGAAGATTGAAACCTCGGGTATGCCCAAGGACGCTCTGGAAAAAGCCACCCAGGAATTAAAGCGCCTGGAAATGATGCCGCCCATGTCCGCGGAATCCACCGTGAGCCGGAATTATCTGGACTGGCTCCTGGCGGTACCCTGGAAAAAGAGATCCAAGGAAATTCGCGATATCGCGCTGGCCGAAAAAATTCTGGAAGAAGAGCATTTTGGACTGGACAAGGTCAAGGAACGCATCCTGGAATTCCTGGCCGTGCGCCAACTCGTCAAGAATCCGCGCGGCTCGATTCTCTGCTTTGTAGGGCCTCCGGGCGTCGGCAAGACTTCACTGGCCATGTCCATCGGGCGCGCCACGGGAAGAAAATTTATTCGCGTCTCCCTCGGCGGAGTGCGCGATGAAGCGGAAATCCGCGGCCACCGCCGCACTTATATCGGCGCGCTGCCCGGCCAGATCATCCAGATGATGAAGAAGGCCGGAACCATCAATCCGATTTTCGTGCTGGACGAAGTGGACAAGATGTCCACCGACTTCCGCGGCGACCCATCGGCGGCGCTGATGGAAGTTCTCGACCCCGAATTAAACAACGCCTTCACCGACCACTATCTGGACGTGGAGTACGATCTCTCGAAAGTTATGTTCGTGTGCACCGCCAACGTGCTGCACACCATTCCGCAGCCTCTTCAGGACCGCATGGAAGTCCTGCGCATTCCGGGCTACACGGAAGCCGAGAAGGCCCAAATCGCCAAACGTTTTCTAGTGCGCAAGGCGCGCGAATCGACGGGTCTTACGGAAGCCAACGTCACCTTTACGGACGAGGCCATTTCGCACATCATCCGGCACTTCACGCATGAAGCAGGCGTGCGCAGCCTGGAACGCGAAATTTCCAGCATCTGCCGGAAAGTCGCGCGGCGCGTGGTGAAGGAAGGCAAACAGTATTCGATCAATGTGGCGCCAGAGGGTGTCGGCGAATTCCTGGGCATCATCAAATACCGCGAAGTTTGGGCCGAAAAGAAAAATGAAATCGGCCTGACCACCGGCCTGGCCTGGACCGAAGTCGGCGGTTCGGTGCTGTCGACCGAAGCCACCATCATGCAAGGCAAGGGACGGCTGACGCTGACCGGCAAACTTGGCGACGTCATGCAGGAATCGGCGCAGGCGGCCATGAGCTACGTGCGCTCGCGCACGGCCACCTTTGGCTTGCCGCGCGACTTCTATCGCCACCTCGATATTCACATGCACGTTCCCGAAGGCGCCATCCCAAAGGACGGCCCCTCGGCTGGAATCACCATTGCCACTTCCATCGTGAGCGCGCTGACGCGCATTCCGGTGCGCTGCGACGTGGCCATGACCGGCGAAATCACGCTGCGCGGCAAGGTTCTACCCATCGGCGGCATGAAGGAAAAGTTGCTGGCCGCGCACCGCGTGGGAATCCGCACCGTGATTCTGCCCAAGGACAATGAAAAAGATCTGGCGGACATCCCGGCGGAAATTCAGGCGGACCTTACTTTGCGCTTCGTGGAAAACGTGGACCAAGTTTTGGAAATCGCCCTGGAACGGCCCCTGACACCCGCAACACTGGACGCAGGCCCGGAAGTGGCGGCAAAGTTTGAAACAGAAACCGAAAGCGATCAAGAATTGACCAATTGAGGGAAACCTCGGCTCTCCCGTCCCGATGAAAAACAAATGAATATGCCAGCGGGGTGTTTCGGGACGTGGGACGCGGCTGTAATTCGCATCACCCGTGAATTGAATATCCAGTTTGGCTAACCCGGTCGGAAATCGAATAGCACCTCAGCGGTGTCCGCCGATAGGCACAATCCCGGCCTGACCTTCAGGCTGATCCCTATATTGACTTAAGGAAATAAAAACGATGAGCATTAGTCTTGCGGAACTGAAAGACAAGAACATTACCGACCTGGCGAAAATCGCCAAGGACCTGGCCATACCTGGCTCCAGCGGCATGCGCAAACAGGAGTTGATCTTCCAGATCTTGCGCGCCCAGACCGAAAAGAACGGCCTGATTTTCTCCGAGGGCGTATTGGAATGCCTGCCCGACGGCTTCGGCTTCCTGCGCGCGCCGGAGTACAACTATCTGCCGGGCCCGGACGATATTTATGTTTCACCATCGCAAATTCGCAAGTTCGACCTGCGCACCGGGGACACTGTCTCTGGGCAAGTTCGCCCACCGAAAGACGGCGAACGCTATTTCGCGCTGATCAAAGTGGAAGCGGTTAACTTTGAAGATCCGGAAGTGGCGCGCAACAAAATTTTCTTCGACAACCTGACGCCACTGTATCCGGCGGGCCGCTTGAAAATGGAAACCACGCGTGAAAACCTTACCGGACGTGTACTGGATCTGCTCTGCCCTGTCGGAAAAGGCCAGCGCGGCCTGATCGTCGCGCCGCCACGCACCGGAAAAACCATGATGTTGCAGGCCTTCGCCAACTCCGTAACCGCCAATCATCCGGAAGTAGCGCTGATCGTTCTGCTGATCGACGAGCGCCCGGAAGAAGTCACGGACATGCAGCGCACGGTGAAGGGCGAAGTGATCAGCTCGACGTTCGACGAGCCGCCGCAGCGCCACATTCAGGTTGCCGAAATGGTGCTCGAAAAAGCCAAGCGTCTGGTCGAGCACAAGCGCGACGTGGTCATCTTGCTGGACTCGGTTACGCGTCTGGCGCGCGCTTATAACGCCGTCACGCCGCCATCGGGCAAAGTCCTCTCCGGCGGTATTGACGCCAACGCTTTGCAGCGCCCGCGGAGATTCTTCGCCGCCGCGCGAAATGTAGAGGAGGGCGGCTCGCTCACCATCATCGCCACGGCCCTAATCGATACGGGCAGCCGCATGGACGACGTGATCTTCGAGGAATTCAAGGGCACCGGCAACATGGAAATTAACCTCGACCGTCGCCTGGTGGACAAGCGCATATTCCCGGCCATCGACATCAATCGCTCCGGCACTCGAAAAGAGGAGTTGCTGATGCCCCCCGACGAACTCAATCGTGTTTGGGTGCTTCGCAAAGTTTTGAACCCTCTCTCGCCTGTGGAAGCCATGGAGTTGCTCTTGGGGCGCCTCTCCAAATCGAAATCGAACGCCGAATTTCTTGCTTCCATGTCCAGCCCGACCTAGCGGGCTTCGCATTTTATCCCTCTTCCAGCCCCGGTCGGCGCATTACCAACTGGCAAGGCAATGATTTGTCTGGGAGGTTTGGTGCATCTGTGCGCCCCATTGATGCGATGATTTCAATGACTGCATGGAGGGGCCTGGGCGAAGAACGGATAACCTGGCGCCCATGTCCGATCTTTCAAATCAACACACGAGACCGAATTCCTTGCTTACGTGCGCGACGCGAGCTAAAATTATTGATGTGGCTTCTTCTCCCCCTCCAGCCAGAGCCCACACGAGACCGTCCCGCAGGTCTTAATCACGAATTGGATTATCAATGAAATATATAGCACGACAACCAATCCTGGACCGCGCCCGCGACTTGTTTGGCTATGAATTGCTGTTTCGCAACGGCATTCAGAACTCCTGCGAAGGCTTGAATCTGGAAAACGCGTCCACCTCGGTCCTGGATACTTCCTTCCTGATCGGGTTCGAGAAGCTTTCCGCGGGTCGCCCCATGTTCATCAATTGCACCCGCGATTTTCTGCTTCAGGATTATATTTCCATTTTCCCGCCCAAATCGGTGGTGGCCGAAATTCTGGAAAGCGTGCAACCCGACCGGGAGATCGTCGAAGCCTGCCGCCGGCTGAAGGAGCAGGGATATTCGATTGCGCTGGATGACTTCGTGGATACTCCCGGTTGGGCGCCGCTGGTGGACCTCGCGGACATCATCAAGGTGGATTTCCGTCTCACCGCCCCAAAAGAACGCCAGGCCATCGTCACCCGTTTTGCGCGTAAAAAAATACGGCTGCTGGCCGAAAAAGTGGAAACCCAGGAAGAGTTCGCCACGGGCATGCAAATGGGATATTCGCTCTTTCAGGGCTATTTCTTCTGCCGCCCCGAAATCATGCAGCACGGCGAATTGCCTTCCTCGAAATTAGTTTACCTGGAGCTCTTGCGCGCGACGACCGCTCCCAATTTCGACATCGAGCAACTGGCGTTGAAGATCAAACCCGAGCCCTCCCTCACCTTTCGTTTATTGCGATACCTCAACTCGGC
>Ga0182024_10022328_pt1 | contig 11412 bp, 12 predicted proteins | sample P32metaG_FD_120480 | JGI IMG/M metagenome (GOLD analysis project Ga0182024, IMG submission 120480) | Permafrost microbial communities from Stordalen Mire, Sweden - P3-2 metaG (Illumina Assembly) | ecosystem: Environmental > Terrestrial > Soil > Wetlands > Permafrost | place: Sweden: Stordalen... | reverse complement strand
TCCATCATCGCGATATGCGCGGCCGGACCACCCATCGCGAGCGTACCGAGTCGAAGAAACAGCACCACCAGCTCCCACAGCGCATCGCGTCGCGCCGGCGGATTATTTTGTGCAATCGATTCGTCCATCAGATGTTCGCGCAGATGTTCACGCGTCGCGAAGGTATTACAGCGCGCGCGCTTTGTCATTGGCGAAGGCGTGCGATATGAGTCGAGCCACTATGCCATCGCAACCAAACCAACGAGTCGTACACGCGTCGAACATGAATTTCACGGTGCTCGAGATGGGCGACTCAAAGAGTCCGCTCGTGCTGTGCCTGCACGGCTTCCCCGACACCGCGCATTCATTTCGCCATCAGATGCCCGCGCTGGCCGCCGCGGGATACCACTGCGTCGCGCCTTTTATGCGCGGCTACTCGCCGACCGAGCCTGCGCCCGACGGCCGCTACGATTCGGCGGCGTTGTCGGAGGACGCACTCGCGCTGATAACCGCGTTCGGCTACAAGGACGCGATCATATTCGGTCACGATTGGGGCGCAGTAGCGGCATACGGCGCCGCAGCGGCCGCCCCGGATCGCGTCACCAGGCTCGTCACGGCGGCAGTCGGATACGGCTCCGGATTTTTCGAGGCGCTGGTCACCAACTACGCTCAGCAGCGCCGCTCCTGGTACATGTTTTTCTTCCAGACGAAGATCGCCGAGGCGGCAGTCAGCCTCGATGACTTCGCGTTCCTGGAAAAGATGTGGACCGACTGGTCGCCGGGATGGAAATGGACTCCCGAAGACATGGAAGCGCTCAAGCGATCATTCCGCGTCAAAGGCACGCTGGAAGCCGCACTCGGCTACTATCGCGCCACACTCGGCCCGGTGCTGAGTATGCCTGTCGACCTGAAAATGCTGGCGCCCGCGATGAACATCCCGATCAACGTCCCCGCGCTGATGTTCCACGGCCGTGACGACGGATGCATCGGCGCAGAAACCCTCGCCGGCATGGAGAAACTGTTTCCGAAGGGCTTGAAGCTCGAGCTAGTACCGAACGCCGGCCACTTCGTACACCAGGAGCGCCCCGACCACGTGAAGGAACTGATGTTGAACTTCCTGAAGTCCTAGTCGGGCCGGCTTGGACGCTCGACGATGTATCCTCGGAACATCGCCTGGGCGTTCATCGCGGGACGGTATTCTGAAATCGAGCGCGAGCCGAGCAGGTCGTCGTTCCACACGGCGTGTGGGGTGCCGGCCGGGATGACCATCACCCTCCCCCGCTCGAGGACGTACTCCCTTCCCGCCACGCGGCATCGCACGGTGCCCTCGACGACTTCCAGCCGCTCCTCCTGATGCGTGTGTATGTGATCCCTTGGCGCGGGCGACACGACGCGCGCGATGTACTCGCATCGGAAGAATTCGCCGGCGGTCTCCTCCGCCGACTTGAGGACGATCACTCGATCTTGCGTCGTTGCTGCGGGACGATCCGAAACCTGAGTCGCCATGATCTCTCTCCTTGGTCGAATGCCGCGTAAGGAGAGAATTTAACATTCCAACAGCGATCTACTGGTGCGCTACTCCTGACAGCTGTCTGTCAGCAATGTTCGTCGAGACGCGCGTAACCGGCGAGATCCTGACAGCATGCCGTCAGGAGGCTTTGCGAGTACCTCAGGACTTGCTGAGCAGATGGCGGAACAGATCTTCCGCCGACTTGCCGTCCTCCTGCGCGAACGCCTCGCTCAGGAACTCGACGTCGTTCATGCGGTCCACGCGAAAAAAGCGGAAGTCGTCGCGCAGTTCGCACCATGAGGCGGCGGTCCAAAACGGCGGATAGAACCACAGGCTCAAGGGACGCACCTTGCGGCGCGTCTCGGCGCCCTTCTCGTCGCAATATCGGAAGCGAACTTTGCGGCATCCGCGAATCGCCGCGCGCAACTGTCCAACATCGAACGACACCGGCACCCGCTTCAGGTCCTTGGGCGCCCACAGCGATCGATCGTCCAGCATCCGCTGCAGATGCGCCGGCAACACGTTCTCGATCTTCGACAATGCCGCGTCGGCGGCGCGGCCCAACTCGGCGTCGCTCCAGTTCTGCACCATGCGAGCGCCGAAGACGAGCGCCTCGAGCTCGCTCTCGCTGAACATGAGCGGCGGCAGGTCGTAGCCCTTGCGCAGCGAGTAGCCGATGCCGGCCGCGCCCTCGATAGGAACCTTGCTTGCGATCAAATCGCTGATGTCGCGGTAAATCGTGCGCTCGCTGACGTTGAACTGCTCGGCAAGCGAACCGGCGGTGACCACGCGGCGTCTGCGCAGCCGCTGGATAATTTCGAACAGGCGATCGGCACGGCGCATGATAGTTGAGCTTCTCTCACTGTCGCAGTCTAACGGCAACACCCGTCCGTCCAAACACTGGGTGCAGGGGTCACCCCTGCCCAAGGAAGCGTGAAACCCACGGTGGGTTTCACATTCAATCAAGTTTCCGCGGCAGGCGGCGGAGTCCGCAGCAACCCATACGCCGTCACCGCGAAGAACACCGCCAGGTTGATCGAAGCCGCCCCGATCAGCGCCGCGTTCGGATGGTCGGGAAAATACGACGACGTGTCGGTGAGATGTTTTATATAGATGAGATTGAACAGGAACGTCCCGCTCACGATCGCGAAAATCGAAGTGAGAAATTCGCTCTCCAGCGCGATCGGAACCAGGAAGACCAGCGGGTAGTAGAGGTAACGCTCATGCATCCGCGGCGCGAACATGAAGAAGCCGAATAGCGCGACGAAAATCGCGAGCATCGCGGCGCGGGCCGAGCGCGCGCGCCAGATCAGATACGACACGATCAGGTAAACGACGCAGGTCAGCGATAGGCCGAGTGCGCTGTACGAAACGCCGCCGAAGACTTTGTCCGTGTCGGGCGCGCCCATCCCGCCGATCAACCCCATGAAGTTGAACGCGCCGACCGAAGCTTCGCTGAATCGCGTGCCGAGGTCCTTGTAGACGTTGACTATCCAGTCCCACGAATGTCCGAGTTGATACGGCAGGATTCCGATCGCGACCGTGCCGACCAACGCGCCGGCGCACCACACGCATTCGCCGAGGCCGGCGTTGAACAGCGTCCACAGTGCGAGCGGCGGCGTGAACGCGAGCGCTTGCGGCTTGGCCAGTATCGCGATCGCCGCCGCACTCCAGCCGAGGCGATAGCGCCCGGTGAGGATCAGGATCGCGGCGATAATCATTGGCAGCGCGACGATCGAATCGCTTTGCCCCCACACCACCGTGTCGAAAATTAGCGCCGGGTTCAGCGCGAACAGCATCATTATAATGATTGCGCGCAGTCCGCGTCCGTCACGCCACGCTGCGAAGTACAATGTGAGACCGATAAAGAGATCGGCAATCAGCGGCGGCGTCTCGACGATCACGCGAAAGCCATTGGCCGTCGGCTCGATCAACTTGCCGAACCATCCTGAGAGCCACAGCAGGTACACCGACCCGGGCGGATAGGCGTCAACCGGCAGGCCGGGATCGTAGATTTTCGAGGGCCCGAGCGCGACGGCCAGCAACGCGCGATTGGTCTTCGCCCAGATGTCCCAATAGAAGCCGGTGAAATGAAAGAGCGCGGCAAACTTGACCGCCGTAACAGCGAGCATGAGGCCCGCCGCCAGCATCCATGCTCCATCACGCGCCGCGCGCGCCGGTCGCGATATTTGGGCCAGCGCCAATCCCAGCAGTCCCAGCAGGACAATCCCGCACACGATGCCCGCCGCACGGACCGCGACACTCTCGTCCGGGCGATGTAGCTGGTCTTTGTAGAGACTGCGGATTGCGCGCAGATCGAATCTGACCGCGCCCATCGGCGGCGGACCCGCAACCTCGACCACTTTGATATTGCGAAATGTCGCGCGCCCGGTATCCGGATTCCCCGAGATGCCGAGCTGACAAAGCAATTCGGTCGTATCGCCCCATCGATCTTCGATCAGGAAAAACGAAAGCGTATGCCAGTCCGTGGTGCCTTGCAGATGATTCGAGATGAGCTGAACCCCGTCGAAGGTGCTGATCGCGATGTTCGCGCCGCCTTCGCGCGGCATCGCACCTTCGACGCGCGCTTCGACGGTGACCTGGTAAGTCCCCGGCCGCAGCATCAGCGCCTGATGCCAGCTCGAAAAAGTCCGACTTTTATTCGAGATGCCGAGCACGCCGCCGTCGGCCGGCGTATAGGTCCATGAAAACTTCGTGAGTTTCTTGTCGGACGACAGCGCATACCAATCGGCCGGCGCGTTCTCGAAGCCGGACGCGAGGTCGCCGTTTTTGACGAGATTGGTTTCGGCGAATGCGCGGATCGGCTTGCAGAGCCATGATGCGCACAGTACGAGCGCCACAACCGCGATGAGTCGATGCATTAGTAGAATGGAATCCGATGCCGCGAGGGGTACCGATCCATGCGCATCCAATCAAGTGTCGATAACCATTTGCAAGACCTGATGCGCTTTTGGCGTGCGCCGACTAGGATGTGCCGCAACCGGCTCGAAACCTTGGGAGGGATTTTGGATGGCAGGTAAATCACGCGGCGCCGTCCTCACGATCTTCGCGCTACTGTTCGGACTCCTCGCGATCTCCGACTTCGCCAAGCCCTTCTCTCACAGTCCGGGCGTCGGCTTCGTTTTCCTCGGCCACCGGCTGGCCGGCACCGGCAACGCTGTGATGGGACCGCTGTTCGGTGTTCTCCTGGTGATCTTTGCATACGGTATCTGGACGATGCGCCGATATGCGCTGCCCGTCGCGTACATCTTTACGGGGTGGGTGATCGTGAACACGATTCTATTCAGCCGGATCTACCGCAGCGCCCCGAAGCCCCCGCTCTACTTTGCGATCGCCTCCACCGCAATTGGCGTCGGCGTTCCACTCGCGACGGCGATCATCCTGTCAAGCCGTAGCGCCGACCTAACCTGACGGAGCGAGTGCTCCATGATGCCTGGCAAATCGCGCGGCGCGGCGCTTACGATTCTCGCGATGCTGCTCGCGCTGATGGCGATTTCCAACTTCCATAAGCCCTTCTCGCATCATCCTGGCGAAGGCTTTGTCTTCTTCGGCACGCGCCTTTCGGGCGTCGCCAATAAGATCGTCGCGCCGATCTTCGGGATCATGCTCGTCGTCTATGTGTATGGAATCTTCGCGATGCGCAAGTTTGCGCTGCCGCTCGGGATCTTTTACGCCGCATATGTGATCGTCAACATGCCGCTGTTCCTCGTGAGGTACCACGACACCGCGGTGATGCAGGAGCACACGTGGGCGTACCTCGTGCCCTACCCCTTCGTCGCGATAGGAGTGTCGTCGGGCGCAGCATGGCTGCTCTACCGCCGCAGAGCCGACTTGCGATGAAAGTTTTCGACTCCTCAAGGCGTCGCGCGCTCGAGGATTTCCGCGCGTACGCGGCGGAACGCGCGATCGAGTTCAAGGATCTCGAAGCGATCGAGAAAAATGCTCGCCGGCTCTCGATTCTGGATCCGCTGCTTACCGGAAAGCGCTTCGCATTCATCGGCGAGTCGGATCATTTCATTCACGAGAAATATGCATACCGCCTCGCGATGCTGAATTACCTGGCGGCCCGCGGGTTCACGCATGTCGGCGAGGAACTCGGCGCCACGGATGGAACGCGAATCGATCGCTTCATCGGGACCGGCGACGAAGCGCAGCTCGAACGCGTCACGATCTACGGCTATGCGGGCGCAACTCGGAGCGATCGCGACGACACTCCGACCGGAATTCTGCGCGAATCCTTCGGCGACGCCTACCCGACCGCGCTATTCGCCGCCGAGCAGAAACGATTCGCGCATGGCCTGCGCAAAATTGGCGTGCACCTCTTCGGCTTCGATATCGATCCGCTGCCCGGCGGCGGCTATGAGGATCTCGCCGAAATACTTGCGTCGCTGCCGGCCGATGCGGCGATCGATCGAATACGGAAGGCGCTCGAGCGCGTACCGGGCGAAACGATCGATGAGGAAATCGCGCGGCTTGACGAGGCACTCAGATTGATCGAGGCCGGCCGGTTCGACGCGCTGGGCTACTCTGCGACCTGCCTGCGCGACAGCTTCGACTACGTGCGTATCACGTATCCGGCGAAAACCTTCGATGCGCTCAATCCGGGGATGGCTTTTCGCGAGCGCTACATGCATCGGCAGGTGGACAGGATGCTCGGGCAAATGCGCGCGGATGAGAAGCTCGCGTTGATGAGTCACAACATGCACCTGTGCCGCGCTCCTGACGCGGTCGCAGGCAGCGATGCCGGCGCGGGTCCGGGCGGGAAGACCGATCCGCCACTCGGCGCGTGGTTGGCCGCGCGCTATTCGAGCGAGATTTTTTCAGTATGGATGCTGATCGGGCGCGGCCGGGACTCACAGCCGTTCCCCACGCTGTCAAAGGAAATAAGAGAAAAGGCGGGAACGCTCAACGCGCTACTGGGCGAGATTGGCGATTGTTTCATACTGCCGATCGACGCGTCCGACTCGCGCGCGCGGCTCCTGACTGAAAACGTCGAGATCATGCACGACGGCAACGGCGGCGTCCGCACCGCGATCGCGCGGCAGGCCGATGCGATTTTTTTCGTGCGCGACGTGACCCCGCTGCGGGCATAGAGTCTGGCCGCATCTTGGCGGTAGAATCGACGGTAGCCGCGAACGGCCCCGACCCGCGGCTCCGCGAGGTGCTCAGATGAAACGATCGCGCGACGGATCGATCTTTGGACGACGCGAGTTCCTGAAACGTGGCGTGCTTGCCGGAGTGGGAGTATCGATGCTGCCGCTGGCCGGCTCCGCGAGCGCATCGGTCGAAGCGACGGCGCCGCGCATTCGCCGCTACTCGACGCTTGGCCGCACCGGTCTCAAGATTTCCGACATCTCGTTTGGCGCGAGCCGCCTGACTTCCGGCAACGAAGACCTGGTCCGTCACGCGTTCGACTGCGGCGTCAACTACTTTGACTCGGCTGAGACGTACACCGACGGCGAGTCCGAAACCACGGTCGGCAACGCGCTCAAGGGCAAGCGCGACAAGGTCTTCCTGACTTCGAAGACGATCGCGCAGGCGGACGACAACCGCGCCTCGATGATGACGGCGCTCGAAGGAAGCCTGCGCCGCCTCCAGACCGATCACGTCGACGTGTACTTCAACCACGCGGTCAACGATCCGGCGCGGCTGAAAAATCCCGAGTGGAATGAGTTCGTCGCGCAGGCGCGCCAGCAGGGCAAGCTTCGATTCACCGGGATGTCTGGTCACGCGGGGAATCTCGCGGAATGCCTCGACTATGCGATTGACAGCGGCCACTACGACGTAATCCTGTGCGCGCATAACTTCGGCCAGGATCCGCGCTTCTTCCAGCGCTTCACGCGCGGCTTCGACTTCGTCGCGAGACAGCCCGAGTTGCCGCGCCTGATGGAGAAGGCCAAACAGCACGGCGTCGGCGTGGTCGTGATGAAAACCCTGATGGGCGCGCGCCTCAACGACATGCGCCCGTACGAATCCGGCGGCGCCACCTTCTCGCAGGCGGCGTTTCGATGGGTACTGTCGAATCATAACGTGGACGCTTTGATCGTCTCGATGACGAGTCAACAAATGATCGACGAATACCTCGGCGCATCGGGCGCGCGCGCGACTGCCGCGAGTGACCTGCCGCTGCTGAATCGTTATGCGACTCTCAACGGCGATTCGCAGTGCCGTCCGGCGTGCAACGAGTGCGCGAATGCATGCCCGTTCGGGGTGCCGATCGCCGACGTAATGCGCACCCGGATGTACGCACGCGACTACGGCGACCTGCGCTTTGCGCGCAGCGAATACGCGATGCTCTCATCGAACGCCGCGGCGTGTCTCAGTTGCGACGCGAAGCCATGCGCCGGCGCGTGTCCGCACGGAATCGCAACGGATATATTGCTCGCGCCGACGCATCGAATGCTCACCGTGTGACTGTTTCTCTAGCGTTCTGGGGGCTTGGTTAAACCTCGACGCACATGCAACCGCGGTCGATCGAAAAGCGTCACTCTAGCCTTTCTGAATCATGACCTCGGTGGCCTTGATCACCGCCGTCACCTTGTCGCCCTTCTTCAGGCCCATTTCTTCGGCGCTCCGCTTGGTGATGACCGACTCGACGACATTGTCGCCGACCTTGACCGTGACGAGCGCGGTGACGGTCCCGAGAATTACTTCGGTGATTTCGCCCTTCAAATGATTGCGAGCACTGAGTGCCATATAAATTTTCTCCTCGAGTGCAACGATCTCACAGTGGACGCCGCAAATCAGAACGGGATGCGCGCGCTCAAGATCACCGCGTTGTGGTAAGTCGGATGATCCGTTACCGCCACCTGGTAGCCTGCGCCGATAGTCACTCCAATACGTTCGTGGATTGGGATGCGTCCGATGACCAGCCCGGGCGTCAGGAATAGCTGGCTCTGACCGGTTCGCTCACCCTTCGAAAACCAGGTGTAGTTGGTTTCAAACTCGGGCCAGAAGTATTTACAGAGGCGATACTGGAACGTGGTATTCCAGGCGAGCGGCCATCCCAGCCGGTCCTCGCCGCCGTTGGGGAAGGTTATCCCTACCGTCGATTGCACGTCGAAGTCGCCAAATCCTTTGCCACCCGCGATAGTAGGCGTGAAAAGCGCGTGCCCAGAGCTGTTTACATGTGTGCCAGTGGGCGCGCTGAAGCCCATGAATGCGGTCAGGATATAGTTTCCGTTTTCCTCGTTGGCCGAGAGCAGCCGGTATTTGACGAGAAATGTCTCGTCGGCCCAATCGTCCGTCGGGACGTCCATCCCGTGAAGAATGTGGCCGTTGTGCGCAATCCAGGCGGGAACCCCGAGTATGATTTCAGTATTCTGAAACGGGATGAGCTCGAACCCCTTGCTGGCGCCGAAGTTGTCGGTCGCGACACCGTGAGGATTGGCTTGCCACAGTTGATCGTATCGGAGTTCCTCTTCCAGTCGAGGAGTTACAGTCACCAGCGGGGTTACCCAATGCGGCTGCTCGCTCTGGATTTGAGTGACTCGCGGAAACCAGTTTGTGAAGTAGGCCACGATGGCGGATCCAAAGTCCGCGCGGCACGGTGTCGCCGTCGCGAGCACGACGGTTAGAATGATTGTCGTTCGGATTGCGCGTGACCGGATAGATGAGGCAGCAGGGATTTTCATATGACGAACGATATGCCATGTTAAGAGCGAATTGACAAGTATTATGGCGTCGATTGGCAAAGCTCTGGTGCGCGCGCGTACCGCGCGGGATCTCACGCAGACCGAACTGGCCCGCCGTGCTGGAATATCGCGGCAGGCGCTGGGCGCGATCGAGTCGGGCGCCTACCATCCCGGAGTGGCAATCGCGATCCGCCTCGCGCGCGAGCTTGGCACAACCGTGGAATCGCTGTTCGGCGAGATCGACGACGAGGCCTCGACGCTCGTCGAGGCGAGTTGGTCCGGCGACGCGCGACGCCGTACAGCCGCTACGAAATCCCGCGTAATGCTCGCGCGCGTCCGTGGAAAAGTCGTAGCGGTGGCGCAACCTGCGGCGCATCTCACGCTCTCACCGGCGTCCGGATTGCTGCAGCGCGCGCGGCGGCATCGCGCGGACGTCGCGACGTTTCAACTGCCCGACGAAATCGACTCGACGCTGTTGATGTCGGGATGCGACCCGGCGGTCACGATCCTGGTGGACTGGCTTGCGCGCCGGCGCTCTCCCGTTCGCGCAGTGGCGCTTCCATGCTCGAGCCGGGAAGCTCTGCGGGCACTCGTCGATGGCCGCGCGCACGTGGCTGGCGTGCACATCCGGGATCAGAAGAGCGGCGAGTATAACCTCGCGTCGATCCGCCGCGCATTGGGCCATCGCAGTTCGATCGTCGTAAATTTTGCGCGATGGGAATTGGGGCTCGCGACGGCACCCGGAAATCCGCTCGCGATCCGCGGTTTCGCCGACCTCGGGCGGCCGGGCTTAAGAATCGTAAACCGCGAAGACGGCTCCGGAGCGCGGGCGGCGCTCGACCTCGCGCTCGGCGAGCTTGGAATCCAGCCCGCGCGTATTGCAGGCTATCAGTTCGAAATCAGCGGCCATCTCGAGGTCGCGGCTGCGATCGCGGCGGGCCTGGCGGACGCCGGAGTCACCATCAGGCTGGGTGCCGACGCTTATGGGCTGCATTTTCTTCCACATCAGGATGAGCGCTACGACCTCGTGTTCATGGAGCAGGAGGCCGACTCGACGCCGATCAAAGCAATGCTCGACGCTCTGAGCTCGCGGCGTTTTGCGCGCGAAATCAGCCAGCTATGCGCGTATGACACTGCGCAGATGGGACAGCTTGTCGGCACTTGATCTTTGAGAGTGCATACAAGCAGGTGATGAGTCGCGTGACGCGCAATCATCCGCGCGGTCTCGAGATGAAGTCCGAGGCGATTGCCGCCGGCGCGCAGGTGAAGCAGGCGCGCAGCGATTACTTTCCCTCGGCAGGAGCGACCGCCGGCTACAGCGCGATGGGCACCGGTCTTCCTGCGGCCAACAACTTCAATGCAGGAATAGTAGTGACGTGGCCAATCTTTAACGGCTTCGCAACTTATCCATGGCCTTCCGAGGTCAGCGCCCGCGAGGCGAGGATGGTCAGTCTGCGCAGGCCTCCGACGGGGCTAGTGCGAGCAGTGGAGCTTGCTGAATTCCCGCAGTGCCTTCCGTGCCCCCTTGCAGAGCATATTGCTGCGCTGGAGAAATCGATGTGTGGACCGATGCTGAGGCGCAAAGACCCAGATAACGGCAGCAACCAGACGACGATAGCAGCAACAACGCAACGAACGGTACAAATAGTTTACGCATCATCGAAAAATCTCACTCTCGCGTGCCTCGAGGTTGGCAGACGGATCTCTACCAACATTTTCGCACACTCCGAATCCGAGGCAAGCTGAGCAACGAAGGCGGTCAGCGCTGGTCGCGACGTCGAGACGCTGCGAGAAACAAGCGCATTGGTAACACCTCGCGCGTGACGGGATTCACCATCAGGCCGAGACTCTCGAGGGTGAGAGCGCCGAGCAGAGGAGTGACGTGCGACGGGCCGAAGACCACCTTTGAGGTACCGCGCCGGTCGCCGAGTTCGAAGAATGCCTCAACGACGTCATAGGAGCGGTGAGTTCCATCGGCCAGCGTGAACTCTTCGCGATCGAGTTTCTCAAGCGCGAGCTTGCGCGCGATCGACCCGGGCACAACGCTGTAGATTGCCCCGGTATCGATCAGAAATTCGATCTCGATAGCCCGCCCGCGCGGCCGACGCAGATTGGAGATCTTCGCGCTCAGGAATGTAATTCCGAGTTTTTTGGTGGGCCGTTCCGGGCTCGAACCGGAGACCCGCTGATTAAGAGTCAGCTGCTCTACCAACTGAGCTAACGGCCCACCGTCGAAGAACGTTTACGTAGCAGGATGTTTGGGGTGAG
>Ga0182024_10022327_pt1 | contig 11412 bp, 8 predicted proteins | sample P32metaG_FD_120480 | JGI IMG/M metagenome (GOLD analysis project Ga0182024, IMG submission 120480) | Permafrost microbial communities from Stordalen Mire, Sweden - P3-2 metaG (Illumina Assembly) | ecosystem: Environmental > Terrestrial > Soil > Wetlands > Permafrost | place: Sweden: Stordalen... | reverse complement strand
TGGCGACGACCTCCCAACCCTGGGGAGCGATCCGGAACGCCTGGCGTTGGTCAAGAATCCTGATTTGTTGGCCATGGTAAAACTGGGGCAGGCTGCCGTGCCTCTGGATCTCATGACCTACACGGATAAGGATGAGCAGCCGAGCGTCTTTTTGCTGCGCGAAGATCGCCATCAGTCGATGCTGGCAGTTTTCAACTGGACGGAGCGGCCGAGTTCTCACACTTTCACTCTGTCCGACTTGAACCTCACCGCAGGGCATTCGTACACCTTGCTTGACTCGTTCTCGCCAGATCAGCCGTTGGCGATGACCCGCGAAACGCTCCGCTTGGACGATCAACCCGCACACTCAGTCAAGCTGGTCAAAATCATTGACACTTCAGTCCCGGCGGCCGCGCCTTCGATTGTCTTCCGGGTCCCGACTCAGGCGAAAATTGGGGAAGAGATTGCGTTCTCCGGCGTAGTGTCTAAAGACGGAGTTCCAGCGCTCGCTTATCATTGGGACTTCGGCGATGGAGTCGTCGCCGATGGCGCAATCCTGACTCATGCGTATACTGCAGCCGGAAACTACACGGTGCGGTTCAAGTCTGAGGGCCTTGAAGGTAAATCCGCAGAGCAGACATTCTCAATCGCCGTCAGCGGATCGGTGATTCTTCCGCCTCCTCGGCGTTATTCCGAAACGCGCGAGTAGCTCTATCCAATCCGGCGTTTGTAAGCGGTACGGCAGATTTGGTGGCTGCGCTGAGAACCGTCAACAAAGCACACAGGTCTAAGGTTTAGCACATTCATTCCGTGCCATTTCCGTGCCGCTCGCACTGCTATACAGCGAAAACAGGGTATTACGCGCCATCTGCTGCCGTCTGAGTTGTTGTAGTTACGTTGTCACGCGGATTCGAATCCTTCCGCGCTCAGGTGCTTCATTTCTTCCACGCTCGCGCAAGATCCCCGTCCAGGATGTCCTGTTGCGCCTTGTTCCACTTGGCGTAATAGCGCTCCGTGATGGTGACGGAACTGTGTCCCAGCGCACGGCTGACCTTGCGGATGTCCACCCCGGCCTTGAGCAGCTCCACGGAGAACGTATGCCGGAACATGTGGGACGTGCCGGCTATCCCCGCCGCCTCAAAAACCTGCCGGTACATCTTGTCAATCGTGCTCACCGCGCCTTTGGTTGTGGCCTCCCCCGAGATGAAGAAGTAAGTGGGGCTGCCGTTCTTGACCTTCAACATCTCTTTCCCGAGCCAAAACGGGATTACATTGTTGACGTGCGCTCGGGTCTTGCGTCGTTGCGTGCGGACCCGGAACGTCGTGCCTCTTTGCTGCAGCTCATCCTTGGACAAGCACACCGCGTCTACGAGGGACAACCCGGACCACCGCTGCAATTGCATACAGGCTTTGACCCGCGCTTGGTTGCGTGGCTGCAGACCGCTCTTGCTCACGGCGGCAAGGACGGCCCGGTATTCCTTAGGCTCAAAGGGCCGCACGTTGCTGGCCTCATCCGCCTTCACTTGAATGCTAGCTGCTAGTTGTGAGGCGGGGTTAGCCGGGATGACGCCCGCGTCATAGCAAAACTTGAAGAAGGACTTTACGCGCTCTTGGTTATTGCGCTTGGCAAGCGGGGACTCAAACGGCCACGCGGCCCGCCACGTGGTCAGATGTGCAAGAGTGATGTCCTTGGCGAAGAAAATTCCCTTAGCATCACAGAAGGCTTGCAGCCGGTTGAGCGTGAGGGTGTGCTTGTACAGCGTATTGGCCGCCAGGTCCTCACCGCGCTTGCTGTCCATGAATAGCGCAATGGCCTGCTCTACGGTCTTGGCTTCACTCGGGGCCGGTCCACGGCCTAGCTCCGCGTCCAAGTGGGTTTGCTCAATAGCGCGGGCCTTGTCCTGTGCCCGGTCCCAACTGAATGTCTTGGCGCTCTTGCGGGTCTGGACGCCCTTGACGTTGTATTCCAGCCACACGGAGCAACGGCAGCGGCGGTAGGTTTTATCGTCCTGATGCGGGCACGCGGCCTTGTGACGCTTATAAAGGATGACCTGCATAGCTGCCCTCCCATTGTTGGGTTGACAGTACACCGGCAGTACACGGCGGTCAAGGTTACTTGTAAACTGCTGATTTGGTTACTAGTTGAGGTTGGTTGCGGGGGGTGGATTTGAACCACCGACCTTTGGGTTATGAGGGCAATTCCGGTCGCCACGCCATACTAACCCGTACAGCTAGGTACAACGAAACACTAGAAGACCTGCCTCTCTCGTTGCTCCTTTTTGCTTCGTTTTGGTCCCCGTTCACGGACAGAAGGCGGACAGTACCGAACCCCCCAGTTAAGCTAACAACGTCGTTCTGCCTCTCCCAGTGGTGATGGGAAGCGTCGTGACCGTCCGTTAGTTGTGCTGACGGCGGGACGGTACTGGGCTCCTGCCGGTCTGGAGAAAGAAGCAGCGGAATATCATGAGATTTGGGTACATCAATTACAGGCCAGCCTAACGCGGTTGTCGACGCGTGGGCGTCAAGTAGTAGTGGATGCACATCACGACATGAGCGAAGCGCCGGACGTAGTCGCGACGGCAGCCCGGCAGGTGGTCAACGAAATACGCGACCAGAAGTAGCCGGCTCGCTGAGGCAACAATTTAGTCTAACGCGCATCTTCACGAATGAGCTGACATCGACGGGGAATGGGCTCACGAGCCCTACGGGAGTGCGACTACTGGGCGGAAGGATCAGGGAACATTGCGCAAGGCACAGGAATTGAGCGATGATTTGGTTGCTGCCATCGAGGGAACTTCCTAAAGTGGTCCTCGCGGATTACATCGAGCGCGCAAAGGCTCGGCCACAAATCACGAGATAATCTGTCGAAAACATAGACGGCCCGGAATCCGTAGAGCGTCCGCTGACCTTCGGTTCTTGCGTCTTCCTTCGACTCGTCGGTCGCTACATCCTTTGTGCTTCGTCTTCCCAGGCCCGCAGCAGGCTCATCCAATCGGGCGGTGCGGCAGCTTTCCACTGAATGCGCACCTTGCCTCCGCGCAACGACTCGAACTCGATCAAGCACTCTCGCAGCATCGCTGAAGGTTGCGCGATAAGTTCGACGAATGCTGCTTTTCGTCGGCGATGGGAAACTCCGCCGAGCCGTTTCTTCAGCCCTGTATAGTCCAGCCGTAACGGGCGGGCGACGGAATACACGCCGTGTTCCCGGGCCAGTTCGACGGCCGCTTGCCACACCGAATCCGGCAGCTTCTTCCCCCGCGGTTGGGTGCTACGAATCTGATCCAGTTGTCGTTGTAACTGCGCGATTGGCTCGGGAATCACTGCTGTGCTCATGCGGTTCGCCCTCGGCCGATCATCGTCGGCTCAACGAACCTAACAGGTAGGCCCAGCAGCCGTCACGCACGCTTGCCGAAAATTCACGAAACGCCCGTCCGAGCCGCGGCCAAGCGGCGTCCGCCCGGAAGTGGGCGAAGTGGGAAAAGACGGCGTAGCCCCTCATCTGCTCTGGAATGCGAAGATACTGGTTGGGGTGCTGGCTCGGTAACCTGTTTGACTATAGGATGTTAGGTCATATTCGGAGCCGGACGGTTTGTCCGCCATCGGAGGAAGGGATTGCAACGGCCTGAATTTTGGCTTGATTTTCTAGTTTGAACGACCCAAGGAAATGTCCAACCACCAAGAACATGCAAATCTAATCTGGCAGATCGCGGACCTGCTTCGTGGGCCGTATCGGCCTCCGCAATATGAGCGGGTGATGCTCCCCATGACTGTGCTTCGGCGTTTCGATTGTGTGCTCGCCCCGACGAAGGCAAAGGTCCTTTCCGAGTACGAGAAGCGGAAGGGCGGGAAGTTAAAAGATGACGCACTCGACAAAGCCCTGAACCGGGCAGCGGGCCAGCGCTTCCACAATCATTCCCCGCTAACCTTCGAGAAGCTTAAGGGCGATCCCGACAACATTGAAAAACACCTGGTTAGCTACTTCAAAGGGTTCTCGGCCAACGTTCGTACGATCTTTGAATTTTTCGAGTTTGAGACCGAAATCGAGAAGATGAGTGAGTCGAATATCCTCTATCTCGTCGTCTCCAAGTTCTGCGATGTAGATCTCCACCCCAGTTCAGTTCCCAACGAAGAGATGGGACTGATCTTTGAAAATCTCATTCGTCGTTTTAATGAATTGGCAAACGAGACCGCAGGCGACCACTTCACACCGCGTGAAGTTATCCGTCTCATGGTGAACATCCTGTTTATCCATGACGACAATCTCTTAGCCACTCCCGGCACTGTGCGCACGATGTTAGACCCTGCGTGTGGCACTGGTGGCATGTTGGCTGAAGCTCAGAACTACCTGCGTGACCATCATTCTGCCGCCAAGCTCTACGTGTACGGGCAGGATTACAACAAGCGTGCCTTCGCTACTGCTGCTTCTGACATGCTGATTAAGCAGGTGGACCACAACGGTACTGGCGACAACGTCCGTTTCGGCGACAGCTTCACTGACGACCAGTTCCCTGGTGAAACGTTCGATTATCTGATTTCCAATCCACCTTTTGGAGTTGACTGGAAGAAGCAACAAAAAGAGATTCAACAGGAGCACGATAAGCAAGGGTTTGACGGCCGATTTGGCGCTGGCCTGCCCCGTGTTAATGACGGCTCTCTGTTGTTCCTTCAGCACATGATTAGCAAGTTCGAGCGCGCTGAACCGAAACAACAAAAGTATGGATCGCGGCTGGCGATCGTTTTTAGCGGTTCGCCCCTCTTTACCGGAGGCGATGAAGTAGAACGGCGTCCCTGCGAAGAGTCCCGAGAGGATCACGATGAGCGGCTTCGCCAACCGTCAGCTTCAGCCGTTTTACCGCAACAGGCTGGTCTTCTGCATCCCTACCTTCGAACACCTCACCGAAACCACCAGGTGGACCGAGTGGCCGCGCGGGATTAAAGAACCATTCGCCTCTGGGCAAACGTATTCGCACATTTTCCGGAATTAAAGCCATGAGCGGTACCTCTGTCGTTTCTCTGCCGCCGATCTTCGGCGTCCCATTGTAATGCCGGATGCTTTGATTCGCGCATCTCTGGGCGGAGCGAGTCGCGATTCGCCGGACCTGTGATTCTTACTCCGAGGACGCAAAGAACAAATTGCTATCTCTACAACTCCATGCCTCAGGGGGCATGAGTCTATTTTCCAATATTCGAACTCCGCGCCAGTTAAGGCTTTTGATTAGCACCGCGGCGCTGATGTTGACGAAATGATGGCTTTGGCGACTCTTGCCAGGTGGTGTGAATGGTAAGTGTTCGGGCAACACACCTGTTCGATGGTCGAGTTCTGTGGCGATTCCCCAGTTGCGGTTGGGGCGGTTCCCAGATGGCGGGCGACGAAGGGTCGACATGATTTTTATTTCGTGCGGCACATTCGATTTCCTCGTTCACACCTAGTCTGAAAACTTCACACGCGTGTGAGATCGGGACTCCCTGTGAGCGCCAGGTATTCATGGATGAACGCGATCGACATGCTGCCTTCGCCCACACCGCTGGCTACCCGCTTGATCGAACCGTGACGGACGTCGCCCGCGCAAAATATGCCAGGAAGGCTCGTCTCGAGCGGAAACGGCTCCCGATCAAGAGGCCACCCGGTGAGATCTCTTCCGGTGTAAATATAGCCCTTGGCATCGCGCTCCAGGGTTGGTGGAAGCCATGATGTGTTCGCCGTTGCGCCGATCATCAGGAACAGCGCATCGGCGTCGCGGGTAGTGGAAATTCGCCCGCCATCGGGGTCACGAGTGGTGGTTACGATCTGCTCCAGATGCTCGTCACCACGCACACCGGTAACTTCCGTCCATGCTTCGATGCGAATGTTGCCCTTCTCCGCGATCTGCGCGATCAGGTATCGCGACATGCTCAGCGCGAGACCAGCACCACGCACCAGCATGATCACCTCAGCAGCATAATTGGAGAAGAAGACCGCGGCCTGGCCAGCGGAGTTCCCGCCTCCGACCACGAACACCCTCTTCCCAGCGACACTATGGGCCTCCTGACGAGAGGCCCCGTAAAGTATGCCCCGACCAAGCAGACGGGACAGTCCCGGAACTTCGATCCGATGCCAATCGACGCCAGTGGAGAGCAACACTGCGCGAGCCCATATGCGCTCTTCGCCATCCAGTTTCACGCAATAACCCATATCTGCAATTAGCACCGCTTCGATGCTGCGTGTTACGACAATCTCCGAGCCGAAGTGGCGTGCCTGCTTGAGTGCCCGCTCGGTGAGCTCATCACCGGAGATGCCAAAAGGAAATCCCAGATAGTTTTCAATGCGGGAGGAGGTTCCTGCCTGTCCGCCGGCGGCCGAGCGTTCGACAATCAGCACCCTCAACCCTTCCGAAGCTCCATATACTCCAGCCGCCATTCCCGCGGGCCCTGCACCGGCGATGACAACATCATAGCGCTCGTCCTTTGGCGTGGTCTGCAGGCCCAACGCCTCTGCGACCGCGCGGACCGTCGGAGTCAGTAGGCGCGTCGCACCGTCTACGACCACAGCGACTCCATCGTGCCCTGGCGGCACACAGGAGGAAGCGCGCTCCGGTTCAAGTTCGCTATCTACCCAGTCATACTGCACCCGATTCGCGGAAAGGAAACTGCGGATACCCCGGCAATCCGCGTCATAGGGCGACCCCACCAGAAGCACGCGTGAGGAGGGAGTGTCCTTTACGTACTGCGGCGCCATTGAGAGGCGATCCGTCATCGTCTGAAAAATGATTGTGCCGCAGGAGGAGGAATCTCGAATCAACTCCTGGAGCTGCTGGCGATCGAAACGGGCCAGGCGGCATCGAGATACTGCCTGCACGGAGACGAGATTTGCAGTGCCCAGGAGAATTGGAATCTCACCAAAGAACTCGCCCGCGTTGAGCTGCTCAAGCTCCCGGCGTTGTCCCACAATATCCTTCACCACCTGGAGCAATCCCTCCAGAACGGCGAAAAACCGCGGATCTTCGCCTTCGCGTATGACCCAATCTCCGCCTTCCGCGCGGATATCTGCCGCCTTTTGTGCGAGTCTTTGGCGCGCAGATTCGTCCAGGCCAGTGAAGAGAGGTATGAGCGCCAGTTCTGCCGCAGTGATCACGTAGTTGTTTCCCCGCGCTACGGATTAGGATAGCCCCGTGGCAGGAACTATGCGCTACCGTTGAGAAAGATCACGTAGCCCGTGAAATCCCAGGCCGATGTTCACGCCCTGAGGCTGAAATTGAAGAAGCTCAAAGGTGAGTCCCACGACGTTGAAGGACGCCGCGAGCAAAGAGAGGCTCCTGTTCACCGAGCAGCGTCAAAACGACATAGCAGTGTCGCGATAAAGGTGTGTGGCATTGCTATGAGCAACAAGTTTTGCGGCCAAACACGAACCGGGCGAGCATTGCCGTCAGAAAATAAAGCAAATAAACGACACCGGTAATCATGGCCTTTCGACGCGGCGATGCTTCTCGAATCCGCTCCATCATTCGTAGCCTCCAGGAGGGGCCACCGATGAATGGGCCGACGCCGAATATTCCGATCCCATAAGGGCCATGGGCACGACGAAACCATCCGCCTTGGCGAACCGCCTGCAGTTTGTCTCATCAACACGCGCGCAAATAGCCGCTGTCTGAGCAATATTCCTCGTCCGGTGCGAGCACAGCGCTGTCTTCGATACTTGGCGGCCTGCTTGTCTTGTTTCTCCATCACAGATCAGTTCCCAAAAACCTGGAACGCGTCTCGCAGATAGCCCGTGATGTGGTGAATGTCGCAGCTCTGACTGAAGCGAGTTGCGAATCACATGATGGAGTCAGGTTTCGATGGTGGCGCTTTGGGCGGAAGGCCATAAAACTGGCGAATGATTGGGTGTCCAGTTCCGCAACGCCATTTCTCGAATAGGGCGCGCCTTCTGAAGGAGCTGCAGGATTGCAGAGGCGCGGCGCCGCGGATTCGATATCCGGAGCGGCGCTGAAGGCGCAGGCTGGACTCGGCTCTCGAGTTGGCCGTGCCTGACCTATGCCCGAACGTGTCAAGGTATGGACCCTCAAGGAGTGTAATCGCCTGTTCTCAACAGTTGACTACCGGAGCATAATGAAACCAGGGCCTGGTTCTTGGGCGTCACTTCTTGTCTTTTCCGCCGTGGATTCTGTGTCGGGAATATCCTTTTCGTGTGCCTGCGACTGAAACGAGGTAACTGATGAAGCTACTGTCAATTTTGTTCTTCGCTGGAGGCGGTCTCTTCCTGATATTGACGGTGACGCAGGTGCTTGAACGGGGTTGGGGTCCTTTGGATGTGACCGTGCTCGACGTCTACTTCGTTGTCCTACCCCGTTACTTGCTGATGATCTCGACAGCCTTGCTCATCGCAGGGTGTGTTTCGGCTTTTGCACCGCATCTCTGACTGGTTGGCGAAAAGCCGCCATTTCACTTATCGTGCCCCGATGACTGAGGGACTTGAGTGTAAAGGCCTGATAACAACAGTTAACTTCCGGTATCAAGTGCGCGTCCTCAACGCCCGGACTGGGCAGAGGCTAAGGTCCTGCAAGACCGGAGATCGTGGGAAGCCTACTCCGAATGAAGCACGTAAACCAAATCCGTGCGTGCCGCCCGAGCCGCCGGTATAGTGCTGGCGAGCAGTGCCACGATGGTCATCAACGCCCAAGCAAGCGAAAATGAAACTGCATCATGGGCCGTGACGCCGACCAGCAAACTGGTCAGCAGCCTGCTCAGCAGCAAAGCACCACTTATTCCGATAACGCCGCCCGTTGCGATCAACCGTCCTGCCTGCATGACCACGAGTCGGAGCAGGACGTTTCGTGACGCGCCGAGAGCCAGCCGAATGCCCATCTCCTGAGCGCGCTGCGTCACCGCATAGGAAAAAACTCCGTAGACGCCGACGGCAGCAAGAAAAACGGCAAGCATCGCAAAGCAGGCAATGAGCAACATGATGAGTCTCCGCTGCGCAAGAATGTCAGAAACGCGCTGATCCATCGTCTCGATGTCGAAGACAGGCTGTCGTGCGTCCACAGCGGTCACAGCAGCGCGCATGGCGTTGGCCAGCAAGGCGGGGTTTTCCGAGGTGCGCAACACCAGTTTCATGGTCCATCCTATGGCGACCTGGGACATGAGACAAAAAGCTTCCGGCTGCACGTCCTGTTCCGGCCCGCCGTGCCTTACGTCAGCGACAATGCCCACGATGGTAAAGGTCTTGAAGTCGCCGTTCTGTCCCCACGAATTCGTTTTGAACCGCTTGCCCAGCGCGTCCCCCGCGAAGAAGCGTTTGGCGAAGGCGAGGTTCACAATAGCGACCAGAGGCGAAGTTTCGTTATCCGCAGAGTTAAAAGCACGACCGATCAGGATCGGCGTCCCCACGGCACGAAAATAGTCCGGCGTGATTTCAGTGATGGGCGAGAATAGCCGCTCATGTGGCGGAGGAATGGGCAATCCTTCATAGACAATCATGCTGCCGGAGATTGAGTCCAACGGAAGCGCGCTGGTGAGAGCCGCCGCCTTTACGCCGGGGAGAGCCGTGAGGCGAAGCAATAGCTGATCGACAAAATTCAGGTACCGTCCCGTTGACCATGCGGTGCTCGGGCCACTCAGAGACGAGACACCGGTATGCAGAGATGTGACACCGGTGAGGATATTACTCGCATCAAAACCTGAATCGTAGCTCATAACGTGAACGAAGCTGCGCACCAGCAAACCGGCAGAGGCAAGCAACAGAACAGCCAATCCGAGCTCCATCACCAGCAGCCCATGCCGCAGCAACCGCTGCTCCCGGCCTGCGCTGATGCGCATGGCGGCTGATTGCAGGGCATTCCTCAGGTCCGTGCGCGATCCACTGATGGCAGGAGTCAAGCCAAACAGCAATGTCGTCAACAAGGCTAGGCTCACCGTGAAGGCCAGCACCCAGCCATCGACCTCAATAACCGCACTCACTTTTCCAAAGGGTAAACGCAGCAGTTGCTCGGCCCGTGCAAAGTGTGATGTCTGCGACCCTAGCATTCCAGCGTGCTTGATCATTGCGGTAACTGTGACCGCTATGATCAGGCCCAGGGCAGCAGCCAGCAATGAAAGTATCAGGCTTTCCACCAGAAATTGCCGTATTAGCCGCGGACGCGAAGCTCCCAAGGCACCCCGCAGTGCAGTCTCATGTCGCCTCGACACGGCTCGCACGAGTTGCAGGTTGGCGACGTTCGTGCACGAAATCAGCAACACAGCCGCCACCGACATCAGGAGGATGTATAGCGGTTTGCGGTCGTCGCCGGTGAGATGGCGCTGCAGCGGCTCGACAATCATCTGGCGCTCTTTCGCAAACGATGCCATCTGAACTGGGTATTCGTGTGCGCGCGCTTGAAAGAAGGTTTGCATCTCCGCTTGGGCTTGTTCGATGGTCGCGCCCGGACGTAATCGGGCAATGACTTGTATGCCCCAAAGTTGCTTTTCGATGGAGACTGTCGAGTCCCGCTCGAGAACCACAGGCCCATATAGGTCCGGCTCCAAGGAGAGACTGGGAAAGCTGAAGTGACTCGGCAGCACGCCAATTACCGTGTAGTCGACTCCGTTCAACGTGATTGTCTTACCCACAATCTGCGGATCGGCATTGAACTTGTTTCTCCACAAATGATCGCTCAACAGAAGGACATTCGGTCCGCCACTCCAGTCTTCGTCGCGGGAAAAATTGCGTCCTAGCTTCGGAAGCACACCCAGAGTGGGAAGAAAATTCGCCGAGACGGCGGCTCGCGTAATCCGCTCAGGGTCTCCAGTGCCGGTCAGGTTGTCCTCGCTGAAGATGTGGAATCCAGCGAACTGCTCGAAGGATTTAGTTTCCGACCGTGCCGCGACAAAGTCGGGATCGAGGAGCGAGTCTGAATGCGACTTAGGCCAGGCACTCGATATGCTCACGAGCCGGTTCGCTTCGTGATACGGAAGCGGCTTGACCAATAGTGAATACACTGCGGAAAAAATAGCCGTTGTTGCTCCGATTCCCAAGCCTAGAGTGACCACCGCAGTCAGAGTGAATCCTAGATTGCGACGGAGCTGGCGCAGGCCGTAGCTGACATCGTGCCAAAGCAGCTCGATACACATGATGCAAATCTACCATTTAATGCGGTGGCCGACAGAGTCTTGTTGCCCAGCCAAGCCGCCCAGAACGTGATCTACTACTTGCGACGTGATCGCCCCAAGTGGCGAAACATCTCTATAATGCTCATTGAGCTGCAACGGGGGTGATCTTCTCCACGTGAATCGTCTTCCTCGCAGAATCGAATTTAGCCTCCAGCACCACATGCGCGGCAGGGAATCTCCTAACGACTTCAGGGTTTTCGACAATCCAGATTGCTTGATCATCGTCTGCTACAAAGACGGCCCGTTGGGGCTTCCATTCCGGGTGGCCCACTGAAGCACCCCCACGCCAGCATTTCTGCACGCAATCCG
>Ga0182024_10022326_pt1 | contig 11412 bp, 9 predicted proteins | sample P32metaG_FD_120480 | JGI IMG/M metagenome (GOLD analysis project Ga0182024, IMG submission 120480) | Permafrost microbial communities from Stordalen Mire, Sweden - P3-2 metaG (Illumina Assembly) | ecosystem: Environmental > Terrestrial > Soil > Wetlands > Permafrost | place: Sweden: Stordalen... | reverse complement strand
CGATCGGCGCGTTCATCGCGGTGCTTTTCGTCTTCAATCGGCTGACCACCGAGAGCGAGCTCGTCGTGATGCGCGCGGCGGGATTGAGCCCGTTCGCCCTCGCCAAGCCGGTGTTGGAGCTGGGGGCTATCGCTTGGCTCCTCCTGATGGTGCTGTCGCTGTACCTGCTTCCCGCCTCGAACCGCCAGTTCAAGGATTTGCAGTTCGAGATTCGCAATCGGTTCGTGTCGAGCCTGCTGCAGGAAGGCTCGTTCACGACGATCTCGGACAAGCTGACGATCTATATCGGCGCCCGCAACGATCGTGGCGAGGTGATCGGACTGATGATCGACGACGAGCGCGATCCGAAAAACTCCGTCACGCTCCTGGCGGAGCGCGGCGCCTTTGCCGACACGGGTGGTGGGTCGCGAATCATCATGATCAATGGCGACCGCCAGCAATACGACCGCGACACCGGAAAGCTGTCGGTGCTGACGTTCGATCGGTATGTGCTCGATCTCGACATGATGCGCGACGCGCCGGAGGCGCGCTTGCGCGAGGCGCAGGAACGCTATCTCGACGAGCTGTTCTTTCCGCCGGAAGATATCGACCCGGGGATGCGCAACGCCTATCTCGTCGAAGCCAACGAGCGGCTGACGGTGCCGCTGACCGCCTTCAGCTTCGCCATCATCCCGCTTGCCTGCATGTTGCCGGGCGAGTTCAACCGGCGCGGTCAGCTCAAGCGGGTGCTACTCGCGATCGGCTGCGCCTTGGCGTTTCAGACCCTCGACCTCGCCGTCAAGAATTTGGAGGGGCGCTTCGCCGCCGCCATTCCGATCAGTTATTTAGTCGATCTGCTGCCGCTGGTGGTCGGACTTGGAATTCTCTTGCACCGTGGAATAAAGTTCAATTTCCGGCGTCTGCCGTTCGCGGCGATGGCGACGCGCTGACGGCGCACAGGGAACAGGGAATCGCAGTCGGTGCTGATCGCCAAGACTCTCTCCGGCTATATCGCGCGCCAATTCTTTGCCTGGTTCTGCGGCGTCTACGGCGCGATGCTCAGCATCAGTTTTCTGATCGATTACATTGAGTTGTTGCGGCGCGGGTCAACGAGGAACGGGGTCACGCTCGGGGTATTGCTTGAGATGGCGGCCCTAAAGCTGCCGCATACCGCGCAAGAGGTGATGCCGTTCGCCGTGCTGTTCGGCACGATGCTTGCCTTCTGGCGTCTGACCCGCAACAACGAGCTCGTCGTTGCCCGCGCCGCCGGCGTATCGGTCTGGCAGTTCCTGACCCCGGCGATGCTGGTCGCTCTCCTCACCGGCATCATCGCGGTCACCGTATTCAACCCGGCCGCGTCGCAGATGGAAGCGACATATGAGCAGCTCGACTCGCGCTATCTGAAGCAGAGCTCGGACGACCTGACCCTGTCAAATTCCGGGCTGTGGCTGCGGCAGAGCGAGCCGAGTGGCGGCCAGGTGGTAATCCACGGCGATAAGCTGGTCGCGCCCGAGCTGCTGCTCGGCCAGGTCACCGTGTTCTTTTTCAACGCCGAACACCAATATCGTTCGCGGATCGAGGCGCAAAAGGCCCAGCTCGACGATGGCTATTGGATCATCGAGAACGGCAAGCGCTGGCAAAACAGCGATCAGTTCGAACCGGTGCCCCAGCTGCGCCTGCCGACCAAATTCACGACGCACCGGATCGAAGAGAGCCTTGCCTCGCCGGACACCATGTCGTTCTGGGCACTCCCCGGGTTCATCTCGCTGCTCGAGCAATCGGGCTTCTCGGCGCAGCGCCACCGCCTGCAGTTCAACATCCTGCTGGCGCGCCCCTTCCTGTTTTGCGCGATGGTCCTGGTCGCGGCGACCTTCAGCCTCAGAATGCAGCGGCGAGGCGGCGCCACGTTGATGATCGTCGGCGGCGTCGCCGCCGGCTTCATGCTCTATTTTGTCTCCAACATCGTGTTCGCGCTGGGACTTTCGGCGAAATTGCCGGTGTTGCTGGCGGCTTGGACGCCGACCGGAATCGCCCTGATTTTCGGGGTTTCCATGCTGCTTCATCTCGAAGACGGGTGACGCGGCCGCACACAGGCGATATTGCTGCTGGGAAATTGCCGATTGCGACAACGGTGAACGACGGATTGCTGGAACCGGTACACGCCTAATGAACCGCCACTCCCGACCCGGATGCAAGCAGACGGCTAGGCGCGCACTCCGCCTTGCCGCCGTCTTGTGCGGTTTGTGGGGCGGCGAGGCGTTCGCCCAAAGCTTCGGCGTCGGCGACAGCTCGACCAAGAATGCGCCGATAACCTTCCAGGCAGACGAGGTCCAATACGACGATCAGCTGGCGCTGACCGTCGCCAAGGGCCATGTCGAAATCGCGCAAGGCACGCAGATCCTGCTTGCCGACGTGGTGACCTACAACCAGCACACCGACACGGTGACGGCCTCGGGGCATGTCAGCCTGATGACGCCGGACGGCACCGTGTTGTTTTCCGACTACATGGAACTGCGCAACGGCATGAACGACGCGTTCGCCAACAATGTGCGAATGCTGATGGCCGACCGCTCCCGCCTCGCCGCCAACGCGGCGCGGCGCACGAACGGCAACCGAACCGAGCTGCGTCGTGCCGTCTATTCGCCCTGCGACCTGTGCAAGGACGACCCCTCCGCGCCGCCGGCCTGGCAGCTGAAGGCCCGCGAGATGACCGACGACAAGGATTTGAAACGGCTCGAATTCCGCGACGCGACGATGGAGATCGACGGCTGGCCGGTGTTCTACACGCCCTATATGTCGGCTCCCGATCCCTCGGTGAAGCGTGCGAGCGGGTTCCTGATACCGAGCTTCGGCGGGTCGAGCACGCTCGGCTTTCACGTGGCGACGCCTTATTACCAGACGCTCGGGCCCGACGCCGATTTGACGCTGACGCCGCGCTTCACCTCGCAAGCCGGAACCGTGCTCGCCGGGGATTACCGCCAGCGCTTTTCGAACGGCTTCATGGATGATCTTGCCAGCGTAAACTACAGCAACGTCGGCACCAGTATCGGCGGCGACAACGATCCGAACGCAACGCATGCGGTGCGCTGGCACGTCAACGCCTTTGGCGATTTCGATCTCGACGACACCTATCGCACCGGTTTTTCGCTGCAGCGTGTCTCGGACCAGACCTACTTGCAGCGCTTCAGCTTCGCGCTTCCTCCCCTCACCACGGAGATTACCAGGGCCTATTTCGAAGGTTTTCCCGACAACGGCTCGCTCGACGTCAATGCTTATCTGTTCCAGCCGCAGACCCCGGGCCTGGGCGACTCGACGCAGCCGATCGTCCTGCCCGTCGCCAACCGCAACTGGCAGTTCCAGCCCGATATCATCGGCGGCACGCTCAAGCTCAATGCCAATCTGCTCGACATCGTCCGTGAGGTCGGCACCAGCACGAGACGCCTATCCCTCGGTTCCGAATGGGACAAGACGTTCTTCGACGGGATCGGCGGCGAGTACAAATTCCAGGCCAGCGTGCGCGGCGACGCCTATTCGGTCGATGGCCTGAGCAATCTGTCGAACCCGGATCTGCCGAGCGTCTATTTCCCGCAAAACGGCCAGCCGGCGGCGGTGCACGTTCCCTATGATTTCCTGGCGGCGCGCGCCTTCCCGCAAGTCGGCCTGACCTGGGACTATCCGCTGGTCCACCGGGACGCCAATTTCACCTACCTAGTGCAACCGACCGTCGCGACCTTTGTCGGACCGAGCGGCGGCAACCGGTACTTGATCCCAAACGAGGATAGCCTCGGCTACGAGTTCCGCGACTCCGACCTTTTCCGCGCCGACCGCATGCAAGGCTACGACCTCCTCGACACGGGTCAGCGCGTCGATTACGGCGTCAATCTCGGTGCCTACGCCACCAATGGCGGCAGCTACCGCATGCTGATGGGCCAAAGCTATCGCGCCGAGGCGAACCCGTTCATCCCGCCGGGCAGCGGTGCCGACCAGCGCCTGTCGGATATTGTCGGACGTGTGTCGCTGTCGCCGAGCAGTTATCTCGACCTCATCTACCGTTTCCGCCTCGACAAGGACACGCTCGCCAATCGTCTGCAGGAAGTATTGATTGCCGGTGGGCCGACAGCTTTCCGCGTCGGCGTGAGCTACCTGCTGATCCCGGCGGAACAGCCAATCGACGTGATAACGATACCCGGAAGCGGCCAAACCATTCTTTATGGTAAACGGGAGCAGCTCGGCCTGAACGCCACGGTGAAACTGTCGCGCTACTGGTCGATCGTCGGCGCTGAAACGCTGAACCTCACCAACTCCGCCAATATCGTGAACGGCCTCTCCACGCCGCAATCAAACAGCACCAGCCTAAGCGCCAGCCTGTCGGCGCTGTACCAAGACGAATGCATGGGGTTTATCGCCACGATCACCCAATCAGGGATCCGCAACGGCGACGTGACGCCGGGGTATGGCCTGCTGCTTAGCGTCGTATTCAAGAATATCGGCGAGATCGGCGGCACGGTGTTCTCGGCCGCGCCGGGAAGCTGAGCATCGATTTCGCGCTGCCCGGGCGCCGCGCGAAACGACGCGGCGACAGGCAAATCGGCCACGTGTAGACTGTCGCCATTGTCACGCTGCATGGGTGGGGGAATGCCGGCACTGCGTTATCCAGGCGCGTTGCTCGTGGCGCTCGCGATGGTTTGCGCGGCCGTCCCGGCGGCCCATTCCGCGCACCGGACGCCGAGCGCGCTCGCACCGGGCGCAGCCCCGCCATCGACCGATGTGGCCCCCGAAATGGGCATCGCCGCGGTGGTCAACGATGAGGTGATCTCGGTCTTCGACCTGGTCTCGCGACTGCGCATGATGCTGCTGTCGTCAAACATTCCCGACACACCGGAAGCGCGGCAAAAGGCCGAGGCGCAGATCCTGCGCGCGCTGGTGGACGAGAAGCTGCAATTGCAGGAGGCCAAAAAGCAGAACGTTGTGGCGACCGACGATGAGATCAACACCGCGTTGGCCAAGATCGAGCAGCAAAACAGTATGCAGCCCGGGCAACTCAATCAGCTCCTCAAGTCGCACGGGATCGACCGCAGCACGCTGATCAGCCAGGTCACGGCGTCGATCGTCTGGGCCAAGCTGGTGCGGCGCAAGGCGGCCGAGACCGTCGAAATCTCTGACGACGAGGTCGACGCCGACCTGAAACGCCTTAAGGAGCACTCCGGCGAACCCCAGAGCCGAGTCGCCGAAATCTTCCTCGCCGTCGACAACCCGTCGCAGGACGCGGAGGTTCGCGCCCTCGCCTCGAAGCTTACCGACCAGATGAAGCAGGGCGCGCGGTTCTCGGCGATCGCCCAGCAATTCTCGCAATCGGCGACCGCCGCGGTCGGCGGCGATATGGGCTGGCTGCGGCCGGACCAGCTGCCTTCCGACCTTGCCGCGGCGGTCGCTCCCCTAAAGCCGGGCGAGCTCTCCGCGCCGATCCGCAGCGGAGGGGGCTATTACCTGCTGCTCGTGCTCGACCGGCGCAACGGCGATACCGGCAGCAGCCAGTCCGCTGATACGGTTTACGATGTCGTGCAGGTCGTCTTCCCATTGCCGCCGCAGGCTACCGACGCGATGAAGCGCGGCGCGGCCGCCCAGGCGGCGAGCATCCGCGAAAGCGCCAAGAATTGCGCGGACCTGCTGCGTATCGGCAAGGAAAAGGTACCGCAAATGTCGAGCGAGGGCACGGTGAAAGCGAGCGCCATCACACCGCAGATGCGCGATCTTTTGAACAAGATGTCGCCCGGCGAAACATCACAGCCGATCCTCCAGCGCAACGGCATGGGCATCATCATGCTGTGTTCGAAGCAAGCCCAGGCCGCCGAAAAGACCGGGGCACCGTCGCGCGAGGAGGTTTTCGATACGCTGCTGCGGCAAAAGCTCGACACGGTTTCGCGCCAGTACATACGCAACCTGCGCCGCGCCGCCTATGTCGATGTGAGGGTATAGCGGGATGGGTCTAGCCGAAATGATTGGCCCGCTCGCCTTGACGATGGGCGAGCCCGCCGGGATCGGCGGCGAAATCGCCCTCAAGGCGTGGCTGCGCCGCGGCGAGGGGCTGCCCCCCTTCTACTTGATCGACGACCCCGATCGGATCGCCCGGCTGGCTCGTACGCTCGGCTGGGACGTCCCGGTGCGGATGATCGAAAACCGCGGGCGCGCGCCCGCGGTTTTCGCGGACGCGTTGCCGGTGGCGCCACTTGGCGGCACCCCGGTCGCGCGGCCGGGCCACGCCGAACCGGTTGATCAGGCGCTGGTGCTGCGCGCGATCGAGAGCGCCGTCGCCGATGTCGGCGCCGGCCGCGCCGCCGCCCTCGTCACCAACCCGATCAACAAGGATGCGCTCTATCGCGCCGGCTTCCGCCATCCCGGCCACACTGAATATCTCGCCGAGCTGGCCGGATCGAAAGAGCCGGCGGTCATGATGCTGGCGAGCCGGGAGTTGCGCGTCGTACCGGTGACCATCCACCTCGCGCTACGCGAGGCGATCGAGATGCTGTCGATCGCGGCGATCGTCCATGCCGGGCGCGTCGTCGACGCGGCGTTGCGCCGCGATTTCGCGATCGCCGTGCCGGTCATCGCCGTCGCCGGGCTCAATCCGCATGCCGGCGAAGCGGGCGGGCTCGGCCGCGAGGACATCGACATCGTCGCACCGGCCATCGCCGAACTGCGCGCCGCCGGGATCGATGCCAGGGGACCGCTCGCCGCCGACACGATGTTCCATGCCGCGGCGCGGCGCGGCTACGACGCGGCACTGTGCATGTATCACGACCAGGCGCTGATCCCGATCAAGACGATCGATTTCGACAGCGCCGTCAATGTGACGCTCGGCCTGCCGTTCATCCGCACCTCGCCCGATCACGGCACCGCCTTCGACATCGCCGGGCGCGGCGAGGCGAGGCCCGACAGCCTGATCGCGGCGCTGCGGCTTGCCGCCGAGATGGCGCACCGGCGGAACAAACATTGAGCGATAAAAGCTGAGCGACGAGGCGCTCCCGGGGCTGCCGCCGCTGCGGGAAGTGATTACCCGCCACGGCATCGCCGCGCGCAAAAGCCTCGGCCAGAACTTCATTCTCGATCTCAACCTGACGCGGCGTATCGCCCGCGCCGCCGGCCCGCTCGATGCCGGCACCACGATCGAGATCGGACCCGGACCCGGCGGACTGACCCGGGCGCTGCTCGCGGAAGGCGCCGGTCGCATCGTCGCCATCGAGCGCGACCCGCGGTGCCTCGCAGCGCTCGCGGACCTGGCGGCGCTTTATCCGGGGCGGCTCGAGATCATCGCGGGCGATGCGCTGGCGGTCGATCCGGTCGCACTGACCGAGGCGCCGCGGCACATCGTCGCCAACCTGCCCTACAACATCGCCACCGTGCTGCTGCTCAAATGGCTCGACCGGGCCGGCGACTACGAGAGCCTGACCTTGATGTTTCAGCGCGAGGTGGCCGAAAGGTTCGTCGCGGCCCCGCGCAGCCCGGCCTATGGCCGGCTCTCGGTGCTGGTGCAATGGTTGTGCGACGCCAAGATCCTGTTCGACATCCCAGCCCGCGCCTTCACGCCGCCACCCAAGGTGACCTCAAGCGTCGTCCGCCTTGTTCCGCGCGCCGAGCCGTTGGCGCCGGCGACGAAATCAGTGCTCGAACGGGTGACCGGCGCCGCCTTTGGCCAGCGCCGCAAGATGTTGCGTTCGAGCCTCAGATCGCTCGGCGTGCCAGTCGCGATGCTGCTCGCCGCCGCCGGGGTCGCCGGGACGGCACGCGCTGAAGAGCTTTCGGTCGCCCAATTCTGCGCGCTTGCCCGTGCTACTGAAAAATTCGCACCGAGCGGCGATACTCCTGCCCTTCGATCTCCAGCAGGATCGAATAATTCCCCGAACGAACGATCGGGATGCGATTGATCTGCAACAGGATCAAATGGGGTTGCCCGGCCGGCTTCTGGAATTCCTTGATATCGTATCGGTGAAGCTCCGCGCCGAGCGGATCGAGGATGCGGAATACAGCGCGGAACTGCCCCTCGCCGTCCTTCAGCACGAAGACGAACGACAGGTTTACGACCACTGGAAGCGGCGCGCCGGCGTCGATCTTGACCTCCGGGATCGGAAAGTAGCCGGCCAGGTCGAGCTTGCCTTCCGCCGTCTGCCGCACGGCATCGCAGATCAAAAGATCGATATTGGCGTCGGTGGGAAGCGCCATTCGCGGCTACCTCATTGAGGGACGGATGATCATCCGCCGCGTAGGCGGGTGACGAAATCGGCAAGGCCGACCTGCCGCTCGCGGCTCAGTCGCTCGGCGGTAACGATGGCCTGAACTTGGGCAACGCTGGCTTCCAGATCGTCGTTGACGATCACATAGTCGTATTCCGGCCAGTGGCTCATCTCTTCCGAGGATTTCGCCATGCGCTGGGCGACGACGGCGTCGCTGTCCTGGGCGCGGGTCCGCAGGCGCGCTTCGAGCGCCTGCGGCGTCGGCGGCAGAATGAAGATCGTCACCAGATCGGCCGACAGGCTGGCGCTGACCTGCTGGGTGCCCTGCCAGTCGATATCGGTGACGATATCGCGGCCGACGGCGATCGCCGCCTCGATCGGCTGACGCGGCGTGCCATAGCAATGGCCGAACACGCTCGCATGCTCGAGCAGCTCGCCCTCGGCGACCATGCGGTCGAAAATGGCCTGGTCGATAAAGCTATAGTCCCGGCCGTCAATCTCGCTCGGCCGGCGAGGCCGGGTGGTCACCGACACCGAGAGCGACAATGTCGCATCGCGTTCGAGGAGGCGTCGGGTGAGCGTCGTCTTGCCGGCGCCCGAGGGTGAGGACAGCACCAGCAGGAAACCGCGGCGGCGGATCGCGGTCGCGGGGCTGTGCGCCGGGCTCATGTCCGGCTCATTCGAGGTTCTGCACCTGCTCGCGGAACTGCTCGACCGCGACCTTAAGCGAGAGGCCGATGCGGGTTAGCGCGATATCGGCGGATTTGGAGCACAGCGTATTGGCTTCGCGGTTGAGCTCCTGGCACAGGAAATCGAGCTGACGGCCGACCCCCTCGCTTTTTGCCAGAAGCTCGCCGGCCTGAGCGATATGCGCGCGCAGCCGGTCGAGCTCCTCGCGGATGTCGCCGCGCGATACGAGCAGCGCAAGCTCCTGCGCGACGCGATCCCGCGGCATTCCCGGCACGAGCTCGTCGAGCGCCGCCAGCGACTGCTCCAGCCGCGCCCGCAGCGCCTCGGGCTGCGCCGCAGCCGAAGCCGACGCCGAGGTCACCAGCTCGGCCAGCTCGGCGAGCTGGGCGGAGAGGACCGCTTCGAGTCGTGCGCCCTCCTCGCCGCGCGCCGTGACGAGCCGATCCAGCGCCACGTCCCACGCCGCGACCAGCGCGGTGCGTCGGCTCTCGACGATTTCGTCCGGCTCGTCCTCGACAGTCTCGATAATGCCGCGCAGCCCGATGAGCCCGTCAAGGCGCGGCGGCGCGGCCTCGACCTCCACGGCCAACTCGCCGATCAGGGCCAGTACCCGATCCAGCATCTCTCGGTTGATCCGGATGGTCGGCGGCGTAACGCGACTGACCGCCAGGTTCCCAGAAACCGTGCCGCGCCGTAGCCGGCGGCCGAGCGCGGCGCGCAGCGGCGCTTCGAGACCGTCATAGCCGGGTGGCAAACGCAGTCGCAGATCGAGCGACCTGCCGTTGACGCTCTTCAGCTCCCAGACCCAGGAGATGCCGGCCGCCTCGCCCTCGACCCGGGCGAACCCGGTCATGCTGAAGACGCCCATCGGCAACCTCAGCGCACGACGCAGGGATGGCCGGGGCTTGCCCGGCAATGCGTTTGCGCGCCGGAAGCCTGCCTGGCGGGCACAATCGGTGGCGGCGGCGGATTGGCGGGGGCCGGCTCGGCCTCGACGGTCGCCGCGCCGTGCAGATAGGTCGCGACGTTGCGGTTGTGCTCGACCAGCGTCTTGGCGAAGACATGGCCCCCCGAGCCGTCGGCGACGAAATAGAGATCGTCGCTGTGCTCCGGGCGCACCGCGTCGTGCAGCGCCGCCTTGCCGGGATTGCAGATCGGTCCCGGCGGCAGCCCCTTGGCGACATAGGTGTTGTAGGGAGAGTCGACGGCGAGGTCGGCGTGGGTCAGCGGCCGCTCGAGCTTCTGCGTGCCGTTGTCGCTCAGGGCGAACAGCACGGTCGGGTCGGCCTGAAGCCGCATGCCGAGACGCAGCCGATTAAGGAATACCGCCGCGATATGGGCCCGCTCCTCGTCGCGGCTCGCCTCTTTCTCGACGATCGAGGCGAGGGTCAGCACCTCCTCCGGGTTGGCCAGCGGCAGGTCGGGACGGCGCTCAGCCCAGGCGGCGGCAAGCACCTCCTGCATCGCCTCTTCCATGCGCGCGGTGATGCTCTCGCGGGTATCGCCCCGGCTATAGACATAGGTCTCGGGGAGCAGCGCGCCCTCCACCGGGGTGGGTCCGGTATCGCCGGTAAGCAGCGGCGCGTCGCGCACCAGCGCGAGGATTTCGGCGCTGGTCAGCCCTTCGCGGATGGTCAGGCGGTGTTTGACGGTCTTGCCGGTGGCGATGATGTCCATCACCTCGACCGCGCTCGCGGAAGCGGGGAACTCGTATTCCCCGGCCTTCAACGCGCCGCCGCGGCCGGTCAGCTCGGCGGCGACCTTGAAGGACAACGGGTGGCGGATTACCCCCTCATCGGCGAGGAGGTCGGAGATCCCCGAGATGCCCGTGTGCGGCGGTACAATAATGGTCTGAGTCGCCTGAAGCGGCCCCGGATCGGTGACGTCGCGATAGACCCAATAGCCGATCCCGGTCACCACCGCGACGATCGCGACCGCGGTGATGAAGCACCCGACCAGCATGCGAATAAACGCCAGCATGTCTCGGCGTCCGCCGGTCGCGTCGCGCCTACCCGGCGCGGTCGGGACGGCTGAAGATCAGCGATGCGTTGGTGCCCCCGAAGCCGAACGAGTTCGACAGCACGTAGTCGACCTTGCGTTCCTTGGCGGTCTTGGCGACGAGGTCGATGTCGCAGGCGGGCGATGGGTTGTCGAGGTTGAGGGTCGGCGGCACCACCCCGTCGCGCATCGCCAGGATGGCGAAGATCGCCTCCACCGTCCCGGCCGCGCCCAGCAAATGGCCGATCGCCGATTTGGTCGAGGACATCGACAAACTATAGGCGTGGTCGCCGAAGAGGCGCTTGACCGCGCCCAGCTCGATTTCGTCGCCCAAAGGGGTCGAGGTGCCGTGCGCGTTGATGTAGTCGATCTTGTCCGGCGTAAGCTCCGCTCGGCGCAGCGCGTTGCGCATCGAGCGGAAGGCGCCGCTGCCATCCTCGGCCGGCGCGGTCAGGTGATAGGCATCGCCCGACATGCCGTAGCCGATGACTTCGGCGTAGATCTTCGCGCCGCGCTT
>Ga0182024_10022325_pt1 | contig 11412 bp, 11 predicted proteins | sample P32metaG_FD_120480 | JGI IMG/M metagenome (GOLD analysis project Ga0182024, IMG submission 120480) | Permafrost microbial communities from Stordalen Mire, Sweden - P3-2 metaG (Illumina Assembly) | ecosystem: Environmental > Terrestrial > Soil > Wetlands > Permafrost | place: Sweden: Stordalen... | reverse complement strand
CTGGGTAAGCCTGTGGGTAAGTCAATCGTGGAAGACGACAAAGTGGAACTGGCCAAGCAGCTTCTCGCGCGCGCCGGCAATAAAATCTTGCTTCCGTTGGATCACGTAGTGGTCGAGGCATTGAAGGCAGGCGCACCGTTCGAAGTGGTAGCGGATGTCCCGGATGGAAAGATGGGCGTGGATATCGGTCCCGCAACGGTAGACGCATACGCCGCGGTGATTGCGAAAGCCAAGACCATCATCTGGAACGGTCCCATGGGCGTATTCGAGATGCCGCCTTTCGATCGCGGGACAGTTGCGTTGGCAAAAGCGGTCGCCGCATCGGGCGCTGTCTCGGTGGTCGGTGGCGGCGATTCGGAGAAGGCCATTAAATCGGCCGGCGTGTCGGACAAGATTTCTCACATCTCCACGGGTGGTGGCGCGTCGCTGGAATTTTTGGCAGGTATTGAGCTACCGGGCGTCGCCGCGCTGCCGGAAAAGTAGCTAAAAGAGCAGCGCAATTCCGCAGATGGCACCCCCGATAGCTGCCCACGTCGACAATAGCGAATGATCGATCAGGAAACCAGCCAGCGCCGGCGCTGCGATCGCTGAAATCGAATTGAGCGACTGCGTCAAGCCCAAGATCACGCCTTGTTCAGACCGCCCCGCCTTCTGCGTAATCATGCTCGTCACCGTCGGGCGAACGATTCCCGTACCCGATGACGCCACTGCCACCGTGATCAGCAGCAGCGGAAGCGAGTGCGTGAACCCGAGCGCCGCCAGACCCACAAATCCCAACAAGAATCCCGTTCGCGCCAGATTCACTTCGCCAAACATCTTCACCAGGCGTCCAATCATACCGCCTTGCAGAATCACACCGAGCAATCCCAGGAAGGCGTAAACGTAGCCCACCTGCTGCGGCCCAAATGCCTGGCCATGCCATTCATAACGCCGTTCGGCGAACAATGGGAACCCCGTCATGAACATCGAGAAGGCGAACGTGAAGGCGAAGAATTGCCACAGCAGCGGAGCGAGTCCCGGTTCGCGGAAGTAGCGAACATAGTTTCCCCAGTCAAGTAACGTGAACTTGCGCGGCGTGGCATTGTCCACCGCGGCCGGAGTAACTGCGGGCAGCAGAAAGTAAGTGGCGATGATGCTGGTAGCGGAAAGCCCGGCGGCCACGAAAATGGGGTATTGATAACTGTACTTCGAGAGAAATCCCGAGATGCCTGGGCCGATGAGAAAACCCATGCCAAATGCGATGCCGATCAGGGCGAACGATTTCGCACGGTCCTCCGGCTTCGTCACATCCGAGATGTAAGCTTGGGCCAGCGATAAATTTCCCGCCGTAATTCCGTCAATCGCTCGCGATAGAAAAATCACCCAGAGCGCGTGCGCGTAAGCCAAAATCAAAAAACCGATGAACGTGCCCACCTGGCTGACCAGCAGCAACGGGCGGCGTCCCATATGGTCCGAGAGGCGGCCCAGCATCGGGCCGGCGATCAGCTGGCAGAAGGCATACAAGGAGACCAGCAGCCCCACCACAGCGGGTGATGCGCCATAGTGCTCCGCGTAAAACGGCAGCAGCGGCAAAATGATGGTGAGCCCCAGAACGTCAACCGAGACGATCAGGAATATCGGAAGAAGCGGAGATTTACGCAAGAAAGTACGATGGTAACAGAGCGGGCGGAGGTGTTCATGGCCGATCAACTTTTTCTTTCCTACTGGCTGCGGAACTACAGCGAGTCCAGCATGCTGCGAAACTACGAAAAGCTGCTCAGGCTGTTTCCGTTTTCGCTCCTCGGGCAGCAGCCCAGCACTTTCCGGATCATGGCGGTGGATGTGAGCGAGCCCGTAGTGGCGGAGATCCCTTACCCTCCGCCGGTTCCCATCGACGACGTGCTTGCGGTGGCCAAAGATTTCCAGAACGCCGATGCTTGCTATCGGCTGGAGACGTGGTGGGATTTGTGGCAGTTCGAAGGGGAATGGAAGCTCGGTCCCTCGCGTGTCGCGCTGTGTTGCTTTGGTCCCGAATTCAACCAAACTCCGAGCAGCGTTCGCGACATCCGCAGCGCTCAACGAACTTCGGTGATTGCTTTTCCCAATCCCGATGAAGACGCCGCACTCGGCTGCGCGCTCGAGATTGAGTTCGGAATCGATGCCAATTTTCTCCCCCAGCCAGACCTGCCGGATAGCCCGCGCATGATCGAATCCAATATCAAGAGCCTGCTCAAACTGGTGCACGATCTGGACGACGCACTGCCGGTGGAAACGCGCCGCCTGTGGTCGGAATCAGGCGAAAACTTCGCCGAGAAACTGCATCAGGCGCTTACTGCCGTGGCCGAATAAGAACGCAGCGATCCGCTAGATCGATAGCAGCGAGAATACGAAGGTAGTGAGTAACAGCGCGGCGGGCATAACGATCAAACCAACCTTGAAGAATTGCCAGCCGCTAACCGGCTCGCCTTCGCGGCGCAAGACGATCAGCCAGAGAATGGTCGCAAGCGAACCTGTGACCGACAGATTGGGGCCAAGGTCCACTCCGATGAGTATTGCGTCCCGGATAGAGTGCGGCATTTGCGCGACCTCCAATGCTCCGCCCGCCAGCAGTCCCGATGGCAGGTTATTCATCACGTTCGATAGCGCGGCAATCCCAAACGACGCGGCTAGCTCTCCGGCGAACCTCGGCATCCCAGCGCACCATCGCAATGCGCTGCTGACGTCATGACGCGCCCCGGCGCGATCCAACGCCTCCACTAATACAAACAAGCCCGCCACCAGCGGCAACACGCTCCAGGAAACGCCCCTCACAATTTCAACTAATTCCCTGCTCCGCGCCCGAGTTGTGACCATCACGGCGATCGCCGCGGCTAAGCAGGTGGGCAAACCAAGATCGATACCGAAACCCGAAGCGCCGATGAGTATCGCTCCAGTCCCCAGAATGGCCCACGCCGCAATTCGGCCTTCCGGCGTCAATTTGGCAGGCTCACTGCCGTCCTCGATTGTCCCTTCCAATTCCGCGCGCAAGATCCACCGCAAAGCAGCATACGTAACGACGATGGAAGCTATCGAAGGCACAAAAAAAGTACGCAGCCACGGTACCAGCGGAGGCAATGTCTTGCCATACACCACCAGGTTCGCCGGATTGGAGATCGGCAGCACAAAGCTGGCCGCGTTCGCGATGAAAGCGCAAATAAAAAGATAAGGCAGCGCTTTTGTGCGCGCCTTTTGCACGGCCGCATAGACAGCCGGGGTGAGAACCACCGCCGTGGCGTCGTTCGAAAGAAAAACCGTCACCACGATTCCAACCAGATAGACGAGACTAAACAGCCGCGCTCGAGAGCCCCTGGCGGCCGCGACGGCCAGCGAAGCCAGCCAATCGAAAACGCCTTCCTTGCGTGCCAGCTCCGACAGCAGCATCATTCCCGTCAGAAACAAGTAAACATCGGTTCCTTTGGCTATGGCCGCGCCCGCTTGCGACACGGGAAGGAGCCGGGAAACCACGAGAAGAAAGGCGCCCAGGCACGCCCAAACCGCTTCCGGCCAATTCTTGGGCCGCAACAAAACCGCTGCGATTGTTCCCGCGGCGATAGACCAAATCAGAACGGTGCTCACTCAGCCGCACGCTCCCGTTCGCGGAGTATTATCACGTTTTCAATGTGACTCATCCTCGGCCTCCGTGTTCTGCGATCAGTGCAATGCCTCCATACGCCCGCGTGTCTTTTGTGGTGTTTCGCGATAGACTGATCCACAAATGAACTCTTCGCGTGCGCTGCTGCAAACGTTGATCCTGGTCGCCAGTGTAGCTCCTCTCGCTGCTCAGACGGCGTCGAACCGATGCGCTGGAAATCCCGCCATGCCCGATATCGCGTCCGGCCCCGCGTGGAATGGCTGGGGCGCGGATATCTCCAATTCGCGCTTCCAAACAGCGGCTGCGGCCCAAATGACGGCCGAGCAAGTTCCTGGCCTCAAACTGAAATGGGCCTTTGGTCTATCCGGCGCGAAGCAGGTTTTTGGAGAACCGGTAGTGGTGGGCGGCCGCGTCTTTTTCAGCGCCGACACCGGGATGGTCTATTCGCTCGATGCCGACACCGGGTGCCTCTACTGGACGTTTCAAGCCGATACCGGCGTCCGCGCTGCGATGTCCATCCGGCCTGCCAAACCTTCTCCGATGGCGTATTTCGGCGATCTGAAGGCGAACGTCTACGCGCTGGATGCATCCAAGGGCACGCTGCTCTGGAAAGTTCAAGTGGACGACCACCCCGCCGCGCACATCACCGGCGCTCCGCAGGTTTTTGAAAATCGAGTCTACGTGCCGGTGGCTTCGGGCGAAGAGGGCGTCAGTTCAGATCCGAAATATCCGTGCTGCAGTTTTCGCGGCAGTGTCGTCGCGCTGGACGCAGTCACAGGCAAACAAATCTGGAAAACCTGGATCATTGACGAAGTTCCGAAAATCGTCGGCAAGAATGCGAATGGCGTCAGCCGTTGGGCGCCCGCCGGCGGAGGCATCTGGAGCGCTCCCACCATCGATCCAAAACGCCATGCCCTTTACGTTGGCACGGGCGATGCGTACACCACGCCAGCGCCTAAGAACACGGACGCCGTCATGGCGCTCGATCTCGATTCCGGCAAGATTCTCTGGTCCGTGCAAGCCACGGAAAACGACGCGTGGGTGGTCGGCTGCATGAGCCCAAAGCCGCTGGAAAACTGTCCCAAGGATTTTGGTCCCGATCAGGACTTCGGTTCGCCGCCCATCCTCCGCGATCTCGCCGGTGGCCACTCTTTGCTGATCGCAGGGCAGAAAAGCGGAAACGTCTGGGCCTACGATCCCGACCAGAAAGGAGCCGTCGTATGGCGAACGGCGCTGGTAAAAAACACCAAGGAATTCGGCGGGAAAATAGTTTGGGGAGGTTCTGCCGACCAGCAGGACGCTTACTTCGGCCTGGGTGAGGGCGCAGTTGCAGCCGTCGATATTCGCAACGGTGAGCGAAAATGGCTCACCCCACTCACGCCGGCGGAAGGGCGCGCGCAACATGCCGGACACGAAGGGCCGCTGACCACGATACCCGGCATCGTCTTCTCGGGCGGGTTCGACGGCGTGGTGCGGGCCTTGTCTGCATCCGACGGAAAAGTGGTCTGGGAATTCGATACCGTGCGGGACTTTCAAACTGTCAACGGCGTGCCGGCAAAGGGTGGATCCATCGGCGCGGCCGGCCCCGTAGTATCGGGCGGAACGTTATTTGTGCCCTCCGGCTACGTCGGAGTTTCGAGAAGCCTGCCAGGTAACGTGCTGCTGGCGTTCACCACTGGCGTACGATAACGAAAGAGGCCGAAATGAGCTTGCTGACCTTAAAGGTGAACGGTAAAACCCACAACGTGGATGTGGACCCGGCGACCCCTCTGCTGTACGTGCTGAGCGACGATCTGGAGCTGCGCGGACCAAAGTTCGGCTGCGGCTTAGGCCAATGTGGAGCCTGCACCGTGATCCTGAAAGGCGCAGCCGTTCGCTCTTGCATTACGCCCGTGAAAGCCGCGGTGGGATCGGAGATCACCACTCTCGAAGGTTTGGGAACTCCCGAGAAGCCGCATCCGATCCAGCAAGCCTTCATCAATGAACAGGCCGCCCAGTGTGGTTTCTGCGTGAATGGCGTCATTCTGACCGCGAAAGCGTTTCTCGACAAACATCCCCAAGCCAGCGAAGCTGAGATCCAGCAGGCGCTGTCCGGCGTGCTGTGCCGCTGCTTCACCCACGTCCGGATGTATCAGGCCATCCAGAAATATGCCAAGGCGGTGGCGCGGTGAAGAGCTCCATGACGCCCGATGCTGTCGCCGCCCTCACGCGCAGTGGATTTTCCCGCCGTGGTTTCTTAAAAACGTCGGGTGCGCTGATCGTTGGCTTCTCGATTGCCGACCGGATAGCCGAAGCCCAAGGGCCAGGGGGCGCTGGAGGGCCGTCTCCGGGTTCGCCGCCCATCAATCAAGTGGATTCCTGGATCGCCATCGCCGCCGATGGAAGCGTTACCGCCTATAGCGGCAAAGAAGAACTGGGCCAAGGTATTTCGACTGCCCAAACTCAGTTGGTTGCCGAAGAGTTGTCAGTGCCGTTCCATCGCGTGACGCTGATTTACTGCGATACGGCGATGACGCCCGATCAGGCTTACACCTCCGGTAGCCAATCGCATCCCGCGAATTTTAACCACGGCAATCTGGCTCAGGCCGGCGCCACGGCTCGCGAAGCGCTTTTCAAAATGGCTTCCCAGCAGCTAGGCGTCCCGGTGGATCAGCTGACGGCCGCCGATGGAACGATCAGCGCCAAGGGCGATCCCTCGAAAACAATTACGTACGGCCAACTGGTCGGCGGCAAGAAGTTCAACCTCACGCTCGATCCCAAAGCAAAGCGCAAACCGCCCAGCGAGTGGACGATATTGGGAACACCCGCGCAGCGCCCCGATATTCCCGAAATCGTAACCGGACAATTCGAATTTGTTCACAATGTGCGCGTGCCTGGCATGCTGCATGGCCGCGTGGTCCGTCCACCGGCCGCCGGCGCTACCGTGATGAATGTCGACGAAGGCTCGGTCGCAGGCATGCCCGGCCTGGTGAAAGTTGTCGTCAAGAAAAACTTCGTCGGAGTGGTGGCGGAAAAACCATGGCAGGCGCTGCAGGCCGCCGAAAAGCTGAAAGTCACCTGGACTCCGGGCAGCGGGCTCGCCAACAACGGCGATTTTTACGATCAACTGCGCAACCAAAAGCCCACGCGCGATGTTTTGTTGACTGATTCGAAAGACGTAGAACAGAAGCTCGGCCAAGCCGCCGCGGTAGTAAAAGCCACCTACCAGCATCCGTTTCAAGCGCACGGATCCATGGGCAGCTCGTGCGCCGTTGCCGATGTACAGGGCGACAAAGCCACCATTTGGTCGCCCACGCAAGGCGTCTGGTATCAGCGCAGCACGGCGGCCATGGTCCTCGGCCTGAAACCGGAAAACGTGCGCGTGATCTTTCGCCGGGGCTCCGGTTGCTATGGATTGAACGCCGCGGACACGGTGACGTATGACGCGGCGCTGCTTTCGCAAGCGGCCGGAAAACCGGTGCGCGTGCAGCTCACCCGCAAGGACGAATTAACATCGGAAAACTACGGCAACGCGTTTCTAATGGACGAGCGCGCCGGCCTGGATGCCCAAGGTAATATCATCGCGTGGGATCACGAAGCCTGGTCGCCGACGCTCGGCAATCGTCCGGGACCCGGCACTCCGGGCAATGTCATCACCGGTTCGTTAGTGGGTTTTCAGCCGGAAGCGTTCACGCCCCGGTCGCCCGCCCCCGAACCGCGGGGCTTCAACAACAACAGCAACGGGATTCCTTCCTATGCCGCAGCCCTGTTCGACGGCGTCCCCAAAGGCGCAGGCAAGGTCCGCAGCGCGCGCGTGCTGGTTCACAACATTCCGTCGCCTTTCTTTACAGGCCCTCTTCGATCCCCCGCCCGCTTCCAAAACACATTTGCACACGAATCTTTCATGGACGAACTGGCGTCGCACGCCAAGGCCGACCCCGTCGAATACCGTCTGCGGCATCTCAGTAATGAGCGCGTGATCGATGTGCTGAAAGCTGCGGCGAAAGCTGCGAATTGGGACGCGCGTCCTTCGCCGGAGCCTGGCATGCGCAAAAGAGGCCTGGCTACCGGCCGCGGCGTGGCTTGCGTCGCATACGAAGGCGACAACGGATACACCGGCATCGTCACCGAAGTCGAAGTGGACCAAGACAGCGGAAAGATCGCCGTAAAGCGCGTGTTCGTGGCCATCGACGCCGGCCCCATCTCGAATCCCGACGGCTTGAAAAATCAAGCCGAAGGTGGAGCGCTCCAAGGCATGAGCCGCGCGCTGCTCGAAGAAGTGACGTGGGACAACCAGAAGGTCACGTCGATTGACTGGCGCACGTATCACACCCTGCCGCTCGGATTCCCTGTTCCCCAATTGGAATGCGTTCTATTGAACCGCCCAAATGAGGAAGCCACCGGTGCGGGCGAGACCGCAATTACGGTGATTGCGGCAGCTATCGGCAACGCCGTATTCGATGCCACCGGCGCGCGGCTCCGACAGATTCCCTTCACTCCGGAACGCGTTAAAGCAGCGCTCAGCTCACGGGCATAGTAGCGCGGGCCTAACGCTCGCCCCCATACATGTGCTTCGGATCTTTATTATTGTCCTGGCACACGTATTCATACAGCTCCATATCCGGCTGCCATCGGATGAGCCATCCGCCAGTCCACGGTTTCGTATACGCTCCCGGATCGTCCACCGTCGCCTCATACTTCATCGTGTTGTAGTCGGTGCGTGTGAAACGTTCGGTGAGGTGTAGAAACTCGGTGTGCGGAATCCCCTCGCGCGTCAGCCAGAATCGTTCGTTGAAGCCGACCGTATCCACCACCAGCACGTCGCCTTCCCAGTGCCCGACGGAATGTCCGAAAAAACTCGGATCCAGATTCTTGGGATGCGGCCGACCGTCCATGTAGATGGTGCGCCAGGTGTGCGGACCGCCCACCTCCACCATATAAATGCGCTTTTCTTCCGGCACATCCAGGAACTCGAATCCATACGGAGTGTGAAACAACCGCGGCCCACCCGACGGGAGGCACTTGGTGTGCGGATCGTCCTTCGTCGTGGTGCCCTGCCGGTAATCATAAAGGGCGCGCGCCCACGGCTGGAACGGGACCTCGCTGATCTTCATGTTGGTCGGCAGGTTCATTCGGGGATTGTCGATACCACGCCCGATATTCGTCGCAAGCGTCGAGCCGGCATTGCCTTCCCACACGCCTTTTTCTCCAGGAAGCGGACCCAGGTTCACCCGGCCATCCGGCCAGTGCGGCGTCGGCCGCGACGGCTGATTGTTGCGAGGACGATCGAGCCTTCCGCCGTTCAACCCCGCTGGTGGCTCATCCTGCGCCGCGAGAGGCAACGCCAGGGCACACAACAAAGTCGCACAGGCAGCCTGGGCCATCCAACAATTTCTAAGTGAAGATCGCATGGAACCCGCGCGCTTAAGGATTGCCTCGTTCGCTCGACGCGGCTCCCAGCTTCTTACCCGTGGATGCCATCGTCACCGACCGTGCGTTGGCCTGCTTGCTGCCATCCTTCGCCAGCGTGCCTTCCACGATCACTTCATCTCCCACCTTCATCGTGTTGCGCGTCCAGCCGCTGCGCTCCAACCCATTCGGCGGCCCCATTTCCAAGGACCAGTTGGCGATGTTTCCGCTATCGTCAGTGACGTCCAGATAGAAGTAGACGTGCGGATTCATCCACTCCACCTTGGTGACAATGCCTTTCAGCGTCACCGACTTCTTACTGTCGTACTCGGCGGAGAAGGAATGATGCGCCGGTAGCGGCGTTACCGCCAGGAATAAACCAAAAACCGCAGCCAACAAACCGAATGAGCTCGATTTCATCGAATCTTCTCCTTTGCCAGTCATTATATGTCAGTGCGCGCCCGGGCCCACCATGTGCGGCTCGTCCCTGGAATCGTCCTGGCAGAAATACTCGGGGATGTCCTGGTCCGCCACCCAGCTGAGCGTCCAGGCACTGGACCAGGGCCGCGTATAGGTGCCTGGATCGTCCACGCGCACTTCGTATCGCAGCGTATTGAAATCCGGCCGCGAAAATTTTTCGGTAAGGTGCAACGCCTCGGTGTGCGGCAACCCGCCATTGGAAAACCAGAACCGCTCCACGAACGCATTCGATTCCACCACCAACGTATCGCCTTCCCAATGACCCGACGAGTAGCCGAAATAGGTCGGCGTTACATCCTCACTGTTCGGCAGGGCGCGCCCGTCCAAATTAATCAACCGCCAATTCCGATTGCCGCCCCCCGACATCACAAACAGACGCTTGCGTTCTGGTTGCTCCAGAAACTGCACGCCGTGCGCCACTTGAAAAATGCGCGGGCCACCTGGCGGCAGACAGCTGAGCATCGGGTCGTCTTTCAACAGCGTGCGCTGGCGATATTCGTACAAACCCTTCGCCCAAGGCTGGAACGGCGCAACCTTGTCCGCGTCATTCAGGTTCGCCAAAAGCCCGTCCTTGTCCATTCGGATTTTGCCGGCCGTAGTTTCAACCAAGCTGGGCGCGCTTGGGTTGGCCCAGTAACCCACCTCGCCCGGCACCACGCCCAACCTGGGATGCCCATCGGGCCAGCGCGGCGTTGGTTTCGCCTGTCCTCGCGCGGGCGTTGCCTCCAAGTCCGGCGCGTCCGTCAATTTCTTTCCGCTGGCCAGCACGATGGTTCTGCCGCTCGCCAGTTTGCTGCCGTCGCGAGCCAGCCATCCATCGACGGTCACCGAATCGCCCACATGAATCGTGTCTCTGCTCCAGCCAGCGGTGCGAAGCTCAATCGGGCTGGCCCACTCCACCGCCCAATTCACAGTCTCGCCGCTTGCGTCCTTCACATCGACATACAGCAGCGCGTGTGGATTATTCCACTCGAACCGAGTAACAGTTCCGCGCAGCGTAACCGGCTTATGCTCGTCAAATTCCGCACGCAGCTCATGGTGGGCCGACAGAGGCAGCGCCAACATCGCGACATACGCCAGGGCCAAGGGAAGCTTTGCTCTCAATGCGATCGTCCTTTGCCGTAGTTCTTTGCCAGGTAGTCAAGTATCAGGGACAATTCATCGTCAGTCACCGGCGCTCCTTCTGAGATCATCCCTTTCGTCAGCCCACGCCACTCCTCGCGGCTGAGCGCCTGCCCTTGCAGCCGGTCCAGATTGTGGCAGTAGGTGCAGACGTCTTCGACTAATTCGCGGCCGCGATCCTTGGCATGCGCCGCTGCCGCCAACCCGACCAACACCGCGACGCGAAGCAGCATGTCCTAATCCCCAATCCCTAATCCCGAGTAAGTTTGAAGTCACCCTTCATCGGCCCTTCGCTCCATGTGCCAGTGATGGTGCGGTTATACGATCCGATATTGTCCAGCTTGCCATCGATCACAATGTGCTTCTGATCTTTGGTGTCAGCCTCAAAGTGCACCGTCCAATTCGAAGCATTCAGATCGGCCACCTTCAATGGAACCGCGTTCCGCCCGGGATTAATCGTGCCCTCAACGGTTTTGGAATTCCACTTCATGTAAATGAAGATGGGAATTTTCTGATCGGCGCTGGGGTGCCATTCGCCGTGCCAGGAGCCGGTAAGCGGATGTCCCTCCTGCGCCCACGCGCTCACTCCCAAAGCAAGAACACCGAGCCACAAGATAGTTCGTCTGCGCATTGACTTGACGCCATTCTATAAGGCGGCCCACGCGAACGCAAGACGCAGGATTCTGCCCTGTCGCTAGTATGTGAAATGTCCGGTCGAGTGAATATGTGATCTGTCCGCTTTAGCAAAGCGGCGGCGATCCTGTAAATTGACAATCTGGGGATCGATCAGCGCCGCGGGAGTGGAGCGGATG
>Ga0182024_10022324_pt1 | contig 11413 bp, 10 predicted proteins | sample P32metaG_FD_120480 | JGI IMG/M metagenome (GOLD analysis project Ga0182024, IMG submission 120480) | Permafrost microbial communities from Stordalen Mire, Sweden - P3-2 metaG (Illumina Assembly) | ecosystem: Environmental > Terrestrial > Soil > Wetlands > Permafrost | place: Sweden: Stordalen... | reverse complement strand
GATTCAGGAGTTTCCGGCGCAGCAGGAATTCGGCGGCGGCGGAACTCAGTCCGCAGAAATCGCAAACGTCCGTATCGCGTTCCGCTCCGCAATTCAAGCAGCGTGTCATTTGCGATGCGCCGTCATCCTCTCGGTAAATCGATGCTACGCACGGCGGCGCAAGCTGTCAATTCCGCGGCCATGGCATTCGCAGAAATCCATTTCCCGTTTCAAGGCGTCGATGACATCAAGTTGGAGAAAATTTTTTACACCGATTTTAACCTCGCCGCGATTGTTTCGATTCCATAATCCCTCGCCCGGCGAACTCACGTAAATGCACCTCCGGCTTGCTGGAATCAATGGCTCGCTCCGAGGTTGCCGTCAGGCATTAATTTCATTGGTCGAGTCGAAAGGAAGCCGAAATGCGGTGATTCCGCGGGAGAAACCGAATATTCCGCGGCTGCGTACTAGGCTTGCGTGGTTGCGACCATGTATTCGTTGGTATATCATCCCTACGATCTAGGGGATAGGGAACGCTGCAGGAATTTCAACACGATTCGGTGCCCATCCATCAATCTTGCGCTGCAGGGAATGTGCAACGAATTTCTACGCCGGGATGCGGAATTTCTCGAATCGGCCACGGCGTTTCGGAAGCGTGCCAGGTTTTAACAGAGAGGCGGTAGTTTAACAAGAAATGTCTCATCTTCTTGCCTTTGCGACATGGTTGAACGGATCCGCATGGAGCGTTTATTTGCGCGAAGGCGATTGGCAATTCCCGGTTATTGAGACGATCCATATCCTCGGGCTCGGATTTTCGGTCGGCACGATTATGTGGCTGGACTTGCGGTTGCTAGGCGTTGCGATGAAGCACACTCCGGTTACCGATGTTCTCGAGCAACTCGAGCCGTGGGCGATCGGTGGTTTCAGTGTCATGTTCGTCAGCGGATTCCTTCTTCTTCTCTCGGAACCTTTGAAGTGTTACACCACCGTGGCCTTTCGCCTCAAAGCTCTTATGTTGATTTTAGCGGGCTTGAACGTCCTGTATTTTCATCGCAAAGTCATGTTTAACATGCATGAATGGGACCACCACGTGCCCTGGCGGGCCAAGATGGTCGGTGCATTCTCCTTGTTTTTGTGGCTCGGCATTGTGATCGCCGGAAGATGGACCGCGTATTTTTAGACGAGCGTCTTTCGTCGCTCGCGTGCCCGGCATGGTGAAAGAGCTTTTCGTCATTCTGAGCGAAGAATCTCTCTTGAATTTGTGGGGAGGCCTGAGATGACTTTTGGACATATCTTGCCGCGTGCTTTCTTTGTCTTCTGTGAAAACACCTGGCCCGGAAGCTTGTTGGTGAAATCGCAATGGGGCTTCGCCATTGTCGAGACGTTCCATATCATGGCTCTCGGCATGCTCCTCGGCACTTTGGCGATCGTCGATGTTCGGCTGCTCGGTTTTGGCATGCGGCGCCAGACGCCTGCCCAGCTTTACGAAGACCTTGCTCCGTGGACTTGGCTCGGTATCGTTCTCATGGTTTGCACGGGCGTCCCCCTGTTCATGTCGGAGGCTCAAAGACTCTCCGGAAGCGGCCCTTTCTTCTATAAGATGGTTTTTTTGTCACTTGCTCTCATAACTCATTTTACTCTGCATCGAAAATTCACTTTGTCCGGTGCAACCGTTGGCTCCAACCTGGGGAAGTTTGCGGGTTGCCTCTCTCTTCTCTGCTGGCTGGGCGTCGCGCTGGCGGGACGGGCAATCGCGTTCATTTAGCGGTTCCGGAGTGGCGGGTTTCTTCCGAGTCTCGCGAGAGTTTCGAGTCACGTTCGAATGCCTCGTCCTGCTGATTGCAGTTCCGCAAACTCTGCTATATTTCCTACGAATCCAAAATGAGTCTTTGCGGGAAAGAAACTCGCGATAAAGGGGTCGTCTGTCATCGACGGATGCCATCTGGCATCGCAGTGTGAAATCTGCGGCATCGAAGAGATGGATATCTCCCTTGAGTAAAGAAGCGTCAAAAACTGCTCCAGAGGGCGTGCTTTGCTGAGTCGGCTTGCGATTTCCGCGTTCATGCTCATCTCGGCGGTCACAGTTTCTTCTGTCCTCGTCGCGGATTCTGCCGCGCACGCCGATTCCAAGCGCAACGCGACCCATGCGCCGGACCTCTCCGGTGTCTGGATCGGCCGCGAAAACGCCATAACGTTTTCCGCCGCCGAGCCTCCTTTGCGGTCCTGGGCCGGCGCCAAATTCGCAGCCGTCAAACCTGGCTACGGACCGCACGCTTCTCCCGATTCTGAAGATCCCATCTTGAACTGCTACCCGCCGGGCGTGCCACGGATCATGCTGATCCCGTTCCCGGTCCAGATCATCCAACTCCCCGCTCAAGTACTGATGGTCTTCGAATACGATCACTTCGTTCGCCAGATCGATATGACCAGGCAAAGCCATCCGAAGGATCTCGATCCCACGTGGATGGGAGATTCCATTGGGAAGTGGGAAGGAGATACGCTCGTTATCGACACGATCGGTCTGAACGATAAAACCTGGCTCGATCAGGTCGGCCACCCGCACTCGACCGCGTTGCACGTCGTCGAACGTCTCCGTCGCGTGAATCACGACACGCTGCAGGACGCTCTCACGATCGACGACCCGAAGACGTATACGAAGCCATGGACCGGCCTGCAAACCTTTACGCTGCGGCCGGGCTGGAAGATCAAGGAATATGTCTGCGAGGATAATATGCCGGAGTCTCCGAGATAATCGCGGAGTTTCCGCGGCGCGCATCATTCGAATTTTATGAAATGGACACGAAGATCAGTGCTGGAGTTGCTCGCGATCCTGGTGATGACCGCCGTAGTTGTGGTCTTGGCCGTCCTTCAGTATCGCTGGACGGCCCAGATCAGCGCGTCGGAACAGAACCGGCTGAAGACTCAGCTGGAAACCAGCGTCCGGGATTTCAACGGCGAGTTCTCCTACGATTTCGAGCGCCTGTGCGAAGGTTTTGAGATCGCTCCGCAGCCGCCTTCCTCCACTTTCGAGGCCGCCATCTCGCGCCAGTATCTCAACTGGTCGAAGACTACATCCCGTCCTGGACTCGTTGGCGCGTTGCACATCTGGCAGCCTGCACCAGCCCAGGCGTTGCATCTCGAATCGTTCGACCCGCGCACGTCGAAATTTGAAGCGGCTGCTTGGCCCGACGATCTCAAATCCTTGCGCCGGTTTTTGGCGCAGGAACTGGGCCTCCTTCAACCCGTTATTTTCGACCGCGACGCGGTCTATTATCCCTGGACCTTTTATGAGGATGCCCCCGCGCTCATCCGGCCTTTGTTTCGGCTTTCACCGAATGATGCGGACGTCGGCTCCGATGCTCACCCTGCTGGCTTTTTGATCGTCGAGATAAACCGGGAATTTCTGGATGATGAGTACTTGCCTGAGCTGGCAGGCTGGCATTTCGGAGACATGGGCCTCGAAGTCGCGATTCGCAGCGCCAAGCCTCCTTACAAAAAGATTTTTTCGTCGGATCCCGGATTTCCGGCCGCCTCCACGCGGCCCGATGCTTCGCTCAATCTGTTCGATTCAGTCGGCGAAGAAGCAAGGCGTCGCGGGCGTGCCCCTGTTCAGACCAGCAACGCAGCGGCGCAATGGCAGTTGCTCGTCCAGGATCCGGCCGGCTCGCTCGATGTCGCCGTGGACCGGTGGCGTCGCCGCAATCTTGCCATCAGCTTTGGCCTCCTCGCGATTCTCGCTCTGAGCGCGGTCCTCATTTTTTCCGTCGCGCGCCGGGCCGAACGCTTGGCGAAATTGCAGATGGAATTCGTCGCGGGTGTCTCGCACGAATTGTACACGCCGGTCGCGGTGATCAATTCAGCCGCGGAAAATCTCGTGGACGGCGTTGTCGAGAATCCACAGCAGATGCAGGAATACGGAGGCATGATCCGCGATCAGGGCAGGCGGCTGGAGCATTTGCTCGATCAAGTTCTATCGTTCGCGGCGGGACAATTTCGCGGGCCGGACCGCTCCCTTCACCCGATTGAAATCGCCCCGATTGTCGCGCAAAGCCTCGCCTTGTCCGAACCACTGCTTCGTGATGCCGGCTTTGTCGTCGAGCGGAGAATTGACGAAAATCTTCCCCTTATTGCCGCCGATCCTGCTTCGGTCCGCATCTGCATCGAAAATCTCCTCAGCAATGTAATGAAATATGCGGAGAGCGGAGGGTGGGTGCGTGTGCGCGCTCGCGTTTCGCCGACCGAAGCCTCAGAGGTCGAGGTCATCGTCGAAGATAAGGGAGCCGGAATCGCCCCGGGCGACCTGCCGAATATTTTTGATCCGTTTTATCGCGCGCAAGCCGCCCGGGATATCCAGGCCCGTGGCGTCGGGCTCGGCCTCTACCTGGTGAAACGGATCATGGAAGGCATGGACGGCAGCGTCACCGTATCGAGCGAGCTTGGCTGCGGCAGCCGTTTCGTTTTGCATTTCCCGGTTTCAACTCCCGCTCAAAAACGCCGCCAGGAGGTCGCTTAACCGCTCGGCATGGACGCAAAAATTCTAATCGTCGAAGACGAAGCGGGCCTCGTCAAAGCTCTCCAGGACCGGCTCCGCAAAGAAGGTTACACCGTTAGCTCGGCCCGCGATGGAGCAGCCGGCTTAGAGCTTGCCGCCGGAGAAAATTTTGATTTGATCATCCTCGATCTCATGTTGCCGAAGCAAAGCGGCCTCACGGTTTGCCAGAAGCTGCGTCAATCCGGATGGACGGCTCCTATCCTGATGCTTACCGCTCGCCGCCAGACCATGGACAAAGTCGTTGGTCTGCGCACCGGCGCGGACGACTACCTCACGAAGCCTTTTCAGATGGCCGAATTGCTCGCGCGCATTGACGCGCTTCTCCGGCGCGCCGGCAATCAGGCCGCGCCTGCTCCGCTGGCCCGCTACCAGTTCGGCCCCCTTCGCATCGATATCCGAAGCACGGAAGTTTCCCGCGACGGCCAGGTCGTCAACTTGTCCGCGCGGGAATTCCAGCTTCTCCGCTATTTTGTCGAGCACCGCGGCGCAACGCTCTCGCGTGAGGAGCTTCTTCGGGAGGTCTGGGGATATGATGCGCTCCCTTCCACGCGCACCGTCGATGTGCACGTCGCATGGCTCCGACAAAAAATTGAAGCAGACGCAAAAAATCCGCGCCTCATCCTGACGGTCGTTGGACTGGGCTACAAATTCGCCGGCTGACTGCCATTAAGTCCGTGTTAAGAACTTTTTACGGTGATTTTACGAATCCATTGCTTCCCGTGCTCCATCATCGCAAGACGCTGCGAAATTGCTTTGCTGCAGCGATTTAGATCAAGAGAGGCCCTTGCATGCGACTTCGTATTTTTGCCTTAACGGTTCTTGTTTTTGTTTGGATCGCCGCGCTGTTCTGTGCCGGCATTGGTGCGCAAGCTCCGAAGCCGGCCGCCGCGCCGCCGAAAGCCGGGTCGGCTTCGCGCGCCCAGGCGGACGGAAACCTTCTTCAAGTGATGCGGGGCATCCTCTTCACGAATTCAAACGTCATCTTTTCAGCTCAGTCACATGATCCGGCCGCCGTAAAGCGCGACGACGATCCTACGCAGTCAACCGATCCTCTGAAGGGCACTTATAACGGATGGGAAGCGTTCGAGAACAGCAGCATCGCCCTCGCGGAAGCCGCGAATCTGCTCACGATTCCCGGACGCGTTTGCTCGAACGGCAAGCCCGTCCCTGTCCAGAATGCCGATTGGATAAAGTTCGTTCAGGGATTGCGCGAGGCGAGCATGGCCTCCTATAAAGCCGCCAAATCGAAGAGTACGGATGCTATCGTCGACGTGAGCGACACACTTACCACCGCCTGCGCCAATTGCCACGATGTCTATCGCGAGAAGACGCCGGCACAGGGTGGAATGGCGGCTCGGTGCACCAAGTAAGTACGCATCAATCTTTCCCGGACGCGAAGCGTGGGATCCTCGACTTCGGCGAAGACCGCTCGAGGTTTTCTCGGAAGGATTCATATGAAAGCGAAGCCACTGATTGTCTTGACTGCGGCTCTGGGTTTCCTGGGAGCGTTTGTTCCGGCATTTGCCCATCACGGCATAGCCCGGTATGACACAAAGAAAACAGTTACCGTCATGGGCACGGTCACCGAATTTCGTTTTGCCAATCCGCATTCGATCATTTTTCTCAACGTGAAGGACAGAGCCGGCAACGTCGAACAATGGCAGGGCGAGCTTACGAGCCCCAATTTTCTGGGACGAACCGGCTGGAGCAGTCATACCTTGAAGACTGGCGATGAAGTCACTCTGAGTGGTCATCCGGCTAAGACCGGCGCCAAGATCGCCTGGGTCACGAAGGTTATTTTGCCCGATGGCCGAGAGCTTGAATCGGATGGCGAGAACTAAAGCCGGAGCTGACTATCCGATTGATACTTGTGAGGGCCACAGCAGCGCAAAGCGTCACGTTCGAGTGTGACGAGAATCACAGATTGAGCCTCTTGAGATCGGGAAGATAGACGCGTCAGGTGAAATCCTTTAACTTCACTGGCAGACATCAGTGAGGGGTATTACGGCGTTGGCGACAATTCATCTCGCCACAAGCGACGCACGAGGAACCGAAAACACTGGAGAGCGAGTGCCGGCCAAAATCAGCGTAAGAACATTCGTGCGAGTTTCGGTCTTGACGCTTTTCATTTTCGTCACGGGAATGTCTGTCTGGGCGGCGACGGGAGGAAGCATTTCCGGCACGCTCAGGGACCCCAGTGGGGCCGTCGTTCCGGGAGCGAGCGTTACGTTGCAGAACATTGATTTGGCGACCACCTACCACGCGACCACCGATGCACAGGGGTTTTACTCGTTCCCGACCGTCCCCGTCGGCAGGTATCAGCTTACGGTCGACGCCACAGGATTCAAGTCCGAGGAAAAAACCGGCTTGCAGGTCGATACGGACAGCGCCATCCGCGTTGACATAATCCTGCAAATGAGCACCCAGACGTCGACGGTTACTGTGTCGGCGAGCGTCGCTGCCACGGCCGCTCAGGTCGACACCGTCGAGACGCATCTCGGCGAAGTCGTTTCCACCGCTCAAATCGTGGCTTTGCCTCTGAATGGACGCAGCTACACCGACCTGCTGGCGATTCAGCCGGGAGTAGCCCCCGTCACGACGTTGAAGCCGAATTCCGTCATCATGGCCGGAGTCGTAGGAACGATTTCACCTTCCGGCAATCTGAATCCGGGAGACTTATCGATTGACGGCCAGCGCGAATCCTCCAACGGTTTCATGGTGGACGGCACCGATGTGCGCGAGAGCATGAACGGCGGTACCGAAATCATTCCGGACCTCGATTCCATCGACGAATTCCGTGTCCTCACCAACAACTTCGATCCCGAGTACGGCAACTATAACGGCGGTATGATTAATGTCATCACGAAATCCGGCAGCGATGCCTTTCACGGCGACGGGTTTGAGTTTCTGCGAAACACATCGCTCGATGCCAGGGACTACTTTTCTCCTACTCGTGCTGTTTTCCGGCAGAACCAGTTTGGCGGCACGATCGGAGGTCCGATCAAGCATCAGAAGGTTTATTTTTTCAGCGATTACCAGGGCACTCGCACGAATGAGGGGATTCCGTCAGGGGTCATCACCGTCCCTTCCTTGCAAGACCGGTCCGGCAATCTCTCGGACCTTTCGAGCTCTTTAACGGGTTCGGTGAGTGGAGCATATCTTGCCGGCTTGCTTTCCCAAAAGCTGGGGCACGCCGTTACTGTTGGAGAACCTTACTACACTGCCGGATGCGCGACTTCCGCTCAGTGCGTTCTCCCCAACGCCGTGATCCCGCAAAGCGCGTGGTCCGCACCCGCGACAAATCTGTTGAAATACATTCCCACTCCCAATTCCGGGTCCAATCTTTTTTCCACCTCCGCTTCCGCTGAAACCGTGCGTGACGATAAAACCTCCGGGCGCGTCGACGCAAACACGAATCGCTGGGGTCAGTTTTCCGTTTACTATTTCTTTGACAACTACAAGCTCGACAATCCTTATCCAGGCCAGCAGGGGGGGGCGAGCATCCCCGGTTTTGACGCATTGACCATCGGCCGCGCGCAATTGCTCACCATCGGAAACACCAAAATCATTGGAACCACCTCCGTTAACGAATTCCACCTCGGTCTCATCCGCAATGCGAACAACGTTGGCGAGCCGCACGGCGGGCTTGGCGTAACCCTGGCTTCTCAAGGTTTCGCATCTGGCACCGGAGGTGCTCCAGGCATCTTTGTTCAGGCGCCTCAACTCGAGGGAGTTGAAAATATTTCGTTTCCCAACTTTGTAATGGGCGTGACCATCACGGGCGTGAATCAGAAGAACAATACTCTCTACTTGGGCGACACGTTCTCGAAGGTCAAGGGCACGCATACTCTCAAATTCGGAGCCCAATTCCACGCCGACCAGATCAATGAGCGTCCCAATGCCACCTTCAACGGAACCTTCAACATCAACGGAACCGAGACGGGTTCCCCGTTCGCGGATTTTCTCTTAGGTGTTCCCAGCAACTTCACGCAGTCCTCCGGCCAGCCTTTCTATCTCCGGAATCGATATGCCGGACTCTTCGGACAAGATAGCTGGCGCGCTCGATCCGACCTCACATTCAATTTCGGCTTGCGCTGGGACTACATCATGCCGTACTGGGAAAAATACAATCAAATTCAGACCTATGTCCCAGGCGAGCAGTCGGTTGTCTACCCTGGAGCTCCGCTCGGCTTCGTGTTCCCGGGCGATCCCGGAATTCCCTCCACCATCTCACCGTCGCAGAACCATAATTTCGCACCGCGCATCGGCTTGGCGTATGCCCCGAATTTCGACCACGGATTCCTCAAAACTCTATTCGGAGGTCCTGGAAAGAGCAGCATCCGGGCAAGTTATGGAATTTTCTATACGGCATTCCAAGGCTTGTCGGCGGGTGTCATGTACGCGGTCCCTCCGTATGGTTACAATTATCTGAGTCCTTCGCCGCCGTTGTTTGCAACGCCTTTCATCAATGCCGCGGACGGCACGAACAATGGACAGAGGTTCCCGTTCCCGTTCCCGCCCGAGAACGTGCTTCCTTCGGCGAAGAATCCGGATAACTCCGTCAATTGGGCAAATTTTCTCCCCATCAGCGCAGACCCCTATTGGTACTATCGCAACAGCGTCCCCTATACCGAAAACTACATGCTTTCGATCCAGCGTCAAATCACCAGCGGCATATTGTTTACCATGAGCTATGTGGGAAACCAGGGCCATCACATCATAGAAGAGGTCTCGGCGAATCCCGGCAACGCCGCGCTGTGCCTCAGCTTGAGTCAACCGAGTGAAGTAGCCCCGGGAACACAGACGTGCGGTCCTTTCGGCGAAGGTTCCACATACGTCTCCAGTTCCGGTAACGTTTACCAGGGGACTCGCGTCGGGCTGGGTGGGCAAGGGAGTCCCGACTACGGCGAAAACACGGCCTCAAGATCGATCGGCAACTCCAGCTTCAATGCTCTCGAGACGAACCTTCGCTTTTCCGGCAAAAGATCCAATTTCCTGCTCGGCTATACGTATAGCAGATCGATGGACCAAGGTTCCAACATCGGGGAACAGTTGAATCCCTTCAACTATTCTCTGAGCAAAGCTCTTTCCTCATGGGACATGCGGCACAACTTCGTGGCGAGCTGTCGTTATGAGATTCCGCTCGATCGTCTCTTCCACCGCGCGGACCGCCTGACGGATGGATGGAGCCTTTCCGGCACCACGCGCTTCAGCTCGGGTTTCCCCGTCACGTTATACGATGACTCGGAGAGGTCCCTGCTTGGGACGCTCGGAAACGGCGTGAACAATGACCTGCTCGACACGCCGAACTACACGCCCGGGCCTTTGCACATTAATTCAAATCCGGCCAAAGGCCCCGCGTTCAATACTTCCCTCTTCAGCTTGGAAGCTCTCGGGCACCTTGGCAATGCTCGGCGCCGCTTCTTCTATGGACCTGGAATCAATAATTATGATATGACCTTCGCGAAGCTCTTGCGGCTTACGGAATCAAAATCGTTGGAATTTCGGTTGGAAGGGTTTAATGTTTTCAACCATTCTCAGTTCTATGGGCCCGCGACAGTGGACGGAGAAATCAACGATTCTGACTTCGGCCAGATCGTCGGCTCTGCCGCTCCGCGCTTAGTTCAGTTGGCGGCAAAGCTTCAGTTTTAAGCAGGAAGTCGTAAATAGGGAGTCAGGGAGGTGCACTACATGCTTGAGCTGTGTCACTGGATCGACAACAACAAGTTTTTCATGGCATTGAATAGTTCTACTTTCTTTTCCGTCGTTCTCGAAGTGAGCCACTATTTCAGCATGATGATGATAGTCGGCTGCATGGGAATGGTGGATTTGCGCATTCTTGGGCTTGCGGGACGGAAGCAAAATCTTACCGACGTCGCTGAAGACCTCATGCCATGGATGTGGATTGGCGTGATCGTCAACGCGATCTCGGGAATTCTGATGTTCTGCGGCGAGGCAACCGCCTACTGGTTATCGGGGCCTTTCCGCATCAAGATGTTGCTGATAATCGTAGCCATCATCTTTGGCGCCGCCGTCAATAAGAATGCGCCGAAGTGGGGCCGGCAGCCCAGCATCTCCGCGGGAGTCAAACTCGTCGCTCTCATTTCGATGCTCTTGTGGATCGTCACCATTCTGGCGGGCAACGAGGTGCCGGCGATTTCAGGCACTGGCTAGAAATATGGCGTAGTTGCAGGCTCGTCGAAGGATTGACTCAGGGCAAACGAGCGGGATTCTTAGTGTGCTCACCGTCCGAACCACGGGACTTTCGAGGAGGAATAGTATGATTCTTGCTTTGGCGCAATGGCTTCAGAACACTTCATTCGCTATGTTCGTATCCGGCTCGGATTGGGCTTATCCTTTCGTGCAGGCCACCCATTTCACCGGGCTGTCTTTTTGGGTGGGCACCAACGTCGCCCTCGATTTGCGCCTTTTGGGCATCGGCAAGAACCGCGAAACGGCGGCCCAACTCGCCAAAAACCTGTTCGTCTGGAATTGGATTGGGTTCGCTATCGCGGTAACCGGGGGATTCCTGCTTTTCTCCTCGGCCGCAACCACGTACGTTCCCAATCCTGCCTTCGACGTTAAGCTCACCATGCTCCTGCCGGTGGCGCTCATCTTGCACATATGGGTTCAGTGGAAGTCGCGCGTGTGGGGAGCAACCTCGGAGGTCCAATCGGCGGGCAAAATCGCGGGTGGTATTGAACTGCTGTTGTGGCTCGGTGTTGTGACCGCCGCCGTATCGATCCCCTACTTCGCCTAAGTCCGCCGTTAAGAATTGGTGTGTGGATTTAAGAGCGGGCGGCTAGCGGTGAGATAGGATTTAAGACGGTGAGTAGCAGGCAGAAAAACGAGCGCAAAAAATAAGGGACACGCTTCAAGAAG